>Ga0105045_10001280_pt1 | contig 20377 bp, 16 predicted proteins | sample MAT02_FD_78089 | JGI IMG/M metagenome (GOLD analysis project Ga0105045, IMG submission 78089) | Freshwater microbial communities from Lake Fryxell liftoff mats and glacier meltwater in Antarctica - MAT-02 (megahit assembly) | ecosystem: Environmental > Aquatic > Freshwater > Ice > Liftoff... | reverse complement strand
CGTTGTGGAGACCTGCCCACCGACCTCGAGCCCGAACCCGAACCTGCGGCCCAGGCCGACAGAGACGCGGATCGATCGAACAAGCCGGCCCTCCAGGCGCAGACCCGCCACGGTGAGCGTCGTCCGTCGGTGTCACTGCTGCTCGATGCCAAGACCCTCTTCGGTTGCCCGATCGAGGATCTCGAAGATCTCTCCTTTGCTCGGCCCAGGTGCAACGGTTCCTCATCCGAACCACCGATCGAGGCTTGATCGAGACCATTGGCATCACCGACCAGCAGCGAGACGCCACCGCACAGCAACGTCGGGCGCTCCGCCTTCGCGACGGCGGTTGCATCTTCCCGGGCTGCGCGGTGCCCTTCGATCGTTGCCAGGTCCACCATCTCACCCCCTTCGAGCTTGGTGGCCCCACTCGTCTGCACAACCTGGTGGCGCTTTGCAGCCACCATCACCACCTCGTCCACGAGGGGCGCTGGCGCCTCTGGCGCGCGGACGACGGACAGCTGCACCTGGTGAAGCCCGGCGGGTCTTACGTGCCCGTCGTCGGCCACGGTCGAGCACCGCAGAGCGACCGGCCCCCGGGCTCGGGCCCGCTGCCTCCGCCTCCGCTGCCCGTGCACCACCGCCCAGCGAGCGGGCCACACCAACTGCCGAGGCGCGCGCCCTGAGAGTGGGTGGGAGGCGGGCGATGCCGATCCAACCAACCGGGACCGCCGCAGAGCGACGGTCCCGGGTCAGTTCTGTCGTCGGATCACCGAGGAAATGTCGGTAACCCCTGGTGCGCGAGGGGGGACTTGAACCCCCACGTCCGTTAGGACACTGGAACCTGAATCCAGCGCGTCTGCCAATTCCGCCACTCGCGCGAGCAGCGGGCAAACCGTAGCGCACCTCGGTTGGGGCTCCCACACCGGTAACCTGCCCCGCCGTGGCGCTGAAGGGGTTCGAACGACGACTGGAGCGGATGGTCGAGGGCACCTTCTCGCGCATCTTCCGTTCCGGCATCCGCCCCGTGGAGCTGGGCCGCCGGCTGGTTCGCGAGATGGACGACCATCGTTCGGTCGACGTCCGGGGGCGCACCCTGGTGCCCAACCACTTCACCATCGAGCTCTCCGAGGTGGACCACGAGCAGTTTGGCGAGGTGGCCGAGAGTCTGCAGAGGGAACTGGCCGAGGCCGCACGCGAGCACGCCCGCGACGAGGGCTACGTGTTCATGGGCCCGGTATCGGTGCACATCGAGCGATCCGACAAGGCACACGCAGGGTCGTTCCAGATCGTCGGTCGCATGCGCGAGGGCAAGGGCGGCGCTGGCGCCGGGTCGCTCCTGCTGCCCACCGGCGAGCGCCTCCCGCTGAGCGAGAACGTGGTCACCATCGGCCGCAAGCCCGAGAGCACCCTCCAGTTGGCCGACCCCAACGTCAGCCGGAACCACGCCGAGATCCGTCCCCACGGCAACGGCTGGGTGCTGGTCGACCTCGGCTCCACCAACGGCAGCCGGGTCAACGGCACCCGGGTCAGCTCGCACGAGCTCCACGAGGGCGACGAGCTGGCGTTCGGCAACACCGTCTTCCGGTTCGAAGCATCCTGACCGCGCCGTCACGCGCCGCGCCCGACCGGCGCGAGGGCGGCCGGTAGGCTCGCCCCCACATGGACGAGCAGCTGCTCACGATCCTCAAGCTCTGCCTGCTGGCTCTGCTCTACCTGTTCTTCTTCCGGGTGCTGCGGGCGGTGTGGGCCGAGATCCGCGGCCCCAAGGTGGTGGCGGCCGCTGCCCCGCGCCAGGCCGCGAAGGCCGCCCGCAAGGTCGAACGCAAGGCCGCCCCGGTGCAACTGGCCGTGGTGGAGCCACCGGAGCTGCGAGGGCGCACCTACCCGTTGGCCGACGAGCTCACGGTTGGCCGAGCCGCGGGCTGCCAGGTCACGCTCGACGACACCTACGCGTCGCAGATCCACGCCCGCCTGTTCGCTCGTCAGGGGCAGCTGTTCGTCGAGGACCTCGGGTCCACCAACGGCACGTTCCTCAACCGCCAGAAGGTGCAGGGACCACAGGTCATGCGCCGTGGCGATCGTCTACAAGTCGGCAACACCGTCCTGGAGCTCGTATGACCACCGTTCGCTCGGGCAGCGCCACCCACGTCGGCCAGGTCCGATCCAACAACCAGGATTCGTTCCTGATCTTGACCGAGGCCGATATCTACGCCGTCGCTGACGGCATGGGCGGCCACAACGGGGGCGAGGTTGCTTCGGCCATGGCGGTCGAGGCCTTGCGGGAACACGCGGGCGAAGCCTCGCTCGAGAACCTCATGCAGGCGGCCCGCATCGGCAACCGGGCCATCTTCGAGAAGGCGGGCGACGACAACGAACTGCACGGCATGGGGACCACGCTGTGCGCCGTGCGGGTGGTCCCGGGCGCCGATGGCGAGGGCGACGAGATCGGCTGGATCAACGTCGGCGACTCCCGGGTCTACCTCTACCGCGACGGCGAACTCATCCAGCTCAGCCGAGACCACAGCCTGGTCGAGGACCTGGTGCGCGACGGCCAGCTCACCGAGGAAGAAGCTGCTGTCCACCCCAAGCGCAACATCATCACGCGCGCGCTCGGCATCGATGTCGATGTCAACGTCGACGGCTCCACGGTGATCCCGTTCAATGGCGACCGGTTTCTCCTGTGCAGCGATGGCCTTTTCGGCGAGGTGTCCGACGACCAGATGGCGTCGGTGCTTCGTCGCCTTGCTGACCCCGATGAGGCCGCCGACGAGCTGGTGCGCCTCGCCAACGAAGCCGGCGGGCGCGACAACATCACTGTGGTCGTGGTCGAGGTGACCAACGACGACGGCCGAGCGGAGCGAGCCACTGAGGCGTTGGCGGCCGGACAAGCCCGCATGAAGGCACGCGAGACGGCTCAGCGCGGCGTCGATGTCGATGAACCCGTGACGGTGGGCGAGCCCGACGATCCCTTCGCCGATCGCCGCAGCTCGCTCCCCGACGCCACCGACGACTACGCCAGCAACAAGGACGACCCCTTCGCCGACCTGGACCGGCTGGCCACCCGCCGGTTCACCTGGCGCGTCGCTGTGTTCTTCCTGGCGCTGCTGGCGGTCATCGCCATCGTGCTCGGAGCCATCGTCTGGTCTGCGCGCGGCACCTACTTCGTGGGCTTCGAGGGCGACAACGTCGCGGTGTACAAGGGCAAGCCCGGCGGCGTGCTGTGGATCGACCCCGAGCTGGATCGGACCACCGCCATTGAGCGCGCCGAACTCCCCCAAGACGCCCGGGTGGCCATCGAGGAGAAGCCGCAGTTCAGCTCGCAAGGGGCGGCAACCCGGTACCTCCTGGCGCTCGAGGAGCGTGTGGCCGAACTCGAGGCCGACCAGACCGCCAGCACGAGCACGACGACGACCACCACCACCCCGACCACTGCGCCGACCACCACCACGACCGCGCTCGCAACCACCACCACCGCAGCACCGTGAACGCGCTGGCCCAGGCCCGGCGCCGGGCGGAGCTCGGCCTGTTGGTCCTCGCCGTGGCGGTGACCGGCGCGGCCTACACCCTGGCGTCGCTGGGCCAGACGTCGTCGGTGCCGGCCAACATCTTGCCGTTCCTCGGGGTCATCGCCGCGCTGTTCTTCACGGCGCACGTCGCCATCCGGCGTCTCGCGCCCGAGGCCGACGGGCTGATCTTCCCGCTCGTCGCGCTCCTGAATGGCATCGGCTACGTCTTCATCGCGCGGGTGAAGCCCAGCCTCGCCGCCAACCAGGCCACGTGGACCTTCGTCGGCATTGCGGCGTTCATCCTCACGCTCTTGGTCGTCCGCCGATCACGTGATCTCGAGCGCTACCGCTACACCTTCTTGGCCGTCGGCCTGGTGCTGCTGGTGCTGCCGCTCGTGCCCGGCCTGGGTGTATCGATCCGCGGCGCTCGCATCTGGGTGGCGCTCGGGCCCATCAGCTTCCAGCCGGGCGAGTTCGCCAAGATCGCCTTCGCGCTGTTCTTCGCGTCGTACCTCGTCGAGAAGCGCGAGTTGCTCTCGATGGCCACGTGGCCGAAGTTCCGCCCGGTCCTGCCCGACCTCAAGCACCTCGGCCCGGTGTTGCTGGCCTGGGGCATGGCCATCTTGGTGATGACCGCCCAGAAGGACCTGGGCTCATCGCTCCTGCTCTTTGCGCTGTTCATGTCGATGCTGTGGGTGGCGACTGGCAAGGTGGCGTACCCGCTAGGTGGCGCAGCGCTGTTCGGTGCGGCCGCGTACGGCGCGTGGACCCAGTTCAGCCACGTGCAGAACCGCGTCGCCCAGTGGTTCGACCCCTGGGCCGACGACCGCGGCCAGCTCGTGCAGACCTGGTATGCCCTGGCCTGGGGCGGCGTGGCCGGCACGGGCATCGGCCTCGGTCGACCAGAGAACGTGCCGGTGGTCGAGAGCGACTTCATCTTCGCGGCCATCGGCGAAGAGCTCGGCCTCCTCGGCGGCACGGCGATCCTCGTGGCCTACCTGCTCATCGTCGGGTCGGGCCTGCGCATCGCCATCCAGTCCGAGCACGCGTTCGACAAGCTGCTGGCTGCGGGTCTCACGGCGTTGATCGGCCTGCAGGCGTTCGTGATCTTGGCCGGCGTCATCCGCCTGCTGCCGCTTACCGGCGTCGTGTTGCCCTTCGTCTCCTACGGCGGCTCTGCGCTGGTGGCCAACTACGTGCTGATGGCGTTGCTCATCCGCATCTCTGACGGCAACTCGCGTCGACGCGCCGCTGCTGCTGCTCGCCCCCTTGCCTCAGCGCAGGTGTCGTGATGGACCGGTCCATCCGTCGGCTCGGCGGGTTCATCATGCTCTTGTTCTGTGCGCTGTTCGTACAGCTCAACTACATCCAGGTCATCCGCGCCGGTGACTTGAACGTGAAGGTCGGCAACACGCGGCCCATCGATCAAGCGTTCAGCCGGCCGCGGGGCACCATCGCCACCGCCGATGGCGTGCTAGTCGCCCGGTCGGTGCCCAGCGACGACCGATTCCAGTTCCAGCGGCAGTATCCCGAGGGCGATCTCTATGCCGCCCTCACCGGCTACCTCAACTACAGCCGCGGCGCCACCGGGCTGGAACGGGCCTACAACGACGAGCTTTCGGGGCGGACCGCCCGCCAGCAGGTGCGGTCGGTGGGCGACCTGTTCGTCGACACCGACCGAACCGGCAACCTCACGTTGTTCGTACGCTCCGATGTGCAGCGCGTGGCACGAGAGGCGCTCGGCGACGAGCGAGGTTCGGTCGTGGTGCTCGACCCGCGCAGCGGCGCCATCCTCGGCTTGTGGAGCAACCCCACCTTCGACCCCAACCTGTTGGCCAACCACAACATCGCCGAGAGCGAGGCCGCCTACGGGTTGCTGTCGGCGGCAGAGGGCAAGCCGCTGCTCCCGAAGGCGTACCAAGAGATCTACCCGCCCGGTTCCACGTTCAAGGTGGTCACCGGCGCCACCGGCGTGCAAGACGGGTCGGTCACCCCGAGCGAGCCGGTGTACCCCGCGATCACGGCGCTCGATGTGCCCCAGACCGATCGCGACCTCCCCAACTACGACGGGTCGGCGTGCGGCGGCGCACTGTTCGAGATCCTTGCCAAGTCGTGTAACACGTCGTTCGCGCAAATGGGTCTCGACCTTGGCCCCGAGACGATGGTGGCGGGAGCGGAGTCCTTCGGCTTCAACGAGACCCCACCGTTCGACTTGCCGTCGGTGACGTCGCAGTTCCCCACGGACTTCACCGAGAACCAGCCCAAGCTGGCCCAGGCGTCCATCGGACAGAACGATGTGGCCGCTACTCCGTTGCAGATGGCGCTGGTGGCTGCCGGCATCGCCAACGACGGCGTCATCCTCGAGCCGCAGGCGGTACAGACCATTCGCGACAACGAGGGCGACCTCGTGCTGCAGGCCGATGCCACGCAATGGAAGCGGGCCGTGTCGCCCCAGACCGCCGACGTGATGCGCCAAGCGATGCGCGAGGTCGTGGCCACCGGGAGCGCGACCCGGTTGCAGATCGAGGGTGTCGACGTGGGGGCCAAGACCGGCACCGCCCAGTTCGGCCCGGCCGCGCCGCTGCGGTCGCACGCCTGGGTCATTGCCTGGGCTGGGCCCCCTGGCCAGCCGCCCACGGTTGCCGTGGCCGTTCTGGTCGAGGGTCAGGAAGGCGCAAGCGAACAGACCGGCGGCCGGGTGGCAGCCCCCATCGCCAAGCAGGTCATCGAGCAGGCGTTGCAGCCGCCACCCCCGCCGCCCGCCACCACGCCCACCGCAGAAGGTGGCAACTGATGCACTCGATCGTTCCCCGGCCGCGGCAGAGCCTTCTCGTAGGCTGGCCTGAGCCATGACCGAACGCGAGCAGGTCGTCCTCAACGGGCGCTACGAACTTCACCGCCGTGTTGGGCGCGGCGGCATGGCCGAGGTCTACTTGGCGCGCGACCGCCTCCTCGACCGGCTGGTGGCCATCAAGATCCTCTTCCCGGAGTTTGCCACCGACCCGTCGTTCGTGGCTCGGTTCCGCCGAGAGGCGCAGGCGGCCGCCAACCTCAACCACCCCAACATCGTGGGCGTCTACGACTGGGGCAAAGAGCGGGGGACGTATTACATCGTCATGGAGTACGTCGATGGACGCACGGTGTCGGACATCTTGCGCTCCGATGGTCCGATCGAGCCCAAGCGAGGGGCGGGAATCGCCGCCGATGTAGCCGCCGCGCTCGGCTTCGCCCATCGCAAGGGGGTGGTGCACCGAGACGTGAAGCCCGGCAACGTGCTCATCACCAAGACCGGCGAGGTCAAGGTCGCCGACTTCGGCATTGCTCGAGCCATGACATCGTCGAGCGAGGAGAACCTCACCCAGACCGGCTCGGTCATGGGCACGGCCACCTACTTCTCGCCTGAGCAGGCCCAGGGCAAGCCAGTCGATGCCCGGACCGATCTCTACTCGTTGGGTGTCGTGCTCTATGAGATGGCCAGCGGTAAGCCGCCGTTCAGCGCCGATAGCCCGGTCGCCATCGCGTACAAGCACGTGCAGGAGCCCATTCCGCCGCTCGCCGGGCGCGTCCCTGGCATCGCGCCCGACTACCAGGCCATCACGGAGCGGGCCCTGGCCAAAGACCCCGACGACCGGTATCCCGATGGGGCGGCCATGCGTGCCGATCTCCTTCGGTTCCGTGACGGTCGGCCCATCGCTCCGGTCAACGCGGTTCCCACCGGCCCGGCGCGCCCCCCGGTTGTGGCCACCCCGGGTCCGGTCCTTCCACCACCGGTGACCCCTGCCGAGCCGGTCCGGTCGTCGGGGCGCCGAACCGGGTGGTTCTTCGTCATCATCGTGCTCCTGCTCGTGGTGCTGGGAGGGTTGCTCGTGGCCTTTGGTCAGCAACTGGGGATCTTCGAAGACCAGACCCAGCAGGTGCGCGTTGCCGATGTCGTCGGACTGCAGGTCGACGAGGCCCGTCGAGTGCTCGAGGACGACGGGTTCGAGGTGCGTGAGAACGAGCAGGAGAGCGCTGCGCCAGAAGGCGAAGTGGTCAGCCAGAGCCCGGGTGCCGCCGAAGAAGCGGACGAAGGGTCCACCGTGGTGCTGAACGTGAGTGCGGGCGTCGGCCAGGTATCGCTGCCCGACGTGAGGGGGCTCACCGAATCAGCGGCCCGCCAAGCCATCGCTGATGAGGGCATCACCGGTGAGGTCACCGTGCGCAGCGAGCCATCCGACGACGAGTCGCTGGTCGGCACCGTCTTGCGGACCGAGCCGGCGGCGCTGACTCTCTTGGCCAAGGACGCGCCGGTCGTGCTGGTCCTCGCCGAACTGCCGGCGACCACCACCACGGCCTCAACGACCACCACGGCCCCACCCGCAACCACGACCACCACGGCCCCACCCGCAACCACGAGTACCACCACGACTGCGCCGCCCACCACGACCACCACGACCGCGCCGCCCACGACCACTTCGTCCACCACCACGTCTCTGCCTTAGTGGGGCTCAGGCAGGTCATGAGCCGGGCCGTGTCCGCTCAGCGGGCGTAAGCGTCGACCTGCGTGAGGAAGTTGCCCACCAAGTCGTGGCCGCCCACGGTCAGGATCGACTCGGGGTGGAACTGCACGCCCTCGGTGGGAGCGTCGCGGTGGCGCAACCCCATGACGAGGCCATCGTCGGTCTCGGCGGTGATCTCGAGCACATCGGGCACGCTGTCGCGCTTCACGATGAGCGAGTGGTAGCGGGTGGCCTCGAGCGGCTGTGGGAGCCCGGCGAACACGCCGATGCCCTTGTGGCGGATGAGCGATGTCTTGCCGTGCATGATCTCGGGCGCGCGCACCACCGTGGCGCCGAAGACCTGTCCCAGGCACTGGTGACCGAGGCAGACCCCGAACACGGGCTTGCGGCCAGTGAAGTGAGCGATGGCTTCGTTCGACAGGCCGGCATCGTCGGGCGAGCCCGGACCGGGTGAGATGAGCACGCCGTCGGGGTCGAGGTCGATGGCATCTTGCAAAGTGAGCGCATCGTGGCGGTAGACGAGCGGCTCCGCGCCCAGCTCGCCGAGGTACTGCACGAGGTTGTAGACGAACGAGTCGTAGTTGTCGATCACCAGCACGCGGCGGCTCATGAAGGTCACGGTAGTTCCGGCGGGCGGCTCGGCCTGCAGCCGTTCGGTAGGCTCGCCACCCATGGCTGACGACTCCACCGAGACCCCCACCGAGACCGACGACGCGCTCGACGACGCGGTCGACGACGTCGACGGCGACGTCGACGTCGAGGAGTCCGCTCCTGAGCCTGAGCCTGAGTCCGAGAAGGCAGACCGAAAGGCCAAGGCCGATGCGGTCGTTGCCGCTCGCAAGGTGGAGCGGCGCGTCGTGACCAGTCGTCGGGTCACGCCCAAGGCGGGGGCCAAGGTCGAAGCGTCCACGGCGTCGTCCAAGGCCCGCGACGCCAAGAAGACCGAGGCGCTGGTCACCCGCACCCCACCTGCGGCCCAGCAGACGTACTCCAAGGGACCCAGCCCGTGGTGGGTGCCCGCGCTGATGTTTGGCCTGTTGATCCTGGGCGGGCTGGTCATCATCGCCAACTACATGGGCGTCTTCGGCGAACCCGACAACATCCGGCTGGTTGCCGGGCTCGGGCTGATCCTGGGCGGGATCATCACCGCCACGCAGTACCGCTGAGCCCCTGCCCTCGCACTGAGTCGACGTGGATCTCAGCTTCCCGTCAGGTGGCGCGGAAGTTACAGCGGTGTGACCCTCCCCAACGTTTTCCACAGGCTGGGGACAGACGCTAGGGGATCTCGAAGGTCGGAAGGTGGTCTACAGGTCGTCCACCGGTGCGACCAGATCCATGTCTTCCATGCAATGTCGGGGGGGTTCAGGCACCTCGTCATTGGCCATGGTCATGCGGACCTCGGTGGAGCAGATGCTGCAGCGGTAGATGATCCGCACCTTGCGGAGCTCCCCTGGCTCGGGTGGCTCCGGAATCGGACGAGCGAAGCCGCCCAACACGCCAGAGCCGACCTTCAACAAGATGGCCCCGGCGGCCACCGCTACCAGGATCCGAAACAGGTCGCCACCGCTCAACCCGGCGATGACGTAGGGGGCAGCGCGCAGCATCGGACCAGCCTACGGACGCGACGGTGCCCCAGCCGAAGCCGGGGCACCGCAGCGATCGAACGTCCCGGAGGGAGGGGTGGGCCGTCCGATCGCACCGAGGAGCGTCGCTCCGATCAGTCCAGGCGCTCGATGATGGTGGCGTTGGCCATGCCCGCGCCCTCACACATCGTTTGGAGGCCGTAGCGACCGCCGGTGCGCTCCAGTTCGTTGAGCAGCGTCGCCATGAGCTTGGCGCCCGAGCAGCCGAGGGGGTGCCCCAAGGCGATGGCGCCGCCGTTGACGTTCACCTTGGTCATGTCGGGGTTGTATTCCTTCTCCCAGGCCAGCACGACCGAGGCGAAGGCCTCGTTGATCTCGATGAGATCCATCTGGTCGAGGGTGAGGCCGGCCTTGTCGAGCACCTTCTTGGTGGCGGGGATGGGGCCGGTGAGCATGAGGATCGGATCGACGCCGACCACGGAGAAGGAGTGGACCTTGGCGCGGGGCTTGAGGCCCAGCTCCTTGGCCTTCTCTTCGCTCATGATCAAGATGGCCGAGGCGCCGTCGGTGATCTGCGACGAGTTGGCCGCGGTGACCTGACCGTTCTCGGGGTCGAAGGCCGGCTTGAGCTTGGCCAGGGATTCCATCGACGAATCGGGTCGGATGCCCTCATCAGCGGTCACCATCTCGCCAGTCTCGATGACCTTTCCGGTCTCGCGGTCAAAGCGCTTCTCGAGGACCGGGATGATCTCGTTGTCGAAGCGCCCCTCGGCGGTGGCGGTGGCGGCACGCTTGTGCGATTCCACGGCGAATGCGTCCATGTCCTCGCGGGTGATGTGCCACTTCTGGGCGATGAGCTCGGCCGAGGTGCCCTGCATGACGACGCCGCCGCGTGGGGCGTAGCGCTCCATCACCTTGGGGCCCATCGGGAAGCTGCCCGGGGTGACCGAGGCGCCCATCGGGGTGGTGGACATGACCTCGACGCCAGCAGCCACCACGATGTCGTAGGCCCCGGCGATGACGCCTTGAGCCGCGAAGTGGACCGACTGCTGCGATGAGCCGCACTGGCGGTCGATGGTCGTGGCCGGCACCTCTTCGGGCCAGCCGGCGGCCAGCACGGCCGAACGGCCGACGTTGACCGATTGGTTGCCCACCTGCATGACGCAGCCCATGATCACGTCTTCGACCAGGGCCGGATCGAGGTTGTTGCGCTCGGCGAGAGCCTTGAGCGTCTCGGCGGCGAGGTCGGCAGCATGCCAACCCGAGAGCTTGCCGTAGCGCTTTCCGCCTGCGGTGCGAACAGCGTCGACGATGACAGCGGTAGCCATGTGGCCTTCCCCTTCCGGCCCCTGTGGGTCCGATTGGCGTTTCTAGACCGATCGGTCAAGTGCCAGTCAAGCGTCGGTGCTGGGGGCGGCGCAACCTGGGTAGACCCGAGCGGAGCGCCAAACGTCACACGGTTCTGCTAGTTCTATACCCGTCATTACTACCTATGCAGGGGACCTCGGAAGGCCACCATGACCTCCACCATTGATCACGCCGACCTGACCACCATTGCGGTGGCGTTCGCCGACACCGTCGCTGCGCACCCCGAATCGGTCGCTCTGCGCTGGCGCGACGGCGAGGAATGGAAGTCGTGGACCTTCGGCGAGGTTGGCGATCTCGTCGCCCGCGCCGCAGCGGGGATGGCGGCGCGCGGGGTGGGTCGTGGAGACCGCGTCGTGCTGATGCTGCGCAACTGCCCCGAGTTCCACGTGCTCGACATCGCCGCGCTGATGCTCGGTGCCACCCCGGTGTCGATTTACAACTCTTCTGCGCCCGACCAGGTCGAGTACCTCGTCAACCACTCCGGCGCCGTGCTGGGCATCGTCGAGGATGACGGGTTCTTGGCCCGCTTCGCCGAGGTCCGTCCGGCACTCACTGCCCTCAAGACGTTGGGCGTGGCCCGCCCGGGCGACCAGCCAGCGGACTTCACCTGGGATGACCTGATCTCGGCCGAGCCCATCGATCTGGCCGAGGCCGCATCGAAGGGCGATCCCAGCGATCTGGTGACGATCATCTACACGTCGGGCACCACCGGTCCGCCCAAGGGCGTGATGATCTCAAACGCCAACGTGGTGTTCTTGGCCAAGGAGGTGCGCGGCCTCATCCCGATCGAGGACCTCCACGGGATGCGCATCGTGTCCTACCTCCCGATGGCCCACATCGCCGAGCGCTCAGTCAGCCACTACCTCCAGGTGCTCGAGGGATGCGAGGTCACCACCTGCCCCAACCCCTCCGATATCGCGTCGTACCTGCGCGAGGTGAAGCCGCACCTCGTGTTCGGCGTGCCCCGCGTGTGGGAGAAGATCAACGCTGGCGTGATGGGTGCGCTCGGCGCAGACCCCGAGAAGGCACGCCAGTTCAGCGAGGCGGTCGAGGCGGCCAAGCCGATCGCGCTGCGCAGGGCGTGGGGTGAGGCCCTTCCCGAGGACGAGGCCACCTACCAGTTCCTCGACGACGTGGCCTTCCGGCCGGTCCGTGAGCTCCTCGGGCTCGACGAGTGCCTGATCGCCATCACAGGCGCCGCCCCGATCCCCGCCGACCTGCTCATGTGGTTCCAGGCCATCGGCGTGCCGCTGTCGGAGGTGTACGGCATGTCCGAGAACGCCGGCGCCATGACGTGGGCCCCCATCAAGATCAAGCCGGGGACGGTGGGCCCAGCGGTGCCCGGCACCGAGGTGCGCCTGGCCGAAGATGGCGAGGTCATCTGTCGTGGCCCTCACGTCTTCCAGGGGTACCTCAACGATCCCGAGAAGACCGCCGAGGCGCTGTCCGCCGACGGCTGGCTGCAAACCGGCGACATCGGCGAGATCGACGAAGACGGCTACCTCAAGATCGTTGATCGCAAGAAGGAGCTGATCATCACTGCGGGCGGTAAGAACATCAGCCCGGCCAACCTCGAAGCGGCTCTCAAGCTGATCCCGTTGGTCGGCCAGGCCGCCGCCATCGGCGACAAGCGTGCGTTCGTGTCGGCGCTCGTGGTCCTCGACCCCGATACCGCGCCGGCGTGGGCCGCCCAACAAGGCCTCGAAGGCAAGACCCTCGAGGAACTCGCCGAGCACCCCGACGTCATCGCCGAAGTCGAGCGCGGGCTCGAAGAGGTCATGGCCGACTTCAACAACGCCGAGCGAGTCAAGAAGATCAAGGTGTTGGGCGAGGAGTGGCTCCCGGACTCCGAAATGCTCACCCCCACTTCCAAGCTCAAGCGCCGTGGCGTGAACCAGCGCTATGCCGACGACATCGAGGCGCTGTACTCCTGAGGCCGCACATCCCCATCACATCTGCGGTGGAGGGCCCGGCCCGACCTGCCAGGAGAAGGACATGACCCCACGCTTCACCCGTTCGTCTCGCCTGGTCGGGGCCGTCGGCCTGGCCGGGGTGTTGGCCATGGCGCTCACCGGCTGCAACCGCAGCACGCTGGATCGGCCCTCGCAGCCGGTCGTGCTCACGGGGGCCGACATCTCCCCGCTGGTCGGCGTCGATCCGGACCGGGTGGTGGCGTTCCGCCACTCCCTCGAGGGGTCGACGCCGACCTGGACGCAGATCCCGGTGCAGGTCGACGAACGCAAGGTCGTCCCGTTCGGATCCCAGCCCTCCAACAACACCAGCGCCGGTGTGGTGGGCACCGTGTACGGCAACGGGTCGGGCGGTCCCACGGCGTTGCAGTACGCGGACGCAGGCACCTTCGTTGGCGCCGACGCCGATCCGCTCGTCGATGCCAACGACGAGATCGTGTTCATGGCGTTCGACGCCGGCGGCAAGCCGAAGGCCGAGCAGGCCACCGAACCCGCCGGCGCGGTGCCCGGGTCGGGCACCGCGATCTTCGTCAACGACGCCCGAGGGTCCAACGAGTGGGGCTGGGTCTACCTGTTCGAGTCCGACGGCAGCCTCGACCCCTCGGCCGGCCAGGACTACGTCGACTACGACTTCGAGCTCGCCAGCGGGCCGTACCTCACCACCTACAAGCGGGCCGACGGACCGAACCTCGAGACCTCCTCGGTCGTGACCGACACCTACGAGATCGGCTACACCGACCGGTGGAAGGAAACCTCGTGGCGGGTCCTGGCCGACGATGCCACCGGCGTCGACATCCTCGATGGGCACAAGAACCAGTTCGCCACCACCACCTGTGGGCGCAGCAACCGGACCTTCGCCGGTGCCGAAGGCGCCTTCGTGGCGAACACCGACGGGCCGATCCGGGGCATCCGCAGCTACATCGGTGCGAACAGCGGACCGCTCACGCAGCGCACCCACCTGATGTACCGCGACCGCACCGACGTCATCACCGATCTGCGGGTGCACGCCATCCCGGGGATCATTGACTTCATCGACTACAGCGCGGCGGCGGTCGGCATTACCTACCGCAGCTCCACGCTGCCGGGCGGGGTCACCATCGACGGTGCCAGCGACGCCGTGGGTTCGGCCGTCCCGTCGTGGGAGGCCGTCGACGGTCCCCAGGGCACGGTGTATACCCGCAACACGTTCACGTCGTCGCAGTCCTCGCTGGCGTCTGGCACCGTGCACTTCTACCGCGACCAGACCACCCCCACCGAGCAGCAGTGCTGGGGTGACGGCTCCTACTACGGGGCATCGGGTGCCTGGATCGCCACGGGCATCAACAACACCGATCCGCGCAACCCACCCTTCCAGGCGCTGCAGGGGCTCCGGGTGACCGAGTTCTCCTCCCCGGAGGCGACCCCGGCGGACATCCCGACCGACGCCGCCGACTGGGCCGACGACCTGGCTACGCCGCTGGTCGTGACCGTCACGGACTACACCCCCTGACCGCCTGATGCGAGCACACGGGTGATGCGGGCGGTGGTGCTGGGTGAGGATCGACCCCCGCTCGAGTTGGTCACCTTGCCCGACCCTTAGCCGGGTGATGGGGAGGTGTTGATCCGGGTCACCGGTTGCGGGATCTGCGGCAGCGACCTCCACGTCGCCTCTGCAGTGGCGCCGGTCGGCACGGTGCTCGGGCATGAGATCGCGGGCGTGGTGGAGGCGTTCGGCGAAGGCGACGACGGCGGATTCCGGGTGGGGGACACGGTGGCGGTGCGTCCGTTCGCCGGCTGCGGGAGCTGTGCCCACTGCCAGCGCGGTCGGGCCGACCATTGCGATCACTTCGCCCTGCTCGGGATGGGCCGGCCCGGCGGGTTCGCCGAGCTGACCACGGCACGCGTCGACGAGCTCTACCGGCTGCCCGCGGCGGTCACGGGGCTCGAGCAGGCACTCGTCGAGCCGCTCGCGGTTGCCCATCGCGCCGTGAACCGAGGTGACGTGCAGGCCGGCGACCGCGTCGTGATCATCGGGGGTGGACCCATCGGTCAGGCGATCCTTGCTTGGGTCCGCCATCGTGGCGTGGAGCAGGTCACGGTCACCGACCCGATGGCGGCGCGGCGAGAGCTGGCGCTGCGCATGGGGGCGACCGGGGCAGTCGACCCACTCGGCGACGAACTGGGCATGCTCGAACTCGCGCTCACGGGAGCCGATGTGGTCTTCGAGTGCGTGGGACGTCCGGGCATGATCGGCCAGGCCATGGACCTGGCAGCGGTGGACGGACGGGTGGTGGTGGTCGGGGTGTGCATCAGCGACGACACGTTCTTCCCCTTCACCGGCCTGCGCAAGGAGCTCGATGTTCGCTACGCGCTCTACTACGAGCGTTCGGACTTCACCACCACCATCGACGTCCTCAGCAACCACGGCTTGGCCCTCGACGGGTTCGTGGAAGGCGCCGTGTCGCTGGCGGATCTGCCGGGACGCTTTGCCGAGCTGGTGGCAGGCGCCGACGGCGGCAAGGTCGTCCTCCAGCCCGGGTAGGAGCCGACGATCTCGGTCGTGCGAGCTCAGCCCGGGGTGGCGCCGAGGATCGAGATGAAGCTGACCATCTCGCCGGGGTAGCCGCCGAGGTTGTGGGTCAGCGCCAGGTTCTTGTCGCCGGAGATCGATGAGATCGTCCGGTCGGCGGGAGCCTCGCCGCGCAGTTGCAGCCACGCCTCGAACATCATCCGCAACCCGCTCGCACCCACCGGATGGCCGAAGCTCTTGAGGCCACCGTCGGGGTTGACCGGGAGCTCGCCGCCGAGGTCGAAGCGTCCCGCCTCGATGTCTTTCCAGCCTTGTCCTCGCTCGGAGAACCCGAGGTCTTCCATGAGCACCAACTCGGTCGGGGTGAAGCAGTCGTGCACCTCGGCCATGGCGATGCGATCGTTCGGGTCATCGATGCCGGCCTGGGCGTAGGCGTCGGCCGCCGTTGCCGCGATCTCGGGGAAGTGCGTGTAGTCGTACGACGGATCCACCAGGCCCGAACCATTGCCGGCCACGAAGCTGAGGGCCTTGATGAAGATCGGCGTGTCGGTGTAGCGGTGGGCGTCCTCGGCCCGCACCACGATGGCTGCCGCAGAGCCGTCGGCCACACCGGCACAGTCGAAGACGCTGAGGTCACCGGCCACATTGGGCATGGCGCAGATCTGTTCGACGCTCATCTCGCGGCGGAACTGCGCCCGAGGGTTGCGAGCGCCGTTGTAGTGGTTCTTGCTGGCGATGCGGGCGAGCGTGCGCTTGAGCTGTTCCATGGGCACGCCGTACTTGGCGGCATAGGCGGGGGCCACCATCGAGAACGAGCCGGCGGCGGTCAGCGTGCGGGTGGTGCCGTCGTTGGGGATCGGGAAGGCGTTGAGTCCCTGGTAGCCGGAGTCCTTCACCTTCTCGACGCCCACCGCCATGGCCACGTCGTACGCGCCCGACGCTACGGCGTAGGCCGCCTGGCGCAACGCTTCGGAGCCAGTGGCGCAGTAGTTCTCGACCCGGGTGACGGGCTTGCTCTGGAGTTGCAGGGCGCGAGCGAGCGTGATGCCGCTCATGCCGGATTGAGCGGTGCCGAGCCAGTACGCATCGACGTCGTCTTTGGTGATTCCCGTTGCGGCGAACGCCTCGTTGCTGGCCTCGAGGGCGAGGTCGTCGACGCCCTTGTCCCAGTGCTCCTTGAAGGGGGTGCACCCCATTCCGACGATGGCGACCCGATCCTTGATGCCGTGGCTGGCCATCTCAGGCCTCCTTCGCTGCTGCGCCGTCGTCGCTGTCGTCGCTGGCCGGTGCGGGAACCGGGCGGGCTTTCCAGAAGTAGTTGTGGATGCCGTCTGCAGTGAACAGCTTGCGGAACGTCATCTCGACCCGATCGCCGATGTCGACGGCCGCGGGCTCGACGTCGGTGAGCTCGACGGGTGCCCGACCGCCCCCGTCGAAGTCCACGATGGCAAATACGACGGGCGGGCTGGGCGAGTAGACGAGCTTGTCGATGGTGTAGGTGGCCACGGTGCCGCGAACATCGGCCATCGCCACGGGCTCCATGTCGTCGATGGCGCCGCCTTGCATCGATACCCGAGCGGGCGGCAAGTGGATGGCTCCGCTCGTGCGGTCCTTCGCGCCGACGAAGCCGAACTTCCAGTCCTCGCTGCGCGCCGCCGCGGACGCAGAGGGCCGGGCGGGCTCGGGGCGACGAGGTGGCTCGGGGTGCAGGTGACCACGCCAGGCCAAGAACTTGCCGTACGCGACGGGCGCGCCGGCGAGTACCTGGTCGGTGACGGGGAGGTCTGGGGTAAACGAAGCAATGGCTTCGGTGGCCCGAAAGACGAGGGCATCGGCACCGTCGGCCAGCGACAGCAAGACGATCACCTGGCCCGGCGTGGCCACGTCGAGGGCCGAGGCGAGCAACAACCCGGCCTGAGCGGAGCCGGGGTTGCCGACGGTGCCGGTGAGGTCGTCGACGATCTTGGCACCGTCGATGCCACTCTTCTTGGCCGCCGCCTTGTTGGCACGGCCGTGGAGGCCCGACACCACCAGGGCGTCGACGCCTTCGGGCTCGATGCCGGCGTCGCCAAGCGCAACCCGCAAAGCCTGCTGGGCAAGGGGTAGGTACTTCGTCTCGCCGAACTTCTCTTCCCACTGCTTCGAACGGTTGTCGCCGGGGGTCCGCCAGCGATCGAGGAACTCGTCGGTGGCCGTGCCGGCCCCGATCAGTTCGGCGATCACCGGACCGTCGGACTCGTCGCCCACCACAATGGCGGCGGCGGCATCACCACCGGCAGTTTCGTCCGCGCTGCCGGGCAGGCCGGTGCGCACGTCCGCGGTGATGACCAGGGCCGCGGGTCCGCCTGCCAGAGCGGCTCGCAGCGCGGCGATGCCCGATCGCACGGCACCACCGAAGTCCGCAGCGATGACGTCGGCGGGAAGCTGCAGCGCAGCGTGGACCGTGGTGGCGTTGGTCTTGTCGAGGTAGGCAGGGGCGACCGTGGAAAACCACAGGGCACCAGGGCGTGCGGTGGTGGCCCTCAGCGCTCGGCGGGCGGCCTCGACCCCGAGCGTTGTGGTGTCTTCGTCGTAGGAGGACACCGTCCGGAAACCCTTGCCGCCGCCGGTACCCGCCACCGCTGCGATCGTCGAGCGGTCGAGCCGGCGGTGGGGGAGATAGGCCCCGTAGCTGATGATCCCACGCATGGGCGCCGAGGCTAGGCCGCAATCTGACGGATCGTCAGATCCGCGACTCGGCGGGGACCGTCTTGGGCCATGGGGGCGATTGGCGGGCGAGGCGCGCCGTAGTCTGACGGTCCGTCAGGACCGGTGACACCCAGGGGAAGCACGCATGGAGCTCGGAGACATCGCCAATCAAGGTGCCGCAGCGCTGGGCAAGCCACTCGACGGCGTGCGGATCCTGGCGCTCGAGCAGATGCAGTCGCTGCCGTGGGCCACGCAATTGCTCGGTCGCCTCGGCGCCGAGGTCGTGAAGGTCGAACATCCCAAGGGCGGCGACTCCGGTCGCGGTTCCTTGCCGGCCATGACCGACCCTGACGGCCGGAGCGTCGGCGCCACCTTCTTGCGCAACAACCTGTCGAAGCGGTCGATCTGCGTCGACCTCAAGCACCCTGAGGGGCGCCAGCTGATCTTGGACTTGGCGCCGCACTTCGATGTGGTGTGTGAGAACTTCAAGGCGGGAACGCTCGACCGGCTCGGACTCGGCTGGGACGACATCCACGAGGTGGCGCCGCGTTCGATCTACCTGTCGGTGTCGGGCTTCGGCGCGAGTGGCTCGCCCTATGACCGCTGGCCGGCCTACGCCCCCATCGCCGAAGCCATGTCGGGCATCTACGAGTTCAAGCGCCAGGGCGACGACCCACCGCTCGTGGCCCCCATGGGTGGGTTGGGCGACATCGGCTCGGGCCTGTTCGCGGTCATCGGGGTGCTCGCTGCGCTGCGCCACCGTGAGGTCACCGGTCGAGGCCAGCGAGTCGACATCGCCATGCTCGACGCGCTCGTGGCCATCTGCGACATCGTCCCCAACTTCTGGTCGATGGGGCTGCGCAACGGCGACCTCGGGCCGCTGATCATGCACGGGTTCCGGGCCTCGGATGGGTGGTTCATCATCCAGGTCGGCCGCGAGAACCAGTTCGCCAAGCTGGTCGAAGCCATCGGCCACCCCGAGTGGGTCACCGACCCTCGCTTCGCCGAGCGCCAGGGATGGCTCGACCACCTCGACACCGTGCTGCGCCCGGCCATCGAGGGCTGGGCGTCGACGCGAACCAAGGTGCAGGCCTGCGACGATCTCGCCGTCATCGGCGTGGCCGCTGGGCCCTGCTACTCCGATGAGGAGGTGGTGACCGACGAGCATGTGGCGGCGCGGAACATGCTCGTCGAGGTCCCACGCACCGATGGGGTGGCCCAGCCTGTTCTGGTGCCGGGCAACCCGGTGAAGCTGTCCGATGTGAGCGAAGGGCCCGAGCACCGGGTGCCTTGGCTCGGCGAGCACACCTCGAGCGTCATCGCAGCTGAGTTGGGCTACGACGACGACCGCATTGCTGCGCTCCGCGACTCTGGCGCCATCGCCTAGCCCGCCCCACCCGCCATGCTGGGAGCCATGGCCGCCGGTCGCTTTGCTCCGAGCCCGACGGGGGCGCTGCACCTCGGGAACCTGCGGACCGCCTTGGCGGCTTGGCTGTTCGCCCGGTCAGCGGGCTCGACCTTCCTCGTTCGCATGGAAGACCTCGACCGCGCCCAGGCCAGCCGGGAGTACGAGGCGGCGCAGCTTCGCGACCTCGAGCGGCTGGGACTCGACTGGGACGGCGTGGTAGTTCGCCAGAGCGAGCGGTTCGCCCGGTACTCCGAGGCGATCGCCCAGCTCGACGCCGACGGTCTCACCTATCCCTGCTACTGCACGCGCCGGGAGATCCGGGATGCGGCCGTCGCGCCCCACGAGGTGCTGGCACCAGAGGGCGCCTACCCCGGAACATGTCGCAACCTGTCGGCGGCCGAGCGGGCGGCCAAGCAGGCCAGCGGGCGACCGCCCGCGCTGCGGTTGCGAGGTCCGAACACCGTGCGGGTAGTAGACGACGACCTGGTCGGCCGCGTCGAAGCGCTTGTGGACGATGTGGTGCTGCGCCGCAACGACGGTGTTCCCGCCTACAACCTGGCGGTCGTGGTCGATGACGCGGCACAGGGCATCGGCCAGGTGGTGCGCGCCGACGATCTCGCCAGCTCCGCACCGCGTCAGCGGTACCTCGCAACCGTGCTGGGGCTGGCCCCCGTTCGCTACGCCCACGTCCCGCTGGTGCTCGGCCCCGATGGCCGCCGCCTGGCCAAGCGCGATGGGGCCGTCACGCTCGACGACCAGATCGCGCTCGGCCGCAACCCGGCGCAGGTGGGCGCGCTGCTGGCTCGATCGCTCGGCCTTTCGGTCATGGGCGACACGGCCACGCCCCAGGGGGTGTTGGCGTCG
>Ga0105045_10001279_pt1 | contig 20388 bp, 19 predicted proteins | sample MAT02_FD_78089 | JGI IMG/M metagenome (GOLD analysis project Ga0105045, IMG submission 78089) | Freshwater microbial communities from Lake Fryxell liftoff mats and glacier meltwater in Antarctica - MAT-02 (megahit assembly) | ecosystem: Environmental > Aquatic > Freshwater > Ice > Liftoff... | reverse complement strand
TGGAGACGTCCGGCGCGCTGAGCGGTAAGCGCCATGAGCGCGGTGATCGTCGCCGGCGCGCTGGTGAAGGCGGCGCTCTTCGGTGGCGAGAACATCCAGCAGCTGCTGCACGCCGCGCGCCAGAACATGCCGCATCACCGGTTCCTGGTACTGATGGGCATCAACATGTCCCAGATGGTGCTCGCCTTCGCCTTCGACTTCCACCTGTTGCAGCGTTCGAATGCGGCGAGCTTCAGCGGAGTCGCCGCAGATGCGGGGATGGCCGGGATGCTCTTCGATTTCGTCTACCTCAGCACCCTGAACTTCTCGTTTTTCGGCTACAGCGACGTGCTGCCGCAGACGGTGCCGGCGCGCATCGAGAATCTGGTCGCGATCCTGCTGGCGTTCGTGACGGTGATCTTCGTGCTGTCCGACTTCATCAGCCTGAAGGAATCGCTGCGTCGCACGCGCGACTGACTGCGGCGCTGCACCGATGCCGGCGCATGCGCTCAGGCACGACCACCCAAGCTCGGCGCACAACCCGATCGAACTGCGCGCATGCCTGACGCCGCGCGACGCGCGCGCTCAGTCGCGCTGGCGCGTGAGCTTGTCCAGCCATGCGTCCAGCCCGCACGCATGCCAGTCGATGCCGTTGCCGAACAGACTGCGGAACCGTCGTCCAGCGGCGTGGTCACCGAGTGGCCGGTTCGGATCGACGGCGTCATAGTCCACGACGGTGATCTGCGGCGGCGCCGCGCGCGACAGCGTGCGCTTGAGCAGATAGATCACTTCCACGTCGTCGTCGGGCAGGCTGTACCCGATGAAGACGACCCGTGTGGCCGCGCGCAGGGCACGCTCCGCCTCGTACCAGACCTGCGCCAGGTGGGGATTGCGATAGATCTTGAGATGGCTCGGCGCCACCATCAGCGGACGGAGGATGGTGTTGCAGACGGGGCAGGGATCACCGTCGAGCGTGAATGCCCGTTGCAGGTCGGGGCCGATCATGCTGTCGAGAATCTTGATGTACAGCCGTCCGCTGGATCGCCCCAGTTCGAGTCGCGCGCAGGTGCTGCAGCAGAGCCAGTTCAGCGACCCATGCAGCTTGAGCAGCGTGCCGAAGCGCTGCGGGTTGTCGCGGTAGGACGAGGTGCTCACGTCGCAGCGATAGTCCGGGAACCGGCCGACGATGACGTCGCCAGCCGCGGTGCGGTACTCGGAGAGGAACATCATTGCGGCGTCCGCGATCAGGTCGTAGTTCATGCTGATCACCACCGGCGCCTCCGGCAGGGCAGGGTAGAGCCGATTCAGCAGCGCCCAATGGTTGTTCGTCGGTCCCTTCTGGAGCAGTTCCTCGAGCAGGTCGTAGATGCCGAACTCGATGCTGCGTCGAAGCTCGGCTACGTCGCTCAGCGACCAGTCCGGCGTGAAGGCTTGCCGGCGATCCAGTGCAGTGTCCAGCAGGCTGAGGAGCAGTGGCAGGCTGGGGTACTGCGCCTTCGGCGAGCCAGCGTCAAGATGGAACTCCTGTTCGAGGAACTTGACCAGCTGTGATGCCCAGATCGTGCCGCTGACTTTCGCGCGCTTGTAGATGCCAGGCAGGATCTCGTCGGTCAGCGGGCCATTGCAGGCCTTCGTGGCGCCGGCGCCAAGAAAGACGACGGTAGAGGACATCAGGAGCGGCCCACCGTCGCGAGATGCATGATCGATTCTACCTCGACCCCACGCCCCAGTCCACCGCGGTCTCGCCAGCGTGACGAGTCTGCCGTCGGTGCGGATGAGCGCGGTGTCAGCGCGGCCGGACGAGGAGGGTGTCGCGGCGCAGCCCACGGCCGGCGAGGAGGCCGGTGACGGAGCCGTTGCGCACGGCAGGCGCACCGTTCACGAACACCCAGCGCACGCCCGTGGCGAGCATCGTCGGCTCGATGTCCGTCGCCTCGTCGCGAATGGTCGCGGGATCGAAGAGCACGACATCGGCAAAGGCGCTGGCACGCAGCACGCCACGATCACGGATGCCGTACGTGGCGGCGACCTGTGCCGACGACGCCTGAATCATGCGCGCCATCGTGATCACGCGATCTTCGATCACGTAACGGCGGATCTTGCGGGGATGGGTGCCGTACAGCCGCGGGTGGCCGGCCGAGCCGTCGGAGTTCGTCATCACCCACGGGTCGCGCATGACGGTCGCGATGTCGGCCTCCGTCATGTTGAACGAGGCCACACCCACATCGCCGGCCTCGCGGATGCCCTGCATGAGTGACGAGGCATTCACGCGACGCGTGGAATCGAGGTTCGGCAGCCCGTCATAGGTGTGCGTATGCGGATCGATGAAGCCGGGAGCGGCGATGCGCCCCGTCGCATCGATCGTGACCGCCGCCGTGGTACCTCGCGCCGGCGACGTGGTGCACACCGCTGGCACGTCGTCTCGATCGACGCGCTGCCGGGGGCTGCTTGTCGCCTCCTCGGTGCCCCCCTATCCTCCACCAGCGGCCGTCCGGCCGTCCCGATCTCCGGCTCCAGCCCCGAGTCACCGCGTGCGCGTCGCCCTGCTTGCCCTGCTGCTTCTCGGTCAGTCGCTCTCCGCGCAGACCGCCCGTCACACGCTCATCGAACCGTCGCTCTCGCCAGACGGACGCGAGATCGTCTTCTCATCGGGTGGCGATCTCTGGACGGTCGCTGCCGCCGGCGGTGATGCGCGCCTGCTCGTGTCGCACCCCGCGACCGAGTCACGCCCGCTCTGGTCGCCCGATGGCATGCGGCTCGCCTTCGTGAGCACGCGCAGCGGCAACGGGGACATCTACGTCCTCACGCTCGCCACCGGTGCGCTCCGCCGCATCACCTTCGACGACGCCGCCGACCAGCTCGGCGCCTGGTCACGCGATGGGCAGTGGCTCTGGTTCAACTCGTCGAGCCGCGACATCGCCGGCATGCATGACGTCTTCCGCGTGCCGAGCAGCGGAGGCACGCCGATGGTGGTGGCCGGGGATCGCTATGCGAGCGAGTACTGGCCGGCGCCATCGCGCGACGGGCGTCGGCTCGCCATCACGGCGCGTGGCACCACGGTCGCCCAGTGGTGGCGGCGCGGCCACTCGCACCTCGACGAGAGCGAGATCTGGATCGTGTCGCTTGCCGGCGCCACGCCGACGTACACGGCCGTCAGTCGCGGCGGCGACGGCAAGGACCAGTGGCCGATGTGGAGTGCCGACGAGACGTCGCTCTACTACGTGCGCGACACGGCGGGAATCGAGAACCTGTGGGTGCGCAGTCTGGCCGGCGGAACGCCGCGCCGGCTCACCGCATTCCGCGACGGCCGTGTGCTCTGGCCGTCCATCGCCGACGATGGTCGCCGGATCGTCTTCGAGCGCGATTTCGCGATCTGGCAGTACGACGTTGCCAGCGGCGAGGCGCGCCTGGTGCCGATCGTGCTGCGCGGGTCACCCGCCGTGCCGACCGCCGATCGCGTGACGCTGACCACTGGAGCGAGTGAGCTCGTCCTCTCGCCCGATGGACGCAAGGTGGCGTTCGCGGCGCGGGGCGAGATCTGGGTCACTGGCGCGAAGGAGGGCGGCGAGGCGGTGCGCCTCTCGGCCAACGTCGGGCCGGACGCACAGCCGCTCTGGCTCGCCGACAGCCGTCGGATCGTGTACAGCAGCAAGCGAGGCGACGAGTGGCAGCTCGTGCGCACCGATGTCGTGACGCGCGAGGAGGTGGTGCTCACGCGCGGCGGCGTGGACGTCGCACCGGCACTGTCACCGGATGGCCGGCTCATCGCCTACCAGCATGACGGACGCAGTGTGCGCGTGGTCGACACCGCCGGCCGCAGCGATCGCCTCGTGGCCGCGGGACACTTCCGCCGCCCGCCGTTCGCCGACACGCGCAAGATCGCGTGGTCGCCGGACAACGCCTGGATCGCGTTCCTGAGCACGGAGGAGCGCGGCTTCACGAATATCCACGTCGCGCCCAGTGCCGGTGGCGAACGGCGCCCGGTGAGCTTTCTCGCCAACAGTTTCGCCGGCTCGGTGCTCTGGAGCCGCGATGGCCAGTTCCTGCTCTACGATACGAGCCAGCGCACGGAGCAGTCGTCGATCGTCCGCATCGACCTCGTGCCGCGCACGCCGCGGTTCCGCGAAGACCAGTTCCGCGATCTGTTCTCCAATCCGCTGCCGCGTGATACCGCCGCCCGCGCGGTGCCGCGTGACACGACCCTCACGCGCGACACCGCCCGCGCGCCTGCGGCACGTGCCGGCACGCCGCGTCGCACCGAGATCGTCTGGGAGAACCTGCGACGCCGTGCGTCGGTCGTGATGACGGGCTTCTCGCTCGGCGATCTCGCACCGGACGGGAAGACGCTGATGCTCGTCGGGTCGTTCGCGGGGCAGCCGGCCATCTACAGCTACTCCGTCGATCCGCTCACGGCCGAGCCCGCGGCACCGCGCCAGCTCACGACGTCGCCCGGCGGCAAGTCCAGCGTGCAATATTCGGCCGATGGGCGCGAACTCTGGTTCACCGAGTCGGGGCGCATCGCCGCCGTCACGGTGGAGAATCGCGTGGCGCGTACGGTGGCGTTCCGCGCGGAGCTCGAGGTGGATGCCGCGTCGCAGCGTCAGGCGGCGTTCGACGAGGCGTGGTCGTATCAGCGTGACGGGTTCTACGATCCGAAGATGCATGGTGCCGACTGGAGCGCCGTCCGCACGCGCTTCGCGCCACAGGTGGCCGGATCGCAGACGCCGGATGAGTTCCGCCGGCTGCTGAACCTGATGGTCGGTGAGCTCAACGCCTCCCATTCCGGCGCCAGCGGTGCCGCCGCACAGGCACCTTACACGGGGCGCATCGGGGCACGCTTCGACCGCGCCGCGTACGAGAGTGCCGGCCGGTTCGTGATCAGTGAGATCATCGTCCAGTCGCCACTCGCGACGGCCACGGACGCGACGGTCGGTGAGGCGCTCGTCGCGATCAACGGCACGCGACTGACTCGCGCCAGCAACGTCGATTCGCTGCTGGCCTTCACCACCGACCGTCGCGTCACGCTGCGGCTGGCGAAAAGCGGCGGTGCGGAGCGTGACGTGGCCCTGCGCCCGGTGAGCGCGGCGACGGAGAAGGCGCTGCTCTATCGCCAGTGGGTGGAGGAACGCCGCGCCTACGTGGCGACGGCGAGCAACGGCCGACTGGGCTACGTGCACCTCTTCGACATGGGTGAAGGTTCGCTGACGCAGCTCTTCCTCGATCTCGATGCCGAGAACCAGGGCAGGGAGGGCATCGTGGTCGACGTGCGCAACAACAGCGGCGGCTTCGTCAATGCGTACGCACTCGACGTGTTCGCGCGTCGTCCCTACATGACCATGACGCCGCGTGACCAGCCCAGCGCCCCGGCGCGCCTGCAGCTCGGTCAGCGCTCGTTCGACCGGCCGGCGGTGCTCGTGACGAACCAGCACTCGCTGTCGGATGCCGAGGATTTCGCGGAAGGCTGGCGCGCGCTCGGGCTCGGGCCCGTGGTGGGCGAGCCGACAGCCGGGTGGATCATCTACACGTCGAGTGCGGCTCTGGTGGACGGCACGAACCTGCGCATGCCATTCATCCGCGTGCAGGGTGCCGACGGTCGCGACATGGAGCTCGTGCCGCGGCCCGTCGACACGCTCGTGGTCCGGCCGGTCGGCGAGGCGTACACGACACGGGACTCGCAGCTCGATGCCGCCGTGGCGGCACTGCTGGGGAAGATGCGATAGGTGGTCGCCGCGACCCCGGCAGCTCGCGCCAATCAGAAGGCGACGCTCAGCCCACCTGTCTGCTCCACCCGGACCGTTTCACCGCCGCTGCGCCGCGAATCAAACCGGAAGCGCGCCTCGGCACGCAGCGCGACGCGATCGGAGAGCGAGAGCCGGACGCCGGCGGGGAACGCCATGGTGGTGCGGACGTACTGCGCACCGTCCTCCTCGTAGCGCAGCGCCAGGCCGGCGGCCACGCCGACGTAGGGGCGGAACACCTGCGACGGCAGTTCGGCGCGCAGTCCAACGGTGGTGGTCGCGATCTGCACGGTGCGTGCGCTGACCGGGAGCGTGCTGTTCTCGGAACGCTCGGTGCTGCCCGTGGCATACGAGACGCCGAACTCGGAGCGCAGCCAACGGCGGACGCGCCAGTCGGCGCGCAACGCGGCCATCGGCAGGTTGACGTCATCGTCATTACTGCGGAGCGCGCCAACGGACATCGTGATCTCGCGATCGGATGCGCGGTCGCCGCGATTGATGCTGATGCGGACGGTGCGGACGCGGCGGTCGTCGCGCTGGGCGTGCGCGACGGTGGGGAGCAGGGTGAGCGCGCAGAGCGCGGCGAGGGCAACAGTGGGACGGGACATGGGTCTCGGATCGCCGGAGGTGAATCGTTCGGGATGCGAGGGTGAGACACCAGCGGTGCGATAGAGGTTTACGTCCCGGGCGGGACGCCGCGACTCGATCGACGTACGATGCTGGCGCTGCCTGCTTTACGCTGCAAAGTACTTGACAAGGCGATCCGCGGCCGGTATCCCTTCCGCCATGGCCTCGCCCCTGCGCCACCATTCCGACGACCCCCCGGCCCTTCACGACCGGGCCATGCAGGACCTCTCCTTCATCCGCCGGACGATGGAGAGCGCCGCCGCCTTCACCGACGTGCCGGGATGGGGACTGGTCGGCATCGGCCTCACCGCGATCATCGCGTCCGCACTCGCCAGCACGCGGGGCAGTGCCGGTGCGTGGCTGACGGTCTGGCTGTCCGAGGCCGTCCTTGCCGCGACCCTCGGTGGCGTTGCAATCTGGCGGAAGATGCGCCGCCGGCCGCGGACCGTCGGCGCTCCGGTGGTCAGCGCGGCGGCACGCAAGTTCTTCTTCGGCTTCTGGCCTGCCGCACTGGCCGGCGCGGCCCTCACCTTTGCCATCATCGACATGGACGTCGTCTGGCGCGCCGGCTCGACGGTGCCGCACGTGCTACCCGGCCTCTGGCTCCTGCTCTACGGTGTCGGCATCACCACCGCCGGCGCGTTCTCCGTCCGCGCGATCCCGATCATGGGCGTCGGACTGATGACGTGCGGACTGGTCGCACTCCTCCTTCCAGCCGCCGCCGGAACGCCGATGCTCGCGCTCGGCTTCGGTGCCTGGCAACTGGGCTGCGGACTCTGGATTGCCCGGCGGCATGGTGGCTGAGCGAAAGGGCAGGGCTGCCGCCCGACGTGCGACCGGTGCCGATCCGGATGCCCGCATGGCACCATCGGTCGCACCGGCGAAACTCGGCGTGATCAGCGGCGAGAGCACGTCCCCACTCGCCCTCGACCGCCTCATTCACGAGCGGGCGCGCCTCGCCATCGTGAGCTCGCTGGCCGTGCACGAGCGGCTCACGTTCAACGAACTCAAGGCGCTGCTCGACACCACCGACGGCAACCTGTCGGTGCATGCGCGGAAGCTCGAGGATGCGCACTACATCGCGTGCACCAAGGGCTACGATGGACGTATTCCGCGCACGGAGTATCGGCTGACCGCCACCGGTCGCGAGGCGCTCGAGACGTATCTGGCACACATGGAGGCCCTCATCCGTCGTGTCGGCGATCTCGGTACCTGATGGGCGAATGACGGCCTGCCCGCCGCGCCGGCGAGGACCGATGACTTGCCGCGGACGACATGAATTCCCGCCGATGGACCGCACCACTCTCACAGGCGCCCCGGCGCCATTTTCAGGAGGTTAAACTTTATGATGCAAAGCGCTCTGCAGATTCCGGGGCATGTCGCCATCGTCATGGATGGCAACGGACGGTGGGCCGAGTCGCGCCGGCAGCACCGCAGTGCCGGCCATGCGGCGGGCGCGCGCGTGCTGCGCGACGTCGTCCAACACTGCGCCACCGTGGGCGTGCCGCAGCTCAGCGTCTACGCCTTCTCCAGCGACAACTGGCACCGCCCCGCCTTCGAGGTGCGAACACTGCTGTCACTCTTCACGTCGCACTTCCGCACGCAGGCCGCCGCACTCGCCGAGTCGGACGTCCGGATCACGGTGATCGGCCGTCGGAGCCGACTGCCGGCTGCGCTGTGCGCCGCGATCGAGGATGCGGAAGCACGCACGCGCCACGGTCGGCGCCTGCATCTGCGCGTCGCCATCGACTACTCGAGTCGCGCGGCGATCATGCGCGCGCATCCGTCGGCCATCTTCGCCGTCCCCGCGGTCGATGCCGGCGACATTCTGCCGCCGGTGGATCTGCTGATCCGCACCGGCGGTGAGCGCCGTCTCTCCGATTTCCTGCTCTGGGAGTGCGCGTACGCCGAGCTGCTGTTCATGGATGTGTTGTGGCCGGACGTCACGACGAGGGTGCTCGACGAGGCGCTGACGGAGTTCGCAGCGCGCGATCGCCGCTTCGGCCGCGTGGCGCTGCAGGTGAGTGCCTGATGCACCGGCAGCGTGCGGAGGCCGATGTCCCGTCCATCCTCTCGGTGGCGGCGTTGCTGGCCGTTGCGGGGGACATGCCTTCCCGCTGATCGTCGCGGCCGGAATCGTCGGGGTGATGTGAGTGCAGACCGCGCCTTCGCGAGCGCCGGGATCGTGTTGGTGCTCGGCGTGCTGGCGGGGTTCGCGGCCACCACGCTTCGTCGCCGGGCATGGGACTTCATGCCGGCAACGATCATGGTCACGGTTGGCTGGGTGACGGTGCTCAACCTCGCCAATCCCGAGGCACTGGTGGTGCGGGTGAATGTTGCACGAGCTGAGGCGGGTCAGCCGTTTGACGCCGAATGCCACGCGAGGCTGTGCGGAGATGCGCTGCCGGCGCTCGTCGCGCAGGCGAAGCATCTGTCAGCCGCCGACTGTGCCGCGCTGTCGGCCGCGCTCACCACCGCATGGAGCCGGCGACTTGCCGATCCGGACGATGGTGGCGCCGATTGGCGGACGCTCGACGTGCCGCTGCATTTCGCGCGCCGGTGGCACGCTGCGCCGCCAGCACTCTGTCGTGCGAGCGCGGTCTCGGCCCCGACGCGCCGAAGAGGCCCGCGGCGGTGCAGCCGAGTGGCGGCTCGTCGTCAGCGTGAGTCGAGTTGGTTGAACGGTTCCTTGCGGCTTCCGAGCCTGTCGTACACCCGCCGCGCTGCTTCACGCGTGCCCGGGGCACGGCGCACTGCCCAGATGCGGTCGCGGGCGGTGCGCATCGCGTGCACGTTGTCGACGATCGGTGCCGGGTACGTGACGCCGATCTGCACACCATACATCTGCTGCAGCATGGCGGGCATCCGGTGTGGCTCGGCCAGCGCGCCTGGCGGCAGCGCTGCCAGCTCCGGCACCCACCGGCGGATGAACGTTCCGTCGGGGTCCTGCTCGAGCGCCTGCTTGACGGGGTTGTAGATGCGGATGGCGTTGATACCCGTCACGCCACTCTGCATCTGACACTGGCTGTAGTGAATGCCCGGTTCGAAGTCGAGGAAGTGCCGGGCGAGCAGCACGCCGCTGAATCGCCAGTGCTGCCAGAGATGATAGCTCGCGAACGACAGGACCATTGCCCGCATCCGGAACGGCAGCCAGCCCGTGGCTCGGACGGAGCGCATGCAGGCATCCACCAACGGATAGCCAGTGCGACCGTCGTGCCACGCGCTGAGCAGCTGGTCATCGGGGTGTTGCTCGTCGCGGAGGCCGACGTAGGCATCACACATGGTCTCGAATTCCAGCGCTGGCTGGTCCTCCAGCTTCTGCATGAAGTGGCAGTGCCACCGGAGGCGAGAGCGGAAGCTGGCGATGCTCATGCGCCAACGCGGGTCCACGACGTCGCCGGCATCGCTCGCCTCTCGCAGCTGTTGCAGCCTCGCGCGTGCGGCGTGTTCACAGGTGCGGATGCTGATCGCGCCCATGCTGAGCCATGCGCTGAGCCGGCTGCACGCATCGGGCGCAGAGACGGGACTCGACATCGCACGGCGGTAGTCGACGCCGCGCTCGCGGAGGAAGCTGCGCAGCGTTTCGCGCGCGACCGTTTCGCCGCCGTGCTGCCGGCCGCTTCGGTCGCCGTGTGCGGCGGGCAGCGATGCGGGTGGCACAGGTGCACCCCGTTCCGGTAGTGCGATCCCGGTGATCCGTCGCGGTGCGGGGAGCGGTGCTGACGCCATGCGAGCCTCCCACGCCGCCGACCAGCCGTCACGTGACGCGAGGCGTCGGACCACGCCCGTCTGCGGGCGTTCGTGCAGTTCGATGCCTTGCGCGCGGCACCAGCGGCGCACGGCACGGTCGCGCTGATACGCGATCCAGCCGGTGGTCTCCTCGTGAGCCCAGATGGCCGTGATGCATGCGGGTTCGGGGAGTGCGGCAAGCGCACGCTGCAGCGCTTCGAACACCGCCGGTACGGCACCGGTCCGGCGGTGCAGGGTGACGCCACGCCTGGCGAGTGACTGCTCCAGGTCGTCGAGGCATTCGTTGACGAACGCGAGGTGCATCGCGTCGTGATCCGGCGCACGCAGCAGGTCGGGCTCGTAGACGTAGAGGCACAGCACGGTCCCGTGCGCGCACGCCGCGGTGAGCGCGGCATGGTCGCGAATGCGGAGGTCGCGCTTGAACCAGACGACGTGAACGGATTGCATCAGGTGTGAAACGCGCCAGTCTGCCGGAATGATCCGTGTCGGTATCGACGATTCGGTACGAGGCGCGCGAGTGCCGTGGTGACGGTGACAGGCGTGAACCACACTAGAACGTCAATCGCCCACTCAGGCGCAGCAACGCACCAGCGCCGGCGTCGAATCGACGCGCAAACCGCGAGGGCGACGTGCTCGTCAAGATCTGCGTGACGACGTCGCCTTCCACCAACATGCGGCGGAGGGCCACGCCGGTTTCGAGCTGTACGAGGCCGCGCGTCGCGACGCGGATCGTCGCGGCCGGACCGAGCGTCGCCTGCTGGTATGTCACGCGCGTGATGCGACTCTCCGCGATGAGCTTGTCGTCGCCGAGCCAGCGATTACCCGTGAAGCGGAGCACGCCGCCCACCTCGATGCCGTGGCCGATGGCGCGGAACGACTCGGCACGTGGCAACAACACGTCGCTGCGCCACTTGGCGCCCACGTGCAGAATGCGGATGGTCGGGATCACATACGGTGCGACGTTCAGGGCGATTACGCCGGCTCCAATCTGCAGCGTCGGCCGGTAGACGCGTGTGATGAACGCCCCACCCGCAGCGCGATAACTCTCCGCGCTGATCATGGGTCCGCCGGCAGTGAACAGCCCATGCTGCAGCACCCCGGTGGCACGCCAGCGGGGGTTCAGCGAATGCGACACGACCAACTCGTGTTGGACTGACTGGAGCGCACGTGGCCCGAACGGGGGCCGCGGGCTGGGCAGGGTCACCGGCAGGAGGGACGTTTCCGGACCGTACGACAGGTCGAAGCGGTCGTAAATCAGGTCGTTCGTCACCACGGTGGTGTAGAGCCCGCGCTTCCAGACCGGGGCGCTGAGGCGCGCGGTCAGTCGCGACGCACCGACGTCCGCCGGATGGAGCGCAGGCCGCAGCGCATCGCTGCGCACGCTGGTGGCCGGGTGCAGCTCTCCGATCAGGGTCAGGCGCCATGTGGACGGTGGCAGCACGAACTGCAAGCGGCTGGCGGGAGCCTGCGCCGCGAGTTTCGCCGCCGTTGCGGACGTCGCCAGTCCAATGGCAGCGGCGCAGCGGAGCATCGTGCGCCGTGATGATTGCAAGTTGCGGGTCATGCGCGCGAAGCTGGCCAACGGATGCAGGTCATGCAACTGTCGGCCGGCAACTGTGACGATCGGACGGCAATTCATGAGAGGATCCGCCCAGCGACCGGCGCAGGTCACGTGTGGCTGCGGCTGCGGCTGCGGCTGGGCTCCACGCCGGTGACGCGGGCGCGCAGCTGCGCGGTGGCACGCGACGACGGGACGAACACGGGAATCCGGACGTCCCACTCCGCGCGGAGCGAGGACGTCCGCAGCACGAAATCGACCGACGACGAATCGCACGCAGGGAAAGCCGGTGCATCCGCCGCCAGCGAGTCGTCGTTGGCGAGCCGCAGCCAGCCCGTGGCGCGTCCGGCGGCGAAGTCGAAACGTACCCGCTGCGCGTCGAGCGCGATTGAATGAGCGAGGCTGGGGTGCTCGCCGCGCTGGTGTACGCCTCGATCGCCGCCACGTTCTCGACGGCCACCAGGTCGTCGATGCTGATCTCGCGAACGGGGAGGCCGTCCAGAAGGTTCGCCCTGACGAAATCTCAGCGGCCCAGCGGAATCCAACGATGCGTTCCTGTCGGGTCGGAGCGCTCCGATCTCGGTGATCCGGTATGAGATGACCGGCCTGAACGACGAGATGCGGCGACTGGGAGTGGTGCGACAGGACAACCGCCGATGACACGATCACTCGTGCCATCGGTGGCTGGTATTCACTCTCCCGCGGCGTATTTTTCGATCGTCACCACTGGCTACTGCCGGTCAGCGACGAGCGCGCGCTGGCTGTCGTCCTGCCGCGAAGCGCAAAAACTCACGCACGGGTGCGCGTGCGACGACGGTTCACACCGACCAGCGCGAGCAGTCCGGTACCCATCAGGGCGTACGTGGACGGCTCTGGCACGACCGACGCATTGGTCAGGCCCGTCAACTCCACGGCGCGGATCGTCCAGTTTGCACCGCTGTTGACCCGCTGGCTGTCCCACGCACCTTCGAAGGCGAACTGCACCTGCGTGCCAGCCGCGAGCGTCGTCATGAAGCTGCTGGTGACGTATGAACCCTGCGTGTTGTTCGGAAAACCGCAGAACGCGTTCTGACCGGCACGTGGGCTGCCACCAGTCGTCGAGATCGGGCCACGGTACTGCGTTCCGCCCGTCATCGCGGTGATTGGCGAGTATGCCGCACCGTTGATGCTCGCCAGCAGCAGGCCGCCGTCGAAGCAGCCACCGAAGAGGTTCAGTTCGAAATTGAAGTTGTGCTCGAACGCGATGCCGGCGGCGCCACCCGTCGCCGTGTACACCTCGGAGAGCAGCGAAGCGGTCTGGAGGTTGCGACCGCTGACCGCCCAGCCCACGCTCGGCGTGTAGCCCCAGACGCCGAAGCCGATGAAGTTGTTGGGGTTCGGCGCAGTGTAGTTGCCCGGCGTCATGGTGAAGTCGGTGCGCTGCGCTTGCGCCGCAGGCGTGAACAGCGCGAGTGCGGCAGCGAGCGCCACGCCGGTACGAACGGAGTGTGACATGAAGAACGATCTCGGGTGCGAGGGATGGGTGGAGCGGAGTGGTGCCCCGGTCGACCTACGCATGGACGCAACCAGCGGATCTCTCTGACGGTGATGCAGCGACCGGCCAAAGGGTGGGCTGTATTGCACGCGTGCGAAGGGCGATCCTCGAGATTCACCTGCCCCGGAGGCCTCGATGTTGCCCGCCCGCCTCATCCGATCCGTCGTCCCGCTGACGCTGCTTGGCCTCTCGAGCGAACGCGTGCCGTCAGGTGAGGTGGCGCCTGGCCACGTCACGCCGACGGCCATCACGAGCGCCGCGCGCGCGTCCCACTCGGACACGGCGTCGCGTGATGGACGGGTGCTGATCGCGGGTGGGTTCACCGCTGCACGAGAAGCTCGACATACTGCGCGAAGCACAGTGGGCCGAACTCGTGCATATGCAGCAGGAGCAGATCAGGCTGCTGCACGGGTTGTTGCGCGACACACGACCCGAGACGCCGGCGGCGAGTGCCTGAGACGGCGGCTGCGCATTCACCGCACGCCCCAAGGCGAGTGCCTGACCAGACGTGACGTGCGTCACCCGGCGCGCGGATTCGACCGAATCGCCCGGGTCGAGCAACTCGTCCGCGCCATGATCACAGCGGAATTCGCGTGCCGTCCGTCCCCACGCCGGGTTTGGCGACCCGCGCTCGAATGGCATTCTCCAGCCGTGCTGCGTGCCCGCGCCTGATTGCGGCAGTCGCGCCTCGTGCCACCGAGCAGTCGGTTCATGGCGTGGCGCACGATCATCGCACCGAGTGCCGAGCCATCCTGATTCGCCAGCACCACGATGCCGATGCGATCCTGCGGAACGCAATACGGCGCGCCGTCGTCGGTGTCGTCCTGCGATGCCGTGACCGAAAAGTTCGTGCGTGACAACCCCCGCGGGCAGTACGTGCTGCGAGATCGAGACTGAACGTGACGTCGATCATCGCATCACTTCGCGGGCCTCTTCGCGCACGACAGGCGCCGCCGTCCGATCCGGCCACTTCACGAACGTGCGGTACACGTACCCCCACGGAATGACCGCCATCAGCACTGGCGTCCCGAGAAAGATGTTCGCGAGCTCCTCGGACGGTGAGCCCGCGAGTGCGCCCGTTTGCCAGAGCGGCCAGGCGACGAAGATCAGCCAGAGCATCTTGTAGCCGATCGTGACCAGCATGATCGGCAGCATACGCAGGGGATGCACCAGACCGAGCACCGCCAGGGTCGGGTACGTGGCCCAGAGGCACATGGCCACTCCACGCATCGGATCCCAGGCGCCGGTATGCGTGAACAACGTGTGCCAGGCATCAGTCGCGACGAATGCCGCCATCAGAAAGTAGAACAGACGCAGGAGCCAGATCTGGACGGGCCGCACGCCCTCGTAGCGCTCGTGATCAGGTGCAAAGAACGTCGCAATGGTCATCGGAGCGGGGGTTGGCGATTCACTGAATTCGGTGGCGGTGTCAGTTGAGGTACGGCAACCCATCCCGGCAGGTTTCGGCCGCCGGCACCGGGGCGTCCGACGTCCCTGCGACGCCGATTCAGTTCATGGCCCGAACAACATCCGGCTCCGCGTCGCTGTGCGCTGGCCAAGGTCAGATGGCGGAGATCACCGGTGCCTGGCATCCGTGCACTGCCACGAAGGGTCGGGCAGGGCGTCGAGCGGCGAAGCGCGGATGCGACCAATGAATGCCAGCCCTTCCGGAAATGCCGCGCGAGATCCCGGACGTGCTCGTGCTTGCGCCTTGATCGACATCGCCATCTTCTCCGTGAACGCCAGGCGTGGGTACTCGTCCACGACGGCGCGTGCTGCCTTGGGCCTGACCTGTTGGAGTCGTGCCCCGATCACCTCGAGCGCTGCCTCCTCATGAAGAAGATGAGCCTCCGCCCCATGTCGCACCCCCACACGGCCGCTCAGGTGCAGCGAGGACGGTAACGGCTATCATGATCGCGAGAATCGGATCGCCAATCGGCGTCGTGAGCCCGAACACCGCGATGCCGCGCGCGAGGGGATTCGAATCGAGCACGCCGGGGCGACGACTGCGGTTGCCGGCCAGCGTCCCAACATCTCGACGTGCACGATCCAGCGGAGAACGGACACCAGACGGGTGCTGAGCAGTGGCCGCGAGCGAACGAAGCACCGGCTCGTCCGGCAACGTCCAGCGAACCGCCTCGTTGCAGCACGAGCAGGCCCGGCGATCCTGGTCAGATCCGTCGCCCCGACACATCGCCGATCAGGATGCCTTTCATTGCGCCTGTTGCACATCGTGACGGGGTGCGACTGCCTTCGACCGGACACGCCCTCACGGCGCGGATCCCCTCTGCTCGACGTGAGCGGCACTCGGCGGTGCGAGGTCACGCTGCTGCGGGTGCGCTGCATCCGAGACATGCGGCACGACGAACGCGGTCGTGGCGCGTCAAGAGGCGGTGCCCTGCCATGCACGAGAGGAACCTGGATCTGCCAGCCGTGGGGCACATCGTCGAACAACCAGAGTTGGCTCGCGCCGCCGGCCGTCGGCCGCCGGCGCTCGTCCGTGGCTCTCCGCATCCCCGGTCCGTCCGCACCGGGGCGGCGGCAGGGTTGGCGAAGGCCGGCACCGCAGACCGGCCCCTCGACAAACTGCAGTCCTCGACATCTCTTTTCGCAAGGCCCCTCGCACGCTGGATCACCCGCAGCACGCCACGGTGCCGTGCCTCGGCCCACGTGCACCGTCACCCGTCGGGAGCGCCACATGCCACCGTTCACCGTCAATACCACACGCCTCGATCCCTACAAGAACTTCAAGTTCCGCGTCAAATGGGACGGCCGCTACGTCGCTGGTGTGAGCAGGGTCTCACCCCTCCGTCGCGCGACGGAGGTCATCGAGCATCGCGAAGGGGGCAACCTCTCGACGGTGCGGAAGACGCCGGGCCGCACGATCTACGAGCCGATCACACTCGAACGTGGTGTGACACATGACCTGGAGTTCGAGCGCTGGGCCAACAAGACCTGGCAACTCAGCGGCGGGGCGGGGAGCGAGGTCTCGCTCAGGGATTTCCGAAAGGATCTCGTCATCGAGTTGTACAACGAAAGCGGCCAGCTCGTCATCGCGTACCGGGTGTTTCGTGCCTGGGTCTCCGAGTATCAGGCGCTCCCGGAACTGGATGCAAACTCGAGCAGCGTCGCGCTGACGTCGATCACGCTGCAGATCGAAGGGTGGGAGCGCGACGTCGAGGTTTCCGAGCCGACGGAACAGAGTACAGGCGACGCATGAGCGCCGCGCTCGCGATTGCCGGTGTCTCGGCCGCGCTCCGAGCGATCCTCACCGAGGGGCTGACCGACCATCAAGTCGGCGATGCACTCGGCACCGTCCCCACGGTGCTCCTCGCGGCGCCCGGCGCACCCCGTTCCGGGAGCGCTGCCGATGCCCCTGCGCTCTGCCTGTATCTGTATCGTGTGGCCGAGAACGGTGCGCTACGCAACGCCGGAGCGGTGAGAGGTGGCGATGACGTACGCGGACGTCACAACCCGCCACTTGCGCTGGATCTGCACTACCTGATCACGACCTCCGGCACCCGTGAACTGCATGCCGAGGTGCTGCTCGGCTCGGCCCTGCTCACATTGCATGCGTCGCCGGTGCTGCGGCCCGACGTGATTCGTGCGGCACTGCCGAATGCACGCACGACGAGTGGACTCGTGTTGCAGGCCGACTCGCCGAAGATCACGCTGACCACTCCGCCGCTCGATGAATTGACGCGGCTCTGGACGGCGCTGCAGACGCCGCTGCGCGCGAGTGTGACGTGCCAGGTATCGGCAGTGTTCATGGAATCGACGACTGGTGGGCCCGTCCGTCCGATCGGCTGAACTGACTCGCGCGCGGCGCGGCGTGGCGTGGCCTGGCGTGGCGAGCGGTGACGTGCCGTGCCGTTTACTCAGGCGCGCGCGCGCCGCTGAAACAGCAGCAGCGTCGCCAGCACGAAGATCCCCGCACCGGCCAGCAGCGTGACGCTGAGCGGGTCGAGCCGATTCCCGACCATGATCCCCACCAGTGCCCAGATCACCGTGGCGCCGTACGGTGGAGCACGGGGCACCGTCCGCTGTACCACCAGCGCGACGATCAGCGCGAGCACGATGCCGATGAACGCCCACCCGAGGCTGCTCGTGAGCAGCCCGTACCCGGCCGCCGTGCTGCCCAGCGACACGAACGCCGCCGCCGTCAGCCACCCCGCATAGATCGCCACCGGCGCGCGCAGCCACCGGGCGTCGCTGTCGGGTGTACGCATCAGCGCCACGATCGCGCTGGCTGCCATCACGAAGATCAGCACCGTCGCCCAGACCGCGCTGCGATTGGCGATCGCCAGCCACGGCGTGCCCGCCGCCAGGCTGACCACGAGCGGGACGCGCGCGCGATCCCATGATCCGTCGGTGCGTGACTGCAAGATGCCGTACACCGCCGACACGAGCAGCCAGCCGTAGATCAGCCCCCAGATCGAGAAGGCATACCCGGCGGGTTGAATCGGGGGATCGATCTGGGGCAGGGGAAGCTGATCCCGCGTGAATCCGCTGAAGGGAGAGCTGAACGCCGGCGATGCGACGAACGTGAGGGTGACGAGCAGCGTGAGCCACGCCGTGAGTCGGGTCATGCGAACAGGTGCGGAGGAGAGCCGATGCGACATGTGCGGGAATGAAGTATGTACACGACGTGTGTCCCGAAGTGCGCCGGAACATGCGCCGTGCGTGCGACTGCGCAGAGCGGCTGCGAGACGCCGAGTGTGCCCGCGACCGCTGCAGCGGCTGGAGCTAGAGGTTCCGCTCGCTACGTTTGATGTCGTCCTCCAGCGATCGCCCGCACCGTGCCCGTCACCTCCGACGCTTCAGCCCCTGCCGCCATGTCCACACCCCGTCGTCGTTTCATCAGCTGGCTCGGGAGCGCCTCGCTCCTGGGCGTCGCCACCCGGCCCGCGCTCGAGCCCTTGACGCGGCGGCAGAATGCTGCCGACGCACACCGCGACACACTCCGCGACGCACACGCGGACGCAGTCGAGGAAGAGTGGGACATGAGCTGGACCGCGCGCGTATCCGGTCGCTACAAGGCGGTGTTCGATTCGCCGGAACTCTCCGAAGGTGTCGCCCTGAACCGCGCCGATGCGTGGTGCGATCAGTACAAGGAGGTGTACGGCGCCGCGCGTGGCGAGATGTCGCCGGTGCTGGTGCTCCGGCACTCCGGATTCATGCTCGCCATGAATGACGAATTCTGGACCGACATGGAGGTGGGCAAGGAGCTCAGGCTCCGCGACGACAAGGGCCGGAAGTGGATGAGGACGAATCCGGTCAGCGGATCCTCGTCGAGTGGCACGCCGAAACCTGGCGAGTCCATCCCGGCCTTCATCGCCGCCGGCGGGATCGTGCTGGCCTGCGGCTGGACCTTCGGCGGTGCCGCCATGCGCATCGCCAAGCGTGAGAAGATCGACAAGGCCGCGGCGCTCACCCGTGCCCGCGCGATGATGATCCCGGGCGTCATCCTCCAGCCGAACGGCATCTTCGCGGCGCTCCGGGCCCAGGAGGCGGGCTGCTCGTACGTCCTCGCGAGCTGATGCGACCATGCGAGTCGTGAAGCGCACGCTGCTGGCGACACTGGTGCTCCTCAGCGTCACGGCCAGCGCGGTGCTCTTGCTGATCTTCGACGCCGGACCGACGGTAACGAGGCCCGGCGAGGTGTCGGTCGCAGACGTGCAGCGTGCGCGCGCGCTGCTGTTGCGGCATGACCCACGTCGCGTGCCCGACGGTGTGGCGCAACGCGTGATGCTCACACCGCAGGATGTCACGCTGCTCGCCCAGTACGCGGCGTCGCGCTGGCGTCGCGCCGCGGCGAGCGTACACCTGCGCGACGGTGCCGCCCGGGTGCAGGTCAGCGTCGCCGTTCCTGGCATGCCGCTGCGTCGCTGGCTGAATGTGCAGGCCACGCTGCGTGATGCGGCAGGCCTGCCGGAAGTGCAGACGCTGCGGATCGGACGACTGCCGGTTCCGGATGCGCTCGCGCAGCCCGTGACGGCGTTCCTCGTCGCGCGGCTCGGTGCCGACCTGCCGCTCGCCCTCGCTCGCGACATGACGCAGACTGTCGCGTTCATGCCCTCGGCCGTCGTGATCTCCTATCGATGGCAAGTGGGTGCCACCGACCGGGTGCGCGACATGCTGATGCCGCCGGACGATCTCGCGCGCCTCGAGGCGGCCAACGCCGACCTCGCGCGGGTGCTCGCGTCGCAGCGTGGCGGTGGTGCCCTGTCGCTCGCGATCCTGCTGCCGCCGTTGCTCACGAGTGCTGCCCGGCGCGCGTCAGTGGGCGATCTCGTGGCGGAACAGCGGGCTGTGCTCGCCACCCTTGCGCTGTACGTGAACGGGCAGCGCATGAGCCGGTGGGCACAGCAGGCCAGCGACTGGCCGCAACCGCCGTTCCGACCCGTGACGCTTGGCGGGCGGCCGGACCTGGCGAAGCACTTCCTCGTCTCTGCCGTCGTCGCGGCGCAGGCTGGGAGCCCGCTGGCCGATGCGGTGGGCCGCACCAAGGAGGTCGACGATGCCCGTCGCGGCACGGGGTTCAGCTTTGCCGATCTCGCGGCGGACCGGGCGGGGACACTGCTCGGCGAGCTCGCCTCGGCATCACCGCAGGCGCTCGCCGACGCCGCGGCGGTGGGGCTCGCCGAGAGTGACATCATGCCGTCGGTGGCCGACCTGCCGGAGCAGATGAACACCGAGCAGTTCCAGGCGCGGTTCGGCGGCATCGGGGCCCCCGCCTACGCGGCCATGATGCGGACGATCGAACAGCGGCTGGCGCGCCTGCCGTTGTACCGCGGTCGAGCGCTGACCAGGTAGTTTGAGGCGTTGGCGCGATCGCGCCGGCACCACTCGTCGTGCGGAGGTCGGGATGAAGGGAGGCAAGGCAGGCCGCAAGCGTCCGCCCAACGCACCGACACCGCCGCCACCGAAGCAGGGGCCATCGCGCGGCGAGCGGAAGAAGGAGTGGGGGCCGAGCGAGAAGGACGAGTCGCCGCTGCCCACGCTGCCGGAGCCGCGCCGGAAGTCGTGAGGGCGGGGCCGCATCGCACGCGCGGCAGATCCGTCACCGGTCTGCCGCGCTGCGATCCCGTCACGTCAGGCCACGTCGGGTCACGTCGGGTCACGACGCGTCACGTCGCGTCACGTCGGGTCACGTCGGGTCACGTCGCGTCACGTCACGTCACGTCACGTCACGTCAGGCC
>Ga0105045_10001276_pt1 | contig 20407 bp, 12 predicted proteins | sample MAT02_FD_78089 | JGI IMG/M metagenome (GOLD analysis project Ga0105045, IMG submission 78089) | Freshwater microbial communities from Lake Fryxell liftoff mats and glacier meltwater in Antarctica - MAT-02 (megahit assembly) | ecosystem: Environmental > Aquatic > Freshwater > Ice > Liftoff... | reverse complement strand
TACACCAACCTCTATCAAAAATCCATGAATTCCATGATTATTTAAAAATCCATGAAAACATGGATTTTTTTAAAGAAAAAATTTGTCAATTTTGATCGATCTTCTTGCACTTAAGAAATCATTAAAAGTTTGACTTGAACAGTAATTTTCAGAAATGTACCACTTTTAAATAAAGGTTTTCCTTGACATACTTGTCATAAGTAGGTACTGGACTTTTGTTTGAAAAATTTGCCAGATTATCAATTTTCAGAATTTAAACCTTAGTGGTTCGGGATCTGCGGTTACGATTAAATTTCCGAAATACAGTAATTGTAATTTTCATATAAATCAATCAAATGGGATTGAGGGTAGCAAAGCTTTATTCCTATCCAGATAATTCCTTGTAATTATAAATATCCAAAGGAGGCATGATCAAACAAGTAGGTCACTTGGATGAATCGGTGCAAATAAACTTCAGGGACTTTTATTCCGGCGCAGAGGTGGTGTTACTCAGTGACAGCCCTGCCGGACTTCGGGGAAAGTTCACTGTTGCGCACGGAAGCGTTAGCATCCAATTTTGATCGCAATGCCTGCTCTCCTTTGCTCAGGTGGAGCTGGGCAGGGAGAGAAATGGAAAAAAGCAACTTACTGGACTTCAAAATTTTGTTCGAAATACCATTTAAAATCAAACTTTAAAACAAATACATCATGGCGGAAATAATCCTTCCTGGCACCTACATTTCGGTGAGGGACGAGGGGCTCATCAGTGCCGGCCGTGTATCCACTGGCAACATTGGGATAGTTGGGACAGCATCAAAGGGTCCGGTAAATCAAGTAGTAACCCTGTCATCCTTATCGGAAGCCCGCGAAATGTTTGGCGATGCCGATGAATGGGTTAGTGGCGCTGCCAACGAACTGACCTTGATAAGGGCACTGGAACAAGTGTACAATAATGGGGGGCGTGCGGTATATGCCGTACGCACGGCTATGGGTATCCCTGCCAAATCGGCTTTTCAAACCAAAGACGATACCCCTGTCAACCTTACAAAACTGGAGGCTAAAACCCCTGGCACCTGGGGAAATACCCTGGAGATTGAAATTTCCAATTCCACCGAAAATGCCTTAGTGGAGGAAGAACTGCCTGGCAATGCTTCCTCACTACGCCGATCGCGAATATTACCAAACAGCCCGCTAAATTCAATCAGGCTAAGGCAGAACAGTACCGGGTTGACAAGGGTGTATGCGTTAAGGTATGCAGGCGATGTAAACAACAGCAATGCGGAGGTAAGAATTAATACAAGTACGGGGGCACTCACCTTTACCACCTTGAATAGCCATGCACCTGCCCCGGGGGATACCATACTAGCCCGTTACCAAGTGCCTGCCGAGCATAGCCGCAAAGTGGAAATAAGCTACGGGGGATTTAAGGAAAGCTATATCGTAGCCGATGCCGCCCATTTAGCCGACCAAATCAATTCGCGATCTGTCCTTGCCTCCGCCACCACCCATGCTACTGAATTTTACGGCAAGTTGCCGGCCATTACTAATAAAGTTCGCTTTGGACATAGCGATGCAGCAGGGCATACACCCGGTTCAAACGGAGAGGCTGCTGCTGCAACCGATTATCAGACATCGCTTGCCTTGCTTAAAGACCCTATAATTAATATTGTGTTGCTTGCCGGCCAAACCTCGGCCAATGCGGATATGGTGACGGTCTTATTGGGTCACATAAATGAAACCGCCGACACTAAACGTGAGCGGATTGCCCTTAGCGGCAGTAGCAGCACCGATAGTGCCGACACCATTATTGGCGAAATGCCCCCCAGCGGTGACCGCTTAATTTATGTGGGTCCCGGAATCAAACTATCCTCGGGCCGCACCATGCCCGGTGCTTACACCGCTGCGGCAGTAGCCGGTTTATTGGCTTCTCTTCCGGTACAGGCAAGTCCTACCAACAAGGTTTTGAATGTACCGGGTATTATCAAGGAATTTAACAGTTCCAACCTGGAAAAGCTGGTACAGAAAAATGTACTTGCCATAGAAAAACGCGATGGTTTCAGGGTGGTAAAAGGCATTACCACCGCCACCAATTCGGCCTGGCATCAGATTACTACCCGTCGTATCGTGGATTATGCTATTTATGGTGTGCGTTCTGGATGTAATCCCTATATAGGCAAACTAAACAATGACCGGGTAAGGGGTGCCATGAAGGCTACACTGGATGCCTTCCTTACACGCATGGTAAATGATGAAGCCCTTACCGGCTATACCCTTGAGATAACCGCTACAAGGGCACAGGAAATTGCGGGAGAGGTAAAGGTCACCATGACCCTACAACCTACCTTCAGCATAGATTTTATAATGGTTACCATGTACCTGAGCTAACCCTATTTATCATCAAAAAAACTATTAGCTATGGCAAATACTAACGTTTACAGGGGTTCCGATGCTACCCTTGTACTTGCTGTTGACGATGCTTCTACCGTAGAAGGTGGCCTTGCCGATGTCCTCATATCGGAATACGATTTTTCCAATATAGTCGGCAGGCTGACCAATGTGCAGATTAAATTAGAAAATGATGTTCGCCCATTTCATGAAATTGGAAAGAGGTTTCCCACCGAACTGAGGCCGGGCAATCTGAATGTGTCCGGTTCGGCCGAAAGGGCTCATATCAACGGTGCCCTTTTACGCCTGCTGCTCGGCGATGGTTCACAATCCCCCCCTCCCGTACAGTCCATACCCCAACCCACATTCAATATGGTGGTCAGCCTTAAAAACCCGGCTGTACCGGGTATCACGACAAAGGTTATTGTATTTGGGGTAAAATTTGAAACCTGGAGTTTTTCTCTTCCGGAAGACGAGTTTGTAATGGAAGGCATTACCTTCAAGGCATTGCGGGTAAGTGCTGAAGAAGTTTCGGAATAAACCCAATTTTATATAAATCATAATATGCATACTATATTATCGGCGGAAGAACTTTTAGCAGGCACCAATATTTCGTTTGAAGTTGCCATACCGCATAATCTATTATTTCATCAGGAAAAAGCCGACCAACAAGAGCCTGCGGTGAAGATAAAGCCCCTTTCATTGGGAACCTTTCAGTTGATTATGAAAGGGGCAAGGGAAGACCCTGAACTTATCCCAATTTTGATGATTAAAGAAGGTTTGGTGGAACCCAAATTGGCTTTATCACAGATAAAAGGACTACCTGTAGGCTTGGTGGGATTTTTGGTGGAAGAAATCAGGGCGGTTAGCGGGCTTTCCGAAAAAAAAAAGGGTTGAAGGAACTGATACAGTCACCAGTTTTACAAACCGCCTTCACATTGGCAAGCCATTTTGGGTGGTCACTTCCCAACATTAATGCGCTAACACCCGCGCAAGCTGATGTGTTTCTCCAAATGATTGTGGATTCCCAAAAAAATGAAACCGGTGCCCGATAAACTTGCATCCATTGCCCTTTCAATTATTAGCAGTTGGGAAAACTGGCTCGAAAAAAACTCTCAACCAGAGATAGATTTTTATACAAAAATGTATTCCCGTAGCCAAGCTCCGAAGGTGGTAACGCAACCTAATTTTTTATCCAGTACGTTTGACATGGTTAACTTGCAACTAGATTATCAAAATCTTTTAATGGTACCTTGGCCATTTTCGGGCAATTGCAACAAAAGCCAAGATCAATTTTTCGACACTTTTTCTGAAATGGATACAGAATATATCAGCGGACGAAAATTAAGGCCTTCGGCATTTACGCCAATCCAGCCTGTCGGAGTACATAAAGACCTACAACCCTGGACAGATTTATCAAATCAAACTATTGGGAGATCCAGTGGAAGTTATTTGTCATCAAAAAATTCAGCTCCTTTTGAGGCTACAAAATTTGATGAAAAAAGCGAAAACAACAATTATATACACACTGAAAAGAAAGATTATAATAATAGAAATATTACGCAATCTAGTGAAGGATTGCGTGAAAAAAAAACATTAAATTCATTGGGCGGACCAAAAAAACTATTTGAAAGAGAAGAAGTTGATCATGTCCGTGGAGGTCCGGAAAAGAACAAACCTGTGAGGACCGAAAATCAATGGACACAGCACCGGGATCGGTATTCCCAAAATACGGAGGATCCTACTAACCTTGGAAACCGTCCTGATTCACTATTTTTTGAACAACGAGCTTCAAGGTATAGCCATCCGAAATTGGAAGCAAAAGAAGATAAAAACCAGCACAATTCCCTCTTTAGCCGCGTTAGAAGCTGGGGCGAATTGGCTGAAAGGCTTAATGATAAAAGCTCAAGCGAAAGCCGCGCTGATTTAACTTCTTCAGAAATCGCCGTATCATCAATTATCACCGCTGACGTTGAACGGTCAGTTCCGGAAGTTTCGGAGAAATCCCGTTCAATAGATACTTACTCAACTTTAAGAAACCTATCGGCCATTGGGAAAGAAATAAACACAAAGCATTTGCCATTTACATTTACGGACATGGCTATTGAAACTCCTTCACTCAGTGAATCCGAAACTTTGCTGCCTGACACAGAAGAATTGTACGAGGCCTTGGCTGCAAAACTCCGTCGTGAATATAATCGCTATTATGGTCCCTGAATATGCCTATTGAATTAGCAGGAATAACGCTGAACAGAATTCACAAAATGTCAACACTGGAAAGTGCAGGGTTTACTGGGCACCGTATACCCGGCCTTGCCGGCACCGTATTTCAGGATACAGGAAGGCATTCTGCTAGGCTGCTTGTGGAGGGCATATACTACGGTGAAAAAGCAGGAGAAGACCTTGAAAAATTACGGGATGTTTACAAAAAAAGAGAAGAAGCCGATTTTCTTGCAGAGATAGTCGGGCAGGCATATTTTTCTCAGGTTGTAATAGACAGACTTGAAGTTTTTCAGCAGGCGGGCGAGCCAGAACAATTCAGCTTCAAGCTGATACTGGCCGAATATGTGCCACCACCAGAACCGGAAGCAGGATTTGATTTTCCAGGTGTAGATGACCTGCTCTCGTTGGATGCCCTCGACTTCATGGACATGCTCAGCCTCCCAGACCTGCTCTCAATTCCGGATTTTGGCGACCCTACCCCACCGCTTCTAGGTGCACTCGACAGCGTAGGCGGTATATTGAATGAAGCTTCCTTGCCGGCAGAAGACTTTGGAGGTCTCTTTGAAGGGCCGGGTTCGTTGACCACGCAGGTTGAAACGCAGGCGGACGCATCAGCCGTTAGTGATATGGCCGATAATCAATTGGGAGCATTGTCTAATGCCAATTCCGAAGCGGCAAATACACTGAATGAAACCGAAAGCGGTTTGAATGATTCCGCAAGCTTTGCGTCAGAGATCGAACCACCTGTCGTAAATCCTTCCCCACAACTTGAGCAGGGATTTGCTTCCGTACAGAAGCAAATTCCAACCGATAGTTCGGCCATAATGGGGGGAATCGACGGTCAAATGGATGAGTTCTTTGTTGGGCTTGAGCACGATCTGAACGAACCTTTTGGCAATATACTCGACAATTTTAAAGGCCTTGGTAATCTTGGCCTTGGTGGTGGAAGCTCCACTTCATCCTCCTCTGAGGAAGAGGGATTAAAGTCACTGGTTAGTCCTCCTTCACAATTTCCACAAGCCCGTGACACCGGAATCATTGCATCAAAATTGGATGAGATACTGGAAATGATGCCCCAACCCTTTGATGCGGTCTCGCTCATCAAGATGGTTTATCGGCAACTCGCATCCTTGCAAAGAGATCAGGTGCCACTACAATATATTCCCATTCTGGATGAGCTACACGACAAACTTGAGACTTCAATTGCATGGCTTGATACAGATGGGGCGGGTATTACCACTCATTTTGTTCAGTCGCTTACCACTTTCGAATCTTTTATTCGCAATCGGGTAAGGGAACAAAGCCTCAACCCCATCTTAACAAATATTTTGGTTCTTCATGAAACTTCCCAGTTCGAAGAGCTTAACCGCCTTTTGACTGGCATTCCCGCGGGACTTAATGAACTTGGAACTGCGGTACAAAATGGCAACCTTGAAAACCGGGCCGACCTGATTGCGAATGTTCAATCCATGATCAGCAGCCTTGAGATATTGGCGGCAGAATTGAAAACCCAATGGGTAGATACTATAGGCAAAGACTTAAAAGGGCAATTTGCATTTATAAATGAAACCCTTGAAGAACGGATGGCTGAGTTAATCCTTTTAGGTGCACCTTCTCCTGACCTATCGCTGATTGCAATGGCAGCGCAGCCTTTAAATCAGCTGTTCGACAACCTTGGAATACAGTCCTTCATTACTGGAATCCAGCAATTTTCAAACATGATAGGCGGGCTTATTGATAAGTTGAGCATGGCGGATTTAGGAGATACAGTAAGTGGGGTTTTAAATGCTGCCACTCAGAATATACAGACATTTTCTAATTTGCTGGTAAATATTACCGTTGAATTTTCACTGCTGATAAACCGTGTGGAACAGGCCATAGAAAGTGTCGGGGTTTCAGATTTAGTAGACCAATTAAAAGGGGTTTTGATTACTTTCAACCAAGAGGTTGCGGAAGGTCTTAACCGGGTGTTCGGACCGGTGAGGATTTTTCTACAGGAAGCCTTTACTAATCTTACCAATTTGCTGGCTGCTTTTGACCCGGGAATTATATTGGATGAGGTAAAAAAAATCCTCCAAAAACTCACCGATATTTTAGGCAATGACGACCTTAGAAACACAATAACAAACATACGCAGTACCCTTGATGGGGTAAATGGCATTTTGCTCACTTTTCGATTTAACCCGGTAACCGATCCCGTTGTCTCTGGTATTGGTACAGTAAAGGGAGTATTTAATATTGCCGGCAATATTCCTCTACCAGATTCCGTAGCTACAGAAGTGGAAAATGTCCTGAAATTGCTTCCCTCCGCAGCCAATATCCGCACCATAAAAGACAACTTGCTTACTGGCCTTGATGACATTATTGAAGATGGGCCAAAACCGGTATTGATTGCAATAAAAGACAAGCCAAGTCAAATGATAACCTTAGTTGAGCAATATGCTCCCAACAAATTACTTGGTGATAAACTTTCTGAGCCCTACCAACAGTTTGTAGGTGAGATAGAGAAACTAAAGCCGACATTATTGTTTCAACCGGTAAAAACCGAACTGGATAAGTTGATGGATAAAGTTAAGAAACAACTGGACCCCTCACAGCTTTTTATTTCGCTCGAAGCACCGTTCAAAAGTTTAATGGAAGGGGTAGACGCCCTCGATCCCAACACCCTTATTCAGCCTCTTCAAGAAAAGTTGAGTAGTGGAATACAGGCTATCACATCCAGGTTACCATTGGATGCCGCCGACGAAATTTTTGAGGTGGTAAACGGAGTTACCGATAAGATAAGGCAGGGCGTTGAAAGTATGCAGATGGTAAGGGATGGCATTTCTAAAATTAATATGCGGCTTGCAGGGCTAGCCCAAAGTGAACAACAGGTAAGGGAATGGGGAAACGAGGTATCGGAAAAGCTGGCTTTAATTACAGATTTTGCACCGATTACGGAAATGTTGCAGGCAGTAGATAATGCCATTGCCGACATAGAATCAACTCCGCTTAGCAACGACCTGTTTACACCGATGGATGACTTAATGTCGGATGTAAACAACATTAATCCTCAAAATGCTTTAATAGCTCTGGTTCAGGCAAAAAGAGGTTTTCCGGAGCAGGAGCTGCAAAACCTGCCCGATTCTTCTGAAAAACAATCCCTGCTCGGTTTGTTGCATGATTTTAATCCAATGGATAACCTGTATACCCAATCCTTTGGTGGATTGCAGGATATGACCGATGGATGGGAAAGCCGCAGGGTGCAGTTGGAAACTTTTTTCAATGAATGGCAACAAAGCTTTTTTGGCGCAGACGGGGCCTTGGCCCGCTATCGTCGACCGGGCATGACCTTACAGGAACTCCGTAATATGATGGAAGAAACCGTTACGGAGGAGCTGACCAATTCAATTGCACCTGTATTCAGGCTTATCGATCATATGCAGACTTTATCGTCCGCCATTCTTACCGAAATCGAAACGTTGATTGGCAGACTTGAAGCCCAGGTGCAGGGATTGCTTACCATAAATGATGCATTAAATGACTTGCACGATGCTGTTCAATCTATTGTGGAACAACTCAGCGCACTCGATATATCCTTTATTGCCCGAGAAATTGAGGAGGTTTTTACTGCTGTTAAAGCACAACTTGAAGCCATAAACCCGGTTGAGATCGGAAAGGCATTAAAAGAAACATTCGACAACCTAATCGATTCGATTGACCCTGTAAAGCTGCTTGGCATAACCGAACTGGATGCCAAACACCAAACACTTGTTGACCTGCTGAAGGAAAGAGACCCGAAAGTATTGCTTACCGACAAATTGCAACCCGATTACGATAAGATTGTCGATTTCCTGAAATTATTTGATATAAAAATAATTGTTGAAACATTCCTTTTACGGATTGAAGGATTACAGGTAAACCTTGATGAAGAACTTGATCGGGTAATTGTTGCGTACGACGATATGATTGGAGCCATACCAGGTCCGCTAAGCGGCTCCCTTGGAGTGTCTTTTTCCGTTAGTACCAATTGAAAAATTAATGTCGGTAGGCAAAATATTATTCCACCCACAGGCTTTTAGCCGCAGGCTTGGGTCCAATGACGCTCAGATCCTCGACCTTGTAACAGGCTTGTCGGCAAGGCTAATAGAGGATTTTGCACGCGGAGGTACAGCAAGCCATATCATCGTACAAGCGGTGAGCGCCTACATGGAGAATCTAGCTGCATCGGTAGAACCTAGGCTCGAAACAGCCCATACCAAAGTGATGGAATGGGTGAATCCATACATTTCAGCGGCGGAATCTCTCAAAAATGCCACTTTCACCGGACCTGAAGACATTGGCACTCTTCTGGAAAAAATCCTTGATGTAAGTCTGCTTTTTATTAATGAATTCAGCCCGGAAAACATTGGTAATCGGCTTAATTCCCTTGCTGATATCGTAGAAAACGATCTTGGAATAAGCTATAGCACTTTTGATACATTATTCCGTGAGCTATTCGACCGTGTGATAGATGATCTCGGCGATCCCTTTCTGCAAGGAGATCAGTCCGACCAGTCACTTCTGAATTTTGCCATCAGCCGGCAACTGATGACACTTCGCCGTTTGTTGCGGCAGTCTGCATCGGGTATTAGCCTACCAGTTTTCAATCGAAGGGCAATCATCCGTGACCTTAGGCTTCAGCTTGAGAGCAGCGGACTAAGCGAAACACTTGATATTCTGAGGCAACAAATACAGGATGCCAAGGATAATATTAATCAGGCCTTGCCACTGATGCAGTTCTCTATAAGCGCATCGGGGGTTAGGGCAGTAAGCACCGGTGAGCAATACAGTTGGTATGCTTCCTGGTTTAAAGACGATACCATATGCGTAGCTGACCGTATGGACCTGTCTGGTGAAGAATTTGCTGATTACCTTGGGCTAGGTTTGCCGGAACCCCCTCCTATTGGTATTCCATTTTTGGAACATTGGGCGCATTGGACATTTGTCATTGCTGAAATTGTAAAAGCTGTTCAATACGGCCTACAAGCATCCAAAGGCAATTATATTTCACCGATCATGCATACCGTATGGCAGGGATTGAATGCTGCTTTATCAATATTCAGCTTCTTTGAAACCAGTAATGGAGGTTTCCTCTCTGTTAAAAATAATTCGATTTTTCAGTCGATTGTGGGTGAGACCCTGTCATTTGGTGGATCTTTCGAATCTTTCCACGGGCAGTTTCGCGAATGGCTTTGGATTAACCTAATGTTCGATCGCGAAAAAGCAGGCAAAGGGGCAAAATATCCCGATATGGCCTATAACTTTTTCCTGAGCCTTTTTACTCTCGTTAACCGCGAAGGAAAGAATTATACCAAAGTAAAGGGTTTTACCAAACCGGCAAGGCTTGCGGGTGCATATGCGGCCGCTGCTATGTTTGGCAAAAAAGAATGGTATTTTACATTCGGTGCCCGGCATTGGACGCTTCCACCCTTATTGATCCTTTTTGGCGGCTCCATCACGTTTGCTTTTGAATTAATTGGCTGGCTGCTTGCCGGTGCTGTAGCACGCAAAATTTCAACCAAATACTGGGAGTTTACTGAAGCAGAATTTACCACGATTATCTCCGAAATTTTCGGTGGAAAAAATGCATATGGTTCATTCCTTTTTAATTCTTACATCGACTTTTCGGCTGCACGAGACAGCCTTTTTCACGGCAATACCGATAAGGGGAAATTTGGTGTTAAGTTAGTGGCAACCCCAAATGGAGAGATGGAAAGACAGGAAGTGGAATTATTTGAGTACCCTGACAAAACCACCTCTCCGTATAGGCTTCCCTTTCCCGAAGGGCAGGTAATTTTCTGCACGCAGGGACACAATGGAATAAGCTCTCACACCTATATCCTAGGTCAGATTTATGCCGTTGACTTTATGATGCAGGAAAACCAGGTTGTCCTTGCCATGCGAAATGGGGTGGTGGTTGATTATCGCGACCATTTACCGGTTGGGGCAGATGAGGGCAAAAATTACATTGCTATCAGGCATACCACAGCTGTGGCCGACCATGATAAAGGAATAGGCGGCGCTGCCATCACCACTACTGCACGTTATGAGGCCAGTATGCCCAATGGTATCCGGCGGGCTTTTGCTGCGAAAGGAATTACCCCTGAAAAAATTATTGGTACCAACATCAATCAGGGTGATGTAATCATGTTGTTGGGAGAAAGACCCGGTATTTTTAGTACTGATTTCTTACAGGTATTGGTAGAAGGGGAAGCGAGCGATGCTATATTGCCTTCCATACCATTCGTATTCTCCGACATTTCGGACGACGGCATTCCCAAATACGGCAAGTATTACGAAAGCAGTAATGTGTTTAATATCCCGTTGGAAAGCCGCATTGCTCCTGCAACACTTCAGGGAGGGGTAAAAGAAAGCGGACATGTTTTTGTGGTACTAAATGAAACAGCTCCGGTATATGATATTGCTGGAGCCCATATAACTATTACCTATTTTTTACAAGGGGTAGGCGACGTAACTGAATACAAGAAAATCAGTTCGTATAGTACCTCGGACAAAAAAGTCATATTACAAGGCCTCTGGAATATGGGGGTACCCCCACCTCCTGGAGCACGCTTCCAGATTGGAACGGTACCTTTTACCCTCGCCACCCCATTCGATAAAAAATTTGCCTTTATGGCATCAGTCAATGATGCCAATGAAGGTGTACCATTTTCGGATGGCCGTGATCCTGATGAAATAAAGAATCCATAGCATTTCTATGATTGACCTTTTCGGTCAAAAGAAAACGAATAATAATGACCCTTCAAGGATATACTGAAATCCCGGCTGCATCCACCTCTGCCGGTTCTTCCATCACAAATGTATTGGCAGACGCTTTTCGAACAAACGATGAACTATTTGAAAAGATTGCCCAATCACTACTGGCTTCACCTTTTGTACCTAACGGAACCGATGGTGATCCATCCGATGCAGATATAGACCCCCGAAAGTTTATAAATGCCAAAAACTTGGTGGTTGGCACCGATAAGGAACTGACCGCAGGTGTACCACTGGTTTGGTTTGCCCGCAATAGGATAGTGATTAATGCGACTATAAGTGGCATAGGAAAGGGTGCAGCAGCTGGGCAAAATGGTGATTTTGGCGGTTCGGGAGGCGCCGCCGGGGGTGGCAGTTGCATTATGCCATTCAGTACCGATGTGCTGGTACAAAATGGAGCATCGGCCGAGACCATTGACCCTGCAGAGGCATGGCGTATAAACAGGTCATTGCTGTACCTGCCCCACCTGAAAGGGGGCGCAGGTGGCGGTGGAGCCACGGGGGGTGCCGGAGGAGGGGTGGTTTGCCTCTGTGCTCCAATAATTGAATTCACAACCTCAGGGCTGATTGATTGTAGTGGGTCAGACGGTACAGGTGCCGGTGGAGGAGGAGGAGGAGGTCTTATCATTTTAATTGCAAACCAATTTATACCCGAAACATTTGATTCCGCTGAGGTTAAAGTGCTCGTAAATGGCGGCGTTGGTGGTACGGCAGGAGGCAATGGGAGATTACTCAAATTAGCATTTCAATAGTACATTCGTTCAAGTATGTCCAAGATACCCAATCCAAAATTCAAAGAAAAGCTTGATTCTAAAACAGAACTTAGGAAAATCGACTTCTTGGAAAACCGTATTCAGGGCATTGAGACAGTAGATAATGAGATCCATGCACGGGCGGGGAGTTCTGGACAACCGCTAACCCCTGCCGAATATCGAATACAACAGTTGTTAGAATTGAGGTACCGGGAAGAGCTGCTCATTCTAGAGCAGCAAGAGGAAAGGTTTGGAAATCTTCGGAACCTCCGTGATCTTGGAATAATGGGGCAACGCAACTGGGTGCCTATAGGTCCTTCCGGGGTAAAAAAGGGTCAAGCCTACCAACAACCGGTTATGAGTGGGCGTGCTAAAGGTATTGCCGTGGCACCGGATGGCAAAAGAGTTTATCTGGCTACTGCCAATGGGGGTGTATGGTATAGCCCCGATGGTGGACACTTCTGGCAACCGTTAATGAACGGCCTAAATTACTTTGATACACCGAGTGTTCCACCTTTTACCTCTGGAAGCCCCCAAAATATTACGTCACTTTCTTGCGGGGCTATTGCGCTGATTCCTGGCACTAACCAAGCCAACGACAATTTGTATGTTGGCACGGGTGAAGGAGATGGAATGACAGATGCTTATGTTGGGATAGGGGTGTTACACTCTAAAAATGGGGGCCTTTCATGGGAAAATGAGGCTTCTAATGTACCCTTGTATGGCAGTGGGTTTTATGGAATAGTCTATGATCCCGCACTGCCTGATAACCTGGTAGCAGCAACCACTTTTGGCATATTCAGACGTGAGGCACACGGTGGTGGATTTCGCTGGAACCAACAGGCAACGGCCACTTTGAGACTTCGCATTTCAGGTTTGGCATTTGCGAAAGCTGCCGATGGAACTGCTGGATATTTTGCCGCTGAGTGGGGGAGACAAGTGCATTCCTCCGCCGATGGAATTAGTTGGGGCCCTTTAGGAACCCAATTTCCCACCAACAGGATAGGCAGAGTTGCCTTATCAGTAAAACCCGATGAACCCAAGATTGTGTATGCACAAATAGCTTATTCTGGGCTGCCGGTAGGTGTATCAGCGTCACTTGCCAACCCTGCGGAGGGGCACCTGCACGGAATTTACCGCCTCGACCTCAATATTGATAATATATGGCGAAAGGCAAATGGTGTACCACCTCATTTATTTGGCCCCGACTTGACCAAACACGGCCAAGGTGATTACGATAATGCAATTATTGTTTCCCCGGATAACGCCAACCGGATTTATATTGGTGGATCTACTGTTTGGTATAAGGGTTCGTGGGTAGCTTCTCTTTTCCGACTTGATTTAAATGTAACATCAAATGGCAATGCCATGGTTATGGGAACACCCGAAACCATTGGAACTAATGTACATGCCGATGTGCATGGGTTTGCTTTTACGCCCGGAGATTCAGAAAAATTATGGGTGGCCTGCGATGGCGGTTTATTTTTTACCGATCAGGCAGTTTCAGGAACAAAGTATTTCTTTAAAAGCTGCAACCGGGGGTTACAAACCCTAACAATGAATTATCTTGGAACCCACCCTACAGAGGAAGAAGTACTTTTCTGTGGAGCTCAGGATAATGGTGGGCTTCGGTATACGGGCGAGGATGTTTGGATGCATTCAACTCCCGGTGACGGAGGCACATTTCTAATAAACTGGTTTGACACCAACATTGCTATCGTCAATTACCATAGCAATATGTTCAACAGAGTAACCAACGGCGGTAACCGAAAAGGCAACGGCGATTATGATTATGCTCAAACCAGTGTTCCGGTAAATACGAGCACAAATTCAGCGAACCACGAGTTATATCTTTTTTATTCCCCGGTAGCGCAGGTTTCACCTCCGGCTGCAATTGATAAAAACAACGATACCCACAAAAGGCAGGGTAATCTTCTCGCATTTGGTACCCAACGACCATGGATCAGTACTGATTTTGGGAAAAACTGGTTTCCACTTCCCAGCCGGCGCTCCAGTCACGACCCAAGTTTCATAAGTGATAAAGCTATTCCTGGTGGTTCATTGATTTCAGCATTGCTCTTTTTGGATTCCAGGCGTTTATTGGTGGGGCTAAAAGATGGTGGCGTTTTTAAGTATACCGACAACAGCAGTGATAACGACTGGACCGTAACAGGTCCGGTAGAAAACTTGGGCGCTATGCCCGGAGGACCTTTACCCCCAAGGGTAATAACTGATTTTGCTCATAGACCCGGCCACCCCAACGAATTTTTTGTTTGTATCGGTGGAATAATTGGTGGAGCAAATGCACGTCGCCATGTTTGGCAATTCGATGGTATACAGTGGATCAGCAGGGAAGGAACAAACCCAGCCCGAAGACTCCTTGACGTTCACTGCAACGCGATTATTGCCACCGATCCTGACCGCATTTTTGTTGGAACAGATGTAGGTGTATGGGCCTCTTCAGCGGTAGGTCCCGATTTTTTTTGGGACCCGTTTTCTTTTGGTTTACCTGAAACGGCCATTACTGACCTTCGACTCTCCACACGAGATCTAGAGAGTGGCCAGCAACTTTTTCTTCTTCGTGCCTCTACGTATGGGAGGGGGGTGTTCGAATATCAGCTTTCACCGGCTCCGCCGCCACCTGCACCTGGTACATCGATTGATTTGGAGCTTTACCTGCGGGACCATTACCTTGACAAGGGTAGGTATGCAACGAGGCTAAATTTTCCTGACCCTAGGGATTATAGCAAAAATATCACTTCAACTGATTCACCTGACATCAAGCTTTCCCGCCCAAACGAACATGGCTTTTACCAATTTATGCGGGACTATGATATCACTCCCGGGGAATATTTCCTAGAACTCAGAGATGACTATGATGATGTACCCGTTCCTTCTGCGGGTAAAGCCATTACAAGGGTATATGTTCAGATTCACAACAGGAGTGCATTTCCTGCTTTACGGGTGCAAGTGATGCTGCTTGCCCATGCGCTTCCAGATGACACCTTGCCTGTATTGCCTGAAGGCTATGGCGATGCGGTGAGGGCCGGAAAAATCATTGATAGCGATGGGTGGAAAACAGTGGGAATCCAGCGGGAAGGCGGCATTCATGCGGCCCATCCAGCGATTGTGGCTTTCGATCTTTCGAGTGAAATACTGCCTGCACATGAGGATTTTGGCATTTTCGGAGGAATCAATTACCTGCTTGTTGCCATCCTTCATCATCCTAATGATGCCTATTCCACTAATATTCGCACTCTGAACCCGGACACTGACGGTAACCTTTTGCTCTCTGAAGAGAAAAAAATTGCGGTTAAACGTATAAAACTACGTCGTTCGAATCCAATCCCACTTCGAAGTCCAAATTATGTTCCATTGCAGGGCTACATTCCAATACCTGCCACTGCTACTGAAGCGGGTGGACCATTTGACGCCATTCTTGCCAATAGTTTTCGAAATAATGATCACATCTTACATAACATTTTGGCATCGGGTTTTGCAGCGCCTTTCGGTTCAAGGGGCAATGTGGCAAATCCGCCTGCTCCCCATGCCTCCGATCTTGTATTCGCAGATCATTTAAATATTGCAGCGGAGGTAATCCTTCGGGAAGCTACTCCCTTAATTTGGCGTGCAAGGCAGAAAATCACACTATCTGCCAAAATAAACGGAGCTGGCAAAGGAGCCCCAAGGGACGGCGATGGTGATTTTGGCGGTTCGGGCGGGGGTAGCTCCTCCCACACCGGCAAGCAGTGCACATTACCGCAATCCAATCCCCCCATTGAAATTGCTTCGGCATCAGTTGATAATCCAGGTACCAACCTCGATCCCATTTGGGCCTCAAGGGCTTGGCTATCGCTTCAATACAGCAAAGGCGCTGGTGCAGGTGGACAAAGTGGAGCCGATCCCGGGGGTATTGGTGGAGGTATTGTAGTACTTTGCGCACCGGTAATTGAGTTTGCTGCTGGAGGCCAAATTGATGTTAGAGGCGATCAAGGCTTGACAAATGCTGGGGGGGGAGGCGGAGGACTTATTCTTTTGATTGCGGGCGAGATCATTGGTCTGCATGCCGACGGTCCCACTCAAAATATTTTATTGTCTGGGGGAGGCTCGGCAGGTAATGGGAAGTCCGGCGGCAACGGTCTGCTTTTACAAAACATTATTAATTGAAAATGCTTCAGGCCAACCATAAAATCACTATCGGCGGCGACAGGTACAGTTCACCCGCCAACAGCCGGCTAATTAGCCTTAATCACAGTGCCCGCATGGATATTCCAGTAAATGTCTGTAGCATTACTATGTCACCCCCAAATCGTCTCAAACTTAAACCAGATGACGATATTAGCATTGAACTGGGAATTGGCAACAGCACCAAACAAGTTTTTAAAGGGAAAATTGCCAGATTGGATTGGGGCATAGACGCTGTTCGTATTGAAGCCGCAAGTGCCGCACGGTCACTTGTATATGCCAGATACAACATGTACTTCGAGCAGTCGACCGCAGGCAGTATAGTAAGTGATATTTGCAGGGAAGCCGGAGTGGATACAGGAATGGTACAACCCGGACTACTTTATGATTATTACGCTGTGGGCAGTAACCTGAATGCCTCATCCCATTTGCACAACCTCGCCATTCAATCCGGATACGATACCTATACCGATGAAGCTGACAGACGGATTTTTTCCATGTTTGTCGTAACGAATGTGCATATCCTTCAATATGCGGTAAACATTTTGAATATAGTGATTGAGGAAGCCGGAGAGGGAATAGGAAAAACCGAAGTTTACGGAGAAAGCCCTGCCAGTTTGGGTCAGGGGCCTCTCGGTGCGACTTGGTTTACAAAAAAAGAGGTATCGGGTACTGAATCGAGAGGTAAAGGAGAATCAATGCCAGTGTTCGAGCCGGCTCTCCGATCCTCGAACTTGGCAGTCATTGTCGCCAAGGGCTATCATGCAGCTTTCGCTCCCAAAAAGAAAGGATGGGTAAAAACTTTGGGGGACCCACATATAAAACCTGGGGACGCCGTACAGGTAATGCTTATGCCAATAGGCTCTCAGAACGGAACCTACAAAGTTTCCGGCGTTGAACACTCCATCTCTCAAAAGCAAGGCTTTATCACCAAACTAAAAATCGAAGCCATTTAATGGAAAGCATCATCGGTATTATAAAAAAAATTGCCGAGAATGAGGTGGGAAAAATCTATACCACAGAAATAGGCGTGGTTTCTTCTGTTTTTCCACACAGTTCAGCAGCCGACATGGACAATTATCAATGTTCGGTAACTCTGAAGTACCGCAAGCAGCCTGATGGCAGCGAGTTTGAGCTTCGCAAAGTTCCTATTATGACCCCACATATAGGCATGGCAAACATTCCCAATGTGGGCGATCTGGTAGTGATAAGTTTTGCGGGAGGAAACATAAATGCTCCAATTATTTTGGGAAGGTTGTACAATGATGAAGACCGACCTCCAGAAAGTAAGGAAAAGGAATTCATTCTGACACATAGCCTGAAAAACGGAAGTACCTTGAAAATGGATGATACGGGTATTCTTACCCTATCGAGCCCAAAAGATAAAACCTTCCTTGAAGTGAAGGACGGTTCTGTAACCATAAGCACGGCCAACGAAATGGTAACCTTTAAAATTGAAGATGGAGGCATAACCATCGATACTGGCAACAAGCCTGTAACCGTAAAAAGTCTGGGAGAAATTAAAATCGGGGATGCAGCAACATCAAAAATTGTCATTGGGGGCCGTACGCTTGCCAATGCGGTGGGTGATAATGACGACATTATATTAAGCACTCACACCCACCTTGGTAATCTTGGCGCCCCCTGCCCTATTTTGATTCCCACCGATAAAATTAATTCCATTCAAGCAAAAGCAAGAAATACACAGGTAGGATAAGCACTATGGGAAGGATTAACGGCGTAAACAGCGATTATAAGTTTAAAAACGGGGCCATTGAGGAGATAAAACCCTTACCTAACCCGTTGGAAATGAAGCTATTTATATGCCCAAATAACCAAAAAAACAGCGTCGAAGCCGAATCTGAAATTTGCAATGGAATAAGTTCAACTTGCCCAGCAAACCCAAAAAGCGGACATGCCATGTTGCACTTACATCAGCAAAGCGGCCTTCAATTGCTCACCGACAACAACAACAAACTTCAGCTTGACCAAAACGGCAACATCATATTGCAGCCAGGAGGCGTTGGAAAGGTGGAAACCCGGGGCAATGTGGAAATGAAAAATGCTTCCGGAAACGCAACCGCTTTGGCAATTCTAAACAACACAATAGTAATTACGGTGGCCGGAGCAAAGGTGGAGGTAAAAACAGATGGGAGCATTGAATTGACACCCGCAGCGGGTAAGGCTGTAAAAATAAACGGTAACCTCACCATTACCGGAACAGTAAACGGAAAAAGCATTTAAGAAAAACCATTAAGTATTGAATCCTAAAGTTACCGATATTAAGCTTTCAAAAAGAGGCTTTGACCAATTAACTTCTGACCGCCATTATGTAGATATTAGTCCAGCTGGTAGCGGGGATATTGGTACCGTAGGTGGAAGGGAAAATCTCGCTCAAGCAATCATAAACCGGTTGCTGACACGGAAAGGTGATCTTAACCGGCTTGGGCACGCAGATTATGGCTCAAAACTCCATACCCTAATTGGTGAATTGAACAATGTTCGGTTCAGGGGCAAGGCGGAAATATATATTAGAGAATGCCTAGCGAAAGAAACCCGAATAGCAGAAATTTTAAGCGTTTCTTTTTCAGAACCTAACCGTTTCGATACTAGAGAGATGGTAATGGCTGAAATAATCATTAAACCAATGCCCACAGCCGGTGAAAGTGACCGAAATATGAGTATTGTTTTACCACTCAATCAGGGAATTTGATCATGTCGTTTGAACCCAGAAAATATCAGGAAATAACCGAGGATATGGAGTCGCGGGTAACCGGGCTAACTGATTTTCAGGTCGGAAGTGTAACCCGCACGCTTGTAGAAACCTTTTCGTACGAATTGGGATTACTTTACGAAAAAATGCGCCTTGTTTACCTGTCCGCATTTATTGATAGCTCCGAAGGCACCAATCTCGACAAGGTAGTAGCCATATTGGGCATAACCCGAGGATTGCCAGATTACTCCACCGGAGATGTAACGTTCAAACGTGACAAGGGAAACAATGATATTGTGGTACCGTTAGGAACGCTAATTGCGACAGCGGATGCCCCTGGCAAACCCAAAAAGGTGTATCAAACGATCGAAGAAAAATTACTTTCGGGAAGCGCAACCACCATTGACATAAAAATTCAGGCGTTGGAAAGGGGTGAAGAACAAGATTCAAAAGCCGGTGACATAATGGTAATGCCAAGGCCATTACCGGGTATAAAAGGTGTGATAAACCGTGCCGATGTTAGACTTACCGGAAAATTGCGGGAACAGGACGCTGAGCTAAGGGAGCGATCAAAAAACGCACTGATCTCTGCCGGTAAGGCAACCATCCTTTCGATAGAAAACACCCTGCTCAGCCAGCCAGAAGTGCTCGATGTAAAAGTGAGGGAAGATTTTTTGTTGCCTCAAGGCTCGGGAACCATTACACGGGTAGTAGGCTATATGCCAGATATTACCATTCCACGGTTTACGCAATTAAAGGCAACGATTGATACAAAAACAGTCATACTTCGCACCAAGTCTGAGGTTTTCATCAAGGCGGGCCTCAATGAATCTCAAGCGAATCTACAGGCTGAAATTGAGGGCAAAGCCGGAGAACTTTCTTCCGCACAGGTAGCTTCATCGTGGGAGTTTGTTAAACCCGAGTTTAATACCAAGGTGACTATTGATAATATCCAGCCCATAGTGTTGTCCGAATTTGGTATAATTGATGTGTTTGTGGATGGGCCAGACCTTTCAAAGCCTGAAGAAAAAGTCCGCATAAGCAACGCCATTGACAGAGTAAAAGCAGCCGGCATTTATATTAGGCTAGAAGGGGTGAGGTCGGTTTTCTTCGATGGAATATTCAGGGTTGATGCCGATACGCGTCAAAACTTTAGTCCCGAAGAATTGGCTGATCTTGAATATCGGACAGGAGAAGCAATCAGGTATTTCCTTAACCAAACCAAAATGGGGGAAACCTTGCTTTTCAGCAAGATGATGCGAGAGGTTTTAACGGTCGAAGGGGTTGACAACCTCGCTTCGTTTGAGATATTTACCGAAGCCATCAGGTACGAGGGAGTTCGGAAAAGATTTGAACTTGGCGACAATAAAAT
>Ga0105045_10001275_pt1 | contig 20408 bp, 16 predicted proteins | sample MAT02_FD_78089 | JGI IMG/M metagenome (GOLD analysis project Ga0105045, IMG submission 78089) | Freshwater microbial communities from Lake Fryxell liftoff mats and glacier meltwater in Antarctica - MAT-02 (megahit assembly) | ecosystem: Environmental > Aquatic > Freshwater > Ice > Liftoff... | reverse complement strand
TCAATGCTTAATTCAAATCAAGTATGTAAATTTGTGTTTCTAAAAATAATAAGATATGTATCCAGAAGAAATTGTAATACCAATGAAAGAAGAGTTAACAGAAAATGGCTTTGCCGAAATGTTGACTGCATCTGAAGTTGATGAAAAGATAACAGAAACCGGAACTACATTGGTGGTAATTAATTCGGTATGTGGTTGCAGTGCCGGAACTGCACGACCTGGTGTGTTAATGGCAGTTCATAACAGTGCTAAAAAGCCCGATCATCTGGCAACCAGTTTTGCTGGGTTCGACGTTGATGCGGTGAAAAAAATCAGGGAGCACCTGTTGCCTTATCCTCCATCTTCTCCTTCGATTGCTTTATTTAAAAATGGCCAGTTGGTTCATTTTATTGAAAGACACAACATTGAAGGAAGAAGTGCCCAAATGATTGCTGAGAATTTAATTGGTGCGTTTGAGCAACATTGTAATTAGGCAGTAAAAATTTCGATGGTTGAATAAGTGAATCCTGTGGTGAAAACTACAGGATTTTTTTGAAGTACTATTTTTATTTACAAATCATAACATTGGAAGCAAATACAGCATTGCCAAAGCGCTAACGTTCAAAAACATTATTCCAAAAAAAATTCCGCCACATAAAAGACGGAACTTTTTATTTAAGCTAAATGCTTAGTTTGAAGTTTAGTATCAGAATAAATTAGTCGACAATAGTGATTTTAATTGTATTGGTTGGTAAGTGAAGTTTGGTGGGCGTGCTGCCTGTGCTAACAATTACATCAGACGTTTTAATAAATCCTCTTTCCTTAAGTATATTTAACTGGTCAAAAATAATATTATCCAAACTTTCTTCTTCTGCATAATAGATTGCCCGCACACCCCAGCTTAAACTCAATTGATTAATCAGTGTTTTTTCTTTACTAAAAATATACAATGGGGCTTTTGGACGGTAACTGCTCAGTATAAAACCAGTGTAGCCACTTTGTGTCATACCGATCAAAGCACTTGCATTTACATCTTTAGCCAGCTTACAGGCACTATAGCAAAGCGCATCACTGAGCAAAGAAGGAGAATGAGCCTGCGGCGCAAGAATATCATCCCGGTCATAATCATAAGCCGTACGTTCCACTTCCATAATAATTTTACTCATCATTTCTACTACAAGCCTGGGATAGTCGCCCATGGCTGTTTCGCCGCTTAGCATCACTGCATCCGCACCTTCCAGTACAGCATTTGCTACATCGGTTACTTCACTTCTATTTGGTTTGGTACGCTCCATCATACTCTCCATCATTTGCGTAGCTACAATTACAGGTTTTGCCCTGCGCATACACCGGCGGATGATTTCTTTTTGGATCATTGGAACCTGCTCCACCGGAACTTCTACTCCTAAATCGCCCCTGGCAACCATTACACCATCACTTTCTACAATGATGTCCCGGATATTTCTCAATGCTTCCGGCATTTCGATTTTAGAAATTACTTTTATTTTACTGTTCTTCTCTTTGATTCTTTTTTTCAGTTCAATGATGTCATTCGCTTTGCGGACGAATGAAAGCGCTACCCAGTCAAGATTGTTGTCAATGATGAACTCAAGATCGGCAAGATCTTTTTCGGTGAGTGATGGCATTGTTAAAGCTGAATCGGGCAAGTTTACACCTTTCTTTGGAGTTAAGGTGCCTCCCAATGTAACGGACACCCGTATTTCGGTATCGTTGATAATTTCCTTAGCCAACAATTCCATTTTACCGTCATCCAGAAAGATCCGTTCTCCCACTTTTACATCTTTTGCCAGATTTTTATAAGACACATAAATCTTTTCCGGTGTGCCTACCATCTTCTCGGTTGTAAAAATAAATTCATTCCCATCTTTCAGTTCAATTTTTCCACCTTCTAATTCTCCCACTCTTAATTTTGGTCCCTGCAAATCGCCAAGAATTGCAATATTGAAAGGTTGTGTTCTGTTTATTTCCCTGATGTGCTGAATGATATCAGACTTGTCTTCATAAGAACCATGTGAAAAATTTAAGCGAAATACATTTACGCCTGCTATCACAAGCTCTAATAATTTTTCATAAGTAGAGCAGGCAGGTCCTACTGTGGCAACAATTTTCGTTTTTTTCATGGAATGCTGTTTTCCTGCTTCCTTGTCCATCCCTTTGTGCAGGTATTGGTTAATATTCTTACTCATTAAATATTTCTTTATAAAAGTAGCTGATAAAAGCTTTAAGTTAAAAAGTTGATAACAAATCTAGCTATTTGTGCAATCTGATAAATCTGCCGGCTATTAAGAAGCCAGAATCTTTACAATTTTCATCCATTCTTCATTGATACGCTGTTTCTTTTTTACCGCATCGTTCAGCGGCGTATAATGCATTCGGTTGTTTACCATACCAACAAAAACATTGAATCTTCCTTCTATTAAACAATCCACGGCAGAATAACCCATCCGGCTGGCAATTAACCGATCGAAGCAACTAGGAGAGCCACCTCTTTGAATATGCCCCAATATACAAACCCTTACTTCCTGGATGGGTAAACGCTTCTTAATAATCCTGCCAATTTCATCGGCACCACCAAAATCATCTCCTTCTGCCACTACTATCAAATTCACTAATTTATGACGTCTCTCTTTCTCTGCCAATTGCTTGATGATTTCTTCAATATCAGTTTTGCGTTCTGGTATTAAGATGTTTTCAGCACCCGTTGCAATGCCACTGTGCAATGCAATATAACCGGCATCCCTGCCCATTACTTCAATTATAAATAAACGGTCATGTGCATCCGCTGTGTCTCTTATTTTATCAATGGCTTCTACCGCTGTGTTTACCGCTGTATCAAAACCAATGGTGAAATCTGTTCCGGCGATATCTTTATCAATTGTTCCAGGTAAGCCAACACATGGGATATCATATTCGTTGCTAAATGTTTGGGCGCCACGAAAGCTGCCATCTCCTCCAATGATCACAAGGCCATTGATTCCTAATTTTTTTAAATTATTATATGCCTTATTCCTGCCCTCAGGTGTTAAAAATTCTTTACAGCGGGAAGTTTTTAAAATAGTGCCACCTCTTTGAATGATGTTGGCAACACTGCGGCTTTCCATTCTAATTATATCATTTTCTACCATGCCGGTATAACCACGCATGATACCATATACATCTAATCCATGATAAATTCCTGTACGTACTACGGCTCTGATGGCGGCATTCATTCCAGGTGCATCTCCTCCTGAAGTTAATACTCCTATCTTAGTTACTCTTTTTGTCATATCTAATAAAGACGGTTAAATATTGAAATTTTTTTAATAAACTGTCTGTTCTTGTTAACATACCAGTTTTGAAAGATGCCAAAAATACACATTTAATATTAATCGGCTAACCCTCTTAATTTTTATTCCTTATCAAAAGTTTTTCCTGATATCAACAAATTGAACTCTTGGTAAAGAAAGACAATAGGTATCAACAAAAAAAATTGAATTGCGGAAATGTTTATGTAATCCTTTCAGTTCAACCTTACCAGTTAAAATACCTGGTTCTATAAAATGTAACCCGGTTTTTTAAAATTTGACTTTAAGGTAATGTTTTCTTTAACCTTCAAAGTAGTAAATTATTCGTGTAAATTTTCACCTTCTTCAATTAACTTACATCATATTTTAAATTGAATGATTGAATGAAAATACTTGTTACAGGTGCCAATGGTTTGCTGGGACAGCATTTGCTAAAAATGCTGAATAATTCAACAGCCTACGAAATTATAGCAACGGGAAGGGGAGTAGCCCGATTGCCTTTTATTGTTAATTGCAGGTATCATTATTTTCCGTTGGATATTACCGATGGTATGGCTGTCAACGCCTTTATCGATCTTCACCGGCCAACAGTTATTATCCACACTGCTGCCATGACACAGGTAGATGAATGTGAAACCAACCCTGTCGCCTGTTGGAATACGAATGTTACAGCTACCCGCTTTTTAGTGAGTGCTGCTGAAAGTATTGCAGCACGTTTTATTTACATTTCTACTGATTTTGTTTTTGATGGATTGAATGGTCCTTATAAAGAAACTGATATTGCAGGGCCGGTAAATTATTATGGCAGCAGCAAATTGGCAGCAGAGAAAGCAGTGATGGAAAGCCAGTTGTTATGGAGTATCATCAGAACCGTTTTGGTGTATGGAAATATATTGATTGGTAATCGCAGTAATATGGTGAGCTGGGTGCAACAGAATTTATTGGACGGAAAAAATATAAAGGTAGTGAGCGACCAATGGCGAACGCCGACCTATGTTGAAGATCTTGCTCAGGGAATTATTTTGGTTGTTGAAAAAAAAGCTTCCGGCATTTTTCATCTTTCCGGGTCTGAAATGCTAAGCCCTTATGATATGGCGATGTTAACAGCCAACTATCTTCATCTTGACACCAGCCTAATTCAAAAAGTAGATGCTTCCATTTTCTCGCAACCGGGTAAGCGGCCTGCTAAAACAGGTTTCATTATCGACAAGGCAAAACAGGAATTGGGCTTTGCGCCAATGCGTTTTATTGAAGGATTAAAGAAGATGTTACCGGAGGAAGAAGCGTAGCATATTTCAATAATAAATCATGATCCCTGTTGCTGTAATTCTCCAGTATGTATTAAAAGTGACATAGCTTTATATTTGTCTGTTCTCGATCTGCAATCTGATAATGTAGCAGAGCGTAAAGAACTAATGATATCTGTTTTTTACTTATTGCTTTAAGGCTCAATCTGCATTTATCTACATCCTTTCCGGCACCCGGATTCCCATTAATTGCATACCGCTTTGAATAGTATTGGCAGTCATACCAGCGATCTGTAAACGAAGTTGTTTTTTTGCATCAGTTTCGGCATTGGCGATAGAATGTTCTGCATAAAAAGAATTAAATGTTTTAGCCAGGTTGAAGATATAATTGGCAATTACAGATGGATTTTTTTCATTGCAGGCTTGTTCTAAAATAACGGGATATTGCTCAAGGTTTACAATCACTTCTTTTTCGAGACTGAGTAAATGGCTATTTCCTTCAGGGCTACTATTCTCTTGAGACAATGCGGCGTTAGCGGATTCTTTTCTTAATATACTTTTAATCCTCGCATAAGTGTACTGCACAAAGGGAGCTGTAAAGCCATGAAAGTCGATGCTTTCCTCCGGGTTGAAGATCATGGTTTTTTTCGGGTCAACCCTCAGCAGGTAAAACTTCATCGCACCCAAGCCGATGATATCGTATAAGTCTTTTAATTCTTCTGGTGCGAAATCTTTTACCTTACCAAGTTCTTCTGTAAGTCTTTGCGATGTACTCACCATTTCATCCACCATTTCATCCGCATCTACCACGGTGCCCTCACGGCTTTTCATTTTACCCGAGGTTAATTCCACCATCCCATAGCTCAGATGAAAAATATTTGCTGCGTTAGGCATACCCAGTTTTTTACAAATCAGTTGCAGCACTTTCATGTGATAATTTTGCTCATTTCCAATCACATAAATGCTTTGGTCAATTTTATACTGCTCATATTTTTGAAGGGCTAATCCAATGTCCTGGGTAATGTAAACAGAAGTGCCATCTTTACGTTGAACAATTTTTTCATCCAGTCCATCTCCTGTCAAATCAATCCAAATACTGCCATCGTCTTTCTTAAAAAAAACCTGCTTGTCAAGGCCCTGCTGGACAATATCTTTTCCTAATAAATAGGTATTGCTCTCATAATAAATTTTGTCGAAGTCGGCGCCGATCTTTTTATAAGTAACGTCAAAACCTGCGTACACCCAACTGTTCATGGTTCTCCAAAGCTCCATTACCTCCGGTTTACTATCTTCCCAATCCAGCAGCATTTGCTGGGTGGCTTTCATAATAGGCGCCTCTTTTTCAGCTTCCTCTTTCGACCTGCCGGATTCATTCAATGCGGTAACCTCATTTTTATAGGCATCATTAAATTTTACATAATAATCACCTACGAAATGATCTCCCTTTGTGTGGGTCAATTCGGGAGTGGCTCCGCTTGCAAACATTTGCCATGCTATCATACTTTTACAGATGTGAATGCCACGGTCATTTACAATACAGCTTTTTATTACTTCAAATCCATTGGCTTTTAAGATTTCTGCCACACTCCAACCTAAAAAAATATTTCTTAAATGGCCCAAATGCAACGGTTTGTTGGTGTTGGGCGAAGAATACTCCACCATTACTTTTTTACCATTCATTTCCTTTCGGCCATAGGCATTGTTATTATGATTTTTTTGCAGCAGGCCGTTCCAGTATTCATCCGAAATCGTGAGGTTTAAAAATCCTTTGATGATATTGAATCGGGTAAAAAAATCCGGATTGTTCCCAACCAGGTATTCTCCCAACTGGCTTCCGATTGCATCCGGTGATAGTTTTAATGTTTTTACCAAAGCAAACATTACAACGGTATAGTCTCCGGTAAATTCAGGCTTGGTCTGGTTAATCTGAAAGTCTTTTTCTGTAAAAGGTAGATTAAAAACATCATTTAATGCGGTGGTAACTTTTTGTTGTATGTTGCTTACAATAGACATGTTATATTTTTAAATGGCTGCAAAAATACTTATTTCAATCCTGCAATCTTTATTTTTTACCGTGGCATAACACAATAAAAGTCACCTTATTACGCTTATAAGAAGGAAAACCACCGACCAAATCCTGTTGAAACCATATTTTATTTGTATGCCACAGGACATACAAAACTAATTTTTTGAATACTCTGATCCAGCTTATGGCACCTAACTTTACTTATATAAGGGCAACAGCTCTTTTTATTGTACTTGTTGCCATTATTGGGTTCGCCCAGGCTGCTGAATTACCCTTCGGTAAAATTTCCAAAAATAAAAATGTAATCAACGGATATATTCAATTGCTCGATCAATTCCGAAAACACAAAACCACCAATTTAGGTATTTCTTTGTACGTGATGTCAAGTGCCACCGGTAATAACAACGGAGTTTCCTGGCAGGATGCATTCACTAGTTTAACCAACGCCTTAAACAATGCAGTTCCCGGTGATACCATTCGGGTTGCCGAGGGTATTTATTATACCGACGGCGGCCCATTTAATTTAAAAGACAGCGTAGTCATATTAGGAGGATATTCCAAAGTTGGTAACCCAACAGATGCCGATAGGAGTTATGGAATTTATCAAACTATTTTGAGCGGGGAAGCTGGAAACCCGTTGTTCCCGTTTGATAATGCATCTACCATCGTTAACGGTAACCAGGTAAAAGATAGTACCGTATTGGACGGGTTTATTATTGAAAACGGGTTTGCAAATAATACCCTACAGGGCGTAGGTATTAACCTTGTGATGAGCAGTCCTCAAATAAGGAATTGTGTTTTCCGAAACAATAGTTCTTATAATACCTCACTGGGCGGCTCTTCCATTGCCTGTCAAAACAATAGCAACCCCGTCATCCGCAATTGCTTTTTTGTCAATAATCTGGACTTTATATTCAGCACCATTTTTTCAAAACTAAATTGTCAGCCAACACTGATCAATTGTGTTTTTACCGCAAATGATGGACGGTTTATTTTGTACGCCAATCAGAGCAATGTAGTAGTAACCAACTGTACTTTTTTTAACAATCAAATTGGGATTTCATATTTACCCGCTGTATCAAAGACAGGTTTTTTATATGCAGAAAACAACTCAAACTTATCGGTTACCAATACAATTTTTTTCAATAATAAGTATCTCGCATCCACAGATAGTGCCGACATTAGTTTGAATGGATCAACTGCTACAGTAGAAAACAGCATCACTCAAAATTATATTACCAGCGATGCCCACCTGCTTTCATTGAATCCCAGTTTTAAAGACACTGCTAATATCGCAGGGACGGATAATTTATATTTTACCCCGGATGATGGATTACAGCCATTTTTTTGTTCGCCTTCCATCAATGCAGGTAGCAATGCAGCGGTAACAAATATTTTTACAGATATTTTACAAAGGCCACGAATATTCAACGGGCAAAGCGATTTGGGCGCTTATGAATACCAGTTTTTAACCGGAGATGTTATATTGAATAATGCAAACGATTCAGTTGAAGCCAATCGGGAGTACACAGACCAAAACGGATGGACCCATTATTATAGAGACTGTATGCTGTTATTATCTGTAAAAAAAGCGGGACAGCAAATTGGAACCATTCACGATGGAGCATTTAAAGTAATGGTTAAAACTACGCCTGGCTATGGAGTAGCAACCGGGAATAATTTATCACCTGCCATTTATGTTACTCCTGGCGTGGCATGGATTGCTTTGAACCGTTACTGGACTATCCGTGCAACGAACCAGCCCACTGATAGCCTTTTGATCCGTTTTCCATGGTCGTTGGTAGATTATGCAGATGCAACGGCGATCAATGCTGCAATTAATTCACCGCAACAATTGGTGTTTTTTACAGTAGATCCCCCTTCTAAAGTTTTAGGATTTGATGTTCCTCTCAGTCATTTTCAGCCATATTATAATGGGGCGAATCCCACAACAAAATACTGGAAGTACAGCTCAACCGGTACCATACAATATGCCGAATATTATGTGAAACAATTAAGTGCGGGAGGCATTGGCACCGGAACTGGCTTTCTAAAGGGACCCTTTGCTTCAGCAAACAATAGTTGTCAGGGCATCAACAGAACATTTACATCCTCCATTACCGGAACTGCTTATCAATGGCAAATGGACAATGGAACAGGCTTTATTGATTTAGCCGATAATGCACATTATTCAGGATCAAATACTCCATTACTTACATTAATGGCACCGCCTACTAGCAATTACGGGCAAGTTTTCAGGTGCTTGGTCACAGGTACCAACGGTGCCGCATTTTCAAGAGAAATCATGCTGAAATTTGAAACAAAGTGGACAGGGGCCAACAGCACCGCCTGGGATGATCCGGCCAACTGGAGTTGCGGCTTGATACCGGATGAAAATACCGATGTGCGGGTGATTGAAGGAAGTATAAACAGTCTGAACATCAATGTGGATGCCAGTTGCAGAAGCCTGCGTCTTTTCCCCAATGTAATGGTAACACTGGCTGGTGATAAAAAATTAACCATTACCGGCAAATAGCCAATCGAATGGTGAATTGTGAATGAAGAATGGTCAATAATTCACCATTCACCATTCGAAAAATTACCCCAGTTTAAAACGCTTCCATTTGCTATAATTCTTTACCTTTGCGCCCATTTTAAAGATATGATAAGCGTTAATAATGTTACGTTAGCCTACGGTAAAAGGGTATTGTTTGATGAAGTTAATATCAGTTTCACCAAAGGGAACTGTTATGGTGTTATAGGTGCCAATGGTGCCGGTAAATCAACCTTTATTAAAATATTGAGTGGCGAAATTGAGCCCAACAAAGGAACGGTGGACATTACGCCGGGTGAGCGCATGGCTACTTTAAGGCAGGATCAGTTTGAGTTTGATGAAGTATCGGTATTGCATGCTGTAATGATGGGCCACAAAAAAATGTGGGATATCATGATTGAAAAGGATGCCCTTTATATGAAGGAAGATTTTACCGAAGCCGATGGAATGAAAGCCGGCGAACTGGAACACCAGTTTGGCGAGATGGGAGGTTACACCGCAGAAAGTGATGCCGCCCAGTTTCTAAACGAGTTAGGTGTAAAGGACGAAATGCACCAGTTGATGATGAAGGATATTGCGGCTAACCTAAAGGTAAGAGTACTGCTGGCACAGGCTCTTTTTGGTAATCCGGATATTTTATTGCTGGATGAACCGACCAATAACCTGGATGTGGAAACCATTAGCTGGCTGGAAAACTTCCTGGCAGATTACCAAAACATTGTACTCGTAGTTAGTCATGATCGTCACTTTTTAGATGCGGTATGTACTCATGTGGCGGATGTTGACAAGCAAAAAATTAAAGTTTATACTGGTAACTATACCTTTTGGTACGAAAGTTCTCAATTGGCTTCCAGACAGGCTTCCGACAAGAATAAGAAGATGGAAGATAAAAAGAAAGATTTGCTGGAATTTATTGCCCGCTTTAGTGCAAATGCCTCCAAATCGAAACAGGCCACTTCCCGTAAAAAAGCGTTGGATAAATTGGTGTTTGAAGACATTACTCCGAGTAACCGAAAATATCCGGGCATTATTTTTAAGCCGGAAAGAGAAGTGGGTAATCAAATTCTGAACGTAGAAAAATTGTCCAAATCGCTGGATGGAAAACCTTTGTTCAGCAACATTACTTTTGATATTGTTAAAGGACAGAAGATTGCTTTCCTAAGCAAGAACCCATTGGCATTAACTACTTTCTTTGAAATTATCAACGGAAGGACACGGCCTGATCATGGCAAATTTGAATGGGGAACTACCATCACCTCAGCTTACCTGAATAATGATAATACGGAATTTTTTACAGGAACATTGAACCTGATGGATTGGTTACGTCAATTTGTGCCACCAAACACAAAGGATGTAGATGAAGATTTTCTGCGTGGATTTTTAGGTAAAATGTTATTTAGCGGGGATGAGATTTTGAAAAAAACGAATGTATTAAGCGGAGGTGAAAAGGTACGTTGCATGGTAAGTAAAATGATGCTGCAAAACCCAAATTTGGTAATGCTGGATGAACCAACAAATCACCTTGATTTGGAAAGTATCACTGCATTCAATGATGGCATGTTAACCTTCCCGGGAGTCGTTTTAGTAACTACACATGATCACCAGTTTATGAATACTGTAGCAAACAGAATTATAGAGATTACGCCAAAGGGAATGATTGATCGCCTGATGACTTATGATGAATATCTTGAAGACTCACGGGTAAAAGCATTGAAGGAAGAACTTTATAGTTAATGCAATTACCTTGTAATGATTTTGTAATCAATGCTTTGGCACGATTTTTATTAAATTAGTTTTGAACCAAATAAAAGATATAATGAAAAAACAGTTTTTTTTAACAGCGATTACTATTGTTCTGGCCCTTTCTAATGTTGCGGCGCAACAAAGCAAGTCTTTCAATTCTTCTGAATACCAAACAGCCGTGGGTATTAAATTTTATCCGGGTGCCTTGTCATTAAAACATTTTGTAAATGACAACAAAGCATTGGAAGGATTGGCTTATTTCTGGAACAGGGGTTTAAGGGTTACCGGTTTATACGAAATTCATTTCGACATCAATGATGTAAATGGATTAAAATGGTATGTTGGACCAGGTGCTCACGTAGGGTTTTACAATAACAAATATGGTGGTGGAACTTCTATTGGTATTGATGGCGTATTGGGTTTGGATTATAAATTTTCAGATGCACCTATCAATTTATCAATTGACTGGCAACCGTCTTTTGAATTTGGGAATAATGACGCTAACGGTTTTACCGGTAACTGGGGTGGTTTTGCAATCCGTTACACCTTATAAATTATTCAAATCAGCATAAAAAGTATCCTGCCATTGTGCAGGATACTTTTTTTTGGTAGAACTGCAAAAGAATTTAAATTACCTTACATCCATTGTTTAAGTATGGTTAGAAATGGTATCACTACTTTAATTGATTTTTTTTATCCTCCGTTTAAAAAGCTAATGCCGTTGCACACATTTCGTTATGCAGCCTGCGGTGGTACGAATGTGACTTTGGATATCTCTCTTTTTTTCGTTCTATATAACTTTGCTTATAAAAAGCAAATTTTAGATTTAGGATTCATCGCTTTTCAACCACATATTGCTGCATTTCTTTCTTCATTTGTAATTACTTTTCCGGTTGGTTTTCTTTTGTCAAAATACATTGTGTGGACAGATTCAAGCATCAAAGGCCATATACAGCTATTTAGATATTTTGTAATTGTAATGCTAAATTTGTTATTCAATTATGTTTTTATTAAAGTTTTTGTTGAGTATTTTCATATATATCCCACCATTGCCAAACTACTCACAACGTTAATCATTATCATCTTCAGTTATTTAAGCCAGAAGCATTATACTTTTAAAGTGAAAGGTCCCAAAGTGTCCAACAACTAAAGTAATTTATTACCAGATTTATATTCGCTGGAAATGTTTTCAATCCATTGGACGTTACCGATACTTGTACATCTTTACTGAATGGTTCGGATAATCCTGTCAAAGGCTTTTAATTTTTTTTAAAAGCCAGCTCTCACTACCCGTTGCGAACCAGCGCTGGTTGACTTGTCACAATTAAACAAAGGTTACTGCCATTTTTTCACCTCATCTCCAAATGGCACAATCATTGAATACTCCTCCACGAACAATAAAAATAAATTAATCATGGGAAAGATAATTGGGATAGATTTAGGAACTACTAATAGTTGCGTATCTGTAATGGAAGGCAGCGAACCTGTAGTAATTGCAAATGATGAAGGTCGTCGTACAACACCTTCCATTGTAGCTTTTCTTAAAAATGGTGAGCGTAAAGTTGGCGATCCTGCAAAACGCCAGGCCATCACCAATCCGCAAAATACTATAATGAGTGTGAAGCGTTTTATGGGGCATAAGTGGAACGAGGTGACAGAGGATGTTAACCATAGCAGCTACAAAGTAGTAAAAGGTGACAATGATACAGTTCGTATTGACATAGATGGCAGACTATATACTCCACAAGAAATTAGTGCAATGATTTTGCAGAAGATGAAGAAAACTGCAGAAGATTACCTTGGACAAGAGGTGACCGAAGCAGTTATTACAGTGCCTGCTTATTTTAATGATTCACAACGCCAGGCAACCAAAGAAGCAGGTGAAATTGCTGGATTAACTGTACGCAGAATCATCAATGAACCAACTGCGGCAGCTTTGGCGTATGGTTTGGATAAAAAGCACCAGGATCAAAAAATTGCCGTATTCGATTTAGGAGGAGGAACTTTTGATATTTCTATTCTTGAATTAGGTGAAGGTGTATTTGAGGTAAAAAGTACCAATGGTGACACACATTTAGGTGGTGATGATTTTGATAAAGTTGTGATGGATTGGTTAGCTGAAGAATTTAAGAAAGACGAGGCGATCGATTTGCGTAAAGATCCAATGGCATGGCAGCGTTTGAAAGAAGCAGCAGAAAAAGCAAAAGTAGAATTATCTTCTTCTTCAGAAACAGAAATCAACCTGCCGTATGTTACAGCAGTAGATGGTGTGCCTAAGCATTTGGTGAAAAAATTGACCCGTGCACAGTTTGAAAAATTGGCTGATAATTTATTTACAAGATGTTTGAAACCTTGCGAACTGGCTTTGAAAGATGCGAACCTAACCATCAATGATATCAATGAAGTAATATTAGTTGGTGGTAGTACCCGTATCCCGAAAGTGCAGGAAATTGTTGAAACCTTCTTTGGAAAAAAAGCCAACCGTAGTGTTAACCCGGATGAAGTGGTCGCAATCGGAGCGTCCATCCAGGGTGGTGTTTTATCGGGTGATGTAAAAGATGTATTGTTATTGGATGTTACGCCGTTAAGTTTGGGTATTGAAACCATGGGTGGAGTAATGACCAGGTTAATTGAAAGCAACACAACCATTCCTACCAAAAAGTCTGAAACATTTAGTACCGCAAGCGATAACCAGCCAGGTGTTGAAATTCACGTGTTGCAGGGCGAAAGACCTTTGGCCAGCCAGAATAAAAGTTTGGGTAAATTTAATTTAACCGACATACCACCAGCACCACGCGGAGTACCTCAGGTAGAAGTTACTTTTGATATTGATGCCAATGGTATTCTGCATGTAACGGCGAAGGATAAAGGCACTGGAAAAAGTCATAATATTCGTATTGAAGCAGGTAGCGGCTTAAGCAAAGAAGAGATTGAAAAGATGAAAAATGAAGCCAAAGCAAACGAAGCAACTGACAAGGCAGAAAAAGAAAAAATTGAAAAAATTAACCAGGCTGATAGCTTGATATTCCAGACAGAAAAACAACTGAAGGAATACGGCGACAAAATCAGTGCTGATAAAAAAGCACCGATTGAAGCAGCGTTGAATAAATTGAAAGAAGCGCACAAATTACAGGACATTGCAGCAATTGATCCGGCAGTAGCAGAAATGAATGCGGCATGGACTGCAGCCAGCGAAGAAATGTACAAGGCTACACAAGGTGCGGATGGCGGTGGTCAACCACAAGGTGACGCAGGCGCAAAGCAACCACACAGTGAAGGCAGTGCAAATACAGAAAATGTGACCGATGCTGAGTTTGAAGAAGTGAAGTAATAAGCATGTGATAACAAACAAAAAAGCCGTAACAGCAATGTTGCGGCGTTTTAGTTAAAGCTGTTTTAGAGTTTAGATTGATGTTAGCCACTACGGCTAATTATTTGTAATAGGTTATATCGCAAAAAAATCCTTTAGCGGTTGTGCGCTCCATCTCTTCACACAACATTTTTCTTTATCGGTACTATTAATTACACTCGCTGATTTTATCTGCGAAGAAACAAAAAACCCGTCTGTTCAAAAAACTAGCTCAGGTCATTTCTCTTATAATCTAAATCTTCATAAAAGTATTCATCGAATTTGCGTTCCGACGGTGTTCCATTTTTTAATATTTGGTAGGCCATCCAGATTACTGCAATTGGAGAAATTATAAACAGTATTAAAATAAAATCGTCTGGTAGGCTTACATAAGGTGTAAACTGGTAGAAAAATGCAAATGTGGTAACGATTACTATGGGCCATTTTATCTTTTTCATACAAAAGTGTTTCATAATAATACAATGGTTTAAGAAAATAGTTTGCCTTGATAGTGGTTAAGATCAAAGATTATTTAAAATTTCAGGTTATTAAATCATGTGAAAACGTTTTAAAGATACCCTAAGATATTTATGTTTAAATGGCGGAAACAGGATTTCTGATTTTAACTCGAAAGCTGAATAAAAGGATCGGTTCAGTGAATTTGTTATTTGAAGTTATAATAATTTCACCGTGCGTTTTCAATTTTTTGTGGTATAGGCTAATGGAACGCTTTTGCCGCTGTTAACCCTTTCCTAAAACTTTCTACAATTTTATTGCCAAATCTATCAATCTACCTATCTTGCTGCAAACAAAACAGAAGGCATGAAACAACTTTCCCTGGTAGTAAATATTGCATTAATAGTGGCCGTAGGCATTTTATATTATCTGCATTTTTCAGGTGAAAAAAAAACTTTGGTAAATGAAAAAAGTGTAATCCGTAATGTTCACGATACAACCAATGGAAATAAAATTATGATGGCTTATGTGGAGTTAGATTCTTTAAATAATAATGTATCGTTTATTAAAAAGCGAAAAGGTCAGCTGGAGGTAGAACAAAGAACCATTGCCAATGAATATGAAAACTCTTACCGTGAATTAACTACCCTAAGAGATAATTTTTTAAAGAAAGGAAATTCAATTACGCAACTGGAAGCCGAGGCTTTCCAGGAAAGGCTTGGATTAAAACAACAGGAGATTGAGCAGGTAAAGCAACAGAAAACGCAACGCCTTGCAGAAAAAGGAGCCAGAATAATGGAGGACATGCAGAGTAAGCTAAAAGAGTTTATGAAGGAATACAATGTAGAAAAAAACTATACGCTCATATTTACTACAGGCACCGGGCTTGATTATTTTTTATATAAAGATTCTACCCTCAATATAACTTCTGAGATTGTGAAAGGGCTCAATAATAAAATGAAATAGAGCGCCCGGTAAAAATTCAATCAATTGATATATCTTCATTCCCGTTTAAATTACGGGAATTTTTTATGCCCCTTCTTATCTAACAAACCTATCTTAAAAAAAATGCGTCTTATGACAGAACAGAATACGGCCTTTAAGCCATCACTTGGTCTATTTGATGCCACCATGATTGTTGCCGGATCTATGATAGGATCGGGCATTTTTATAGTAAGTGCCGACATGCTGAAAGATATGGGGAGCGCCGGGTGGTTAATAACAGCCTGGCTTATCACCGGCTTTATGACCTTAACTGCAGCGCTGAGTTATGGTGAGCTAAGCGCAATGTATCCTAAGGCTGGCGGACAATATGTTTACCTTAAAGAAGCATATAACCCATTGATTGGTTTTTTATATGGATGGAGCTTTTTTGCCGTAATTCAAACTGGTACTATAGCGGCCGTAGCAGTTGGTTTTGCAAAATTCGCCGGCTATTTTTTTCCGGCCCTCGCCTGGGAAGAGGTGAATACTTTTGTTTTGTTGGGATTGAAAATTCAATACGCACAATTAGTAGCAATCGTCTTGATCATCTTTTTAACCTTCATCAATACAAACGGAATAAAAACCGGAAAGATCATCCAGACGATTTTTACTTCAACCAAATTATTGTCATTATTTGGTTTGATCATCGCAGGCTTCATTGCTTTTAAATGGGATATCTGGCAGGCTAACTGGCAGAATCCATGGGCGATGCAACATCTCAGTAAAACAGGTGATACCATCAATTCTGAACCGCTGTTAATGGGTGCCGCATTGGGGGCAATGGCAAGTGCAATGGTAGGCAGTATTTTTAGCAGTGATGCCTGGAATAACGTGACATTTATCGCAGGTGAGATAAAAAATCCTAAAAGAAATATTGGGCTCAGTTTGTTTTTAGGCACGCTGATCGTAACAATAATTTATGTGTTAACCAATGTTGTTTACCTGGCTACCGTACCACTGCATGAACTGGCTTTTGCAAAAGATAACAGGGTGGCGCTAAGTGCATCGGAAGCTATCTTTGGAAGTAGCGGAACCATCATCATTGCAGTAATGATTATGATATCTACCTTTGGTTGCAATAACGGTTTGATACTGGCAGGTGCCAGGGTTTATTATACCATGGCAAAAGATCAATTGTTTTTTAAACAGGCCGGCACCCTAAATAAAAATATTGTTCCCGAATGGGCTTTGTGGATACAATGTGCCATGGCTAGTGCCTTGTGTCTCAGCGGCCGGTATGGCGACTTGTTGGATATGGTTTCCTTTATTGTTGTGATTTTTTATGTTTTGACTATTATCGGTATTTTTATTTTACGAAAAAAATACCCGGATGCGGAGAGACCATATAAAGCTTTTGGTTACCCTGTTTTACCTATAATTTACATTTTGATGGGAATATGTTTTTGTACGTTGTTGATTATTTATAAGCCACAATTTACCTGGCCGGGATTGATCATCACGCTGATTGGTATTCCTTTGTATTATCTTGCAGTTCGAAATAAAAAGTCAACCAGTTAATCTCAATTTTCAAATATGATTAGTGAATTGTGCAATGATATTTTTGATCAGTCTATCCACGATTATCATTTGACGGATGACGTAGATACGGTTATTGCAAATCCTTATCCCGGACTCGGAATTGAGCATTTATTATACGCCAAAAATTGGGTAGATACGGTACAATGGCACCTGGAAGATATTATCCGGAATCCACAGATTGATCCGCTGGCAGCGCTGGCTTTAAAAAGAAGAATTGATGGTTCCAACCAGATAAGAACTGATATGGTAGAATACATTGACAGTTATTTTTTACAACAATACAGTACAGTGCAGGCCAGGCCAACTGCCAGAATCAATACCGAAAGTCCGGCATGGGCCATTGATCGGTTGTCTATTTTGGCGTTGAAGATTTATCACATGAATGCAGAGGTACACAGAACCAGTGCAAGTGTTGGACATATCATTGCCTGTAGCGATAAGCTGGCAATTTTGTTGGAACAAAGAAAAGATTTGTCAAAAGCAATTGATGCATTACTTGAGGACATTGCAAGCGGTATTATTTACATGAAGGTGTACAAGCAAATGAAGATGTATAATGATCCCGGACTTAATCCTGTATTGTATCAGCAAAAAAATGAAAATAACTAAAGTGTTATTCTCTTTTTGATTATTCAGTTTCGGTGTTACCAATTAAAAGTTGAAAACCAATCGATCGGAGAAGCTGATTTTATGTTCTTTACTCATATAAAAATATTGATGCTGTATCAGGTTAATTGAAACCAGAAATTCAACCATCAACAATCACCTATTTATCTTATCTGATTTGCAAACTCCAAAACATATATTGGTCATTCGGTTTTCCTCGCTGGGAGATGTGGCAATGACGGTGCCGGTAATTAAAAATGTGTTGCAGCAAAATCCAGCATTGCAAATTACCGTAGTATCCAATGCCTTTTTGCAACCATTGTTTGAGGGATTGGAAAGATGTCATTTTTTTCCGGCATATTTAAAAGTAGATCACAAAGGAGTTACCGGAATCTATCGCTTGTTCAAGGCATTGAATAAGACCTATGCTTTTGATGACATCGTTGACTTGCACAATGTATTGCGTTCTAAAATCCTCACTACATTTTACAAATTCATTGGAGTAAAAACTGCTACACTTGATAAGGGGCGAAGCGAAAAAAAAGCATTGACTCGTAAAGAAGATAAGGTTTTCAAACAGCTATCTTCCATGCATGAACGCTATGCAGCCGTATTCAGGAAAAGTGGAACGGCTGTTCAATTGCAACGGAACGAACCGGTTTATCAACGGAAAAATATACCAGCAGCACTGCAGAACATATTCGCCTCCGGAAAAAAAATAATCGGCGTGGCACCCTTTGCCCAATACACGGAAAAAATGTATCCGGTAAAAAAAATGAAAGCGGTTGTAAAGCAATTAACTGAAGCCAATCATACAGTATTGCTTTTTGGTGGGGGTGCAAATGAAACAGCCGTTTTGCAGCAATGGGAACAGGAAATTTTTTCGGTATTTAATATGGCCGGTAAGTATTCTTTACAGGATGAATTGGCAATCATTAGCAATGTAGATAAAATGGTAAGCATGGATTCTGCCAATATGCACCTGGCATCTTTATTCAATGTGCCGGTGTTAAGTATTTGGGGTGCCACACATCCCTTTGCCGGGTTTTATGGATGGGCGCAAGACGAAGCCAATATTGTTCAGATTGAGCTTGAATGCAGGCCCTGCTCGGTATTTGGCAACAAGCCCTGTTATCGTGGCGATCATGCCTGTATGAATCGGATTGAGGAAGCAATGATTGTAAATAAAATAATTAAACTTTCGTAGGAACAGGCCGTGATCATCATTTGTAGGAACAGGCCGTGGCCTGTTCTAAACATCAATAAAAAACATTGTATTAAAAAGGCCGCAACCGTTTCTACAATATCACCAAAATCAAACAACAACATGCAAAAAATTTCATTGGCAATACATGGTGGCGCAGGTACCATTTTAAAAGAAGATATGACGGCTGAAATGGAGCAAGCTTACCTGCTGGGGCTGGAAGCGGCACTGGAAGGTGGCTATTTGGTACTGGAAAGCGGTGGCTCGGCAACTGATGCTGTAAAAGCAGCGGTTGTAATTTTAGAAGACAATATTTTGTTCAATGCCGGTCGTGGTGCTGTGTTTACCAAAGATGGTACACATGAAATGGATGCTTCAATCATGGAGGGGAAGTATTTGTCTGCTGGTGCTGTTGCGGGGGTTAAAAATATCAAAAACCCCATTGTGCTTGCGGTAGCGGTTATGGGCAAAAGCGATCATGTTTTGTTAAGTGGAAAAGGTGCCAATGACTTCGCCCAACAACAAGGTTTTACATTGGAACCGGATGCATATTTTTTCTCGGCTTTCCGTCACAACCAATGGCTGCAAATGAAAGACGGCGACGCTTATGCACTCGATCATTCACCTGCTGAAATGAAGGAAAATAAATTTGGAACAGTGGGGGCGGTGGCCTGTGACTCAAACGGAAACATAGCTGCAGCCACCAGCACCGGTGGAATGACCAATAAGAATTATGGCCGCATTGGCGATACGCCCCTGATTGGCATCGGTACGTACGCCAATAATAAAACCTGTGCCATCAGTTGTACCGGTCATGGTGAGCCGTTTATAAAAGCAGTGGCAGCCTACGACGTTAGCTGCCTGATGGAGTACAAGGAGCTGGATTTAAATGAAGCAATGAACGAAGTGTTAAATAATAAGCTGCCTAAAATAGAAGGCGAAGGCGGGATGATTGGTGTAGATGCCATGGGAAATCTTGCATTACAGTTTAACAGTGCTGGTATGTATCGTGGTGCTAAAAGCAGCGATGGCACCAGTTTTGTGTGTATTTATAAAAATTGAAGTAGAGTTAATGTCAAGAAAATTTGAATGCTTAATGGTCAATGTTTTAATAATTACTATTCTTTATTCACAAACCGAACAATCATTTTATTCTTAACATATCGCTAAAAAATTAATTCTAATTCATTGATCTCTCCAGCGATTGCTTTAAAACAATTGGCCTGTGTTTTATCTCCACTGTTTTCCATCCCTTTGGCGGCATAGTATTCATCCAAAAATGCCGCTGCACCAGTCCAAATGGTTTGCATGATACCGAGGTAATATTTTTTTGTTTTCGATTTTGCAGTCGTACGGTACTTAACCATATCCTGTGTTTGGATACTTGCAATTGCAGGATTTCGCCAGGCGCAAGTA
>Ga0105045_10001274_pt1 | contig 20409 bp, 22 predicted proteins | sample MAT02_FD_78089 | JGI IMG/M metagenome (GOLD analysis project Ga0105045, IMG submission 78089) | Freshwater microbial communities from Lake Fryxell liftoff mats and glacier meltwater in Antarctica - MAT-02 (megahit assembly) | ecosystem: Environmental > Aquatic > Freshwater > Ice > Liftoff... | reverse complement strand
GTTGTCCGCATCCTGCCGCCGCTGACGATCGGCGAGGCGGAAATCCGCGAATGTGTGGAAAAGCTTTCGGCAGCCGCCGCCGCGTTCGAGGTGCCGAAGGCGGCATGACGACGGCGGTGCGGCACGTTCTGAACCTGTCGGATATCGGCCAGCCAGGCCTGCGGCAGGTGCTGGACCATGCCCGCGCCCGCAAGGCTGCGCGGGCCGGGCTGCCCAACGGCATGGCGGATGGCGATGCGCCGCTTTCCGGCCACGTGCTGGCCAGCATCTTCGAAAAGCCGTCCACCCGCACTCGCCTGTCGTTCGAGGTGGCGATGCGCCAGCTTGGCGGCAGCGCCATGACGCTGGCTTCGGGCGACTTGCAGCTCGGGCGCGGGGAAACCATAGAAGACACGGCGCGTGTGATGTCGGGCTATGTCGATGCGGTGATGATCCGCGCCAACCGGCATGCGGATGCGGCGGCGTTTGCGCGCGCTGCAAGCGTACCGGTCGTGAACGGCCTGACGGAGCAATCGCATCCGTGCCAGATCGTCGCCGATCTGTTGACGGCGGAAGAACGGCTGGGGCGACCGGCGGAGGGAACGGTCTGGGCGTGGCTCGGCGACGGCAACAATGTGTGCAATTCCCTTGTAGAAGCCGCAGGACTTCTGGGCTTCGCACTGCGGGTGGCCGGACCGGACGGCTATGCGCCGGACGCCGGGTTCGTCGCCTCCGCCCGGGCGCGCGGCGCGACGGTGGATATCGGACAGGATGCCGCAACGGCCGTGGTCGGCGCGGATGTTGTGATAACCGACACCTGGGTATCGATGGGGCAATCGGGCAGCAACGACCGCATTCGGGCCATGCTGCCCTATCAGGTCAGCCCGATGCTGATGGCGGGCGCTGCTCGCCACGCCATCTTCCTGCATTGCCTGCCGGCCCACCGCGGCGAGGAAGTGACCGACAGCGTCATCGATGGCCCGCAATCGGCCGTGTGGGATGCAGCGCGCAATCGGGTGCATGCACAAAAGGCGTTGCTGCTGTGGGCGTTGGGCAAGCTGGGCTGATGGCGGTAGAGTTTTTCGCCTCCGGCCGATTGCCACCGGGAGCCTTTTTCTTCTCGGGTCAGCCGGCGTGACGCAGCGCAACGGCGACCGACTGATCGGTTTCACTCTGCCGCAGCGCGGCGCGCGCGGCAGGGTGGTGCGGCTGGACCAAACCGTCAGCGCCGTTCTTGCGGCCCATGCCTACCCGCCGCAGATAGCGCGATTGCTGGCGGATGCCTTGGTGCTCACGGCGTTGCTGGGCGATTTGCTGCGGCCGGAGGACGGGCAGCTGACGTTGCAGGCAAAGGGCGAGGGCGGGCCAGTCAAGCTGCTTGTGGCGGACTACAAGGCGGGCGCGTTGCGGGGCTATGCGAGCCAGGATCTGGATCGCCGGTTTGCGGCGGCGGAAACTTTGAAGGCGCTGTTTGGCAAGGGCTATCTGGTGATCACGCTGGACCAGACGGAGGCCAGCGAGCGCTATCAGGGGATTGTGGAGCTTGGCGGCGAGACGCTTGCCGAGGCGGCCGAAATCTATTTCGGCAACAGCGAACAGCTGCCGACCGTGGTGCGGCTGGCGGGGGTGCAGCAGGCGGATGGCGGGTGGACGGCGGGGGGGATGATCGTTCAGCACCTGTCGCGCTCGGAGTTGGGCGCAGCGCGGTTGCATGTGGAGGGAGGCGACGCGGACTGGGAGTATGTGCGGGCGCTGGCTGGAACGGTCCAGGCCGATGAATTGACCGATCCGGCCCTGGCGCTGGAGGACCTGCTGTGGCGGCTGTTTCACGAGGAGGAGGTGCGGGTTCTTGCGCCGGTGCTTCTGTCGCGCGGGTGCCGCTGCTCGCTGGATCATATTCGCGGGGTGTTGAGCCAGTTTCCGGATGCCGAGCGGGCGACGATGCGCAATGATGCGGGTTTGATTTCGGTGGATTGCGAATTTTGTTCGAAACAATTTCTGCTCGAAGTGTAGCAGTTTTCGACACAGAGCGGCGTATATGGGGGCATGCGCCGAATCACTCTGCTTTTGCTTTGCATCCCCGTTGTTGCTGCGAGTGCACAGCCGATTGCGCCAAAGGCGTTGGCGGACGGGTTCGCGCCAGGGCTTTGGAAGGCTGTAGAAGTGGCCGTTGACCAGAAAGCGGTGCGGACAATCTGCCTTTCGTCGCAGGCGCAGATGGCGACGGATGGCCGGCCGGCGGATGGCTGCCAGTTGAATGTTCTGACGGACGAGCCTGGCAATGCGGTGGTCAGCTACAAATGTGACAGCGGGCTGTCGGGGCGGACGGAAATCCGGCGCGATGCAGCAGGAATTTACACGGTCCACGCGCAAGGGCTGGACAAGGCGCTGCCGTTTGCGTCGCATGCGGAATGGCGCCGTGTGGGGCCCTGCTGAGCCTCAATCGAAGGTTAAATCACCCCCGGCGGGTTCAGCGAGGTAGGGCGCCAGATCCACTTCGGCGAGAGTGGCGGGGCTCCATCGCGGGGTGCGATCCTTGTCGATCAGCTGGGCGCGGACGCCTTCGTAGAAGTCGTGGCCGGCCTTGATGCCACAGACCATGCGATACTCCAGTTTCAAGCAGCTTTCGATGGTTGCTCCACGCCCTTCGCGCAGGGCATGCAAGGTGAGCATGCAGGATGTGGGGGACATGGTGCGGATGATGCGGGCTTGCGAATTGGCCCAGTCGTCGCCGGTGTCCAGCGATTCCAGGATAGCTTCCACATGATCGTGGCCGAAATGGAAGTCGATGCCGTCTTGCAGGGCGTCAACGGCGTTGGGACCTGGGTCGCTGTCGAATGTTGCAAGGATATGATCGACGGTTTCCTGCGAATGGGCGAGGCGATCCTTCAGGCTGGCCAGTTGCTCTGCATCGACGAAATGGGTGGCGATGTTGGCGGCCATGCTGTCGGCGGCCTTCAGGCGGGCGCCCGTAAGGCCAAGCCAGGTGCCGAGCTCGCCGGGGAGCAGCGGCAGGCCGTGAGTGCCGCCGACATCGGGGATGAGACCGATGCCGGTTTCCGGCATGGCAAATAGCATCCGGTCTGTGGCGACACGATAGGGCGCGTGGATCGATATTCCGACGCCGCCGCCCATGGTGACGCCATCGAGCAGCGCGATATAGGGCTTTGGATAATGGGCGATGGCCTGGTTCATGCGATACTCGTCGTGGAAAAAGCTTTCCCACTCAGAACTGCCGTTTTTGCCGGCATGATAGAGGCCGACCACATCGCCGCCCGCGCAGAAGGCGCGGTCGCCGGCGCCTTCGACGACAACAAGGGCGATTTCGGAATCGCTGGCCCAGTCGATCAGTTGGCGGTGGAGGGCAACGCACATGGCGTGGTTGAGCGCGTTCAGCGCCTGCGGACGGTTAAGCGTGACCACGCCGACGCGCCCGATGCGGGTGAACAGGATGTCATTGGGGGTATCCGGGGTCATGCGGGTTTGCCTTCAGCAGTGAAGAAATGGCCGGGGCCTTCGACTTCGACGAGCATCACCGCGGTGGAGAGCCGGGCGAGCAGCTTGCCGAATTCGTCCAGCAGATCGGCTTCGGCGAACACGATGGTGCGGCCGAATTTGATGACCCGTCCGACCGCAAAAACCTGCGCGTTCATGCGGGCAGCAGCGAGGAAACTCACCTTGAATTCGATGGTGGGGACACCCACGCGGCGGCCGGCGCGGGCAATCACGGCAGCCGCGGCGGCATCGTCCAGCGCGGCGGCAATGATGCCTCCCTGCAGATTGCCCATTGGGTTGCAGAATTCTGGCTTGGCGATCATGCCATAGCGGGTCGTGCCGGCCTCCGCGTCGATATCCAGCAAGTCCATGCCGAGCAGAGTTGTGGTCGCGGCCTTGCGGCTGCGCATCATTTCCAGAAGTCTGCCATTGTCTGCGGGCATCAAAGGCTTTCCACGCGGGTGAAACCGAAGCTCTTAAGGGCGGGGAGGAGGGGTGCCAAGGCTTCTGTTCCGCCGGTGAAAATGGCGCGGTTTTGCGGGCCGACACTTCCCTCTCCGCGTTCGCCTCCGGCGAGGTGCCCTCTTCCCCGGGGGCAAAGGGCTTGCAGCAGGTGAACTGCCCTTCTGGCAATGCCTTCGGCGCCGTCCACAAAGCCGATGGGGCGTGGACAGGCGGTGGCGAGTTCATCGGCAACAAGGGGAAAATGGGTGCAGGCCAGCACGATGGTGTCCAGCCGGTCACCGCCGGGCTGGCGCATAAGGCCGGCTACAGCATCCGTGAATATCTGCGGGTCCGGCGTACCGCCGCGCAGCTTCTGCTCGGCGGCTTCGACAAGGGCAGCGCTGCCGTGGCGCAGGACGGTGCAATCCGATGCAAACTGCGCGCTCAGATCGTCGACATAGGGCTGGCGGACGGTGGCGTCGGTGCCGAGCACCCCGATGACGCGGGTAATCGAGCGCTCGGCGGCGGGCTTTATGGCAGGGACAGTGCCAACGACGGGCACAGACAGCACCGGGCGCACATGGCCAAGGGCGATGGTGGACGCAGTGTTGCAGGCGATGATGACGATTGCGGGGTCGAGGCGCTCGGTCAGCCGCCCAAGCAGCCCGGCAACGCGGGCAGAAACATGCGCCTCGGATTTCGTTCCATAAGGGAAGCCCGCCGAATCGGCGCAATAGATCAACGGCCAGCCTGGCAGGCGAGCTTTCACGGCCGATACCACGGAAAGACCGCCAATGCCGGAATCAAGAAAAAGAATGGGTTTGCTCATGCAGACTGCCGGCATCCGGAGCCAGCGCGCATTGCGCAGTTAAAAGATGGTTGCGGCAAGGGGCGCCCTAAACCAGATCATCGGGCACAAACCAGGCCGGGCGCCCGAACCGGCGAGCGCGCGTGAGCTGATAGGGGACAATGAAGCCGCTTCGCTCGGGCGGCGGCACCAGGATATTGCTGTTCGCGGTTTGCTGCCAGTGGGGCAGCGCATCATCGAGTGATGGCGCGGCTTCAGGTGCGCATTCCAGCAGTTGGCCCCAAAGCCTGCGGCGCATGTCGGCAACGCCATCGGGATCCTCCCAGAGCAATCCGAATTCGCTGTCCCATGCAAAGCTGCGGTTGTTCATGTTGGCCGAAGACACCAGCGCCAGGCGATCGTCAGCAATCATCAGCTTCGAATGCACATAGATCATGCCCGAGCCGAACACCGCGCCGCGATCGGCAACGAATTTTCGTTCGTCATCGCTCAAAGGAGATTTCTTCGCGAGCGAGAACAAGCCGACACGATCGCCGAGATGCCGCTTCATGTGCTGCAGCGCCCTGCTCTGCAGATACTCGCCGTGTCGATGCGCAGGATTGTTCCGCTGGCCTCCATAGGCAACATCGTCTGGCGCCTGAGGCAGCAGGATAATGATCCGTAGCGATGGCTGTCTTCGCGCCTGCTCGACGATCCAGCGCGCAGCGCGCCGATAGCGAAAGAATTGCGCCTCGATATACAGCAGGTTTCGTGCTGCGAATATCAGCGAGCGATACCCGCGCATAAGCTCGCGGATATGCGGCGCCGGGCCGACGGCAAAAGCATTGCGGCTGCGCCGCGACAATGTTCGCAGCACTTGCACACGGGCGGCACCACCGGGCAAAGGGCAAACCGGGTCCGCCCTTCCGCCTTCGATGAGATCGAGCGGCTCGACGGTCAGTTCACGTTCGGCATTGGTCATCCAGTGCCGGGTGATCTCGATGTAGCGTGGCAGTTCGTGATTCCACAGGCGGCGGAAATGCTCGGCGGCATCGCCGGCGGCCGGACCTTCGAGCCGGGCGCTGACATCGTGCCAGCTTTCGTCGGCCGGCTGCGCATAGCGACGGGTCTCCCAGCGCCGCTCGTTGATATCAATGCCACCGATGATGGCGATCCGCCCATCCACGACGGCGAATTTGTGATGGTGCGTGGCTGGCCAAAGGCGCGGTGCCGGACCGCGGCGGAAACGCGCCCGGCCGCCGCGCAGGTGATGGTAGCGCCACAAACCCGGGCGAACGTCCACCTGCTTTTCCAGCTCGGCGTCGGTACCCTGCAAGCCGGACAGCACCCGGCGAATGACAAAACCCATCGGCAGGCGCAGCAATTGTCTGGTAACCCAGCCGACTTCGCCCGGATGCTGTGCAATGATCATCTCGAACCGGTCGCGAGCGACCTCGTCGAGCGTTGCTGCCATCGCCGCCAATGTTCGAAAGGTTTGCCAGGATCCGCTGTGCAACGCATGTGCGATCGTGGGTTCGAAGTCTGTCAGAAGAAGACGCACGGTCAACCCACGCTCGACGGCATGGCGAAGTATTGCGGTCCAGTTGGCAAGCCCTTTGTTTCGCGCTTCTTCGGATCGTGCAATTGTATCTGGATCGAAAACGCGAAATGCTAGATAAACCGTGCTTTCGGCGTCGAGCACCAGGCGCTCCAGATCTGGATACATATCGGCGCTGAGGACAAGGGGCGTAACACGGTTGCCGCCGCGCACCGGGAACGGGCGCTCGATCGCAGGAGAATTCTGACGTGGCCCGCGATCGTCTGACAGAAACGGCTCGTCTGACATGGTTGCTCCGGGGCAAGTCCGATCGACCGCAAGCCGCTGCCATAGCATGGTGTGGCGGAGATGAAAGCAAGGCGGTTGCTCTGGTGCAGCGGCAGGCATAGACACAGGTTCCATGCAGACCACCCGCCCCGTCCCCGACAAGGCAATCGATCCCGATGTACATTGGGGCCTGCCAGGCTGGATTTATCATGATCCGGAGTTTTTTTCGGTCGAGAAAGCCCGACTGTTGCGGCCGAGTTGGCAGATAATATGCCATACAAGCGACATTCAGGCCCCCGGCCACTGGCGCGCACTCGAATTTCTGGGTGAAAGCATCGTCGTCATACGCGGCGACGACGATGAAATCCGCGCTTTCACAAATGTTTGCAGGCATCGTGGTTCGCGCTTGCTGGATGGCGCTTCCGGATGCGCTGCAAAGCTGGTGTGCCCATATCATGGATGGACCTACGCGCTCGACGGAACATTGACCGGCGTGCCGGCACGGCGGGACTATCCTGCCCTCGACATGGCTAAAAGCGGTCTTGCCAAGGTTGAGTTGGAGCAATGGGAGGGGTTTCTTTTCGTCCGGTTGGAGACGGGCGGGCCATCGGTCGCCGAAATGATGGCACCGTATGCCGATCTGGTGGCGCCGTATCGCTTGCCGGATTTGCGCGCGATTGGCAGGGTCGTGCTGCGCTCGCGCCGGGTGAACTGGAAGAATGTCAGTGACAATTACGCCGATGGCTTGCACATCCGCGTCGCGCATCCGGGCCTGACGCGGCTCTTTGGCAAGAGCTACGGCGTTGAAGCGAGCGAACATGTCGACAAGATGTGGGGAGATCTCGTTAGTCGGCCATCACAAGTCGCATCCGAACGACTGTATCAGAAGTATTTGCCAACAGTCGACCACCTGCCACTCTCGGCGCAGCGTCAATGGCTGTATTTCAAGCTCTGGCCCAATGTGGCGCTTGATTTCTATCCAGATCAGATAGATTTCATGCAGTTCATTCCCGTATCAGCCGACATCACACTCATCCGGGAAATCAGCTATGCCCTGCCCGACGAGCGGCGCGAGATGCGGGCCGCGCGCTATTTGAACTGGAGGATAAACCGCCAGGTTAACGCCGAAGACACGGTGCTGATCCAGCGGGTTCAAGACGGAATGGCCTCGCAGAGCTTCAGTTCAGGACCTCTTGGCGAAAGCGAAGTCTGCCTGCGCAATTTCGGTCGCCGCATGCGGGCGCTGATCCCGGAAAGTCGGCTGCGAACCCGCCCTGGCGCGGGATGGAGTGATCGCGCATGACCGGTCGCTATGACGCCGTCATCATCGGCGCCGGCCACAACGGCCTAGTATGCGCCTTTTATCTTGCACGAGCCGGACTGAAAGTTCGGATCGTCGAGGCCCGAGATGTTGTCGGCGGCGCTGCCGTTACTGAGGAATTTCATCCAGGGTTTCGCAACTCAGTTGCCAGTTATACCGTTAGCCTTCTGCAGGCAAAGGTCATTCGCGACATGAAGCTTGCTGACGAAGGCTATCGCGTCATCGAGCGACCGATCTCCAATTTTCTGCCGCAGGAGGATGGCGGCTATCTTCTTCTCGGTGGTGGGCTGGAAAGAACGCAGGCAGAGTTTCGCCGATTTTCCGTTCGCGATGCCGAAGTTCTGCCAGCGTATTACAGCTCCTTGGAAAATGTTGCCGGTGTTCTGCGAAATCTGGCGCTGAAAACTCCTCCGAACATCGGCGGCGGTCTGAAATCGCTGGTCGATGCGGTGCGCCAGGGACATGTGCTGGCGCGCATGCCGATTGATCAGCAACGCGATCTTCTCGACATGTTCGTAAAGTCGGCACGCAGCTTCCTCGATGGCTGGTTTGAAAGTGACGCGATAAAGGCCGCGTTCGGATTTGATGCGGTTGTCGGCAACTATGCCAGCCCGGACACGCCCGGGAGCGCCTATGTGCTTCTCCACCATGTGTTTGGAGAAGTGAACGGCAAACAGGGCGCATGGGGCCACGCCATTGGCGGAATGGGCGCGATTACCCAGGCAATGGCACGCGTTTGCACCGCAGCCGGCGTGGAGATCAGCCTGGAGGCACCGGTTGAAAAGGTTATCGTCAACGCCGGTGCAGCCGTAGGCGCCCGCCTGGTTGGCGGGCAAGACATCATGGCTGACATAGTTGTCGCCAACGTGGGACCGAAGCTTCTCTATCAGAAACTGATCGATCCGGCCGACCTCGGTGCTGATTTTTTGCGACGGGCAAAGGCATTCAAAGCCGGCTCGGGCACATTTCGAATGAACGTGGCACTCTCGGAATTGCCACGTTTCAGCTGTCTGCCCGAACCTGGCGACCACCTCCAGAGCGGGATCATCATCGCCCCGACACTGGATTACATGGATCGCGCATATACCGACGCCAGAGAGCATGGCTGGTCACGCAAACCGATCGTGGAGATGTTGATACCTTCGATCGTCGATGACAGCCTTGCGCCAGCAGGTCAGCATGTCGCGAGCCTGTTCTGTCAGCAGTTTGCGCCAAGCCTGCCAAACGGGCGGGACTGGGACTTGGAAGAAGGGGTAGCGGCAGACGCCATCATCGACACAGTCGATGCGCGCGCCCCTGGTTTTCGCCAGTCCATCGTTGGTCGGATGATCCTCTCGCCAAAAGGCCTCGAACGAAAGTTCGGCCTCGTAAACGGCGACATCATGCACGGCGCGATGTCGCTCGATCAACTCTGGTCGGCTCGGCCAGTCCTCGGGTTTGGCGCCTATCGTGGCCCACTCCAAGGGCTATATATGTGCGGCGCAGGTACCCACCCGGGCGGAGGTGTCACTGGCGCTCCAGGACACAACGCTGCCCGCGAAATCCTGCACGATAGGGGCCGTCTCGCCAACATCTTCCGAACAAGCAGAATGAGGCGAACGTAGCTTTCAGCCCTCTTCCCGCTCAACGCAACTCGTCGCAGGTCGGCGGAATGTGGAAAGCGCGACTTCGAGTCGAGCGATAAGCCGAACTCGACAAATCCTCCTCCTCGAGCATCGACCTAGGTGTTCAGTCCCAGCATGTGATGGTGTGGTGTGACGATAAACACATCTGGCTTTGATTTCCACAACTCGGGCTGGGGAATCTCCCATCGATTCAACGACGTCGAAAACCGCTCTGATGCAATCAGACTCGAGCCAATTTTGCAGCGTCCCGAAACCTTGCGAAGCAAGAAAAGGGCCTGCACTTCAGAAGAAGTGCAGGCCCAAATTCCAGCCCGGGCGTAGGGCCCGGAAACCACTTGTCAGTTGGTAGGCGTTCCAAACACCACTTCCGCGCGCCGGTTTTGCGGCTCGCGCACACCGAGCGGGGTGTCCACCAGCAAACGATTGAAGCCGAAGCCGCGCGTCGTCATTTGGCTTTCTGAAATGCCCTTTCCAGCCATGTAGGCCTTCACAGCGTCAGCGCGACGCTCAGACAACTTCTGATTGTAGGCAGCCGGTCCGGACGTGTCCGTGTGGCCATCGATCACAACCGATGATTGCCCAGTCTGCACATAGGCCTCGGCCGCCCGGTCAAGGATGGCAGCCGCTTCAGGCGTGATTTCCTGCCTATCCCAGTCGAAGAACACCAGGAACGGCCCCGGAACCACGACAGCCGGGGGCGGTGGTGGCGGAGGAGGGGCCGCAGGAGGAGGAGGCGGCGGCGGCGGCGCCGGCGCATCCTCATAAAGATTGAAGGAAAGTCCGAGCAGCAAGCTGTGGCTGCGGAACGACCCATCAAGATCCAGCCCATTGGTGGTCTGGAACGAAAGGTCATTCACGTTGAAGAAGCGATACTTCAGCGAAAGGTCGACCTTGTCGGAGAGTGACCTGCGCAAGCCGGCCACGACCTGCCACGCAAAACCAGTGTCGCTGTCATCTGCATATGCCAGACCAAATTTCTGCAACTGCCAGATGTGCGCCTGCGTGCGAGCAATACCGGCGCCGCCTCCAACAAATCCGCTCCACGGCGTATCAGTACCACCGAAGTCGAACATGCCATTCAGCATGAATGAAAGGATGCGAGCATTGCCATCAGCAGCCGTGTAGACGCCACTCGGAGGAGCGCGTCTGTTTTCGTTGCCATGCGGAATGACCGGAATTACGCCGTTGACAGTAACTTCGTTCAAATTGGTATTCTTGTAAGCCACTTCAAATTCGGCACGAAACATACCAAAATCATAGCCAAGATTACCGCCAACTTCCCAGCCGGGTTCATAGGTGTTGCGAAGCGCGTTTTCAGTCGCAACGCCAGCCGGCGTGGTAAGATCAAAATTCTTTGCTTCAGAAATGAAGCCGCCTGCTTCCAGGCCGATATACCATGCTTGGTCCCGCGCACTTGCGGAGCCTGCAAGCACCGTTGTCGCCAAAGCGACCGATACGGCGAATTTCCCCATAACTTTTCCCTTCTCAGTACTTCTCGCACAAAGGCAAAGCCATGTAGCCGAGGGCCGAGGGGGATAGCAAGCGTCGTTTTGCGGAAACTGTGTCGTGCAAGCAACAGGAGAGGCAGCGAATTCGGTCCCGCTATGCGCTCTTTAACAGGCCGACATCAGAGAGTTGCACCAGAATTTCCGAAAGGGTGGCTCGCGCCTCACTATCAACTACGGGGCCGCCAACCGGTGCCAGAATCGGAACCTGCGCTGCTTCGAACGCCGGCTCGTCGCGCCAGCCCTCTTCAAGACGCCGAATGCGTCGCCTCTCCGACTTGACCCAGGCAGAATACCCCTCCGCTGGCTGCAGAAATCGCCACCCTCCAACGGTCCAGACAGCAAGTTGCCCAGCCTTTCCCAGCCATACCCCCGATGCGCCTTCCGGAATCAACCAACAATCGCCAGTCGACGGATCGGCTACGGGCTCGGTCAAGGTCCGGCTCAGGATCAGTGGATGCAGCAGCGCATCGATAATCAAGATCGCCTCATTGTGGGTGACATCCTTCTGGCCTTGTCCGGAGACGAGAAAGGGAAGCCTGTAGCGCGAACTCAGTTCAGACATCGAAACTCCTATCGACAACATTATATTTAATCGACACATTCTGCGGTCAGAAGCGATAGATATCGGACGCGCGGACATTTGCCTCGCCGTCCCCTTCAGCAAATACAACAAGGTCAAATTCAAATAACGCGCGTCTAAAGTCCAAAATTTGATCTTCTCTGGAATAGGAAAAGGCAAATCCAGACACGGTCTTGTTGATGCTTTTGATCTGGCCTTCATCCACTATCGTAAATTGGCAAGTGAACGTTCGGCTGGTATCGCTATCATTGGCGCTCCAATCGAAAAAATTTCGATCTCTCGGCACCCATGTGACATCGAGTTGGCCATCATTCTGCCGGGAAACGCGCAAATGACATGGGCCCAGCGGCGCCGCACCGGCGCCACCGAATTCCACTTCGACCAGCGTTCCACCAGCGGGGTCGCCACGCCCAAGCGAGCGAACGAGAATCTTTTCACCGACATGATCAGCAGGAACATGGACAAAACGCACCTGGTCCCGCTCGACCTTGACCACTCGTGCTCCCGCTGGAAGCGCTTGCGCCGACGCAACAGTTCCCAATCGCCTGCGCAGCAATCCGGTTAACCGGAAGGAGCCAGAACCCATCGCCAAGGCGCTTCGAAACTGCACCAGTTCTCCCGCGACCCAAAGCAGGTTCGCCCCGGCAAGGATCGCAGACGCACTGCGCGACTCAAGCCACATCTCATCCCGATCCAGTTGCACCTCCAAGACAGCCTTTTCGTCCCACAACTGCCCGGAGCCGGTCTCCAGCGGACGCGCCAGCACTCCGGCAATCGCCGGGCGCGAAGCGGCGCCGACAAAGTGCCAGTCGCCACTCGAGAACGACCAGTCGATCTCGGCTCCTCGCCAACCTGGTCCACCCGACGCGGCAACCAGCAGACCGCCGCCGACTCTATCATCGAAAGCCAGTGGCAATTCGAAAATGTCCAGCACAGTCGGCTCCGAAACCACGACTGGCGCAGGAAGCACCCGGCCAGGCGCACTCGGTTGAAACGACCCGCTTGTGGAAAATGGGCTGGCCTCACAAAACAGCCTGATAATCAGGCCCTCGATGTCGCGCCGGACCACGCGCCAGACTTCGGCCTTTCCAGCGATCTGCAGGCGCTCGCCCACGGCCACACCCAGCCAACGCCAGCCAAGCGCGATCTCCAGCATGTCAGCGGATGCTTCAGCCTGGCGCAGCAACCTGTCAGCCAGTCCGCGCGCCCCGGCAGCGCCCGCCGTCAAAGGTGCATCCACCCGCAGTTGGCGTCCAACGCCGTCGCGAAATGCACGCTGGCTACCGGAAAGATAGTCTCGCTCGGGATCGAAATAGCGGATTATGACGCCCGCCGGGCGATCAGCCAGCGCCTGCTCTCTCCGGCTTGCCCAACCCTCCAGATCGCCACCATTGATACAAAGATCGGTTTCTGGAACCACATGCACCACACCTGCAGCGCGAAACGCGAGATATCCATCGGTATAACTCTCCGAAATATCCGCCGCACGGGCCAGTGTCACAACATCATCTGCCCACCGCTCTTGTCCAGCAGCGAAACCCGACAGATTGCGAGCGGCATCTGCCGGGTAGGCTTTCACAGTCGACACTCCGGCCAGATCGCCGAGCCAGTCGCCGGGCGAAACATCCGGCTGATCGGCGAAAACCTCAAAACTCAGATTGGGAATTCGATTGCCGTATCCCGACAATGGCATATCTTCGAAAACCACATAGGCGATGTTGCCGTAGGCGGGGCTGCCATTCAAACCTTCGGCTGCAGCAATTGCCGAATCCGCCACGCCGTTTCCACTGCCGTTGTGCGTGCGAAACTTGGTCGTGGTCTCGAATTCGCCGGCGGCATTGCGGATTTCCCTCCCATCAGCCCATATCCTGCCGACTCGATCGATCGGCCGGGAAGACAAGGCGATCGCAAAGGACGAAGTATAGGCTTTTCGGTCGCCGCCTTTCTCCCCACCACTCTTCGTCAATGGCAATGCCCAGATCAGAATGCCGGCTTGCCGAGTTGCGCCATAAAGCCGAGGGATTGCCTCGCCATATGTGGAACGTTGCAGAAGCAAGTCTCCGGCCCGCGCCGCACTTCGGCCAAATAGGGCGCCGTCCACGGTCCCGCCCACCGCCGCGCCAACAGCTGCTCCAAGCGGGCCACCAGCCGCTTGTCCAACGGTTGCAAACACTATTGACGCCATCAAAATCCCTCCAAAGGCAGCCGCCAAATGCTGTGCCAGATATCGTCTGCCGCCATCCGCCGCTCGATTACCCGCCGCAGGCCCGCATGCGCCTCGATCAGTCCGATGTCGGTCAACACAGCAAAATGCACATGTCCCGGAGCCGGCACGGACACCGCCAAATCCCCTGGTGACGGTGAGACTGCAAGAATCCGACAGCCAAGGTCAGCCAAGCCCAGCAGCACTTCGTCGGCCGGGCAGCTTCCGAGTGCGTAGTCGGAGCGTGGATGCAACCTAATCCCGGCACACAGGGCTGCGGCGAGCACGACGCCCAGGCAGTCGAAGCCGCCGGGTCCACGCCCCTGCGGCCGGAACCTGCTGCCCACGCACGCACGCGCCCCGGCAACGATCAAGTCTGCTTGCGGATGACACCGGGCAAAATCAGAACTCACCATAGCGGATCAGCGCATCGGAACCAGGCAGATGCGGCTCGCCATCAAACATTGCGCCATTGGCGAATCTCTGTGCGCAAGTCGCAAATGTCTTGTTGCACCCCTGCGTCAACCGCACCTTCACACCAGCAGAAACAGCAAGCGAAACTGCGCGGGTCAGAGCAATCGCGCGACCATCGACAGATTCGATGCGCCTCTCGATGCCACTCAATGGCCCGGTGACGAACCTCAATCGACCCTCGGCAAAATCTGCCGGCTGCGGCAAGTCTTCAGCCAACATCAGGGTTCTGGCCCCGCCGTCGGCAAGCATCACAAGAGTGCTCCGGCCGGCCATGTCCACGCCACAGCGATTGTCCCCCAGTTCTGCGCGGCAGCTAGGTGATGATCTTGGTGGCCCGCCTCGAAGGAACTTCACCATCTCCGAAACGATCTCGACCGAATAATCGCCGAATTCGGCACTGGCCGCTGCTTGCCGACGCGAAACATCGCCCACATATCCGCGCATCAAAAGCGCAAGGCCGAGCAGCGGCTCGCTCCAGTCGCAGCAATAAAGGTCAACTCTTGCCTGATCCCAGCGCCCCACATCCAGATCCAGAGCCCGAACCGCAGCGACCGAGAGCGCACCGGATATCGCCATGCTGTCGGGCTCGAAACCAAGCGAGCCACTAACCGCAGACGGTGTCATCCCCGGGCTCGAAGCAAACATCAGCCCATCGACCCGCAGCGGCCGATCGTGACTGGTAAAACCCAGAACAACGCCGTCAGCCCGAGTCAGCTTCCAGCAAAACGCCAGCGCCGTCACCTCGCCCGCAAGAGCCGCCAGCACAAGCGCTGGTGAAGGGCCGCTCACTCCCGAACCTCCACAATCGGAACCGTCGGCACTTCCCCAGCACGCCAACCGGACAACGATATGTCGATCCGATCAGTGGCAAATCTCACCGGCACATCGAACACATAGCCCGCGCGAACCTCAACTCCGACGCCGGGTGCCGCAGCAAACCGAACACTGCCGCCCGCCTCCAGAGTCCAACCGTCCAGCAAACTCTCACCGCCAACCGCAATGAGCACCGATCCGTCTACTGGGCGCGTAATGCCCCGCACTTCTTCGATACCAGCAAATCCATAGCGCTTCACCAGCGGAAAGCTCAGCCGTCTCCCATCACCCGTTCCCAGCAATTGGTCCGTCGCGGAAGGCTCCACCGATGGCATACAAGATTTGCAGTCGATCGGATCGCGGAAGCGAAATGCGAAGGCCTGCCCGCGGCGCGCCCGGAAAAAGTCCAGCAGTGCAACCAGATCCGTCTCCGAACGCACGCCGATCCCGGCGTCATACCGCAATCTTGCCGCCGCCCAGTGCACGTTGCGCTGCTCAAAGCCCGAAGCCATAAGCGCAATCTGTGTCAGGAATTCCGGCCCCCCAACCGCCTCAAGTCCAAGGTCCAGCGGAAACCGGACATCATGAAATGCCAGCACGTCTGAATCTCCTTCATCCGGCATTGCGCCAACGCTGAATGCCACAAAGCCGTCCCGGGAAATCTGCGGCCAGGCCCAGACGATGGTTTCAGCAACGCCGCGCTGCATCGCGCTGCGCGCCGCTTCGGCGATCGCCGGCCAGTCGCTTGCCGCAGTCGCGGGATCCAGCACAAAACCCGCCAGATAATGTTGCCTTGTCACTGGATACCGCAACCGGTCGGCAACCGCCTCCCTGCCACGCCGCATGCCAAACTCGTCCTCTGCGACGACGAAGCTGTAGTCCTCGAGCTGCAGCACGTCCCACTCGGGATATGCCCAAGCCGCAGGCATGTTTGCCCGCCATAGATCCGGTTTTTCGGAATCGAGAACCTGCGGCGCATAAAACAGCAGATAGGACCGGAACGCACCTGCCGTCCCAATCCGTGCCGACTCTCGCAAATCAGCTGTCGACTGGGCCAGTCGTTCCCCAAGCCAGTCCAGAAACTCTGTCTCGGTCACGGACTTCGCCCCGCGAATGTCGGCAATTTCCGGCGCCGGTTGGCCGCGTTCGAGCAACCATCGCGCAGCCGTATCAGCGTCATAAAAGCAAGGCGCGTGGTTCGGCCCCACCCACCACCAGGGCTCCCCCACTTGAAAATGCACCGGCAGACCTGCATCCTGCACCAGCGACACAAATGCCCCCGCGATGCCTCCAAGCCATGCCATGGCCGCCTCGTTCATCGGCGAAAGCAGCGTCGAAGGCGGCATCCAGCCCGTCAGCGCCCGATTGCCTGCCAGGTCCCGTTGTGCCCACTGCGCCGGCGCGTTGGCGTCGAACAATTCATACGAAAGTGAAATGATGATCTCGGCCCCGATTGTGCCCAACTCCCGCAACAATGCACGGTGCCAGGCAACAGCCGCCGCACACAGCCCATCGGCAACTTCGAACCGGTCGCCTGCTGCAGCCACAAGGGAATAATAGTGGCTCATTCCCACATAGTGATTGACCAGCCCCCGATAGCCGAGTGCAAACCACTGCTCCACCAACCGTTCCGGTGCCTGATTGTAACTGTCGTCGTAGCCCGATGCCATCCGCAGACCATGCTCCGGCAAAAACGCATCCCCAATGGCGATCGTCGACCGCGACCCCCTGCAGGCAATCTCTCGCAGCTCCACAAAGGTCGAAACCCCGCCCGGCAACGGCGCTCCGCCAACATCATAAGCCGCTGGCGACATTGACAAGAACATTCGGTCAATGTCGCCTGTGAAAACCGCTTCGCCGTTCACTTCGAACCCTGCGGCAATCGCGTCGAAATCCAGTGCAACCCGCGCCGCCATCGGCGTACCGGAGGCATAGTTCCACAACCGCACATACCAGGTGCGCGCCAGGCCCGCCGAATCGCGTCCTTCGATCGTCAGCGTTGCGCCGTTTGCCGCGTCCAGCGGCATCATCCCCGGCCCGGCCACCCATTCGAATTCCAGGGTCAAACCGCGATAATCCCGCTCGGTCACGTAAGCGAGGAGCGGATGCGACCAGCGATCCTCACTCGCCCATATCAAGCCGCCCAGGTCGCTTGCGGTGAGGAAATCCAGGTCGACCCGCAAAGCTTTCGGGCCGGCCGCCGTCACCGCCGCCATCATCGGACGCGCAAAATCGACCGTCCAGAGCCTCGGCGCAAACCGCTTCACAAATCCCGTTCGCAGCTGATCAGCGCGAGTCGCCAGATAATCCTGCACCCCTTCAGCCCCCTGCCCGAGCCAGCGCGCGCCGCACCGACTGCGCAACCTGCCGCCCCGTCCTTGCCATGAATTCCGGCCCGGCATCGCGAGGTGCCGCCACATTCACGGTCACATTCACCGCCGCGGCGCCCCGCCGCACATCCATTGCCTCAACCCTCCCGCTGGAAGTCGGAACAAAAACCTCCGGCCCCCGCTCGCCGACAAGATAGGCGCTCCCAGGCCCCACCGGCCCGCCCGTTGCCCTGCCGGGCAGTCCCAGCAGCCCCGATACCACGCCAGACAAAGCGCCCGATCCAGCGCTCGCCCCGCCTATGTCCACCTTCAATGCAGACGCCGCGATATCGGCAAGCGCCCTGGCTGCAACCTTGGCCAGATCCTCGAACTCGAATTTGCCCGATCGCGCCGCGCGCGCCAGTGCCGCCTCGATGCCGCGACCAGCCGCGGCCGCACCATCTCCAAGCGTGCCTTCCAGTGTGTCCCGCATTGCAACCACATCTCGCGCAAACGCCGTACCGTCCGCCCGCACCGCCAGCCGCACCGCTTCCAGATCGTCATCCATCAGGAAATCTTTCCGTCAATTGGCGCAGCCCATCCGCCGCCAGCGGCGCCATCGGCATTGCCTGGATTGCCAACCGCCCCTCGACCGCGATCAGAAACTCCGCCGGTGTCGCCGTCCAGAATTGCTCTGGAGTCCAGCCAAGCCGTCCCGTCGCCAGCTTCGCCGCCAGCAACGCCTGTTCGGCATAATGCGACATGTCAGCAGCCCTTGAAGATCGACAGCAAAACCGCCCGATAGGCTGGCAGAAAGGCGGATATTCCCGTCTCCAGCAGTGCCTGCTCGAAAACAGTGCGGTCCGGCCTGCCGGCATCCAGGCAATGCCACAGCAAAGCAGACATCTCGCCCAGCCGAATGTCGCCTGCCGATGCCCTGTCCAGCAGCCCGATCAGGCTTCCGGTCTCGGCCTCGGCCGCAATCAGTCGCTCGAAGCTCGGCCGCAGGCGATAATCACCAGCCAAAATCGAAAGCGCGACTTCGCCCCGCAAACCATTCGCCATCACAGGCTCTCGATCGGGCCCGAGCTTTCCAGCGCAAGAGTGTAACTTCGTTCCCCATTGAAATCCCCGGAATAGTCCAGCCGCGTCAACTGGAACGTGCCGCGCAATCGTTCGCCGCTCTCGAAGCTCACTTCAAACCGGTCCACCAACCCCGAAATTGCCCGCGCCTTCACCTGCGCCTCCGCTGCCGACCCGGTGAACACCCCTGCTCCGGCAATCGAGACTGAACGCGTGCCCCCTGTCGGCAACAGTTCCCGCCAGCCATCCGATCCCTTGTTGGTCACCACCACAGGGTCGGTCGACAGGCTCACCTGCGTCGTGCGCAGACCAGCCACCGTCACGAAAAGCTCCGGGCTGCCGCCGTTGCTGATCTTCAGAAGAAAAGCTGCGCCACTCTCGATCGCCATTTTCAATCTCCCTGCTGCTCGATCACGCTCAATGCGCGAAATTCGATTGTTCCCTGCGTCCAGCTTTTGGCGCTCCGCTTCACCTGCGCGCGCATCAGGCGCAGATTGATCAGCCGCACCCCCGCAAAGGCCCGAGGCATCGCCATCACCGCCGCTTCCACTTCGCCCAGGATTTCCTTGGCGCCAGCAAGGTTTTCCCTGCCGTCCCACAGCGTCACCGAAAAGCGGTGCACGCGCCCCTCGCCCCCTTTGAACCCCCAGTCGCTCACATTATCCGAGCCAACGGTCAGGTACGGCGGCCGCGCGTCAGCCGGCGGTCCGTCGAACAGCTGCAATCCCCGTGCGCTCAGGTTCGCGTCGGCCGACAACGCGGCAACAAGCTGCCGCTGCAAGGCAAGGCTCGCCCGCATCCCGATTCTCCCACCAGTTCCGCAGCGCTCAGCCGCCCAGTTCTTCCGCCACCAACACCAGCAGTCGCGGATCGGTTGGATCGTCGTCGATCCCAGTCAGCCGCAAAACCACACCGCGCCACGAAAGCCGCATCCCCAAATCCACGACCAGTCCGGCCCGCAGCGTCACCCGCCATCGCCGTGCCGTCTGCCGCGTGTCACCCTCAAGAGCCGAAAGTGCGGTCCGCGAAGCCGCTTCAACCATGGCCCACCGCTCGGCCACACTCACCCAGCTTCCTGCGGCCTCGGCAGCGGGGCCAGCACCCGATAGCTGCCGCAAAAGGACGACGCGCTCGCGCAGCCGACCGGCCAGTTCCGCTTCCATGCCAAATCTCCCCTGCACACAGTCGCTCACCGCATCCGCTTCACACGCCAAGGGCTCACCAGCCGCGCGACAGCCGGCGGCAGTCCACCTCCCTCGCCACCGTCACGGTGGGCATAGAAATGTGCCGCCGCGCGCAGAACGCCCAGTCGCACCGGCTCCGGCAACCCGTTCCAGTCATCCGCCAGGCCAGCCCGATACCGCACAATCACCTGCATCCCGTCGCACACACCGGTCAGTGCAACTTTCCCCACCCCAAAGCGTGATACCTGAAGCCGAACATCGGCAATCGGCGACGTGTCGCCAGCATCGACCAGTGCAACCGAACCCAGAGACTGCACCGGCGTCGCGCGCAACAGCACCGCTGCCTGCACGATTTCGGTGCGCTCGGTGACTTCGCGCGCAATCAACAGCCATCCAAGCCATGCTTCCACCGCTTCGGTGGCCGCCCGCAGCATGCCCGCCAGCAGCGCGTCCTCCGTCCCGTCCTCGATCCGCAGGAAACCCTTCAGCTCTTCCAGTGGCGCCACTGCTGCCGCCTTCTCGCCAATCAGCATCAGCGTTCCTCCACCCTCAGTGCAACCGTCTGTTCATCCGCCGAACCATTGGAAAAGCGCACTCTGTTGACCACACGATACAGCTTGCCGATTGCCCCCCCCGACAGACGCACCGTGGCAAATTTCCCGTCCAGCGCATGCGTGTCCACCAGCAGGCCTGGTTCGCCAGGCGGCTGCACCAGCCATTCGCTCTCCACGATCGACACGTCCTGTGCACACGCGGAAGACCAGTCGACGCGATAATCC
>Ga0105045_10001272_pt1 | contig 20423 bp, 20 predicted proteins | sample MAT02_FD_78089 | JGI IMG/M metagenome (GOLD analysis project Ga0105045, IMG submission 78089) | Freshwater microbial communities from Lake Fryxell liftoff mats and glacier meltwater in Antarctica - MAT-02 (megahit assembly) | ecosystem: Environmental > Aquatic > Freshwater > Ice > Liftoff... | reverse complement strand
GTCATGAGGATGGTGGCGCGCGACGTCAGGGAAATGACCGAGCCGCGATGCCCGTCGATGACCACGTCGTCGTTGGGTGCGAAGGGCTGACGGAGACTCATCAGCACTCCGGCCAGATAGTTCTCAAGCGTGGCCTTGAACGCGAACCCAAGCGCGATGCCAACCACGCCCGCTGTTCCTAGTATTGCGCTCACTACCGCGGTGGCGTTCAGGAGATCAAGCGCAATCACCAGGCCAATGATCAGCGCACTCCACCGCGTGGTGGTTTGCGCGAGGTCACGCAGAAATGGATTGCGTGAGACCAGTCTGGCAAACAGAGCGCGCCGGGATAGCCATCCTCCCAGCATCCAGGAGGCCCACACCACAAGCAGGGCAATGACCAGCATCGGGAGTGCCGCGAGCAACTGGTACAGCTTCTCCGTAATGCGCGAGACGAGAACCTCTACGTCAAATCCTGATACTTGCATGGTCATTCGGCAGAAGAATGCGGGAAATCGGCGAATGTCCTAAAAGGTACCTGTGCGGTACACTCGTTGCTGACGAACGGTTCGCCTCCATCCCTGCGCTGTCCGCGCTTCACACGGAGTGGGAGGCGGCCACGCGGGTCGCCCCGGTGGGAGAGGAACTGCTGATCCCCTCGCGGTTTGGCGCGCTCCACGCGACGGTGATTGAAGCACCCGCCTTCGAACAGGATTACCTCGCGCGGGGTCACGCCGTACACTTCAGCGTCCCGCCCGACGTCGACCTCGGCGCAGTGCCCCCACTTCGCGTGGACATGATGAGTCTGATGCGTGGCGTCGCGCCGTTCGCGGACCTTTAAGACCGCCGCACGACCATCGCGCGTCCCGATGCGTCGGCAGGCGGGTGGTGACCGGCCTGCCGCTACGTGAGCGGGTGGGCGTCGTTGACGATATTCCGGTTGCTTCGTCGCGGACCCCTTCATTGCGCACTCGGCCAAAACCCACAAACCGCGATTTGATCGCGTCCCGTTGCCTGCGCTGCCGTCATCCATGGGCCGCTGCACGTCACCCCATTACGCGGTAGATTGGACACATGCGCCAGTTCTCAACTCTCCGCTCTGTCCCGCGCGCCGCATGGCGTACCGCCGTGCATGTCGCCAGCGTCGCCATGATGCTTGCGACGGTCGGCACCTCCGCGACACACGCGCAGGCCCCATCGCCGAGCCGCAGTTATTCCCAACTGCTCGCCCTCTTTGCGGAGTGGCGTGCTTTCGAGGAGCCCCCGCGTGTCGCCGGCGCACCCGACTATGCGGCCGCTACCAACGCACGGCGCCTCGTGGCCCTGCGGGCGCTGCAGGCCAAGCTGCGGGCCATCGATACCACGGGCTGGCGCGTGCCGGAACAGGTGGACTGGCATCTGGTGCGCGCCGAAATGAACGGCATGCAGTATCACCTCACCGTGTTGCAGCCCTTTGCGCGTGATCCTGCCTATTACGCGTCGATTCGCACGGATGAAAGTGATACGCCGGCCGAAGAAGGGCCGACGATTCACGGCGCGGTGCGATTGTGGAAGTATTCTGTGTGGCCGCGCACGGTGCTCGACACCGCGCGCGCACTGAGCGCCAGCGACGCGCAGCGCTTGACCGCCGAACTGTCTGCCATTCCTGCACTTCTGCGCCAGGCCCGCGTGAATTTGGGCAAGGGCAACGCGAAGGACCTGTGGGTGGGCGCGGTGAAGCCCTTCGAGGATCAGCACGAAGCGCTCGGTGTGTTGGCCGCTCGCGTGCAGTTGCTGAATCCGAACGAAGCAGCGCTCTCGCGAGCAATCGCCGCCGCCTCAAGCGCCACGGAGTCGCAGACAGCGTGGCTGCGCACCGAAGCGCCGAAAAAGACCGGCCCGTCAGGGATCGGCAAGGCACAGTACACGTGGTTTCTGAAGAACGTGTTGCTGGTGCCGCTCACCTGGGACGACGAAGTCACGATCACGCGCCGCGAACTCGCGCGTTCGCACGCTTCGCTGCGGCTGGAAGAGACGCGTAACGCCGCCCTGCCGCCCATGCACATCGCCAACTCGGCGGCCGAGTTTGCGGCGATGCAAGATGAGGCCCTGCCGCGGTACCTCGCGTTCGTGCAGAACAAGGGTATCGTGACGTACGAGCCGTGGATGGAGCGGGCGCTGCGTGAGCGTTTCCAGAGCTATTCCCCGGAGGCCAGCCGCAACTTCTTCTCGCAGGCCACACATCGCGATCCGATCACACTCTGGACGCACCTCTGGCATTGGTGGGACAACGGACGCTTCAAGGAGCACCCGCACGCCAGTCCGATTCGCCGTACGCCGCTGTTGTACAACGTGTGGATGAGCCGGGCCGAAGGGATGGCCACATCGATGGAAGAATGGATGATGCACGCTGGCCTCTACGACAGCTCGCCACAGTCGCGCGAGATCGTGTGGACCATGCTGGCGGCCCGTGCGGCGCGTGGTCTGGGCAACCTGTACGCGCACTCCAATGAACTGACCATGGCACAAGCCGCGGACTTTCACGTGGACTGGACCCCGCGCGGATGGATGCGCCGCGACCCGCTCTTGGGGTTCGAGCAGCATCTCTACCTGCGGCAGCCCGGATACGGCGCGAGCTACGTGACGGGTGGTCGCCTCATGGAAGAGACCATGGCACAGCGTGCGCGGCAGCTTGGCGATCGTTTTACGATGAAGCGCTTCTTCGATGAGGTAAATGAGGTCGGCATGATCCCGGTGTCGCTGGTGTATTGGGAGCTTACCGGCGATGACCGCATGGTGCGGGAGCTCAAGGATGGGGTGACACCACGGCCGTTCAGCGGGCGGTAGACGAGATTCACCCGCCACTGAGTGTCGTACGCCGCCCTACCGCTTCCGCGATTGCGGCGTAGAGGCCGGTACGTCCATGGTATTCGGCATGTGCGCGGTCCCCCCGTGACACATGACACACGTGGTCTTCGGGACTTCCTCGTCGAGTTCCTTTACCTTGGCGATGTACTTGCTGTCGATGTCACGCTGCATGCGCTCCATCTGGCGCGCAATCACTTTGTTTTTGCGTTCGTCACTGGCGAAGTCCTTGTTATCCATGTGGCAGTTCGTGCAAGTGAAGCCCAGCCCCCGCGAATACTGCTCGTCCATCATGGTGAGGAATTCTTTGACGGGCATGGTCTTGTGCAGCTTGACGTTCTTGAAGACCTCACCGGCCGGCTCGTTCTCACGCCCGGCCAGCGTGGCGAGAATCTCGGCGATGGCCTGCTTACGCAGCGTATCCTGACGGGCCGGGCTCACGGGCTGCCGACGCGGAGCGGGGGTGGCGGGTGCACCGGCCGCTGTGGCGGCGACAATTGGGCGGGCTTCCGGCGTAGGTGGCTCGGATCGTATGCGCGCACACGCCACACCGGTGCCTGCCAGAACTGTGACTGCCAGCATCCATCCCCGCATACGGTCTCCGTTTTCAACAAGTAGACGTCAGGCCATCCGTACAACTACGGAGCGCTGCGTCAATCTGCGTGATGCACCGTACTGCCGCCAGCGCGTTGAAGCCCTACCGTTTTTTCGCCAGAATCGTCTTGCGGCACGTAATCGCGCCACAGAAACACGGGAACCGCTTTTTGGCCGCCGGGGTGTGCCGCTCCTCCAGCAGGTAGGCGTAGTCGTACACCAGCTCCTCCCCCACTTCGATATCCTGAATCGCGTCGATCCAGATCCGCCCGTCGTCGATCACCGCGTCGCAGTTCGGCGCGCAGGAGTGATTCAGAAAGCGCGCGTCGTTTCCGTTCACCGCCGCGTCCACCACCACCGTGTCGTCGATCGCGAACAGGTAGGTGTGGTGCCGCTCGCCCTCGACATCGGGGTATCGCGCCTCCGCCTGCTCAGGGGTAAGCCGCTCGCCGGCGTACTCCACAATACGGGTGCCGGCCGGGATGTCCCGGGTGGCATAACCGCCCTGCCCCTGGATCGGGGACCCGCGAACCGCAAAAGGAAGGGCAGAATCGGTCGTCATGACTGAAATATCACCAAAATGGAGGTCGGGTACCACACCACGGAATGAATTCGGATATATTGAGGATCTCAAGGAGATTTATATGACCCAGCCGGACGAGCGCGACGCCGCCGCACGGAACAACGAGCGCGACGAAAGCGACACCGGATTTGCGGCGCTCGGACTCGACCCCCGCATTGCCTCAGCGCTTGCAACGCTTGGATACGAAGAACCGACGCCGGTGCAACGCGCCGCCATTCCCTCGCTGTTAGAAGGGCGTGACGTGCTCGCGCAAGCTGCAACCGGTACTGGCAAAACCGCCGCCTTTGCCCTGCCACTCCTCAGTCGTATCGGCACGGGTACACGCGCGGCTACCAATCGCACGTCGGGACTGATCCTCGTCCCCACGCGCGAACTCGCCATGCAGGTGGCCGAAGCGGTACACCGCTACGGCAAGCCACTCGGTGTGAACGCGCTTGCCGTGTATGGCGGTGCGTCCATGGAAGGCCAGATCCGCGCGCTCAAGCGTGGCGTGGACGTGGTCATCGCCACACCCGGTCGTGCGCTCGACCTGATTCGCCGCAAGGCGCTGCAGCTTGATGCGATCAAGACCGTTGTGCTCGACGAAGCCGACGAAATGCTCGACATGGGCTTCGCCGAAGACCTCGAGGCCATCCTCGACGCCACACCCAAAGTGCGTCAGACGGCGCTCTTTTCGGCCACTTTGCCGCCGCGCATCGCGTCCATTGCGAAGCGCCAGCTGCAGAACCCGGTCTTCGTCACCATCGATCGGGAAGTCATTCCCGAGGGTGAGACGGCTCGCGTGCGCCAGGTGGCGTACATGGTGCCCCGCGCTCACAAGATGATGGCGCTTGCGCGCGTGCTCGACATCGAGCAGCCCACGTCGGCCATTGTGTTCTGCCGCACGCGCACTGAAGTGGACGAGCTCAGCGAGACGCTGGCCGCCCGCGGACTGCGCGCCGATGCGTTGCACGGTGGTCTGTCTCAGGACCAGCGCGATCGCGTCATGCAGAAGTTTCGCGGTAAGAAAACCGATCTGCTCATCGCCACCGATGTTGCGGCGCGCGGACTCGACGTGAAGCATGTGTCGCACGTGGTGAATTTCGACGTGCCGGCAGATGCCGAAGCATACGTGCATCGCATTGGCCGCACCGGTCGTGCGGGTCGTGAGGGTGTCGCGATCACGTTCGCCGAGCCGCGTGAACATCGTCTGCTCCGCAACATCGAGCGGATGACCTCGCAGCGCATTGAAATCGCTACTGTGCCCACGGTGTCGGATCTCAAGGCGCATCGGTTGGAGCTCGCGCGTGCGACGCTCCGTGAAGCGGTGCTCGAGGGTGGGCTCGATCGGTTCCGCGGGATCGTGGAATCATTGGCCGATGAATTCGACGTGATGGACATCGCTGCAGCGGCCATCAAGATGCTCGATGCCACCGGCGATGACGAAGAAGGCGATATTCCAACGGCGGCGGCGCGGCCTGAGCGCACCGAACGTCGCGACGATCGTCGTGGTGAGCGTGGTGCGGATCGTGGTGGCGAACGCACCGATGGTCGTCCGCCGCGTGTCGAAAGTGGTGCACGCACTGAACGTCCCGCGCGTGCCGGCAAAAAGCCCGAATGGGCCGTAGCGAAGTTGTGGGTCGGTGCCGGACGCAAGCTCAAAATGCGGCCGGCTGATCTGGTCGGCGCGATCGCCAACGAAGTGGGCATCGACGCCGGTGTGATCGGCTCCATTCAGATCGCGGATGGCTATTCCACGGTGGAAGTGCCGGAGGAAATCGCCGAGGATATCATCGAGGCGCTCCGTAACACAACCATTAAGGGCAAGCGCGTACTCGTTCGTCGGGACCGCACCCGCTAAACGTGGGGCAACGATGGCGTATCGCGCTGGGGGCGGTGCTGGTGCACCTGTCCATCGGCTCCGTGTACGCCTGGAGTACGCTCAATCGACCCATTCAGGCGCTGCTGCATGATCAGCCGTGGTGGTTCAGTCCACCATATACCACGTTCACCACGGCGCTTGTTGTGCTGGGGCTCAGCGCGGCGCTGCTGGGTCCGTGGGTGGAACGCCGCGGTGCACGGGTTACGGCCCGCACCGCGGCGTTGTGTTTTGGTAGCGGCGTTGCACTGGGCGGTGTAGGGCTCGCCACTCAACAGGCCCTGCTCGTGTTCCTCGGCATGGGCGTCATCGGCGGCATCGGTTGCGGGTTGGGGTACATCGCGCCGGTGAGCACGTTGGTGAAGTGGTTTCCTGATCGCCGCGGCATGGCCACGGGGCTGGCGATCATGGGATTCGGTGGCGGCGCTTTTGTGGCCGGGCGATTGAACGTGACGCTGATTGATCGCTTCGGTGTGGCTACGGCGCTGATACTGTTGGGCGCGGGATACCTCGTGCTCATGCTGGCCGGTTCGTTGTTGCTGCGACCTGCGCCCGCCGGATGGATGGCCGACGTGCGACCGGTGTCGCGGGCCAATTCGAGCGCGGCTACGCACAGCATGTCGCGAGCCGAGGCCGTGCGCACGCCGCAGTTTCTGCTGCTGTGGGGGATGCTGCTGATCAACGTGACGGCCGGCATCGGAATTCTCGCGCAGGCGTCACCGATGATGCAGGACTTGTTTGGTAAGTCGCCCACTGAGGCGGCGAGTATTGTGGCGGTGATCAGCCTGTTCAATGCCGGCGGGCGGTTGGTGTGGGCGAGTGCCTCGGATTATCTCGGACGTCGCACCACGTATCTGGTGTTCTTCGCCTTGCAGCTGGTGCTCTTCCTGCTGATCCCGCGTTTCGCCGCGGGGGGTGCGTGGTGGCCGTTTTTGGCGTGTCTGTTTGCGGTATTCACCATGTACGGCGGTGGCTTTGCCACCATTCCGGCGTTCCTCGCTGATCTGTTCGGCCCCGCCAACGTGGGCGCCATTCATGGTGCGGTGCTGACCGCGTGGAGTGTGGCGGCGGTGGCGGGGCCGGTGATCATCGAGCTGTCGAGTCGGGCGCGCGACGCGCTACCTGCTGGTGTGGCGCGGGTGCACATCTATGACGGGCCGTTGTTGCTGCTTACGGTGCTGCTGGGTGTTGGTGGTGTGCTGACGCTAATGGTGCGGCCGGTGTCGCGGCGCGTTGCGTCGCCGTGACGGTTGGCGCCGCTCGGCGGCGAGCTTGCGCCCCGTGGAGCGGTCAGTCTGGTGGCCGGCAACCCGGTGCAGCGCTCTTGACGAAACCTGGCTATCGAGATCAGCTTTGATTGCAGAGTGGGATATTTATGATCGCCAGTGGGGTAAAACTGATAGTCGCCAACTCAACGAGGTCGGTCACCTATGCTGCACGCGCTGATACTGGTAGGAAGTTTGGTCGGTATGCTTTACGAGGTGCGGCGCGCCCGTGGTGGGCGGCACTTATTGGGATTCACGTTTTGGGGCTTGGCAGGGTTCGCACTGTCTGCTGGAACGTCACTGGCGTTCCGTGGCCAAGAGTCGCTTGAATCTGCCGGGTATTTTCTGACTTTCCTGTTCTGGATCATCGCGGTGGGCAGCTTCGTGAAGCGCTCGTATCTGCGCAACGGCGAAGCCTGAGTCAACCCTCCTAAGCACCGCGCTACACGCCGGGTCGCGGTAGCTGATCGTCGATCACAAACTGTATACGATCGTATCGAAAGTGCTCGCGCGTTCGATGCACCCTGCCGCGAGTGAACTCCACGGCGTTTCGTGTGGCGGCGCAATACCAGCCTTGCTCGTGCTGCGGTGCGGCCGCGTGAAAGACAGCCGGCGTGAACGCGCCCACGTTGATGCCGTGCTCCGTATCGCGCGCCGAGGGAAAGCGGAACAGTTCCACGCCTGCCTCACGCATCGCGCGTCCGAGCGGTTGTGAGGCGACATACGACGTGGGCGACGCAATGTCGTGATGGTGGGCGTCGAACGGCGGTGATGCGAGGTCGATGCCGCGGTCGCTCCGCACGCGCACCGTGAACACGGTAAGCGCCGTGGTGACGAGATCGAGCGTGGCGTGGGTGCCTTCGAGAAAAAGCAGCCGGTAATACGCCACTTCCGCGAACGCGGTGTGCGCCGTTTCGGCGCCATACCAGATGCCACGCTCTTGCCGCGTGCCAAAGCGCGATCCGTATCGCAGTGGGGGATAGCGAAATGGGGTGAAGAGCAGATAATGCTGGCGCGCCCCCACAACCACCGGCGGCTTGACGCGATCGATCAGCGTCTCCAGGAGCTCCTGTTCGGCCGCAGAATCCACCAACTTGCGCGTGGAGACTTCGTGTTGCGACTCCACCACGCGATACGCGGTGAGACGTAGCGATCGCTGATTAGAGGCGCCCGCGCATTGCGTCCAAATACTGGATGACATCCACCAAGCCCTCCACGGTGTGGATCCGCTCGGCGGGCACTCCACCCAGATGATCGTTCATTGTGTGCAGCCACGCCCTCGACTGCGCGGCGTTGCCACCCATGAGCGCGTCGAGCGAGCGGAAAAGGCGCACCACCATCAGGGCCAGTTCACCCTCCTTGCTCTCCGGGTTTACCGGGCGGCCACGCTGCATGCGGGACACCGAGGCCTCGCTGAGACCAATCACCGCGGCGAGATGTCGGTTGGTGAGACCGAGGCGATCGGCCGCGGCGAGCACCGCTTTAGAGACCACGACCGCCGGATCGGGCGCTGGCTGCGGATTGGTGAGCGCTGGCATATTGAAAGTTTATCAGTAAAAACTTTCATGCGCAAGCGTTCGACGTGGGCCGTCGCTTGGGTCCGCCATGTCGGCGCTGCCGGTCTCCCAGTCATGCTTCATTGCCCGATGTTCGTGCGCTACACTTGGGGATGAATCATTGTCCTTCACGTTTTCAAGCAGGAGCAACCGATGCGTCGTAGTGCCAAAGCAGTGTGGCGTGGTACCGGACTCGAAGGAGTGGGCTCGCTGACCACGCCGAGTGGTGTGTTGGCGGAGCAGCCGTATTCCACGAAGATGCGGTTTGCGGACGCCGAGGGGCGGAGCGGTACGAACCCTGAGGAGCTGATCGCGGCCGCGCACGCGGGCTGTTACGCGATGGCATTGTCGTTTCAGCTCACCGGCGCCGGCTTCCCGCCGAGCGCGCTCCATGTGGAGGCCGTGATTACCATGGCGCAGGAGAACAACGACTGGTCGATGACCGGCATTGTGCTCACGCTTGATGCCGTAGTGCCGGGCATCGATGACGCGACGTTTCACGAGAAGGCGGAGGCCGCGAAGGCGGGATGCCCGGTGTCGAAGGCGCTATCGTCGGTGCCGATCAGCCTCGAAGCCACGTTGCGCGCGGAGTAAGACCGTACGTCGCCTCACCGCACCAGCAGAATCCGCTGGTTCACGGGATATAGCCACTCGACGCCGCGTTCGGTGACGATGGCGTTATCCTCCAGCGGAATGCGTACCTTCGCGCCGCCCCACTCCGGCGCGGGGGTCCAGGCGAACAGTTCGATCGAGAACGGATTGAACGCCTTGATGGGAAAGGTGAGCTGCCGGGGGTTGAAGGCCGCAATAGACGGGCCGCTCCCGTGGCCGCGATCCCCCACGGAATGGCAGCCGATGGAGACTTCGACTTTCCCGTCGTTGGCTACTTCGTTGAAGGTGCCCTGCATGCGGAATCCGCCTTTCACGATCTCGCCTTTGAGCTGCTCAAGCATCTCAGCCGCGGTGCCGCCGGGTTTGATGGTGCGGTGGATGATCTCGCGCACTTTAAGCGCGTTGTCAAAGGCCGCTTGAATGCCTTTGGGGGCTGCGGTTTCACCGGGTTTGAGCACGTACGCCATACGCTTCACGTCGGTCCACGTATTCAGGTAGCCCACGCCCCAGTCGATGATCACGAGATCGCCGCGCTGGATGATGCGTTCGTTGCTGGTGGCTTCAATGCCGCGCGGACCGGTGATGTACACCGACGGCATGTCAAACGACGAGCCAAGGGCGCGCTGCTGCAGTTGATCCATCATCCACCACGCCACATCCTCCAGCGCAGTGACACCCGGCGTGATGATTTCGTTGGACAGTGCACGCTCGGCGATCTGTCGCGAAATTTCCCCCGCCTCACCGAACGCGACGAGCTGTGACGCGGTAAACCCGGAGCGATAATCGGAGATGAGCTTTTCCGCTGACACGAGCTTGCCGGCGAGCTCCGGCCCCAGCTCTTTCGTGAGCCGATCGTACGACGTTTTGGTGAGTCCGTCGGCCGCGCCGACTTCTTCCGACATGTTGATCGCGATACGCCGCGGATTGCGTTCGGCGATGAAGGCCTTGAGAGGTGAGAAGCCCCGCACGATGTCGTACACCTTGCATGCTTCGAGCAGGTAGCCCGACACGCCGATTGCGGCGCGCTCGATGCGCCCGTTGCCGCGATCGGTGAAGATGTAATAGCCCACGCTGCCCACGTAGCCGCGGCCGAGGTCTTCGTACATGGGGTCGAAGCTGTTCTCCTTTTGCATGACGATCCACATGTCGATGCCGTTATCGCGCATCGCGGCGGGGAGAATACGATCGAACTTGTCACGCCGGATCTGGCATTGGCGCTCCCAGCGGGTCTTGGCGTTCGGACCGCGGTCCTGCGCAGGGAGCGACGCCGGGAGCATGAGCTGCGCCAGCGTGGCGCCGACGAGGGCTGGGACGAGTAGACGGGCAAGCGACATGGGCGGCGGCAGGTCGGTGGGGGCAGTAACAGCACACGCGGATGGTAACGAGGCGCGAACTGCGAATGTCACCCCGTGCGATACAGAATGTCCAGCCGGACGCCACTTTGCGGGCGCGATCAGTCGTGAACATGCGGACTTTCTGCGTCCAATCCGTGGTGACGCAGCTGGCTGTTTGGTACCTTACCGCTTTCGCACCCTGTCTCCCCGCCCGAGGTATCGCCTGCGCCTGTTCATCGCCACGCTGCTCCGGCTCTGCTTTCCCTCGTGGGCGTTTTTCGATCGTGCCGGTACTCTGCCCGAGCTGCAGATTCGACGGCACGCAGTCGATAAGCGACCCGTTACGTGGCAGTCAGCGCTGATCGCGCCCGCCCGTCGCTGGTGGCACGTGCTCAGCTTTCCGGAGGGCACGCAAGTACTGGCGACGCAGTCGCTCGTGGGACGATACTGTCAGGCGGTGTTGGACAGCGACGCAGATAACGCGGAGACTATGCACCTGCAACGCCTGGTGGAATACGCGGCCGCGTGTGCGCTACCCGCGGCGTGGAAGGCCGAGGGGCAGCCGGAGGCCAGCGTGGTGCCCCGCTGGCAGTGGCGCGTGGTGCTGGACAACAACAACGACGACGTCGTACACGAGAGCGCGGGGCTCCCGTGGTAGATCCCGTCGCGTTCAGCATGGTCGTGCGCGTGATGAGTGTGGTGGCAGCCGCGTCGTCGGCGGTAAATGCCGCCGAATTGCTCACCATGTCACGGGTGTTGAGCGAGCGCGGCATCTGGCGCCCGACCACGATGGCCGCATCATGGGGCGCGTTTCGCGTGCTCCTGAGCGCTACAGGATTTCGCGCGGTGCTCGCGCTTCAGCTGCTCGCGGCGCTGGGCTTGGCGCTGGGCGGCTGGCGCGGCGGTACCGACATGCCGTGGGTGGCCGCGTGCGCCGCTACCCTGGCGAGCACCACGCTGCTCTCCGCCATGCGCTTTGGCCATACGGTGAATGGCGGAAGCGATGCCATGCTTTTTACCGTGCTGGCCGGACTCACGCTGGCGTGGTGGCCATTCGCATCAACCGTGGTGCATGAGGCGGGCGTGTTGTACGTGGCCGCGCAGCTTACTCTCTCGTACGTGCGCGCCGGATGGGTCAAGCTGCGGCAGCGTGACTGGTGGACGGGGCGGGCGCTCCGCGCGTTTACAGCGTTTCCTGCATATGGTGTGCCGATCGGTATAGTGCAGGCTGCATCACAACATCCATTGCTCACACGTCTCGTCGGCGTCAGCGCCGTACTGTTCGAGCTGTCGGCACCGCTCGCGTGGTGGCAGCCCATCACGTGCGCGCTGTTTATCACCGTCGCCATCTTGTTTCACCTTGGAACGGCGGTGATTTTCGGATTGAGCCGTTTTCTGTTGGCGTGGAGTGCGGCGCTGCCCTCGTTGTGGTATGCGATGGTGCGTGTGGCTTAGGTCGCGCGCTCTGTGCAGGGACTCGCAGTGGGCGCGATAAGTACAGGCGTTACGGTATCAGCGTCAACTGCGCGACGGCAACGTCCGCAGCAAACGCCGTCTTTGCGGCCACGACGCCGAGCCGCAGCGCGGGGCGTTCGCGCACCGTCTCCATCGCGGCGCGGGCGTCGGACACCCCGCCCATCACGCGATCGCTGAACACCGTCCACCGCGTAGCGGCGCTGGGATCCTGTGCGAAATCGTCGAGTATGAGAGGCATGATGACCACGATCGGGAAAGAGAGACTACGCGGATGGCTGCTGGCGGGCGCCGCCTTGCTGGCGCTGACAGTGAGTGGATGCCGCGATCCACTGCTGGGCCTTGATCCGATCAAAGACGCGATTGACGACGAAGTCACGTATCGCACGCAACGCGTGACGCTCTTACCGTAACGCAACCGACCGCTTTCACCTGCCGTACACGGTGCGCCGTTCCACCAGCGCCCGCACATGGTCCCGCTGCAGGATGTACAGCCATCCACCAAACACCGCAGCGCCGATGGTGAAGAGCAGCGTGAGCGCACTTGCGCCATGCGCCGGATGCCAGCCACGTGCCCCTTCGAGCAGCAAGGACAGGCCCGCACTCCAGCCCAACACTCGCGGTGTGCTGCTGAACACCGTGTGCTCCTTGCGGCCATAAAACTCCGCGATCACATAGCCCACGAGCGTAAACGCCGCGATGTGCTCGAGCGCGCGGTACACCGCGAGCTGCGAGAGCTCCAGTTGCGGCAGGGTCAGGGCCCACGTGGCGCGCCAGACCCCATCGGCCTCGCCAAGCGGCCAGAGCGACGAGAGTGCGAGATAGGCCGCAAAGAGCGGCAGCACCAGCCGGAGCGTGGGCAGTTCAAAACGGCGCTGGGCGTGGTCGCGGCGCACGCGTGCGGTGGCGATACTGCGGAGCAAGGCCACACCCACGGTGAGCGTGGCGCCCGCTGCTAGAAGCGCGGGATCACCCCGGGTGCCGGGCACCAGCGACACGGCGGCCCAGCCCAGCGCCATGGCGACCAACCAGCCGCGATCGTGACGGGCGGCGGGCACCATATATGCGGCATGCACGGTGCCCAGAATGGCTCCGGCGAAGGTGGCGATGGGGAGTACCATGGCGCGACGCTCCATGCCGGCGCTGCCGAGGCCGATGAGCCAGCAGAGCGGGATGAGCTGGTACACCAGCGCCATCAGTGGCAGCTCGAGCGCGAAGGAAAGTACGGCGCGTTCGCTCCGCAATCGCTTGGCGAGTTGCGTGTACAGCAGCGCCCCGAGCGCTGCACCAGCGGTATTCGTGACAAGGTCGATGAGTGACGGATACCGATCCGGGGCAAAGAGCTGCGCGATTTCGATACCCGCGCTGAGGAGCCCGCCTAGTACCACCACGCGCGGCCAGTCGGGCGGTGCACCGCGTGGCCGCGTGAGCTGATAGACGAAACCGAAGGGCACGAACATCACGACATTCATGACGACGTCGGTCCAGTTCCAGATCTCGGTGAGCCCGTGCACGGGACGCAGGGCGAAGCGAAACGGGGCCAGCGTGATGATCGCCGTCATCAGCGCCAGATAGCCCAGCACGGCCCGCCCGAGCCGCAACGCGGTCGCGTCGGTGGCACGGCGCAGCGCCACGCTACGCGAGGGCGCGGCGTCGTCGGGGAGCGGTCGAAGCAGGGGGCGGAAAGCCATCGCGGCGAATGATCGACTAAAAGGAAAATGTTAACGCGTGTGGCGCTGTGTTTTCAGTAAACATTTCTTCATGTTATGGTATCGACGGCCGCGGCCCCGTGGTGCGCCGCCCGCTACGATCTACAGCTTACGCCGGTGCATATCGCACCGTCATCCGAGAGGGTGTCATGCCGATCAGACTCCGCGCGCCCATGGTGGCGCTGTGCGTTCTCCTGCCACTTACAGCCTGCTCCACGATCCGTCAGGATCAGCTGGGGGTGAAGACCCGTTTTGGCCGTGTCACGAGTGGCCCGCTGCAGCCCGGCGCGCAGTTCGTCATCCCCGGGGTGAACTCCATTCTTCGTGTTCCGGCTCGTATTGTGAACCGTGAGGTGCGCCTGGAGATGCCAACGCGTGAAGGGCTGAATGTGTCCGCCGAGGTGTCGATTCTGTACCGCGTGAAGCCCGACAAGGTGGCCCAGATTCTGGCCACCAGCGGGACCGCTTACGAGGAGGATGTCATCATCCCCGTGTTCCGGTCAGCGGCTGCGGATGTGTCGTCACGCTATATGGCCAAGGACATGCATTCCGGCACCCGGTCGGGAATCGAGACGGCCATCCGTACGCAGATGATGTCGGTGCTCGAGGGGCGAGGCTTCGAGGTGGAGAACGTGTTGCTCAAGAGCATCAAACTGCCGCCGGATCTGGCGCGGGCGATCGAGGAGAAGCTGGAGGCCGAGCAGCGGTCGGAGCAGATGCGGTTCGTGCTGGACCGGGAGAAGCAGGAAGCCGAACGGCGCTCGATCGAAGCCATCGGGATCCGTGATGCGTGGGCGATCATCGCGCAGGGTCTGACGCCGGCGATCATCACGTACCAGTCGATTGAAGCGTTCCGCGAGTTGGCACGCAGCCCGAATGCCAAGGTCATAGTGACCGATGGCAAGGCGCCGTTTCTGCTCACCGAAGACACCTCGGTTTCGGAGACGTCGGGCCGTGTCGCGACGACGTCGGAGCGCCCGGCGGGTACGTCGCTGCCGGCGACCGCGCCGCAGCGGATGGTCCGGCCGACCACGCCGGCCCCAGTGATACCGCGTCTTCGATAGGCGGAGGGGACAGCGATGGCGTCCTACGCGACGGCATTTCTGGCACGGCAACACGAGACGTTGCGGGTGGAGCAGGTCAGTGCCTCCTATGGCGCCGCCATTCACGCGTTACGTGAAGTCTCGCTGACCATGCCACCCGGCCTCTGCGGGATCCTCGGCGCACTGGATGCGGGCAAGTCCACGCTCCTGCGAATCCTCGGCGGGCTGCAGCATCCGGACCGAGGCACGATGCGCCTGCAGCAGGTGGAGGGAATCGCGCAGCCGTCGCGGTGGCGTGCGCTTGTGCGCCCGGTCCCCCTTAAGCTTGGCGTGCGGATGAGCTGGAGCGTGCAGTTTGCCCTTGAGCAGTTGGCGTCGTTCCCGATCAGCCGGGCCCCGGGGGCGCGCGAGCAGCAGATTGAGCTCCTACTCCATCAAGTGGACCTGTGGGAAGAACGGCGACACAGTGTGGCCGAGTGTCAGTTGCTGGTCCAGCGGAAGCTGGCGGTGGCATTTGCGCTGTCTCGCGAGCCGAGGGTGCTGCTGCTCGACGAGCCCACGGTCAACCTGGAGCCGGAGGCGTCTGAGACGCTGCTGGATCTCTTGCGACTGCTGAGCCAGGATCGCCGGGTGGTGTTTACCACGAGCCGACTTGAGGAGGTCCAGCACCGCTGTGACTACATCGCGATGCTCCATCGAGGTCGCGTGGTGGTCGACGGCGCGCCCGACCGGGTGGTAGATGATATGCGCGGGCGCCTCTGGGCCGCGACGGTGGCGATCGACGAGTCGGAGCGGGTGAAAGCGCTGGCCAGTCGGCATCGGGTACTCGAAGTGCGCGCGCAATCGTGCGGATTTGAGGTGCTGGTGATGGCGAATCAGCACCCCGGGGCGGGATTTGCCCCTGTGGAGCCGGAACTGACGCATGTGTGGGCGCGAATGCTTCGTCATACGTAGCGACGAGCGGCTATCGCCCTCCAGCGCGCGGGAGGAGGTGGTACTTTGGAGAATCCTCAACCCATCTCTTATGCGTTCGATGGTCTCTCCGACGCGCGCCGCCTACGGCGCGCTTTTGCTGTCTGTCTGCGCGCCGCTGTGCGCGCCGCTTCGTGCGCCGTTCTCCGGCGTCGCGACCCTGAGCGCGCAGGGTGCGCCTCGTGCCACGGTCGCCACGGCGGCGCTCAGCCCGCTCGACTCGTCCACCTTCGCTGCGCTGGCGTGGCGGAACGTCGGCCCGTGGCGCGGTGGCCGCTCGGTGGCCGCAGTGGGCATCCCGTCGCAGCCGATGACATACTTCGCCGGGTACGCGGGCGGTGGGCTCTGGCGCACCGATGATGCCGGCATCAGCTGGCGGAACATCTCGGACGGTTTCTTCAAAACGGGTTCGGTGGGCGCGATTGCAGTGGCCCCGAGCGACGCGAACGTGTTGTACGTGGGGATGGGCGAGCACGCGATCCGCGGGCAGTCGTCTACGTACGGTGATGGCGTGTACAAAAGCACCGATCAGGGACGCACATGGGCACCCATGGGGCTCGCCACCACGCGCCAGATCTCGGCGGTTCGTGTGCATCCGCAGAACGCCGATGTCGCGTACGTGGCCGCGCAGGGTGACCGCTGGGTGGGTACGCCCGATCGTGGCATCTATCGCACCACCGATGGTGGACGGAACTGGACGCTGCTGCTCAAGGGCGAGAATGCTACCAGTGGTGCCAGCGATTTATCGATGGACCCCACCAATCCGCGCATTCTGTACGCCGCGATGTGGGATCATCAGCGCACGCCGTGGATGGTACGCAGCGGCGGCGCGGGAAGCGGAATCTGGAAGTCGGTGAATGGCGGTGAATCGTGGACGCGACTCACGGACGGGCTGCCGAAGCTGATGGGGAAGATCGGCGTGTCGGTGTCGCCGGCCAATCCGGACCGCGTGTATGCGATTGTGGAAGCGGAGAACGGCGGGATGTATCGCAGCGACGACGCCGGGAAGACGTGGCGCTTGCTGTCCGGCGACCGGCTGATTCAGACGCGCTCGTGGTATTACATGAAGATCACTGCCGATCCGAAGAATGCCGATGTGGTGTGGATCACCAATGCGCCGCTGATGAAGTCGATCGATGGTGGACGCACCTTTGCGAGTGTACCGGCCACGCACGGTGACAATCACGGACTCTGGATCAACCCCACCGATTCGCGCTATCTGATCAACGCGAACGACGGCGGTGCCTCGGTGTCGCTCGATGGCGGCGCGAGCTGGAGCTCGCAGGACAATCAGCCCACGTCGCAGTTTTATCATGTGACCGTGGACGATGCGTTCCCGTACAAACTGTACGGCGGTCAGCAGGACAACTCCAGCGTGATCATCCGCTCGCGGAGTGAGGGTGGCACCATCGGCACCCGCGACTGGTGGGACGGTCCCGGCTGTGAGAGTGCCAACATGGGCGTGAGCGCGAAGAATCCGCGCTACGTGTATGGCGGCTGCTATCAGGGCATCATCGAAGAGATGGACGCCAATACGGACGTGATGCGCGCGATCATGCCGTGGCCGGAGATGAATCTCACTGAGCCCACCGACAAGACGAAGTATCGGTTCAACTGGACGGCGCCGATTTACGTGTCGCAACATGACGATCAGGTGGTGTATCACGGCGGCAACGTGCTGTTCCGCACCACCGACCGTGGGCAGCGGTGGGCGCCGATTTCCGCCGACCTCACGCGCAACGACTCGTCGCGCCAAGGCTGGGGCGGCGGTCCGATCACGAACGAAGGTGCGGGCGGCGAAGTGTACGGCACCATCGTAGTGATCGAAGAGTCGATGCACGATGCGAAGACCTTGTACGTGGGCACCGACGACGGTCTCCTGCAGCGCACGCGTGACGGTGGTACCATGTGGACCAACGTGACACCGGCCGCGTGGGGCGATGGCTTGGTGAATGAGATTGCCATCTCGCCGCATGATCCGGCTACGGTGTATGTGGCGTTTCGCAAGGATCGGCGCGGTGACCCGGCGCCGTATGTGTTCGTGTCGAAGGACTACGGCGCCACGTTTACGCGCATCGTGAACGGATTGCGCGATGGCGAACCGGTACGCGTGGTGCGTGAGGATCCGGTGCGCAAGGGGTTGTTGTATGCCGGCACGGAAACCGGGGTGTACGTGTCGTACGACGCGGGCGCACAATGGCTGCCGTTCCGCGGCAACTTCCCGGTAGTCCCGGTCACGGATCTCGAAGTGAAACACGACGATCTGATCGCGGCCACCGAGGGACGCGCGTTCTGGATTCTCGACGATTTGTCGGTGTTGCGTCAGCGGGCTGACGCGATCGAGAAAGCCGCGATGCATTTATACGCGCCGCGCGCGGCGATACTGGCCGGTGGCGGCGGCGGCTTTGGTTCGCCGCGTAACGCAGGAAAGAATCCGGCCTTCGGCGCAACGGTGAATTTCCGGCTTGCGGCAGCGCCGGATACGGCCTCCACGATCGCCCTCGAATTCCTCGATGCGAAGAACCAAGTGGTGCGCTCATTCGCCACCCGTGGAGATACCGTCAATCGCCTCTCGGCGAAGGCCGGGCTGAATAGCGTCGTATGGAACCTGCGCCGCGCCGCACCCACGCGCTTGCCGGGTGTACTGCTGTTCGGTGCGCCAAGTGACGGAGGTGCGCGCGTGTTGCCTGGTGCGTACACGGTGCGCCTTACCATGAGCGGCACGGTGCTCACGCAGCCGTTGGTGGTGAAGCCCGATCCGCGCGTGGATGTACCGGCGGTGGTGATGGCCGAGCGCGATTCGGTGGCGCGTCTGCTGACCGCGCGTATTACGGAAGTGCATGACGCGGTGATTCGGGTGCGTGACCTGCGCGCGCAGGTGCAGGGCTATGTCACGCGCTCTGGGTCTACCGGTGCACCGGATACCATCGCGAAAGCGGGTCGTGCGCTGTCTGGCAAACTCCAGGCATTGGACCCACGGTTGACCACGAAGGCGTCGAACGGTCAGGACATCATCAATTACGCCAACGGTATCAACGGGCAGTACGGCTTTCTGTTGGGTCAGGTGGAGGGTAACCTCGGGCTGACGCAGCCGGTGCGTGACCGTCTGGTGGAGCTCGAAAAGGTCTGGAGCGCGCTCAAGGCTGAGGTGGAGCAGGTGGAGACGATCGATGTCAACGCGTTCAACGCCCTGCTGCAGGCGAACAAGGTGCCGGGGGTGATCGGCACCACGAAGGCGAAGGGGCCGATCGCATGACGGTGCATGGTGTGGTATGGCGGGTCGCGGCGTTAGTGTGTGTTGCAGGGGGTACCGGGTCGGCGCAGAAGCGCGCCGCTGCGGTGCCGTACGTGCCGCCGGCTGGTTCGTGGGAGCGGCGATCGCCGAGTGCGGTGGGCATGGACTCGGCCAAGCTGGCAGAGGCGGTGGCGTTTGCGATCGCGAAAGAGAGTCGGACGCCGCGCGATCTGGAGCTCAATCACTACAGCACCTTCGGGCGTGAACCGCTGGGTGATCCGATTGGCCCATTACCGCCGCGCGGTGGTGCGACGGGCGTGATTGTGCGTCGCGGCTATGTGGTGGCCACGTGGGGCGATCCGTCGGCCAACGAGATCACGAACAGTGTCACCAAGAGTTTTCTCAGCACGGTGGTGGGGCTGGCGGTCGACGACGGGCGGATCCGGAGTGTGCACGATACGGTGGTGCACTACGTACCACCGATCCTGCGCGCGCGGGCGAACGGCACGGGGTACGCGGCCGACTGGCCGGGTGATGCGACGATGCTCCGTCCGTTTGATTCGCCGCATAACACGCGTCTCACGTGGGACCATTTGTTGCGCCAGGTGAGCGACTGGGAGGGCACGCTGTGGGGCAAGCCGGAATGGGCGGACCGTCCGTCGCCGCAGGCGAACACGTGGACCACGCGCGCTCGCGTGGAGCCGGGCACCGTGTACGAGTACAACGACACGCGCGTGAACGTGCTGGCGCTGGCGGCGCTGCAGGTGTGGCGTCGGCCGCTGCCGGAGGTGTTGCGCGAACGCGTCATGGACCCGATCGGTGCGTCCACTACGTGGCGGTGGTACGGCTACGACAATTCATGGATCGTGCTCGATGGCCGCGAGGTTCAGAGTGTGAGCGGCGGCGGTCACTGGGGCGGCGGGCTCGTGATCAACGCGTGGGACATGGCACGTTTTGGTCTGCTCACTCAGCGCCGCGGGGTGTGGGGCGCGCAGCGGATTCTCTCCGACGCGTGGGTGACACAGTCACTCACGCCGACGCCGGCTCAGCCCACCTATGGGTTTATGAACTGGTTTGTGAACACGGACCGGCAGTACGTCCCGGCAGCGCCAGCGCAGGCGTTTGTGCACGTGGGGGCGGGCAATAACATCATCTACGTGGATCCGGTCAACGACGTGGTGGCGGTGGTGCGTTGGATTGACACGAATCAGTCGGTGAACGGATTCGTGGAGAAGCTGCTGGCAGCGGTGAACACGCCGTAGGCGCAGCGGTCGACGGGGCGAACGCCCTCATTCGTTCCTCTCGCGTACGGCGCGGGCCTTTCGATGGTGCTGGGTGTTCCCCGCCTCCCGAGACTCCTGGAACC
>Ga0105045_10001271_pt1 | contig 20435 bp, 18 predicted proteins | sample MAT02_FD_78089 | JGI IMG/M metagenome (GOLD analysis project Ga0105045, IMG submission 78089) | Freshwater microbial communities from Lake Fryxell liftoff mats and glacier meltwater in Antarctica - MAT-02 (megahit assembly) | ecosystem: Environmental > Aquatic > Freshwater > Ice > Liftoff... | reverse complement strand
TCATGACGCTAGGTTTCTCGGCGATGATGAGTGTTTTTCCCATGGTAAGAAAGGGCCGTTAAGCGGCTCTGGGCTGAGGGACTAGGCTGAAATGGGGGGGCATTGCAAGCGGATTGCTGAGTTTTGGTGATTTTAGGATCAGATGGGCGAGGTTTGGCGCTTGCTCGATGGCAATTCGCCGGAGCATCGTGGGCACGGGGCATGAAGGAGCAAATCGAAGAACTGGAACGCTGGGGAGCGGATGTGATCTTTGGTCGTGCCAAGGGCTTCCGCGCGACGTTGATGCGTTTTTTGATGCGGGCGCTCTCGGGAGTTTTCCGGATGATTGTGCAAATCCGCTTGTGGCGCTTCCGCAGCGGAGCGCGGCCTCAGGCGTTTTTAGGGACGGTGGTGGTGGCGATTGGTAATATCACGGTGGGTGGCACGGGGAAAACTCCGGTGGTGGAGCTGATGGCGCGGTCGCTGCGGGATCGCGGGCGCAGCGTGGCAATTCTTTCCCGTGGCTATAAAAGCAAAAAACTCGAGCGCACCCAGAGGTGGCCCAGCTTGAAGGGTGGGATTGTATCGGATGAAAAAATGCCCAAAGTGGTCTCCACTGGTAGCGCAATTTTACTCGATTCCAAATATGCGGGAGACGAGCCATTCATGCTGGCGCGGAACCTCGATGGAGTGGCCGTGGTGGTGGATAAAAACCGGGTGAAGGGCGGGCGCTTCGCCATCGCTGAGCTGCAGAGTGATACACTTTTGTTAGACGATGGGATGCAATATCTGGATCTGGCGCATTCCATCGATGTGGTGTTGATCGATTCCGGCGCCCCCTTCGGCACCGAGGCGCTGTTGCCACGCGGCACTCTCCGTGAGCCGCCGAAGAACCTCCGGCGCGCGAGTTATATTCTCATTACCAAGTGCAATGGCTCATCAAATGAAGCGTTGATCGCTCGCATTCGTCGTTACAATCGCACTGCGGAAATTATCGAGTGCACTCACGGGCCGATTTATTTGGAAAATGTGTTTACCCGTGAGCGGCAGCCATTGGAGTTTCTGGCGGGCAAGTGGACTGGGGCGATCAGTGCGATCGCGGTGCCAGAGGCGTTTGAGAATTCTTTAGAAAAACTCGGAGCGCGGGTGGAGATCCGGCGGCGATTTTCCGATCACTATCGTTTCTCAAAGCGTGAGGTGGAAAAATTCATGCAGCGCTGTGTGGAGCGCGATATGGAGTTGATCGTGACGACAGAGAAGGACGCCGTGCGATTTCCACAGCCGGCATCAGTGGATGTGCCGGTGTATTTCCTGAGAATCGAGGTGGAGATTTTGAAAGGTCAGGAGATATGGGATGATTTGATTGATCGCATTAGCAATCCACCGCCAGCCTTCGAGCAAGTGTTGCGGCATCGGCACGCGTTCCGGCCTTGAGTGGGAGGGGCGAAACATGAGTGGAATAGGCACCGCGAATCTGGCGAATCGAGCGAATCTTCGAGAACAGATCAAAGACCCTATGAGTTAATTCTGATATTTAAACATCCTTGTAACGCCCCCGCTCTACTTTCTATCACCCAGCATCACATGGTCATCGCACTTCATAAGCCTTACGGCGTTTTATGCCAATTCACTCCTGATCTTCCGGGACAACGCACGTTGGCGGAATTTGGTTTTCCGGCAGGCGTGTATCCGGTCGGGAGACTGGATCTTGATTCGGAGGGATTGATCCTTTTGAGCGATGAGCCGGGGTTCAATAATCGCTTGTTGGATCCTAAGACGGCTCATCCGAGAATCTATTGGGCGCAGGTGGAGGGGATTCCTACGGGTGAGGCGATCGGAAAACTTAGAGCGGGCGGAATCTTGATCCAAGGCTATCGAACGCGAGCTTGTGGAGCGAAGCTGTTAGATGAAGAGCCTGTGATCGCACCACGTGTGCCGCCAGTGCGATTCCGCCAGGCGATTCCGACTTCGTGGTTAGAGTTACAACTTACAGAGGGGAAAAATCGACAGGTGCGGAGGATGACGGCAGCTGTGGGATTCCCGACTCTACGGTTGATACGCCGGGCGATTGGTAAGCTCGAACTTCCTTTGCGTGAGGGGGAGTGGAAAAATCTAACTGGAGCAGAAATTAGACTGATTTGGCAGCGGTAGGTAAGGACTGAAAAATCGTGGAAAAAGAGCGAAAGGCACCACGAATCCGACGAATCGAGCGAATCTGAAGAAATGATTTGAGCTGGGTGACCACAACCTCACCGTAGCATGTGCAATCAAAGTAGCTGGTGCATCCTTGCACCAGGCCGTTGCTGGAGCGTCTCGCTCCCAGCAAAGCAAAGAATGCACAGGTGGATGTGTTGAAGGGCCTTGGCGGTTGCAAACCGCCGCCACGGACGGGAAACTAGGTCTTCATGTTTTCTCTACCGCTCGTAATCTGTTAATTCTTGAGGTGTGTTTTATCGCGACGGATTTCCTCGCTGGGGAGAGTTTTTTCAAATTTTTCTAATTGGATTTCAAGATCTTCAGCGGCGGCTTTTGATCCAAGTTTTCCAAGGCGTTCGAGGGCGATGCGATTGAGTAATGCTTGGTTGCGGCGGGCGAAGAGATCGATCTCTAACAGCACTCTGGGGCCTTGCACCGTTTGGACGACGGGATAGAGAGGGAAGGTCGTTTGACCATTTTGCTCAATACTACCTGCAATGGTGGAAATATGCTTCCCGACGTAAGTTGATAGAAAAGTGGCTTCTATATTTTGGCGGCGGGCAGTTGTGATTTCGTAGCCGAGGTTTCTGAGTAGGGTGCCGTTGCCTTTGGGGTCTTTGAGACGGGCGGTGAGCTTGAGTGCCGCGCTGAGGTCACCGGCGGCGGTGGCCTTGAGGAAGGCTGTGACAGTTTGCTTGGCGGTTGCCTCGTCAGGCGCGGGGAGATTTGGAAGTTGATCTAATAGTATGGAGTTTACTAAAAGTTTACTCTGCCATGATTCGTTGGTTGGCGACTGGTGATTGGCTGCATCTAGCTCGAAAAGTTTGTGCATCTGCTCATCTGGATCTGGCGTCCATGACCAACCGGATTCGGAATTATGGAAATAGATTTTTTGCAAGTTCAAGCGATCGGGCTCTTTCGCGGAGAACTGTTGGAATTGTGCCATCGCGCTATCGTCCGCTTTGGTGAAGTGGAGTGGAATGGCCATGGCGACTGCGGTGGGGGCGCGGAAACTCCACCAGAGTTTTGTGGCAGTTTGCATGGCCTGGCGCGCGGCGGCCGGGTCTTCGCTGAGGGTGATGAGTTGTAGAAAACTTGCTAAACCATCGTGCTGGAGTGATTTGAAAAAGCTTTCTTGGGCTTGCTCTGCGCTGGTTGCAAAAATTGGCGGATGGCTTTTTTCCCATTGAACGGAGAACGAGTTGAGCAGATCTGAATCAAGATCGTCTTCGACTTTTCCATCGGTTGCATGATGTTCTTCTAGAAGTGAACTGGGCGGATCAATTTGCCAGGTGAGGGTCTGATCGCGCTGGAACTGGAAATGAACAAAAACGATTCGTGGGAGTGAGGTGCGGGAGTCTTTGGAAGCAGGATCGAGGCAGGCAATGGAGAAGATCCCGTCATCCGCGGTAGATTCTTGCGGGATGAGCAGCCTGAGGACTCTGGGGGCAAGTAGTAGATCCCATGCGGTTTTGTTGGACAACTCTCCGGCAAGTGCCAGACGGGTGGCTTTGAGCCGGATCGGCCAGTCCTGTGGCAGCTTTTGGGAGAGGCCCCCGAAGAGGCCGAGGATTGCGGGTAGATCGCGGGTTTCAAAAGCTGTTAGAAGAAGTTCTGCGAGCTGATTGGAATCGAGGCGGCGGAATTTTTCAATAGGTAGGCGACTTTGGATTTGGAGGCGGAGTTGTTTTTCCGCTTCCTTGCGGAGTTTTTCGATTTGGAGGACTTGCTCACGGAGCATCCAGTTTTCGAGGGACTGGAGGCGGTTCTTCAAAGGGATGGCAAATCCAACGCCCGTATTTTCAAACGATGCGGGGACGGGTGCGGGGTACCATTTTGAGTCCCTTTTGACCATGGCAATGGGGAAAATCTGCAGGCGGCTGGGGTCCGCGCTGCTGATTTTTTTGACGAGGACGGCCGCGAAGTTTTCATCAATTTTCACGGAGCTCAATTGCAGCGGATCTTGCCCGAGGTCTTTGGCGATGCGGCTGATGCGGGTGGAGATTTCGTCTTTCTTTCTGTCTGCGGTTTGCGGGGTGATGGCGGTGTCGGTGCCGGGCGAGAGGTCGAGTTTTCCGGTGCGGATTTTTTCCAAAAACTCGATGGCAGCGGCCCCGGGATCGCTCGCAGCAGCGTGGGTGCAGAGGGCTGTGGCGAGGAGCAGGCAGAGAAGTTTCACTGCTGAGACTGATAGCGGATTGTGAGGCTGGCGAAAGCGAAGAATTTATTCTTCTGCGGGCAGAAACTCGGGCAAGCTGCCGGGCACGCCTGCGAGACGGGGGGTGGCCTCCCATTCGGCATGGTTGCCGAAGATTCTGGCGAACATGCGGCGGCGCATCTCCTTGGAGTTTCGCCATGCTTCATCGATGAGGCGGAGTTTGTGGTTTTCACCATTCGGATTGAAGACCCAAGAATGGGCGAGGCGGCTATCGACCATGCCTTTTTTATCGCCCCAGTTTCGCACTTCCGAGTGGCGGATATCGCCGATCCAAGTGCCCTTGGAATGGGCGCGGGCGAGCCACCAGCCATCGGTGACGCGGAAGAGGGTGCGGACTTCAAATTTCTCTTCGAGGCCGGCGAGCGCGGCTTTGTTTTGTGGATAGAGGGTCCAGCGCACTTTTGATTTAGGATTCTCAAAAATGGATCGGTAGCCTACCCAGAACTCATTTTCGCGGGCGACGACGGCCCGCCAGAAGAAGAGATTCGAGCTAGCGGGAGCGGTGATCATTTTCTGATAGCTGGTGGGACGTTGGCCTAAATCGGACTCGAACCCTGATGCGACCAGCAACTTTAAACCGAGGCTGAGGCATAGGTAGCTGGTGCCGATGCCGAGCCCGTAGAGGCACGCGCGGCGGCGGCTAGACGGTGGTGGTAGAGTTTTTCTGCGGGCCTTTGACTCGGTTTTTATTGGTAGGATTAAAAGTCTAACAACGGTGATGATGAGGATTAGAGAAAATAAGGGATCGACCCAAAAGAGAAGCCCTAGCGAGATCCGGTTGCTCAAGAATGGCCATAAGACCGCTGCGCCATCTGCGGTGAGGCATTCTAAGAAAACATGGGCACTCATCGCGAGCATGGCAAATCCAGCGGCGTGCATGCGGCTGATTTTATAGAGTTTCCAATGTTTCTCCAAGAGATGGCCGAGGCCAAAGGCGATGAATGGTAGCAACCAAATGGAATGGCTGAAACTCTGGCGGAAGGCTAGCTGGAAGCCGGTGCTGAATGGCAGTGAGAGGATGATATCAAGATCGGGGAAAATTCCCAACAGGGCACCCCATGCCATGGCTTGTTTACCAAGACGTTTCCCGAGCATCCATTCTCCGATGATCGCTCCCAGTGCTGCCTGCGTGATCCAATCCACGGCCTTAGGATGGCGATATTTCGGCGATCTAAAATCCCAAATCTCAATTTCTTTCATCACTTCCCTTGACGTATGCCACGCGTCCGCAAGAGAATTGCCCCGCGATGACCCATAACACACGCCCATTTTCCAGCCTGATTGTCGATGGCCCAGACCGTGCACCCAGCCGTGCGATGCTCTATGCCGTCGGCTTTAAAAAAGAGGACTTTGCCAAACCTCAGATCGGCATAGCCTCCACTTGGAGCCAAGTCACCCCGTGCAACATGCATATTGATAAGCTCGCCATCGAGTCTTCCAAGGGTGCGGATGCGGCGGGTGGTAAGGGGATTATTTTCAATACGATCACCATTTCTGACGGAATCTCGATGGGCACGGAGGGGATGAAATATTCGCTTGTATCGCGTGAGGTGATCGCGGATTCCATCGAGACGGTCGTAGGCTGCGAAGGGATGGACGGCTTCGTGGCGATCGGTGGCTGCGATAAAAACATGCCCGGCTGCCTGATCGCCATGGCACGCATGAACAGGCCTTCAGTTTTCGTCTATGGCGGCACCATTCTGCCTGGCTGCGCCACTATAAAGGGCGAGAAAAAGGACCTAGATATCGTCTCCGTCTTCGAGGCCGTGGGTAAGCACGCCAATGGCGAATTCAGCGATGAAGAGCTGGAGCTAGTTGCCTCCAACGCCATCCCGGGGGCGGGTTCCTGTGGCGGCATGTACACCGCGAATACGATGGCGAGCGCGATTGAGGCGCTCGGGATGTCCTTGCCGAATAGCTCCGCGCAGAACGCAATTTCAGAAGATAAAATGCGTGATTGCTTCGATGCCGGAGCGGCTGTCGTGAATCTCCTTAATCTCGGCATCACCCCGCGTGACATCCTTACCAAAGAGGCGTTTGAAAATGCCATCACTGTGCTCATCGCTCTCGGTGGTTCCACCAACGCGGTGCTGCATTTACCTGCGATGGCACATGCGGCGGGCATCGAGTTGAGCATAGATGACTTCGAGCGGATCGGCAGAAACGTGCCAGTGCTCGCGGATCTAAAGCCATCCGGGAAGTATGCCATGTCTGATCTTGTCGCGATTGGTGGCACGGTTCCGCTCTTGAAAATTCTGCTCGATGGTGGACTGCTCCACGGCGATTGCATGACGGTCACCGGGCGGACGATGCGGGAAAATATCGAGAAATTTGCCAAACCTTATCCCGATGGCCAACAGATCATCCGCCCTCTCAGCGATCCTCTTAAGAAAAATAGTCATTTGCGTGTGCTCTACGGCAATCTGGCAGAGGGTGGTGCAATCGCGAAAATTTCAGGTAAAGAAGGCGAAATTTTCAACGGGAAAGCCAGAGTGTTCGAGTCGGAAGATGATGCGATGAAGGCTATTCTCAGCCGACAAATTTTGAAGGGCGATGTGATCGTGATCCGGCTTGAAGGGCCAAAGGGCGGCCCGGGCATGCGTGAAATGTTAGGACCTACCAGCGCTGTGATGGGCATGGGTCTTGGCAAAGATGTGGCGCTCATCACCGATGGTCGTTTCTCGGGTGGGAGTCATGGTTTTGTGGTCGGTCACATCACGCCGGAAGCGTTCTGCGGCGGCACCATTGCGATCCTGCGGAATGGCGATGAGATCACTATCGATGCAGTGAACAACCGCATCGATGTGAAGCTTTCTGACGAGGAAATTGCAAGCCGCAAGGAGGCTTGGGTGCAGCCAGCGCCGCGCTACACTCGCGGAGTGCTTGCGAAGTATGCCAAGCTGGTTTCCACGGCGAGTGAAGGCGCTGTTACAGATAAGTATTTATAATGGAACGGTTAGATAGGTCTTATAGGATTTATAAGACCTATCTCACTCTGGTAGCGGGAAGTCCAAAGAATGTGGAAAAGCTAGGGAGTCTTCCAGTGAGGCCGGAGCTTGCGCAGGTAGGCCGCGGCAAAAGATAGCGTCCATGCGATCAAGATATTTTGACAAATTATCAGAGCGGAGTTTGGGATCCGCTTTGATGCGATCTTGAAGGCGCATGTAGTCATCGAAGGCACCGCTAGTTTGTTGGGCGCGGGTGATTTCAAACCAAACGAGGTAGTCCCGGGCGCGGGTGGCCTTGGCAAGCATGGTGGTGCGAGATTCTTGAATGGTGCTGAGACGCGCGGCAAGGTCAGTAGTTTCCTGAGCGGAGATGGCGGTGAGGATCAGTTGATATTCCGCGAGAATGGGGCGGTAAGAAGGGAAGCAACGGTAACTGAGGCGGGTAATGGCATCTTTGGCGGGCTTCACAATCGCGAAGCGCTCGGGTTCCTTGAGAGTCGCGAGCTCGGGCCAGGCACCGAGTTCTTTGACATCGGCGATGCCCTCTGGGGTCCGGAAATGGAGCTTGAGCGCCTCGCTGAGCATGGTTTCTGTCTGCCCGATGGAGAGAACTTCAGTGAGCGGATTGAGGCCGCCTTTGTTTGCGAGCTGGAGTTCCAACCATTTGGCGAGACTGGTTTCGGAAAGATTGAGCTCGGAGAAATGTTTACGCAGCAGGGCGGGCATCTCGCCTTCGAAGGAGGCCACTTCGGATAGGAATGTTCGGAAGCCTTCCTTGCCCTGCGGTTGCTCGATCAAGGCCATCACCAAGGAGCCGGCAGTCACGCGAAAGGCGGCGCGCATGGCGGCATCCATTTCCTCGAAATCGTTAGCACTGACGGTGAAAAGTTCATCAATTTTGAAGAGTCCGCCATGTTTAAAAAGGGCGGCGTAGAGCTTGCGATCGCTGCGATCCAGCCGCCAATCGGAGGCTTCCCGGAGACCATCGACGAGCCATGGCGGGACGTTGAGTGGTTGGTCAGGAGAGGGTGGGGGAGTGCTGCGGAGGGCGCGCTCATAGATCAGACATGAGGTGGTGAAATACTTGAAGCGCTCGATTTCAAGCCCGCGGCTGAGGTGGACATTGAGCCGGAGATCGTAGCCAGCCTCACTGTAAGTCAGCTGGGTGCTGAAACTGCGGTAGGGCATGGGGTCGCCTTGTTTTCCGAATAAGGTGAGTGTGATGGGAATTTTGCCAGCCCATTCATCGTCTTCTTCGGTGAGAACAAGTAGTTCCTCTTTGGCCTCCTCGGCGAGGAAGGCCGCGTGTGCGCGGGTATGGGAATCGCCCCCGTGGATGCGAAATTGCTTCGAGCGGCTGATGACATGCTGAAGCTGTGGGGCTTTGGACTGAAGCGTGGGCTCGGCAATCCGGATGGCCTGCGGAGCTTCTTCAGCTCGGGCAAGCGAAGTTGTAAGAACTCCAAGGGCTAGCAGAAAATAGCGCATAGGGCTACTCGGAAAGGAGCGAATCAGGACTGTCCTGGAGACGAGGATCGAGCGTGACTTTTCCCTTCTCAAGTTTGATGGAGGTCATTTCTCGGAAGCCGAGATCGATTTCTTCCGCAAACAGGGTGGCGAGCTTCTCGTAGGATGGCATCAGAAGGATCAGGAAACCTTGAGGAACTGTGAGCTGGCCGAAGCGGCCGCCGCGAGGAGGCTTTGGAACGCTGGGATGGAACGGACCTCCTTCTAAAATGACGATTGTATGAATCCCTTCTTTGCTCTCACGCTTGTCGATTTGCAAGAACATGGAAGTGGTGATGGTGTAGCCCATTACTTCGCGCTCCATGATGATTTCCGCGAGATTCTCTTCGAGCTTGACCCATACTCCCTTGAAGCTGGCATCCAATTTTAAGGGCCCGCCCTGGGTGCCGATGAGCGAGCTATTGAGCCATTGATTGATCTGCGCCTCGGTGAGCGGAACTGGGTAACCGCGATCAATAGCGTTCTGGAGCACCACCCTCATTTCAAGATTTGATTCAGGTGTGCTTTGGGCGGCAGCAGCTTTAAGGGCGCTGAGATCCTGTGGCTGCGCCGCGAAATAGATGCAAACTCCCACGCCGATGAGAATCAAGAGCATGATGAACGAGAAGATGCGTGAGATGCATCCACGCCTCGGTGGGTAGTCGGAATCGTTGGACATCTGCCGATGAAATTAGCAAGTGAGGTGGAGTTTGCAAGCCATCACTTGGCGGTCTGAAGCTAGTCAGCAGCTTTGGGAGCAGGCGTTGCGGCGGCAGGTGCGGGTGTAGCTGGGGTATTTGCACTACTCTCAGCCTTGGCCCCCGCTTGGTAGGAGGATGAGCGGTAATCCGTCTGATAGAATCCAGCGCCTTTGAAGATGATTCCACCGCCGGTGCCGAGTAGGCGCTTCACGGTGCCATCGCACTCAGGTTGAGGGCAGGTAGTGAGTTTCGCATCATTCATGCTTTGGAAAACCTCGAAGCGTTTTCCGCATTTTTGACATTCGTAATCGTAATTTGGCATGAAGTTGGGCGGTATTTAGCAGGTTCCTCCGGCGGTGCAACACCTGTATGGGTGAAATGGAATGTAGCCTCGCATAATTTCCCGTGCCGTTCGGTGAATTGTCTGCTTGATTGGGGATCATGCCACCGCGCGTTAAGACAGTTGCTTTCATTTCAGTCGAAAAATTCTTCGATGCCCATGCCACTTCCCTTGGCTTGACGTTACTAAGCGATCGAATCGGCTTCGAGCGGCCAATCAGCGAGCCTGCGGTGAACCGCCCCGGCTTGGCGCTTGCTGGGTTTTTCTCCTACTTCGCACGGAAGCGGGTGCAGGTGTTAGGAAACTCAGAGTTGTCTTATTTAAAAAGACTTCCCGATGCCATGCGGCTGGATCGCTTCCGCCGGATGTGCGAGCGGGACATTCCCTGCATCGTGGTGGCCCGTGGCAGTGTGCTCGATGTTTCATTGATGAATGTGGCCGCGCAGCATGGGATTCCGGTGATGGGAACCTCGCAGGTGACGATGAATTTTCTAAACGCCGCCACCATTCGCCTTGAGCATGAGTTCGCGCCCAGCGTCACTCTGCACGGCTGCATGGTGGATACGCGCGGGATCGGCGTCTTGATCGTGGGCAAGAGTGGTGCGGGGAAATCCGAAACCGCCATCGGTCTGCTCGAGCGCGGAGCCTCGCTGGTAGCGGATGATATGGTCCGCATCAAGTACGTGGGCGGCGACCTCGTGGCCACCGCGCCAGACCTTTCGCGCGGCTACATCGAGATTCGTGGCATTGGCATCATCAACGTCGCAAATCTTTATGGCCTCGCATCCATCCGCCCGGATAAACGGCTGGATATCGTCGTCACGCTCAAGCCTCAAGCAGACCTCAATGAAGTGGACCGCTCGGGATTGCAGCAGAAAACTTACGAAATTCTCGGGCAAGAAGTCGCCCATGTGGAAATCCCAGTCGGCCCCGGGCGGGATACGGCGCGGATGGTCACCATCGCCGCGCTGGATCACCAACTGCGGCGTCTGGGCTACAACATGGCGGATGAATTCAACGAGCGCCTGCTCAAGCACATGGCGGGCAATCGACCGTGAGCGAGCCCGGCATTTTCCAGTCTTGCAGTCCGTAGCATCCACCGCAAGACTCCAGCCATGTTCACCGCCAAGTGGAAAAAGGAAGCGCAGCACCTCGTCAAGGCCGCCAAAAAATTTATCGATTACAAGCGCGATGTCCTCAAGCCCGAGCGGCTGAACGAAATCGAATTCCGCCGCCAGGATCTCATCGGCGCGATCAAAACCCGCGAGCTCGCCAAGGTCAACGAGGCCTCCAAACAACTCCGCAACGTTTGTGAAACCGCTCTTCCGTATGAGAAGCCGCTTGGCTGGCTTGAGGAAAATGTCGAGGTGATGTTCGTCGCCATCGTCATCGCTCTAGGGCTGCGGGCCTACTATCTCCAGCCATTCCGGATTCCCACCGGCTCCATGCAGCCTACATTGAATGGCATCATCGGTACCCCTACGCCACGGGCCGAGTGGCCGGGCATGCCACAGCGGATCGTCGAGAAAGTCCTACGCGGGCGCAGTTATGTTTACGTCGTCAATGAGCAGGATCGGCAACTGGCCTTCACCCGGACGGGCATGCCAGACATTCGGGACACTCAGTTCATGCACTTTTTCAGTCGCTCGGAACTCTATCTCACGGATTCACCACCCATTCGCCTACCCGCACCAGCGAATCCAGCCTTACAAATCGGCCTCAAAACAGCAATCACCAATGCCGCCCGCAATGGCGGGATACTCCCCAAAGGCACGGTCCTTTGCGAGGGCACCGTCGATTCTGGAGACCTCGTCCTCGTTGACAAATTCTCCTATCACTTCCGCAAGCCCAAGCGCGGCGAAGTCTTCGTTTTTGACACCGTCGGAATTGAGGGGATCCAGTTTCGCAGTGGCGACCAAGGGGCCGGCTCCCACTACATCAAGCGCCTTTGCGGCGTGCCTGGCGATACGCTTTCTATCCAGCCGCCCAATCTTCTCATCCATGATAAAATCGCCCAAGAACCGGGCATCCAGCGCGTCATTCAAGGGCAGGGACCTTACTCGATCAATGCCGAGGGCTATAGCCTCGCGAACCCGGAAGGCCCGCACAATGGCAGGCGCTTTCCTCAATATATCTTCCAAACGACTTCTAAATTTTCCCTCTCCGCAAATGCTCCCGTCGGCATGCGCGAGTATGCCGCACTTGGCGATAATTCAGCAAACTCCTTGGACTCCCGCTACTGGGGCTCCGTAAAAGAGTTCAACCTCGTCGGCCCTGCGCTGTTTGCGCTTTGGCCCATCACCACCGGCCACTGGGGGCTCATCCGTTGAGATCGTGTCCACCGCCTCGGAAATCACCCGCCAGGCTAAGTCGAATCTCGCATTCGCACTGAAAATTCTGCCCCGTGAGCAACAGCAGGACATGCTGGTGTTCTATGCCTTTTGCCGCACCATCGATGATCTAGCCGACGATCCATCGCGCCCGCTTGCCCATCGTGCCGAACTGTTAGACGCTTGGAAAAACGGTATTTCAGCAGGATTTCCCGCGCCTGATGAATTCCAATCAGAGCTAATCGCACTCCGTGATCGGCATCAACTTCCCAACGAGCTGTTGGTCGCCATCATTGAGGGCTGCCAGATGGATCTCCAGCCCCAGCGCTTCACCACTTGGGATGATCTTTCCGGCTACATCGGAAAAGTCGCCTGCGCGGTAGGCCTCATTTCCATCCGGCTCTTCGGCTGTCAGGATCCTGCTTCTGAGCGCTACGCCATCGTCCTCGGTCATGCCCTGCAGCTCACCAATATCTTGCGAGATATTGGAGAAGACCTATCAAACGGCGGACGCCTCTATCTGCCATTAGAAGACCTAGCGCGCTTCGGCCTCACCGAGCAAGATTTGGCGACCCGCGTCACGGATTCCCGTTTTCTTGCCCTGATGGAATTCCTCGCCACCCGTGCCGAGGGCTTCTTCAACGAGGCGGAAAACTTACTCCCCGCCCGCGATCTACAAGCCCTCCGCCCCGCCCGCATCATGGGGGAAATTTATCACCTACTCCTCGCAAAAATGCGCGACGATCATTTCCAAGTTTTCACCAAACGCTACCGCATCTCCAAGCCTCAAAAAATTCTCATCCTCTCCAAGCATCTGATTGCGCGGAACTAAGATCGCGAATAAACTCTTCCTCATCCCGTCTCACGCTCATGTCGCAACTACCAATCGCCACCCTCGTCCTCGCCACCCTCTCTCTGTTCTCATGCGTGCCTCCGTACGATCCCTACGCGCCGCCACCGCGCTTCCGTCCGAATCCGCCCTTCGCACCCGAGCAGGTAAACCCTTACGATCGAGCTAACTCACCTGACCCGTACGGGAATTTCAACTCCCGGCCCGCCCCCAATTCTGCGCCCCCGCCACTTAGGCCCACCCCACCCGCTGCCGGCAGCTATCCTACCGCCACCCGCACCACCAATCCCAATCAGGTCCTCAGTCCCTACGCACCTTACAACGTCATCGATATTGAAGGCTTCCAATCCGGCAAACTTGCGCGTGATCCCTCCAACCAAAAAATCTTCCGCATTCCCTAAGGAGAAGGGGTTTGCAACCCCTCTACGAAGAATTGGCAGATAGGGAGAAGGGGTTTGCAACCCCTCCCCGAAGAATCGGAAATTCACTGGGCTTGTGAAAGGGGCTATAACCCCCATCTCCAATCCATTTCACTTTCTGAACCTTTTGCATTGCCGAGCCGGATGTCTCTGCTAGCTTGCCAGCGACTGGTTGAGGAAGCAGATGAATAATGCATTACTTGAACATCCCGTGCTCGTTCTAAATCGGTTTTGGCAACCGATTCATACCTGCTCCGTCAGGCGTTCCCTGCACCTGCTCTGCCTCGGCCACGCTCACGTCGTCCAAGTCGAGGGAGAAGAACGCTTCAATACTCACGACCTCGGCTCATGGATCACCTACTCGGACCTCACCGCAGATTTGGAAATGATCCATGCCGCCCGGATCGCCCTCCGCGTGCCAAAGATCATCGTGCTCTCGGTTTATGATCGGCTGCCACGGCTTGAGGTGAAGTTCACCCGCCGCAATGTTTTCCTGCGGGATAAATTCACCTGCCAATACTGCGCCAAGGTCCTTCCTGAAACTCAGCTAAATCTCGATCACGTCACGCCGCGTGCCAAGGGCGGGCGCACCTCTTGGGAAAACATCGTCACCTCCTGCTTCCGCTGCAATACCCGCAAGGCCAATAAAATGCCTTACGAGGCAAATATGCATCCCCAGAGCAAGCCCTTCGCCCCACGCTGGCGGCCACTCTACGGCATTCACGAGAATGGCCTCGCCGATGAAAGTTGGAGTCACTTCCTCTATCAATCTCGCGATGAAGACCGCCGCTCGGCCTAGATAGGCTCGGCTGGCTGCGTTGCCTCCTCAATCTTCGGCAGTGCCATTTGGATTTTTTCCAAGCCCTCTAACATCCTCGCGTGGGGGCAGCCGAAGTTAAATCGGATCCATCCCGGCCAGCCGAAATAAGCACCATCGGAGAGAAACAGCCCGGCGTTTTTCTCGAAAAACTGCGCTGGATTTTCCACTCCCATTTCCCGTGCATCGATCCATGCCAGATAGGTGGCCTCGCCCGCGCGCATGCTCAAACCTGGGCACTGGGTGTTGATGAATCTCACGAGAGTGTCGCGATTGATGGTGAGATATTCCATCAATTCTTTGCGCCATGGCTCGCCATCGCGGTAAGCGGCCTCTGCGGCATAGTAGGAAAGCGCGTTTATTTCGGATAATGTATGCCCGCGTGCAGCCATGAAGCGGCGGCGCACAGTCTCGTCCGGGATCACAGCGTAGGCATAACCAAGGCCTGCGATGTTCCAAGTCTTGCTCGGGGAAAGCAGCGTAATGCATCGCTTAGCCAGGTTTTCCGGCAAATTAAGGGCTGAGAAATGCGGATCTTGTGAGTCAGCGAAAATGAGATCGCAATGGATTTCATCCGAGACCAAAATCAGATCGTGTCTCTCACAGAATTGCGCCAATAGCGTGACTTCTCTCTCAGAAAAGACTCGGCCTAACGGATTCTGCGGATTGCAAAATAAAAACACTTTGGTCTGCGGAGTGACATTCACCTCCAGCATATCCCAATTGATATAACCCCGCCCGCTTTCTGAAAGAAAGTGATCCACCGTGATCAAACTCGCATGTGCATCATGATGCGTGGCGATGAAGGGTGGGTAAACTGGCGTGCAGGTCATCACCGTTTCACCTGGTTTGCAAAAAGCACGGGCTGCCAAGGACAAGGCCGGGACTAGCCCGCCGAGATGGACGATGTGCTCAAGCGGTACTTCCGCGTTACGGCGATCGCGCAAATAGTCGATCACCGCTTCATTGAGGCCAGCGTGCGGCTGCGCATAGCCGAAGATTGCATGGTCCACCCGCCGCCGCAGCGCCTCCATGATCGGTGGCGCGGTGGCAAAGTCCATGTCCGCCACCCAGAAGGGATCCAATTCTGGCTTGCGATCATACTTGATGCAGCCGGTGCCACGGCGGTTGATGGCTGTATCGAAGTCAAATTTCATCTGCGGGAAGTGTCCATCAAAGTTACTTGAACATTCAAGCCTGACCTCTGATGGACATCGAAATTATTGATAATCTCCGCTGCGTTCTAAACGGGCTACCGCCGTGTCTGAAATCACATTTTCCGGGCCGATTGCGATTCGGATCAGTTTGAGTAAACTCCGCGTCACCGGCTGGATCAGCATGAGCGGCACACTGCGAAGTTTAAGCAACGCTCGATATTCAGCAGGCAGCGAGGCCAGTGCGGATTGAAATAGTAGCTCGTAAATCGGCAGTGCAGTGAGTGGCAGCGGGGGATGCCGCAGCCAGCGGATTACCTCTTGGGTGTCCGCTGTCACGGCTAGTTCACCTTGGTATTTCTGGATGGCTACGAGTAATTCCGCTTCACTGAGAGGGACATCATACAGGCCCAAGGGTTCGACAGATTTTGCCCACAGGCGGATGTAAGCATCTGCGCCACCGGGAATTTCCCGTGCGGAAAATAGCTGATGGCTGCGGAGGAACGAATCCATGAATGCGATGTGGACCCAGCGTAAAAGGTCTGGATCCGCCGCCCGGTAGGCACGGGTTTCGCCGCCAGCACTCTGGTATTCGCCTTTCACTCGGCTGTGCATTTGATTGATCCGTGCCGCTTCGTCCGCAACCGCTTGATGGGACGCAAAGGTGGTAATCGTCAGCCAGCGGATGGTGCCGGAGAGCCGTCCCAAGGGATCGCTCTTGTAGCGCGAGTGGGTGCGAACACCCGCGAGGCTGCCGGGATGGAGCGCTTGCATCAGCAGCGCGCGCACCCCGCCGACCAAAGTGCCAAAATCCGCATGGACCACCCACGGTGCGTCATTTGGCAGATAGAGCCCCGGGCCATCGCCGGAGGCAATGGTATCGAGCCAAGGTGGCACTCCGCTTGGATCGTCGAATAGAAGTGCCCGCAGTCTCTTTGCGAAGAATTCTTGGATTGCTGAATTTTTGGGACGTGGCATGCAGTTGATATGATCCGATCAGATAAAATCCGAAGGTGAACTCGTTTTCTCTATGTAGAGCCGCACCGTCATCTTGCAACTGAAGTTGCACCAATCTCCGCCGGGGCGCCAGCCTTTGGACTGCGGTGAGCATCACCGCTTTGACGCAGGAAGTGGGTTTCTCGCCGGATGCCGGGGCTTTGAAAAAAGTGTCCGAAGTCACGCCCTTTTTTATTTCCCAAGTCTTCCTCAAAGCTCAGCCCACACCTCAAAGCGGCGATGCTCACCGCACTCCAAAGTTCCCCTTCGGCGGACCCTGCTCGACAAACTGATTTTTCCCCGCTTGCAAAAGCCCATCGTGACGTCGAACGTGGCTCAATCATCTAACAAATTTATGTCCGAAGAGCCCCTACCTCCCGCCAAGCCGTATGTTCCACCGCCTGTGATCATTCCGCCGCCAGTGATATCGGCACCGCCACCACCACCGCCTTCTCCGATGGCGTCGAGTTCGGCTGGAACAGCAGCGGCACCTGCCGTAAAAGTTAAAATCCGCGACGCTGACGACGCTGTTTCTCTCACATCAGTATCGATTAACAGTCGGATTATCGCGGCATTCATCGATGTGTTGGTCGTTGCGGGAATAATGATTTTAGCGGCATTAATCCTACCAGATATTCTCAGCAAAATCGCATGGCTCGCGGGGCTGGCGTATATGATCGTGCGCGACTCTTTACCTTTCCTTGATGGCCAAAGCGTGGGCAAAAAAGTCATGAAACTCCGAGTAACGACTTTGGATGATCAACCACTCACCAAGAATTGGGAAAAAGCACTCATTCGCAATGTCATCCTCGTGATCCCATTGCTCAATTTAGTCGAGCTGGCCGTGCTGTTGATGCGCGATGGTCAAGCCGACCGTGGCCGCCGCCTCGGAGACGAGTGGGCGAAGACCAAAGTAGTCGCGGTGATACCGCCTACCGATCCCTCAGATTCTGTTTGATTGAACCTTCCGCTCTTTCCAAATCAATCTCTCCGCGTCAGTTCCACGAACACATCTTCCAAGGTGGCCGTGTGGCGGAACAGGGTGCGCAAGGGCCAGCCGTTTTGGGCGGCGAGCTGATGGATGCGTTCGCGAGAATCCGTGCCTGAATCCACCCAGACGGTGTAGCGAGTCCAGCCATCTTCGAGGGCCTCTGGGGTGACTTTTTTCACTTGTTGAAGGCGATTGAGTGCTGCGGCAGTCACTTCGGCATCGGCCTGGATTTCCACCTGGATGCGACCGGCGGCCCGCATTTGACCTACCAAGTTCGCGGGGGTATCTGCGGCCTTGATCTTCCCGCCATCGATGATGATCACGCGATTGCAGGTCATTTCCACTTCCGGTAAAATGTGGGTGGAAATTAAAACGGTGTGGGATTGGCCGAGGTGGCGGATGAGCTCGCGGATTTGGCGGATTTGGTTCGGATCGAGGCCGTTGGTGGGCTCGTCGAGAATGAGCAACTCGGGATCGTGGACGAGGGCATCTGCCAGGCCGACGCGTTGGCGGTAGCCTTTCGAGAGGGTTTTGATCATCTTGCGGCGGACGTTGCCAAGCCCGCAGGTGTCGATCACATCAGCCACGCGGCGGCGGCTATCGGTATTGTTGAGGCCTTTGAGCTGGGCGCGGAATTTTAGGTATTCACGCACCCGCATATCGTCATACAGCGGGACGTTTTCCGGCATGTAGCCGATTTTTCTGCGGGCTTCGATGGATTGGCGGAACACATCACAGCCGCCAATGCTGGCAGTGCCGGCGGTGGGTGGCAGGTAGCCGGTGAGCATGCGGAGGGTGGTAGTTTTTCCTGCTCCGTTTGGCCCGAGGAAGCCGACGATCTCGCCCTTGGCCACCGAAAATGAGATACCACGCACGGCTTCGTGGCGGGCGTAGCGCTTGGTAAGATCGTGAACTTCAATCATGGTGAAACTAATGCGTAGAGAGATTGTTTAAATTCCCGCTTGTACGATTGACGGCGGGCTGCTTGCCCATTAATGAATCCCCGTGCGCGGCGGGCCAAGCGGTAATTTTGCGAGTTCGCTCTATCATTTTAAACTTTCCTCATGAACTCCTCAGTTTCGGCGCGGCAGAACGCAGATGTATTGGAAGCTAAATATGCTCAATGGTGTGAGAATCCGCAATCGGTCGAAGCGACATGGGCGGCATTTTTTGAGGGTTTCGAGCTCGGCTCGGCTCAACTGAAGCGCAAGGAGGAGGTCGCAGCCAAGGCAGCCATGGCTCCCCCAAGCGATGCAGACACAGACACTGCATTTTACGGCAGGGTCACGAGCTTGATTTATAATTACCGCACTCTCGGCCACACTCAGGCCCACATTAATCCGTTGGAAAGCAATCCTGAGCGTAATCCGAGATTGCGCTTGGAGCAATTCGGCCTCACCGATGCGGACTTGGATCGTGATATTTCCAATTCATTTTTCCGCCACGGAGATAAGATGAAACTGCGCGAGATGGTAGCAGGCTTGGAGGCGACATACTCAGGGAAAATCGGCTTCGAATTCATGCACATCAACAATACCACCGTGCGCCATTGGGTGCGTGAGAGGATTGAAATGCATGCGCTGCGGCACGAGGAGACTCCGGCGAAGAAGCTCAATTCTCTCTGCTGGGTGCTGGAATCCGAGGCTTTCGAGCATTTTCTAGGCAAACGCTTCCTCGGTGAGAAACGTTTCTCCAACGAGGGCGGGGAGGGGATCATGATCATTCTCAACGCGATTCTCGAAGCTTGTCCGTCGCATGGCGTCAAGGAGATCGAAATGGGAATGTCTCACCGTGGGCGGCTCAACGTGCTCGCCAATTTCGTCAGAAAATCTCTGACCACTCTGCTCTATGAATTCACCCCGACGTATGAAACGGGACTCGTGGCCGGCGATGGGGACGTGAAATATCACCTCGGCTACGAAAGTTTCCGTGAGCTGACTGATGGAAAAGTCCGCCTCAATTTAGCGGCGAATCCAAGCCATCTCGAGGCCGTCAATTCGATCGTTGAGGGAAAAGTCCGTGCCCGACAGCGAGTGCTGAACGATGGCCAAGGCGGCGAAATCAATCGTGGCCTTGTTTTGCCAATTCTGCTCCACGGCGATGCTGCTTTTGCTGGTCAAGGATCAGTCGCCGAGGTTCTCAATCTATCACAACTCAAAGGCTACCGCACCGGCGGCACCATCCATCTAATCATCAATAATCAGATCGGATTCACCACTTCTCCAGCGGACGCGCGCTCCACCGTGTATGCCACGGACGTCGCAAAAATGGTCGAGGCACCGATTCTCCATGTCAATGGCGAGGAGCCGATGGAACTTTATTGGGCAGCGCTATTTGCTTTGGAATTCCGCCAGAGATTCGAGCGCGATATCGTGATCGACATGTATTGCTACCGCCGCCAAGGCCACAACGAGGCGGACCAAGCGGCATTTACCCAGCCCATCATCGCTCGTAAAATCGCCGAGCGTGAGTCCTTCGGTGTCACTTACAAGGCACAACTCATCACCGACGGGATCATCTCTCAAGCAGATGCAGATGCACTAGACGCCGCGATCTGGGCGAAGCTGGAAGAAGGTTATCAAAAAATGCTCCAGCTCCAGGAAGCGGGCGATCGCACTGCGTTCAGCGGCTCCACCGGCGTCGTCCAAGAGCCATACACCCATGCCCCGGTGCCGACCGGGATTGCTGAAAATCAACTCCAACACATCGGTAAGGTGCTCACCACTATTCCCGAGGGCTTCAATTTGAATCCTACTTTGGAAAAGCGCTTCATTCCGCGTCGGATCGAATGCCTCAAAAATGGTGGCCCCATCGATTGGGCGCTCGCGGAGTCGCTCGCCTTTGGCTCGCTCTTGCTGGAAGGCACACCCGTCCGCCTTTCAGGCCAAGATTGCCGCCGCGGCACCTTTTCCCAACGCCACGCCGTTTTCTATGATTCTGACGACCGCGGCCGCCACATTCCATTGGAGCATCTCTCGCCGGACCAAGCG
>Ga0105045_10001268_pt1 | contig 20452 bp, 18 predicted proteins | sample MAT02_FD_78089 | JGI IMG/M metagenome (GOLD analysis project Ga0105045, IMG submission 78089) | Freshwater microbial communities from Lake Fryxell liftoff mats and glacier meltwater in Antarctica - MAT-02 (megahit assembly) | ecosystem: Environmental > Aquatic > Freshwater > Ice > Liftoff... | reverse complement strand
AGATCCGTTCCTCAGCGGTGGCTGGCTCGTCTCGCTGAGTGTCATCGCGTTGTCACTCGTGATAGGTGTGCGCTATTTTCGACAGACCGAGAAAACGTTTGCAGATATGATTTGAATGAATAATCAACACGCAATCCGTATCGAATCGCTTGGTAAGAAATACATGCTGCACCATCACCAGCAGCGCGAAAAATATCATGCTCTCCGAGATACTTTCGGTAACAGCTTTCGAAACATATTGCATTGGATGCGCAGAAAAACGAAGCCGAACAAACCTGAAGAATTCTGGGCACTCCGCGATGTCAACCTGAACATTACCGAAGGCGAAGTCGTCGGGATCATTGGTCGTAACGGCGCTGGCAAAAGTACACTGCTGAAAATTCTGAGCCGGATCACGGAGCCGAGTACTGGGCGTGTAACATTGAATGGCCGAATCGCAAGCCTGCTCGAAGTCGGCACGGGCTTTCATCCAGAACTCACAGGCCGAGATAATATATATCTGAATGGCAGCATCCTAGGAATGAGTCGCAAGGAGATTCGCAATAAGTTCGCTGAAATTGTCGCGTTCGCTGAAATCGAAAAATTTCTAGATACTCCTGTGAAGCGATATAGCAGCGGCATGTATATCCGCTTAGCATTTGCGGTCGCGGCACACCTCGAGCCAGAAATACTCATCGTCGATGAAGTGCTTGCAGTGGGCGATGCACAATTTCAGAAGAAATGCCTAGGAAAAATGAACGAAGTCGCACGAACTGGCCGCACCGTACTATTCGTGAGCCATCAAATGGCAAATATTATTCAACTCTGCAACCGATGTGTACTACTTGATAATGGCAAGATCCTAGCAGATGGAAACACCCGCGAAATTGTTGAGCAATATATGTCGGCAAACAGAGAGAATCAGAACTATGAACGCGATATAACTAGAAAACCACATGGCTCATATATACAAAGCGCGAGTATCCTCGAGCCAGAAAATCGAATGTTAGAGTTCGGGGAAATACTCCATGTGCAAGTAGTATGCCACAGTGACGTAACAGTAATAGTTGCAATAGAATTCATCATCCGAGATGAATCCATGCACCCCATCATCTTCCTACCAAGTGGCTTACGCTTCGGCACCGAATTTGAACTATTACCCGATACGCCAATAACAATACGATGCACAATTGGCCCCCTCCCTCTCGCCGTGGGGAAATATGCTATTGATATACTATTAGCACGATCCGGTCGGGCGGTAGACGATAGACAAGAGAATGCGTTACACTTCCAAATAACATACGCCGACCCATGTGGCACGCATTCTCAGTTCACGCAACAGCAACGACAAGGCTGCGTGCATATACCCGCAACATTCACCCAGGTTAAAGATCAGTAATGCCTGTTGCTGATTACCTCATTGTTGGAGCCGGTCTCACGGGTAGCGTGATTGCCCGGATGCTTTCGGATGCGGGCCGCGACGTTCTCGTATTAGATCGCCGCTCACACCTCGGCGGCAACGTCCACGATCATACACATAAATCCGGAATCAGAATTCACACATATGGCCCACATTACTTTCGCACAAGCTCCGAACGAATCTGGGAGTTTGTGAATCGGTTCTCAGAGTTTTATAAATATGAGGTATGTATAAAATCCGATATCTATGGCGAACTTGTCAATTGGCCTATCTCAGCAAGCTACATCCGCAAAGTAATTGGCAACAACTGGCTACCTGAATTTGTGGGAACACCAAGTAACTTTGAGGACGCTGCATTGAAAATGATGCCACGAAAAATCTACGAACTCTTCGTGAAAGAATATACCGAAAAACAATGGGGCGTATCTACTCAATCATTAAGCGCCAAACTGATCGACCGGTTCAATATAAGATTTGACGACGACCCACGACTCACACCGCATGCACGGTTTCAAGGCATTCCATCATTAGGTTACGCGCATTGGATGCAGCAGATGCTTAACGGTGTTTCAACAATTACAGGTTGCGATTATAACATAAAAAGCGAAAAATATCAATATCAAGCTAAGCTAATATACACTGGCCCGATCGATGAATTCTTTGGCTACGATATTGGCAAACTTAAATACCGTTATCAACGCCGCGAACACAAAATCGTAACGGGCATCAGGGGAAATGGACAAGCTTGCGGGCAGATCAACAACCCTTTGCATTCTGGTGGACCACATATCCGTACGCTCGAATGGAAGCAGATGATGCCATGCCACGAGTCGAATTTAATCCGAGGAACGATCTTAACAACGGAGACTCCAGATACACCGACCAATCCAAATGATTATGAATATCCGTTTCCCGATGATGCCAACGCTCAACTGTATCATCGGTATCGTCTCCGGGCGAAATCCCTTGAGAACATCATCATTTGTGGTAGACTCGGGGAATATCGATATTTCGATATGGATCAAGCTATCGCTCGCGCAATGACAATTGCGGAGCAGATCCTGAATGAATAATTCTTCACTACCGTTGAATTCCGTTGCAGCAGTGATTGTAACATTTAACCGCCTCACGCTTCTGAAGGAATGTATCGCAGCAGTACGGTACCAAACGATACCACCGAACGAAATCATTGTCCTCAATAATTCGAGCACCGATAGTACGGCAGAATGGCTAAATATACAGAATGACGTTATTGTGGTAACACAACCAAACGCTGGCAGTTCTGGCGGGCAATCGACGGGAATTCGCACTGCATACGAGCGTGGCCACGACTGGTTCTGGTGTATGGATGATGACACAATTCCAGAGCCAACCGTACTCGAAGAGTTGAAGAATTGCTTCGCATTCGGAGATAAGAATACTGGATTCATCTGTAGTCTTACTGTCGATATTAACGGAAATATATTTTATCCATTGCAACCAATATCACCTGGCGACTGGCTTGCCAAGGTACTAGATACAAAATGTATTCGTGTTCGAGAATCGACTTTTGTATCGGTCATGTTCAGCCGAACTGCAGTCGCCTCAGTCGGCTTACCACTATTCTGGATGTTCATCTGGGGAGACGATATAGAATATACACGCCGAGTAACATGCCAACATAATGGCTGGCTGATGTTAAGTAGCCGAGTAGTTCATAAATGGGCGGCTCGTCCGGACTGGGAAGATCCGTATAGCACCCCAATCGGTCGGCAACGCCAGCTCTATTTAATACGAAACACCCTCATTAACATTCGATGCGACACAACGATTAGCATCCGTACGCGATGGCAGTTAAAATTCGGTGTCATTCGCCGCGCAATAGGGTTGATACTTCTCCGCAAAATGCCGACCTGTACGATCTGTTGGATCTGGGACGGTTTGTTTCGCAAAATTGTTTATGACTATCCAAAATGAGTAGCCCAACCTTCAAAGACCTCGCACGATTACTCCGCGACGCGAGCGCCATGCGTACGAGTCGAACTTCAGCAATGACACGATATTGCTGGCACCGATTCAGACGTAGGCAGCACCTCTGGCTTCATCAGCGCGCCACTATTGAGGGCATCCGAAATATCTCAACCAATGGACTCTTGAGTGTGGGGACCGATCCCTACGAATTTGCATCGCCATATGATGCAACACTATTGCGAGTTCAAGGGAAACTCATAGTTCACGGGCAATATAGTATCGGATCGGGTACACGCATTGATATTGGGCCACGTGCCACTATGAATATCGGTGCGGGATTCATGAATGTAGGAGTAAAAATACTGATACGTCATTCTCTCCAGATTGGCAATCACGTATTCATTGGATGGAATTGTACAATACTTGATGATGATTTGCATCATCTGAACTATGCAGATCAACGAGTGCAAAATCATGGCATTCGTATTGGCAATAAGGTCTGGCTCGGCTGCAACGTCACGCTTTTGAAAGGTAGCATCATTCCCGACGGTTGCGTAGTTGCCGCGAATAGTCTGGTCAATTCAAAGTTTGACATCCCTAACACGCTCCTCGCAGGCTCTCCAGCACGAGTTGTGAAAACCAATATCACTTGGAGCGAATGACATCCATACACTATGAAGCCCCGAATTCTATACATTCAATACACGAACCCAGCATGTTATCCCCCGCTGGAGCACTCATCGCACATTCTTGCCGAGGATGGTTGGGAAGTTCTGTTTCTGGGTGCTCACAACCCTGGCGTAGAAGCGTTGAGATTTGAGCCGCATCCGCAAATTCGGGTGCGCAACCTGCCAACTGTTCGCCCGAAGTGGCTGCACCATGTACGGTACCTGATATACTGCATTTGGGTCATTGCATCATGCATTTATTTCCGCCCGCGATGGGTTTATGCTTCGGATGCTTGGAGTTATCTGCCGGCATTACTAATATCATACTCTTTACGAGTTCCAATCCTGTTGCACGAACACGATTATCAGGAACTACACGTCAACCGTATCAGAAGATTCATCGCAAAATGTCGAGCCAGGCTCGCCAAACGTGCTGTAATATGTGTGATCCCACAGCAGCAGCGCGCAATTGCTTTCCATGCAGAGTTAAAGCCAAAGCAAACTATCGTAGTTTGGAACTGCCCCAGTATTAATGATATTGGCTTTCAACAATCAACTCGATCCGGGCTACTTCGTTTAATCTACATCGGTAGCATAGTACAAGATCGATTGCCACTGGCACTAATCCAAACCGTAGAAAGGATGCCAAAGGTACAGTTGCAAATTATCGGATATCCTACTTCGGAATCAATAGAATACTATCACTCACTCTTAAAGTATGTTTTTCAGCATAGTCTCGAATCTCGTATCCAAATTCTGCCACCACAGCCACGGTCTCAATTGAAGCACTATTTACAATCAGCCCATGTGGGTGTTGCTACGCTGCCATCGTATTCTAAAGACGTGAATATGGTTGACATGGTAGGTGCATCTAACAAAGTTTTTGAATATTTTGCCTCGGGATTAGCTATTGTTGTCACAGCGGGTTCCTATTGGAATCACTGCTATGTCAAACCGGGATATGCCAAGGCGGTATTACCAGAATATATAACTTCAATGACTCATGTGATTCAATGGTTTCTCGATCACCCTGAGGAAACACGTTTAATGGGGGAATCGGGCCGGCAGCGGGTTATCACCGAATGGAACTATGAGACACAGTTCGAGCCAGTACGCATATTACTATGCCTCCTAAGCGACAACAAATCCAATCTATGAAAGTGAACTCACAGCACGACCACGCCATAACTGACAGTGCCGATATACGATTGTTGATTGTTGGCAATAGTTCGCACTCGCACCTCGGCGGATACTTGTATGAGTCGGCGCAGGACATTGGAATTGACGTTAAGATAGCTGATACCAAACTCGCTTTTGGAAGTCGGTACATTCAAGCTGTATATTGGCGATATTTCGATCGACTTCCTTCACAAATAGCTCAATACGAACGCAAGCTTCTCGCACAAATTCAATACTTACAACCAACACATCTACTGGCAACTGGTCTTGCGCCCATACGTAAGCCAATCTTGCAATATCTTCAACAATTAGGAATCAAAACGCTCAATTACTTGACAGATGACCCCTGGAATCCCGTGCACTGGTCATCTTGGTTTCAACAAGCACTTTCACTTTATGATTGCGTATATACGCCTCGTCGGTCGAACATTGATGACTTGATAAATCATGGTGTACCTCGCGTGAATTATCTCCCCTTCGCCTACACAAAGAACCATGTCTGCAAACGCACTCGCCAGAATAACCCACCCATTGACATCATATTTGTTGGCGGAGCCGATCCTGATCGTATACCAATCATTACGGCACTGATCAACGCAGGGTTTTCCGTTTTGCTTGTCGGCGGTTACTGGAATCGTATCCGACGGACTTCGTCGGTCGCGTTAGGCTTCCGGACATGCCAAGAAATTCTTCAACTATCTCTGCAGGCAAAAATTACACTCATTCTTCCACGTCACGCCAACCGGGATGGCCATGTCATGCGATCCTACGAGGCAGCTGCATCGGCCAATTGTTTGCTTGTCGAGTGGACCGAAGAACATGAACAGATCTACGGCCCAGATGAAAAATGTGTTGCGTATTTTAAATCTTTAGAGTCAATGATTACTGTAGTCAGGCGACTTATAGAGTCTCCAGATTGTCGGAACCGATTGGGCTTAGCGGTCCAGGAGCATATTACACGGGGCCACAATACATATAAGGATCGACTCAGAACAATACTCGGTATTAGTTAGTGATGCCAAATTCTGACATGCCAATAACATGAAAATTATCCCATTACATCGGAATCTCAGTCGACAATTTATTGTCGCCATCGGATACATAGCCGCAGTCATCTTCCTGATTTCATGCACTGGTGGGGCGTTTGAGACATCGTACGCAATCGCTATACGTGGATCACTTGTAATTTCATTAAGTTTATTGCCAGGCGCCATATATTTGAGTAGCCAAGATCGTTCATCTCTCCCGCTCATGCCGATGAATTCTCTTTTCTACACGATCGCATTTGGAATGCCTGCATTCTCTCAGGCATCTGATCGAAGATTGGTTGTACACGATATCATTCGCGAATCATCTTTAGAAACGACCATATATGCACTACTTGCTCAAATTATTTTTTATTATACTACTTTTGCATTACTACCCTGGTCCAGAATACAATTTTTCGCTGGGGGAATTAGCTCAACTCAGGTCAGACAAATGGCTTGGACGTTAATCGCCTGCAAGATAATCGGTATTGCCATACCGTCGCTCGGAACAATTCCTACTGTCGGTCAGTTCAGTAGCTTGGCAGGTATAATTGGTACCGCGTTGATCTACGGCCTATATCTCATCAGAAAGTTAAGTCCCGTGGAGTGTTTAATATTCTTTGCTATGTTCATTCCAGTAGAACTCGCATTGCGTATTAGCACCGGCTCAATAGCGAATGCCATGCTACTCTGCTTATTGCTAATTACTGTGAAGTGGGCCGTTGCATCTCGCGTCGACTGGGTGATCCTCTTCGTACTACTCATTACCTTTATACTTTTCGCGCCACATAAACAGGAATACCGTAGAATAACATGGAGTAACGATCGTGGAGAATTGTCGTCCATCGAAAAGTTTGTAATTTATATTGAGATTGTCTCGAATTCTTGGCAATCCGAACGGACACCATTGCCCGAGGCGGAGGCGAACGCTATTGCCCAACGATTTAATCAACTCATAATTTTGGATATTGTCCATGCTTACACGCCTGAGCTTGTTCCTTATTGGAATGGCAAAACATTGGAATCTGGATGGACTGTTTTTATCCCACGGTTGATCTGGAATGATAAGCCGACACAAACTATTGGGAATGAATTCGGTCATCGGTATTTTCTTTTGGATTCAGAAGACCAAACAACATCAATCAATCTACCATGGCTCATTGAACTCTATGCCAATTTTGGCGATAGTGGTGTCATCATTGGGTTTTGTATTTTTGGTGGACTATTCGCCGCTATCGACAGAACTTTTGGAAAGCCAAACTCTCATCTGCTCAACCGCCTTCTTCCTCTGGGTCTCACGCTGAATCTTGGTTATCCTGAATCGAATATTATTGTATTGTGGGGAGGTCTTGTATTAGGATCACTCGGTTTATACCTTGCCACACGCTTCATAGCCGAACTGAGATTGTAGCGTAAATGAAAATTCTCATGGTTGCTGGAGACATACTCGGTTATGGTGGCATACCCTTTTTCAACCGGATGCTAATACAAGCAATTTGCGAAACGAGATCAATACGCCATTTAACCTGTATCTCGCGTATTGATAGCAATGCTGATCTCCAAAATACATTATGGCCATGTACTAAACAGGGTATGGCGGGTAATAAACTGCGGTTCGCATTGCGTCTCGGCTGGTTGCTCCACCGTGAGCACTGGGATCTTGTGATCTTCACCCATGTTAACTTAACTCGACTTCTCCCGTTCTGTATACGCGTGCCGAATTCACTCATTGTATTCCATGGAATAGAAGTCTGGACCTCGTTCGACATATATACACGATTTGGCGTGAATCTAACACGTTCTATCATGTCAGTATCTCGGTATACGGCTTGTCGTACTCAGATGGCAAATTCGATGCTTGCGAATCGAACTATAACAATCTGCCAATTGGGTTACACTTGTTTGGAGACTGAAGTAGACGAGGTTGCAGATGTAAATACGACTCCATATATCTTGTCGATTGGGCGTATGGAAGCCAGTGAGCGATATAAGGGTTTTGACGAATTAATACACATCTGGCCGAGATTTCTCAGTTATAACCCACAGTTTATGCTGTACTTGATTGGAGATGGTAGTGATCGACAGAGACTCGAGGAACTTGCAATGAAGACGTCATGTCGTATACAATTTTTAGGCCGAGTAACGGAGTCCAATAAAAATATGTATTTGCGACATTGCACAGCATTTGCACTTCCCTCTAGTGGTGAAGGGTTCGGCCTGGTCTTTCTCGAGGCGATGTCAGAGGGGAAAGCGGTCCTCTGTGGCTCCGTAGATGCTGCCCACGAAATTGTTATGGATCATGTGACAGGTCGAGTCGTTAACCCTAAAGACCCTGATCGACTTCTTGACGGCCTACTGGATGTCGCGGGTAACAATTCAAGAGTATATGGTGCGGCAGGCAAGCAACGCTATCTACAAGAATTTACTTTTTTTATGTTTCAACAACGATTCGTAAGGGTTCTCGACATCGCGATCGAGAAGAGATACTGATGTGCGGAATCGCTGGTATGATTGGCAATAATCGTATTCAAGTGCTGAAGACGGTTCAGCAGATGACTCGTACTCTCGCACATCGAGGACCAGATTCAGAAGGCGTTGTTGTTGTTCCTTTCGGTCGTGATTGGCTGGGACTAGGCCACCGTCGACTTGCAATCATGGATCTTAGTTCTGCGGGGTATCAGCCTTTACATCATATTCCCAGTGGCTCGATCATTACTTACAATGGCGAAATCTATAACTTTAAAGCACTCCGAAATCAACTTGTCTTGGAGAACGAACAATTTCATTCCGAAACTGATACTGAAGTACTCCTCGCCTACTTGACACGCGTTGGGATATCCGGCATCTCAAAGCTGCAGGGAATGTTTGCATTCGCATGGTTTAAACCGAGCGATGATGGGTCTTTAGTACTCTGTCGAGATCCTTCTGGGATCAAGCCACTATATTATGCATATAGCCATAATACTTTACATTTTGCAAGCGAGATTCGCCCCCTACTCAGCGCAGATCTGAAATTTTCCGATATTGATACCAATGCCGTTGCCGCGATGTTGTCTTATGGTGGCGTACAGCAGAATGAGACTTTATTTCGCCATATTCACTCACTACCTGCAGGATCAAACTGGACTATACGATCCGACGATCCTATCAAATGCCCCAGTCGCATCAACATATACTGGACACCGCCACAGCCCACGGTCCAGCTTTCCGATGATGTGCTCATTGCTACCGTTCGTGAATGCATAACAACATCTATTCGCGATCATCTTGTAAGTGACGTACCGATTGCGATCATGCTCTCCGGTGGTATTGATAGCACAATTATCGCCAATGAAGCTTCGCTCGAATCGGAAAAAGTGCAAGCATTCACCCTGATTACCGATACAAGTTCAAGTATTGCCGAGGGCGAAATCGCGCAACGGACCGCAAGGCAATTCGGACTGCCACACACGAAATTCCATATTGATACGGGTACTGCACAGAGAAACATGGCCGACTGGCTATGCCAAATGGATTCGCCCAGCATGGACGGCCTGAACACATACATCATCTCCAAAGTAATTCAATCACAAGGGTTCAAAGTTGCTCTTTCGGGGCTTGGATCCGATGAGCTGTTTGGTGGATACCCCGCTTTCCGGGAACTGCCGATACTCGTTCGTTGGTTGCCATTAATAAGGAATCTGTCTCGATACACGAGCAGTGCCATGGTTTCATTAATCACTAAATTTCTCTCTCGGCCAGTGGTCGAAAAGCTTTATGATATGGTTAGAGCCTCCCCGTCGCTCATCGAACTCGTTCGTCAACGTCGCAGAGTGTTGTCCAACCGCCAACTTGCGTTACTTGGGCTGAATTTGAATACGAAGGAATCCCCCCTTCCGTTCACACAAATTGCAAACGACAAGCTTGAAGACGTGACAGTTAACGATTTGGATTGGTTGATTTCCTATGTTGAATCGCATTACTATCAGCAATCAATTTTATTGCGGGATAATGATGTCGCTAGTATGAGGCACGGAATTGAACTGCGATTACCGTACTTAGACATTAGGTTGCAAAATCTGATTTTCTCACTTTCTAGGCTCCGTCGTGGCTCTGGGAAATTTTCCAACAAAGGACTATTGAGGCATGCATTCTTTGATGTACTCCCACCGGAAATTATGACTCGGCGGAAAACAGGCTTTGATTTACCTGTTGCAAGCTGGATGGCTGGTCCATTGCGAGATCTCTGCGAGGATGCCTTAACTATTCTGAAAGGCAAGTCAATATTGCGTAGCACTGGGATTGACATAGTTTGGCAGGAATTTCTTTCCAACCCCTCGACACTCACAGCGAATAGGGCACTCGTGATAGTTGCGTTGGGATGCTATTTCAAAAATATCATATAGCATGAAAATATTACATGTCATTCCGTCCATTTCTCCTCGCTTCGGTGGTCCTGCAACTGCAATCTGGCCCATGACGTCTGCTTTAAGAGATATCGGTTGTCAGGTAGACATTGCTACAACTGATGCCGACTCGGTGAAAGTGATGGCGGAGAAACCGGCACTCTCCTCCCCTACAACTGTATTTCAATTTCCAGTACATGGATTTCGTTATTTGCGATCTCCCAAGCTTTCTCGATGGATGAAACTCAATTGCTCAAAATATAATATTGTCCATATTCATGGATTGTGGAACACCATATGCTCGACCGCGAGCAGAATTTGTAATATGCAGAGCATCCCAGTGGTGATTCGGCCTTGTGGAATGCTATCAGAATACTCTTGGCAGAAATCGGCAGTGCTTAAACGAATTTATTGGCACTATCTCGAAAAGTATACTATCTCAAATGCTGCAGCAGTCCACGCCACAAGTGACAGAGAGCGTTCAGAAATACTGGGTGTCCAGCCACATGCTAAAGTCTTCACTATCCCATTAGGCGTGTCACCTATTTGTGAGGATTATGCGATGCCAGCAGATTGGTTTCGACTACAGTGTCTCGGTTCAAAACATAGACCCATCATACTATTTCTATCACGATTTCATCCAAAAAAAAGAATAACAGATTTGCTTTTGCCAGCGTTCGCCAATGTTCAGAACGATTCATACCTAGCGATAGTGGGCGGAGACGATTCCACAGCACCCGGTTATCGCATTGCCGTCGAGCGAAAAATTGCTGACCTACAACTGACTTCGCGAGTTAAGTTATTCGGACATTTTACTGCAAGTGAATGCGGGAATGCTTATGATTGTGCTGACCTGTTTATTCTTCCAAGTCACTCGGAAAATTTTGGCCAAGTTGTTGTTGAAGCGATGTCGCATGCTCTACCTGTGGTCGTGACAGAAGGCGTACAAATTGCCGACCACATAGTGGCATGCCAAGGCGGCTCTGTAGTTGAAGCAAATCCAATTGAGATTGCCCGTACAATCAATTATTGGCTCACAAATCCCACGGCAAGACGTGACGCCGGCCTGAGAGGTCAGGCATATGTGCAAACACATTTTTCATGGAAGGGCACGGCAACTCAAGTGCATGCAATGTATCAATCAATCCTCTCACATGTTTAATAGATATTTTAGATCAGTTTATAGATTGCGTAACTCTTTCTAGCAAAAGGTATATATTTGATGATTGTTCTCGGGATTAACGATGGGCATGACGCTGGCTGCTGTCTCATGAAAGATGGCCACATCGTTATGGTTTCAAGTGAAGAGAGGCGCGTGAACTTCAAGAACTTTGCTGGAGTTCCACAGCGATCTATTGAAACTGTATTTCAGTCATCGGGCTTGTCACCAGTTGATGTTGATCTTATTGCCGTGTCAGGCTTACTTCGCAACACTACTCCAAGCCACGAACCAGGCCCGATGCTCTCCGTATTGCACTTACTCTCCTCATTAGGACGGACTGAGACGGGGACTCGATTTGGCCGGTGGCTACTTAAACATTTCCGGAAACGAAAAGAGCTTTTGAATGTATTGTATACTTATGATCTCGCCGATAAGCTGTTGATACCATTCGATCATCACCTCTGCCACGCTGCAACTGCATATTATCATCGCCCTTTCTCGCATTTGCCCTCGACTATTGTCACTCTTGACGGTGCAGGTGATGGGATTTGCGCGACCGTAGGCATTGGGAAAGGTGACCACATTGAAGTATTGTCTCAGACACCCAAATATCATTCTCCTGCTGCTGGACTCTATTCAGCAATTACTGCTTCTCTCGGATTTAAGCCGTATGAGCATGAGTATAAAATTATGGGAATGGCACCTTATGGTTCGACAACGAAGTCGCTGGACGCAATCCAGAACTCTTTTCAAGTCGACGGGCTTCATTTCCGTAATCGAACTGGCAAATACGGACCGGGATTGGTGAGACATTTCCATAAGAAACTTTATCGACAGCGATTTGACAATGTGTGCGCAGCGGTTCAGCAAAAGTTTGAGCAGCTCGTATTGCAGTGGATCAAGAATTGCATCTCAAGAACTGGCATTCGCAACCTCTGTGCAGCTGGTGGAGCATTCTTAAATGTTAAGGCCAACAAACTCATTCGTGAAATGCCCGAGGTTGATCAGCTATATGTATATCCAGCTAGCGATGATGGTGGCACCTCGGTTGGGGCTGCAATACTTGGTAATCTGCATTTATACCAGGAACAGAAATCGCAACCGCTTCTCGATCTTCCTGCAAGTATGTATCACGGAGTAGCGTATACGGATGCCGAATGCCGCATCGCTGCGGAAGCAAGCGGCTTAGTTTTTCGTAAAATGGACGATCCTGCAAATGAAGTTGCCAGCTTACTCGTGACAGGTCATATCGTGGCTCGGTTCGTAGGCCGAGAGGAAATCGGCCCGCGGGCGCTGGGGAATCGTAGCATCTTGGCCGACCCGCGGGATCTAGGTGTGATCCGGAAGTTAAACTTTGCTATTAAACAACGCGACTTCTGGATGCCATTTGCTGCAAGCATACTCGAAGAAGATGTAGTGCGATATATTCTCAAGCCGTCAAACTGGGCATACTATATGATTGAGGCGTTCGATACTACGGAACTCGGAGCAAACGATCTTATCGCGGCCATACACCCCTATGACCGGACTATCCGTCCGCAAATTGTCAACGCGTTAAACCCTGAGTTTCGTGACATCCTGCGGGCCTTCAAATCGATAACCGGAGTAGGGGGTGTGTTGAATACTAGTTTTAATCTGCATGGCTATCCGATTGTGGGTTCTCCTGAATTAGCTATCCACACTTTTCAGAACAGTAGTATCGATGCACTAGCTCTCGGCCCATATCTTATTCTCAAATCGACTGATTTGCACCCAAGAGAAACAATATGAGCACATTGCGCAATCGTCGACTCCTCGTGACAGGTGGTGCTGGTTTTTTGGGCAAGTATGTTATTGAAGCGTTGAGGCCATACCATCCGGCTTCTATCGAATTTCCGAGAAAACTCGCGTACGATCTTACTGAGCAGTCTGCTGTCCGTCGATTAGTTTATGATTTTCGACCAGATATTGTCATTCATCTCGCGGCTCTTGTCGGTGGGATCGGTGCAAATCGCGCGAATCCAGGTTCGTTCTTTTACCAAAATGCCATAATGGGACTATTGTTGATGGAGGAGTGCAGACTTGCCAGCGTTCAGAAATTTGTGAACATTGGCAGCGTCTGCTCTTATCCCAAGCACACTCCGGTTCCTTTCCAGGAGTCAGAGCTTTGGAACGGGTATCCTGAGCAAACGAATGCAGCTTATGGGATTGCAAAAAAAGCGATTATGTTGCAAGGCCAGGCATATCGTCAACAGTATCAATTCAATGCGATAACTTTGCTTCCTGTTAATCTGTATGGACCGGGAGATAATTTCGATCTTGAATCGAGTCATGTTATTCCAGCACTCATCAGGAAAATTATCCAGGCGCGCAATACATACTTGCCATACATTGAGGTGTGGGGAACCGGATCCGCAACACGTGAGTTTATGTATGTACAGGATGCTGCGCGGGGGATTGTGTTAGCTGCTGAAAACTACGATGGCGAGGAACCAGTGAATTTAGGCACCGGCTCAGAGGTTTCCATCAAACAACTCACCGGAATAATATGCAATTTATGCGGCTATTCTGGCGAAATTCGCTGGGATCATTCAAAGCCGGATGGCCAGCCCAGACGTTGTCTCGATGTTTCGCGTGCCGAAGCTGAGTTTGGATTTCGAGCATCAACATCTTTTATGGATGGTCTCAGACAAACTATTCGTTGGTATGAATCCAATTATCACTTGGTTCGTGATCATGATTGAATCCCGCAACCATATCTATATTTTTTATCACTTTTTTGAACCCGATGATGTCGTCAGCGCTCGGCTGTATTCCCAGCTTGCCGCTGATCTTGTCCAACGCGGATGGACATTCACCGCTTTTCCATGTAATCGGAGTTGTCATGGTTCAGACACCATCTACCCGAGTCGCACATCATGGCAGCAGGTTTCTATCCATAGAATATGGAGGCCCGCATTTTCTCAATCATCATTTGTTGGGCGATTATTCAATTCGATTTGGATGCTCTTCGCTTGGTCTATTGCTGCACTGATGCTTCCGAAAGTGAAGAATGAAATCGTTATTATTGGCACCGATCCGATATTTAGTGTGCTTCTCGCTATACCATGGAAATTAATTCGTAGACATTCTCGCATCGTCCATTGGTGTTTTGATCTATATCCTGAAACAGCGATAGCCGATGGTATTGTCAGCCAACAATCGCCGATTGCTCGCATTATACATCATATACTTTGTATTGCATACCGAAGATGTTCACTGATCGTCGATCTTGGTTCTTGTATGCGCGAGCGACTTGCCAAATATCAACATGGAATCCCAACATGCACGATTACTCCTTGGGCTTTGATCGAGCCCCCAACACTCCCCATTCCGGACGCCAAGGTTCGTCATCAGCTGTTTGGCGATGCTCATCTTGCGCTACTGTACTCGGGTACTATCGGGCGGGCGCATTCATATGATGAATTTCTGCGTCTTGCTCGGCAGTTACGGAACCATCATGTGTACTTTTGTTTTGCAGGTCGAGGTTATCGTAGTGACGAACTGCGTGCGACAGTTGATGGTTCCGATACTAATATTCAGGTATCGGGCTTTGCTACAGAAAACGAATTGCACAACCGCTTAGCAGCTTGCGATATTCACATGGTGAGTCTTCGAGATGATTGGACTGGCACAGTAGTGCCATCGAAGTTTTTCGGCGCGTTAGCGGTCGGTCGCCCAGTATTGTTTGCTGGTTCACCCGAGTCAAGCATTGCTCACTGGATTCGAGAGCATCGTGTTGGTTGGGTACTCACTACCGAAACTCATGATGCCATTGCTACCGCATTGATTGAACTATGCCAAAATCCCACTGCTCTTCGCCAACTTCAGCAACATTGCCACGATGTATATACACGATATTTTTCCAGGAAGCAGATGGTTGATATTTGGCACGATGAGCTAATGAAGCTACACCATTCTTCTCCTGCCAAGTAATGTTTAGGCTATAATTTTCTCAATCACTTCGCCATGAACATCGGTCAGCCGCATGTCTCTGCCACCGAAACGGAAGGTTTGCTTTTTATGATCAACACCGAGCAGATGGAGCATGGTTGCATGTAGGTCGTGGATCTCCACGCGGTTATCGATCGCCTTATATCCAAACTCATCGGTTTCGCCATATACAGTTCCACCTTTAATGCCGCCGCCGGCCATCCACATCGTGAAGCCGTACGGGTTATGATCTCGGCCATCGCCGCCCTGTGCGAATGGCGTTCTACCAAACTCCCCACCCCACACGATTAATGTATCTTTCAGTAGCCCTCTGCTCTTGAGATCGGTGAGCAGCCCCGCAATCGGCTGATCGACGGCGAGTGCGTTCTTTTCGTGCCCAGCACGAAGTCCACCGTGTTGATCCCAGCGATCGGTGCCGACGGAAGGACAAGTGAGTTCAATAAACCGTGCTCCACGCTCGACGAGACGGCGCGCGATGAGGCATTGCGTGCCGAATGTTACTGTTGGATTATATTTTGCATCAATGCCATATAATGCTCGGGTCGCGACAGTTTCTTTCTTAATATCCATGAGTTCTGGCACAGCAGTTTGCATGCGATATGCGGTTTCGTAATTTGTTATTGCAGATTCAATCTCATTAGCATTTTTCGGCTTGCTGATGGAATCCAGTTGCTCAATCAGATTCAATTTCGCTCGTTGTCGTTCGTCGGTTGATTCGACGCGATTGATGTTTGCTACCGGTGGGGTGGCGGCGCGGAAGACCGAGCCTTGAAATGCAGCGGGGAGAAATCCGCTATTAAAGTTATCGAGGCCACCAGGTGGTATTAATCCACCATTAAGAACAATAAATGTGGGTAAATCTTTGTTACCACTCCCTAAGCCGTAGCCGCACCAGGCACCCCAACTGGGGCGACCTTGCACACCGGCTCCGGTATGCAGAAAATAATTTGCGCTGGTATGTTCGGGAAACTTGGAGACCATGGAACGAATCACAGCTATATCGTCGACACATTTTGCTATATGCGGAAAGAGATCGCTTACCCAAGTACCGCTTTTGCCATATTGATCAAACTTCCATGGCGACATCATCACTTTGCCAATACTGGCGAACTGAGTTGGCTCAACTTTTTGTAATATCTTGTATGGGTCACCGCCGTGGTGTTTCTTGAGCAATGGCTTATAATCAAAGGTATCAACTTGGCTTGGCCCGCCATCCATATATAAGAATATGACGGATTTTGCTTTGGCGGGGTGGTCCGTCTTGCCTTTTGGCTCTGCCGATTCCGCGAGCATGGTATTGAGAGCGACGCCACCGAATCCGAGTGCGGCTCGTTGCAACCATTCCCGGCGCGACTCTGGATATATGATGTGTGGCATCTACTGCACCTCGTATAGATAAGACTCGGCGATTTATATGAGACTCGGCGGACTTACGTCCGCCGCTCATATTATACCTTATTCGTCTTTCATATCCACGATTTCGATGCTTTTTTCTTCGGCAATCTGTATCTGCATCGCGTTTTGGAATGTGCTAATCTTCCCTTTCACGCGAATGGTTTTGCTTTGAAATGTTTCAAATGTTGCTTTCTCGAATTTTCCGGTTCGAGCTTTATCGTTGACTACAACAGTAAAGTTTTTCTCACTCCGGAAGTCTTTCTCAGAGTTTAATAATATCCGCGTGCCAACAACTCGACCGGCTTGAACCTCAAATTGTACCGTCACTTCATCGCCCACGTTCTTCCTAAGAGCATCGCTTGCGGAGATCACACCCGCGGGAATCGCAACCTTCGGCGGTGCTTTTGCTTTTGCAGTCAGCAAGCTGAGGTTGAAGCGTTGTTGAATAGCAATTTCGCCATCTTCGTGTCGGAGTTGCAAGCTTACCACGGGGTCGGGTTTCGTCCAATCAATAGCTATCATGCCGAAGTGATTGCCATATGCCAATCCTGCAGCACGATTTTTATTCGGTTCGAGAACTCGCCAAGTTTGTGATGCTTGATTCAACCCACTACTGGTGACATCATACAATGGATAGCTAATGGACTTTGTATCTACGGAGATTTCACCTTGATGGCGATCTCCACTAATAATTACCACACCATTGGCATTGGTATCTTGAACGAGCTTATATAATCGTTCGCGATCGTTCGGAATATTACCCCACTTCTCGAATGCGTGTTCATCGGAAATCACTTGTATACTGCTCCCAATGATTCTAAGCGCTGCGGGTTTGCGCAATTGCACTTCGAGCCACTTCCATTGTTCTTCGCCGAGCATCGTTGAATCGGCTTCCGTATTCGGCAGATATGGCTTGATTCGTGTGCCGGGTAGTGTGCGTTCCGCTTTCTTCAATGGGCTGCGGAAGTAGCGTGTATCTAGCAATATCACTTGCACTTGTTTGCCTTCGGGGCCATACATCTCCGCATGATAGACACCTTTCTGTTTTCGGCGTGGGCTATCATCTGCAATATTAAAGAAATCGAGGAAGTGCTTTTGTGCAATATCTTTATTCTCCCATTCCACGCCGGCATCGTTGTGGCCGTAGTCGTGGTCGTCCCAAGTGCCAATCATTGGTGCTGCAACGCGGAATTTCTTAAACGATTCTAACTCGTTGAGTTCCTTATAACATTTCGCAATCTTCTCGGGTGATGCCGGTTTCAGTCGGCCCTCTTCAATATCTGCATATATGGTATCGCCGAGCATAATCGAAAGATCGGGCTTGGCATTCGCCATCGTCTCCCAGATGGGGCACTTCTTGTTTTGGTCGGCGCAGGAACCGAAGATGATGCGACTCGGCTGGGCATCCGCTGTTGGTGCGATTACAAATATCATCATTGCGATGAGTGAGAAGCGAGCCATGATTCACCCTGAAACGTGGAGCGGGTACTGAACGCGCATGTTATAGCCGAGTCGTACTATTTGGACGAGTGCCGAGTGATGAAGTTTATGTAAAGTATTGATATGCAAAAACCCAAGATGCCCCACAAAGTGCAGCATCTTGGGATCGTTCGATTCGGTCGATCGTCTATTTTTTGGCTTTTTCGGCTTTTTCGGTGTGTTGTTTGACGAATTCAGCAGGCAGGTTCTGCTTCGCAATTTCGACGATTTTATCGAAGGTTGCGGGGTCGTGGATGGCGATTTCCGAGAGTGATTTGCGGTCCAACGAGATCATGGCGCGTTGCAGCCCCGCGATGAATTCGCTGTAGCGCATTCCACGCATTCGGCACGCGGCGTTGATGCGGATGATCCACAATCGGCGGTAAAGCCGTTTCTTGGCTTTGCGGTCGCGGAAAGCGAAAGCGCGAGCGCGAATGAGTGTGCTAATCGACTGGCGGTACAAGTTGTGCCGACTGAGTCGGAAGCCTTTGGTGAGTTTGCGGTGCCGTTTACGGCGTGCGGCAGTCGTTTTGCCGCTCCCTGCGCGAACCATGGTGAATTCTCTTTATATATGAGTCGAAGAATGAGTTTCGGGAAACAAGGAACAGTTATTGTTCGTTGATGGCAATGAGGTACTTTTGCACGGTGGGTCCGGTCATGACCCCCTTGTTCCGCAACTGCCGCCGGCGTTTGGGGGTGAAGTGTGCGTTCAAGTGGCGTTTGCCGCACTTGCCGTGCTTGAGTTTGCCCGTTCCCGTCACAGAGAGGCGTTTTTTCACGCTCTTGTTCGTCTTGTTCTTCGTCGCCATGAGAGAAAACCTCGGTTGGGAATGCAAGGGGGAAGCGTAATTCGGCTGTGCCGATTCGCTTCGCTTTGGTCCCCGATTCCAGAGCAGGCCGCAAATGCAGCACTGCATACGCAGGCACGCGCCCGCAATTTTGCAAAGCGCTAATATATTTGACATGCTGCTTTTGGGAAGGGGAAACGCAAACATTTAGGGACTGTATCGCCAACTGAGCGAATCATCGGAATTTTTCGATTGACCAGCCTCCCAATGCCGACTATACATTGAGTTGCCTCAATTTCGTGTAGTCTCAATAGGAGATTTTCTCATGGTTCGCAAGCTATTTGCTTTGATGGTCGGTATTGTTGCTTTGAGCATGGTTGCCACAGCAGAAGAGAAGAAAGCCGAGAAGAAAGTGGAACTGACGGGCAAACTCGTTTGCACCAAGTGCGAACTTAAAGAAACGAAGGCTTGCGGCAACGCATTCATCGTGACGGGCGAAGACAAGAAAGAAGTCAAGTACTACATCGTGGACAAAGGCGCTAAAGAAGCATACCACGCTGCATGCTGCCAAGCACCTGCTGATGCCAAAGTGACCGGCACCATCGTCGAAAAGAAAGTCGGCGACAAAACGGTTCTGACGATCACCGAAGCAAAAGTCGACGTGAAGAAGTAAGATGCGTCTGTTTTCGAGATTAAAGTAGTCTATGAAATTATCGCTCGCTGCTCTCGTGCTGCTCACGCAGGTCTTTGGATCGCTGCTGTGTTGTTGCACTCCGCAGCGAGTCAATTCGTTTCTAGCTTCCGTGAATGGAACAAACTTCATCTCACATCCAGCAGATGTGGCTTCTCACCCACCTGCGAAAGTCCGCTGTGGCTATAGTTGTTCCATTTCGCCGCCAATAACCGAAAGCCAATCGCCTACCCAAGTTGTTGAACGATTCCAATCTGCACCCTCGCAGAAGAGTTGTGCTTGCAATCGCATAATGCTTCCTATCATTGTGCCGACCACTGAGCGCCCGACCGATTGTCTGTTGCTGTTGTTCAGTT
>Ga0105045_10001267_pt1 | contig 20467 bp, 20 predicted proteins | sample MAT02_FD_78089 | JGI IMG/M metagenome (GOLD analysis project Ga0105045, IMG submission 78089) | Freshwater microbial communities from Lake Fryxell liftoff mats and glacier meltwater in Antarctica - MAT-02 (megahit assembly) | ecosystem: Environmental > Aquatic > Freshwater > Ice > Liftoff... | reverse complement strand
CGCCCGTCCCGCGCCGCAATCTCCATTGCCAGCGCCGACTTGCCGCTGGCCGTCGGCCCGGCCAGTAAAACCGGAGCCTCACGCGATATCCCGTCGGGCCGCATCATCAACCCCGGTTGAACCCAACGCGCTTTTGCGACATTTTGCGCCACAGTCCAACGACAAAACGATATGCAGGGGGTGCCATGTCCGAAACAGCCACCGAAACCGGCGCTGCGGTGACCTATAGCCGCGTGATGCTGAAAATCTCGGGCGAGGCTCTGATGGGGGATCAGGGCTTTGGCCTGCATCCGCCGACCGTCGCGCGAATCGCGCAGGAGGTGAAGTCCGTCCGCGACCTTGGTGTCGAGATCTGCATGGTCATCGGCGGCGGCAATATCTTCCGCGGCCTGCAAGGCAGCGCCCAAGGGATGGAACGGACCACGGCGGATTACATGGGGATGCTGGCCACCGTGATGAACGCGCTGGCGATGCAGTCGGCGCTGGAAGAGATCGGGGTGTTCACCCGCGTCATCAGCGCGATCCCGATGGACCAGGTGTGTGAGCCCTACATCCGCCGCCGCGCGGTCCGGCACCTGGAGAAAAAACGGGTCTGCATCTTCGCCGCGGGCACCGGGAACCCCTATTTCACCACCGACACGGCGGCGACGCTGCGCGCAAGCGAGATGGCCTGTCAGGCGATCTTCAAGGGCACCAAGGTAGATGGGGTCTATGACAAAGACCCGAAAAAATATCCCGACGCCAAGCGCTACACGAATGTCACCTATGACGAGGTGCTGGAGAAGCATCTTGGGGTGATGGATGCGACGGCCATTGCGCTGGCCCGCGACAACGACCTGCCGATCATCGTCTTTTCGCTGGACGAACCTGGCGGCTTCCGCGGGATTCTTGCCGGGCAGGGGACTTATACCAGGGTGCAAGGGTAGGCTGCTTTGGCCTATACCCGGCCTGCCGCGCTCTGCTATAGAGCCAGAAAAGACGATCCCGCCGGGATCCGGAGCGGGTGGAACGGAAGGAGCCTTGGCCATGGCAGACGATCTTGAAATCGACACCGACGACCTGCAGCGCCGGATGGATGGTGCGATGAACGCCCTGAGGACCGAGTTCGCCAGCTTGCGGACCGGACGGGCCAGCGCCTCTATCGTCGATCCGATCATGGTGGACGCTTACGGTCAGATGACGCCGATCAACCAGCTTGGCACTGTGAACGTGCCGGAACCCCGGATGGTGGTGATCAACGTCTGGGACAAGGGCATGATTTCAAAGGTGGAAAAGGCGATTCGTGAAAGCGGGATCGGTATCAACCCGGTGACCGACGGCCCGTTGATCCGTCTGCCGATCCCCGAGTTGAACGAGGAACGGCGCAAGCAGCTGTCAAAGGTCGCGGCGGGCTATTCCGAAAACGCCAAGGTTGCTATCCGCAACGTACGACGTGACGGAATGGACCAGATCAAGAAGGCCAAGACCGCCGGGATGGGCGAAGATGACCAGAAGATGTGGTCGGAGGAGGTGCAAGAGCTGACCGACAAGGCGATCGCCGCCGTCGATCGCGCGCTGGAATCCAAGCAGCAGGAAATCATGCAGGTCTGACCTGCACGGGGGGACGGCCGTTGTCGAAGGACCTGCAGACCGAGGCCACTGTTCGGCCGGTCAATCATCTGGCGATCATCATGGATGGCAATGGCCGCTGGGCCACCAACCGTGGCTGGCCGCGTCTGGTGGGCCACCGCAGGGGCGCGGAGCGGGTGCGCGAGATTGTGCGCGCCTCGCCCGATCTTGGGATCAAGTGGCTGACGCTTTATGCGTTTTCGACCGAGAACTGGAAGCGGTCGACCGAGGAAGTCCTTGGTCTGATGGCGATTTTCGCCCGCTATATCGAGCGTGAGGCAGACCTTCTTGCCAAGGCCGGTGTGCGGATGCGCTTCATCGGCGAACGCGGGCGGCTGGACCCGAATCTGCAGCGCCTGATGGCCGGGATCGAGGCACGGACAGCGGGCTGTGACCAGCTGAACCTGACGGTGGCAGTCAACTACGGCGGGCGCGACGAAATTTTCCGCGCCGCCCGCAAGGTGGCCGAGGCGGTGGCGGCAGGTTTACTGGACCCCGCCCATCTGACGGAAGCCGCCTTTGCCGAGCGGCTGGATACCGGCGGATTGCCCGATGCCGATCTGGTGATCCGGACCAGTGGCGAGACGCGAACCTCGAACTTCCTGCCGTGGCAGGCGGCTTATGCAGAATATGAATTCACCGGCACGCTTTGGCCCGATTTCACTGCCGAGGAATTGGCCGGAATCGTCCAGCGCCATTCCAACCGCGAGCGGCGGTTCGGCGGGGTGCTGAGGTGAGCGCGGACGATCCCACACCCACCCCGGAAGCCGTCGATGCCGCCGCTGCAGACGCGGCGGAACGCTCGGCGGCGGACCCGGCGGCCACCTCGATTCCCCCAGGCCGCCCGGTGGGCCGCTGGGCCGACCTGCGCAAGCGGGTCCTTTCGGCGGTCGTGCTGATCGCGGTCGGTGGGGCGGAAATCTGGCTGGGCGGTCCTTCATTTGCGGTGCTGGTTGTGCTTCTGACCGGGGCGATGGTGTGGGAGCTGGCCAAGATGACTGCGCCCGACCATGAAAATACACCGCTGGGACTGGCGGCGATTGCCTGCGTCAGCCTTGGCGTGACGCTGGTCCTTCCTGACCGGTTCACTGCCGCTTTCCTGCTGGTGCCCGCCCTTGCCATCGCCCTGACCGACCGGCGCGACCGGCGGCTTTCCAGCCTGTATTCGGTGGCGATCATGGTTGCAGGATATGGCCTGATCGACCTGCGGATGACGGCGGGCACGCCGGTGATCCTGTGGCTGGTGCTGATTGTCGTCGCCTCGGACGTGCTGGGCTATTTCGTCGGTCGGGTGGTAGGCGGGCCGAAGTTCTGGCCCTCGGTCAGCCCGAAAAAGACGTGGAGTGGTACACTCGCCGGCTGGGCTGGGTCAGCGCTGGTGGGTCTTGGTTACGTACTGGCGGGCTATGGCACGCTTTGGCTCGTGCCGCTGTCGGTGGTGATCGCCTTTGCCGGGCAGATGGGCGATGTCTGGGAAAGCTGGATCAAGCGGCGCTGTGGGGTCAAGGATGCCTCGACTCTGATTCCGGGGCACGGAGGCGTACTAGACCGGTTCGACGCTTTGATCGGGGCGATTGTCGTGCTGATCCTGCTGGGGCTTGCCCTCGATCTGCCGCTGCCCGCGCTGGTGGCTGGCTGATGCGCAGCATCTCGATTTTCGGTGCCACCGGGTCGGTGGGGGAACAGACTGTGGATCTGATCCAGCGCGCAGGCGGGGCGGGGGTCTATCGGGTGGTTGCTTTGACCGGGGGGCGCAACATCGCCCGGCTTGCCGAGATGGCGCGGGAGTTGAGGGCAGAGTTGGCGGTTTGCGGCGAAGCCTCGGGTCTGGCGGAACTGCGGGAGCGGTTGGCCGGCTCGGGCGTTGCCGCTGCGGCGGGGCCAGAGGCGATTGCCGAGGCCGCCGACCGCCCCGCCGACTGGGTGATGAGCGCGATCGTGGGTGCTGCCGGGCTCGTCCCAGGTTTCCGGGCTTTGCGGCACGGCGCGACGCTGGCGCTTGCCAACAAGGAAAGTCTGGTGACCGCCGGGCCGCTGCTGCTGGCCGAGGCAGCGGCGCATGGCGCGACGATCCTGCCGGTGGACAGCGAACATTCGGCGATCTTTCAGGCGCTGACTGGCGAAAATATCGCGGCGGTCGAACGGATCATCCTGACCGCATCGGGCGGCGCGTTGCGCGACTGGCCAATGGAGAGCTTGGCCAAGGCCACGGTCAAGGAGGCGCTGGCGCATCCGAACTGGGCGATGGGGCAGCGGATAACCATCGATTCGGCCTCGATGTTCAACAAGGCGCTGGAGGTGATCGAAACGCGGGAGTTTTTCGGTGTCGCCCCCGATCAGGTAGAGGTCATCATTCACCCCGAATCGCTGATCCATTCCATGGTCGGCTTTCATGACGGGGCGATCATGGCGCATATGGGGGCGCCCGACATGCGCCACTCCATCGGTTACGCGCTGAACTGGCCGGCTCGGGATGCCTTGCCGGTGGCACGGCTGGATCTGGCTCAGGTCGCCACGCTTACCTTCCGCGCGCCCGATCTTGCGCGCTATCCGGCGCTGCGGCTGGCACGCGAGGTGATGGCGCGGCGGGGGCTTGCCGGGGCCGCCTTCAACGCCGCAAAGGAGGCCGCGCTGGATCATTTCCTGGCTGGCGGCATCGGGTTCATGGATATGGCCGGCGTGGTGGAAGACACCCTGACCGCGCTTGATCGCGACATGGGACAATCAAATCTTCCGCAAGCCCTTGAGGATGTGCGGGCAATGGACCATTTGGCACGGATGAGGGCGGGCGAAATCGCACGCGCAAGGGCAAGGAGCAGCTAAAGGCATGGAAATCTTCGCAGCGATCGGCGGCACGGCCTGGACGGTGTTCTTCTTTATCGTGGCGCTGTCGATCATCGTCTTTGTCCACGAATACGGCCACTACATCGTCGGCCGCTGGTCCGGCATCCATTCCGAGGTGTTCTCGGTCGGCTTCGGCCCGGTCCTGTGGAGCCGCACCGACAGGCGCGGTACCCGCTGGCAGATCGCGGCGGTGCCTTTTGGCGGCTATGTCAAGTTCATGGGCGATGCCGACGCGACCTCGGTCAAGGCGGGCGATACGTCGGGCCTTTCGGCGGCCGAACGGCGGCATACGATGACCGGCGCGCCGTTGTGGGCGAGGTCGGCCACGGTGGCGGCGGGTCCGGTGGCAAATTTCATCCTGACCTTCTTTCTGCTGGCGGGGATCCTGCTTTTCATCGGCATTCCGCGCGAAGAGCCAACCGTGGGGGCCGTGCGCGACTTCCCGCATGAGGGGCCAACCCTTGTGGATGGCGATGTGATCCTGGCCATCGAAGGCAAGCCGACCCCCGACCGTGAGGCTTTCAGCAGTGTCGTCGTCGATTTGCCCCCGGAGCGAACTATCGCCTACACCGTGCAACGCGGCGACGAGAAGCTGGTGGTCGAAGGACCACACCCATTTGCCCCGGTTATCGGGCAGGTGATCATCCGGTCAGCCGCAATGGATGCAGGCCTGCAGGCGGGCGATGTGATCCTGCGCGCAGGCGGGCAGGACGTCACCACCTTCAGCAAGCTTCCCGAGATCGTTGCCGCAAGCAAGGGCGACCCGGTGCCCCTGTCGATCTGGCGCGCGGGTGAGACGTTCGATCTGACGCTGACCCCGCGCATCCGCACGGTCGAGGACGAAACCGGTGCTTTGGTGGAGCGCTACCAGATCGGCATTGTCGCCGGCATGGTGTTCGAGCCGGCGATGCGGGCCACCGGTCTGGTCGAGACGGTGACCTTGGCAGGCGAACAAATGTGGCGGATGGCAACGGGCACCCTGTCGGGCCTTGGCCTGATGATCAGTGGGGCGATCAGCACCTGCAACCTGTCAGGCGCGATCGGCATGGCCGAAACCATGGGCGACGCGGCGCGCAACGGGGTGGAAAGCTTCATCGGGATGATGGCGGTGCTCTCGCTGGGGGTGGGCATCCTTAACCTGTTCCCGATTCCGGTTCTAGACGGCGGCCATCTGGTGTTTCACGCCTATGAGGCCGTTATGCGCCGCCCCCCTTCGGACCGGGCGCTGCAGGTGCTGATGACGGTGGGTCTGACGCTGGTGATCGGGCTGATGGTCTTCGGCCTCAGTCGCGATCTGACCTGCCTGTGAAAGCGCAAGGTCGGGCAGACCTGACCCGCGAACCTCTGGCGGGCGTGTGCGCCCGACCACAAGATATGGGAAAGTTATCCACAGCTACCGCAGGCTTTTGACAAAGCTTGGCTTTCCCGATAGTCAAACCGAAACGGCATGGAACGACGAGGACGCATGATGCAGGGGACCTTCCGCATGACCAAAGGACGGTCTTTCAAAGCCGGTGCAAGGGCGCGGTTGCTTGCCACGGCAGTTTTTCTAGGGGCGGCAACGTTTTCGATGCCGTTCCTGACTCCGGCCTATGCGCAGTCCTTTTCCTTTTCGAACGTGGTGATCGAAGGCAACGTCCGGGTCGATCCCGCCACCGTCCTGTCTTTCGCCGGAATCAGCCGCGGCGAAGAGGTGTCTGCCGCCGCCCTGAATGACGCCTACCAACGGATCGCGAACTCTGGCCTGTTCGCCTCGGTCGAGGTCATCCCGCAAGGGTCCACCTTGCTTATCCGGGTCGAGGAATACCCGATCGTCAACGTGATCAGCTTTGAAGGCAACAAGCGCCTGAAGGATGAACAACTGGCCGAACTGGTGCAGTCGCAGGCTCGCCGGGTGTATGCGCCGAACCTGGCCGAATCCGACGCCGCCGCCATTGCCGAGGCTTACCGCGTCTCGGGCCGGATTGCGGCGAGTGTTACGCCCAAGATCATCCGCCGGTCCGAAAACCGGGTGGATCTGGTTTTCGAGATCGCCGAAGGCCGCGTGGTGGAGGTGGAGCGTCTGTCCTTTGTCGGCAACCGCGCGTTTTCCGATCGCCGGCTGCGTCAGGTGCTCGAAACCAAGCAGGCCGGCTTTCTGCGCAGCCTGATCCAGCGCGACACGTTCGTCGCCGAGCGCCTGGAAGTCGACAAGCAGGTGCTGACCGAATTCTACCTGTCGCGCGGCTATATCGACTTTCAGATCCTCGATGCGGGTGCTGAAGTCAGCCGGGAGCGCGATGCGACCTTCCTGACCTTCACGATTCGCGAAGGTCTTCCCTATGCCATCGGCAACGTCAGCACCGTGTCCGAGATCGAGGGCGTGGACGCCGCCGAATTTGCGGCCGTGCAGAAAATCAGGGCTGGTCAGACCTATACGCCACTGGTGGTTGATAACAACATCACACGGATGGAAACCCTCGCGCTGCGCAAGGGGCTGAACTTCGTCCGGGTAGAGCCGCGGATCACCCGCAATGATCGCGGCCAGCTGGTCGATATCGAGTTTGCAATCGTCCGGGGCGAGAGGATCTTTGTCGAACGAATCGACATCGGTGGCAACGCCACCACTCTGGATCAGGTGATCCGCCGACAGTTCCGCACGGTGGAAGGCGACCCGTTCAACCCCCGCGAAATTCGGCAGTCCGCCGAACGCATCCGCGCCCTTGGCTTCTTTTCCGACGCGCAGGTCGACGCGCAGCCTGGCTCGGGCCCGGATCAGGTTGTCGTCAACGTCGATGTTGAAGAACAGCCGACCGGGTCGCTCAGCTTTGGTCTGTCCTATTCGGTGGCCAACGGCACCGGCTTCAACATCGGCTTTTCCGAGTCCAACTTTCTTGGCCGCGGGCAGCGACTGTCGCTCAGCCTGTCGTCGGGGACTGACAGCCAGAACTCCAGCTTCAGCTTTACCGAACCTGCGCTGCTCGGCCGCGACCTCAGCTTCAGCATCGGGGCCTATTACCGCACCTCGGACAGCGAGAACGCCGTCTACGACACGCGCAACATCGGCTTTACGACCGGGATCGGCTTTCCTCTGGGCGAACAGTCCAACCTGGACCTGCGGCTGCGGCTGTCCGAGGACCGGCTATCTGGCTACGAAGGCACATCTCCGATCCTTGAAGCAGAAGAAGCGCTTGGCGCGCTGACGACCTTTTCGCTTGGCTACGCTTACCAGTATGACACCCGGATTACCGGCCTGAACCCGAAGGGCGGTGTGCTGCTGCGGTTCGGCCAGGACTTTGCGGGCATTGGCGGCGATACCGAATACATCCAGACCTCGGCGCTGGCGCTGGCTGAAACCCGCATCCTGAACGAAGAAATTGCAGTCCGCGCGATCTTTGAAGGCGGCGCGATCACATCGCTTGGGGGCAATACCAGCCGGGTGACCGAACGCTTCTTCGGCAACAGCAAGATCCGCGGGTTTGAGCCGAACGGGATCGGTCCGCGGGATCTGGGTGCAACCGATCAGGACGCGCTTGGCGGCAACTACTTTGCCGTCGCGCGGTTCGAAGCGGACTTCCCGCTTGGCCTGCCCGAGGAATACGGCATCACTGGTGGGGCGTTCTTCGACGTGGGCTCGGTTTGGAGCCTGGACAACAATGTGGGGGTCGTATCGGCCGAGCAGCCGGGCGGTATCGTTGACGACGGTCTGAACCTGCGCGCCACAGTGGGCCTGTCGGTGTTCTGGAACACGCCGATCGGCCCGTTGCGGTTCAACTTCAGCCGGGCGCTGAAGAAGGAAGACTACGACAAGGAACAAAGCTTCGATCTGACCATCTCGACGCAGTTCTGACCATGCGCGTCGCGGGTGGTCTGGTGCGGGTAGCAGGCGGGCTTTGCACCTTGCTCCTGACCGCAGGACTTGCTGCGCCGCAGGAAGCCTTGGAACCGGACGCCCCCGTCCAGTCGCCGATTATCACGGACGCAAGCGACCCGGGCGCAGGGGGTGCGACCCCGGTGACGGGAAGCATGGTCCTGACGCTGGAACAGGATCGGCTCTTTGCCGAATCGGCTTTTGGCAGGACCAGCCTGGCACGGGAACGCACTGCGACGGTGGCGCTTGACGCGGAAAACAAGCAGATCGAGGCGGCCTTGATCGCCGAAGAACAGGACCTGACCACCCGCCGTGCCGCCTTGCCTGCTGAGGAATTTGCTGCCCTTGCCAGTGATTTCGATGTCAAGGTTGAACGCATTCGCGACGAACAGGACGCCAAGTTTCGAGATCTGTCTCGAGTAAGGGATGATGATCGCAAGGCTTTTCTGGGTGTCATTTTACCGGTGCTGGGCGACCTGATGGACGAAAAGGGCGCAGTCGCCATTCTGGAGAAATCCACCGTCATCCTGTCGCTGACCGCAATCGACGTGACTGACGAAGCCATCGCCCGGGTTGATGCCGTGCTGCCGCTTGGTCCGCCAACGCCCGCCGAGCCTTGAAATCGGCCGCGCCAACTTGTCACCCGCAGTCCAAATTGATAGCAAAAGACATCGTTTGCGAAAGCCAAGGGAACGCGCCGCCGTTTCGCCAGCCTGATGAGGTATGACCATGGATGCAGCCGCCCCACCAGCCGCCAGACCAGGCGTCACAACTGCCGATCTCGATCTTATCCAGCGGATCATCCCGCACCGCTATCCGTTTCTTCTGATCGACAAGGTGCGTGACATCGTGCTGAACGAGGCTTGCGTCGGCATCAAATGCATCACGCTGAACGAACCGCAGTTTCAGGGCCACTTCCCCGGCATGCCGATCTTTCCCGGCGTGATGATCATCGAAGCCATGGCACAAACCTCGGGCATCCTTGTGGGCTTGTCGATGGATCTTGTCGACAAGAATGCCAAGGTGTTTTTCATGGGCGTCGATGGCGTGAAGTTTCGCCGAAAGGTTGTGCCCGGCGATGTGCTGGAGCTGCATGTTCGCGCCCTGCGCGGCGGTGGTCGCGTCTGGAAATTCGAGGGCCGCGCCATGGTTGACGGTGAACTGGCCTGCGAAGCGACTTTCATGGCGATGTTCGACGTCCCCAAGGCATGAGTATTCACCCCTCAGCCCGTATCCACCCCTCGGCCGTGGTCGAACCCGGTGCGACCATTGGTGAAGCCTGCTGTGTCGGCCCATTCTGCCTGATCGGCCCCGAAGTCACGCTTCATGCGCGCGTCACGGTGAAATCCCACGCCATCGTCACTGGCTGGACAGAGGTCGGCGAAGAGAGCACGATCTTTCCCTTCGCCACAGTGGGAGAGGTGCCGCAGGACCTGAAGTATCATGGCGAGCATACCCGCCTGATCATCGGCAAGCGCTGCCGGATCCGCGAGGGTGCGACGCTGAACACTGGCACCGAAGGCGGTGGCGGGGTCACCCGGGTCGGGGATGATGTGCTTATCATGACCGGTGCACATGTCGGGCATGATGCGCTGATCGGCGACCGGGTGATTCTGGTCAACCACGTCGCCATCGCCGGGCACTGCGTGCTGGGCGACGATGTCATCGTCGGCGGCTTGTCGGGCGTGCATCAATGGGTGCGGATCGGGCAGGGTGCGATCATCGGTGCTGTCACCATGGTGACCAATGACGTAATCCCCTACGGCCTCGTGCAGGCCCCGAGGGGAGAGCTGGACGGGCTGAACCTTGTCGGTCTGAAGCGGCGCGGTGTTGAACGTGCCGGGATCACCGCGCTGCGGGCGGCTTTTCAGACGCTGGCGCAGGAAGACGGCAGTTTTCAAGACCGCGCCCGCAAGCTGGCCGAGGAAAGCGACAGCGAACTCGTCCGTGAGATAACCGATTTCATTCTGGCGAAGTCCGATCGTTCGTTTCTGACGCCAAAGGGCGGCCGGTGAGTGTTGCGCTGATTGCAGGGCAGGGCGGCCTTCCCGCCTCGCTTGTCGCCGCGATGGACTCGCCCCCGCTGGTCGCCGCCCCTGCTGGCTTTGCCCCCGACGGGCTGACACCGGATGTCACCTTCCGGCTGGAGCGTCTGGTTCCCTTCCTCCGCCATCTTGAAGACCGCAAGATCACCCGGGTGGTCTTTGCCGGGGCCGTCCAGCGTCCGCGGCTTGACCCGGCGCTCCTTGATCCCCTGACTGCCGAAATCCTGCCGCGTCTGATGCAGGCGATGGCGGCCGGGGATGATGCCACCTTGCGCGCGGTGATCGACCTTTTCACCGAAGCCGGGTTTGCTGTGGCCGGGGTCGCTGATGTGGCCCCGTCGTTGCTGCCGGGGCCGGGGCTGCTGGCCGGCTCTCTGACTGATGGGGATCAGGCGGATGCCACCCGTGCTGCGGCGATCGTGACCGCCCTTGGCGCGGTCGATGTGGGGCAGGGCGCGGTGGTGGCGCAGGGTCTGTGCCTGGCGGTCGAGGCGCTGCATGGGACGGATGCGATGCTGGCCGGTGTCGCTGGTCTGCCGCCACAACTGCGCCCCGATCCGGCACGAGGCCGCGGCCTGTTCTACAAGGCCTCGAAACCCGGGCAGGACCGGCGGATCGATCTGCCCACGCTTGGGCCCGAGACGCTTCGGTCCGTGGCCGCCGCTGGCCTCGGCGGCATCGCATGGGAAGCAGGCAGTGTCATCTGCCTTAACCTTGCCGAAATGCAGCGACTGGCGGGAGATTCTGGCCTGTTCCTCTGGTCGCGGGAATGAAGCTGTTCCTGATCGCGGGCGAACCCTCGGCCGACCGTCTTGGGGCCGCTTTGATGCAGGGGCTCAAGACCCTGTCGCCGGGCGCTACCTTTGACGGCATCGGTGGGCCGTTGATGGAAGCCGAAGGGGTGGAGAGCCTGTTCCCGATGGAAGAGCTTTCGGTAATGGGAATCGCCGAGGTGTTGCCGAAGTATTTCGCCCTCAAACGCCGCATTGCCGAGGCCGCCGCCGCCGTGCTGGGCAGCGACACGCAGGCGCTGATCACCATCGACAGCCCCGATTTCTGCCTGCGGGTAGCAAAGATCGTCAAATCCGCCCGGCCGGAGTTTCGGACCATTCACTATGTCGCGCCCTCGGTTTGGGCGTGGCGGCCGGGACGCGCGGTGAAAATGGCCAGGGTCATCGACCATGTGCTGGCGCTTTTGCCGTTCGAGCCCCCCTACATGACCGCCGCCGGAATGACCTGCGATTTCGTCGGGCATCCGGTGGTGGCCGAACCTGTGGCCTCAGCCGATGAGGCTATGGCGCTGCGGGGGACAAGGCCGTTCCTCCTTGCTCTTCCCGGCTCGCGACGGGGTGAGGTGGCGCGCTTGGCCCCGGTTTTCGGGCAGGTGGTGGCCCGGCTTGCAGCAACCCATCCCGGGCTCTCGGTCGCCCTGCCAACGCTGCGTGGCGTGGCGGATCTGGTCGCTGATCTGACGGCGGATTGGGCCGTCCGCCCCCGGATCATCACCGACATCACCGAAAAGCGCGCGGCCTTTGCTGCCGCCGATGTGGCGCTGGCCGCATCCGGCACCGTGTCGCTTGAACTGGCGGCCAACGCCTGCCCCATGGTCATCGCCTATGACATGCACCCCTTGACGCTGTGGCTGATGCGCCGCGCGGCACTGGTCGATACCGTGACACTGGTCAACCTTGTCTCTGACACGCGCACGGTGCCCGAATTCATCGGTCCCATGTGCCGCGCCGACAGGATCGCCCCGGCGCTTGAGGCGCTTTTGGCCGACAGCACCGGACAGAAAGCCGCGATGGCGGTGACGATGGACCGTCTTGGCAAGGGCGGAAAAGCGCCGGGCCTCAGGGCAGCGTCATCGGTACTGGCGGCGCTTCGCCCAGGGCCAGAAGCAGGGATTTCACGATGCGGGTCCGTTCCAGATCCAGCCGCCGCCAAAGATGCGACCGCCTTCACCGGCGTAGAAGACGCAGGCCTGACCGGCCGAGATGCCGTCTTCGGGGGCGATAAGTTCCACCTCGGCCGTCGTCGGGCCGGTCGGGCGCAGGACCGCGCTGCGTGGCGCGCGCGTTGACCGGACCTTGACCTGCAGATGCCATTCGGGCCGGCTGTAAAAGGGCGTGTCGCCCAGCCAGTTGATCTCACGCACTGAAACGATGCGGGTCGACAGCGCCTCTTTCGGGCCGACGATTACCCGCCGGGTCGCAGGGTCAAGCCGCAAGACATAAAGCGGGTCTTCAAGCCCGCCGATGCCAAGCCCCCGGCGCTGGCCGACGGTGTAATGGATCACCCCGCGATGGTAGCCCAGAACATTGCCGTCCAGATCGACGATCTGCCCCGGATCAGCTGCCCCGGGGCGCAGCTTTTCGATAACCGCCGCATAATCGCCGTTCGGCACAAAGCAGATGTCCTGACTGTCGGGCTTGTCGGCAACCGGCAGCCCGTACCTGGCCGCCAGCGCCCGGGTTTCCCCCTTCGAGGCGAGATGTCCCAAGGGAAAGCGGAGGTAACCCAGCTGCTCGGGCGTGGTGGAAAACAGGAAATAGCTTTGATCCCGCGCAGCATCAGCGGCCTGATGCAGTTCCGCGCCACGCAGCCCCATCTTGCGCTGGATGTAGTGCCCCGTGGCCATGCAATCGGCTTCAATCTCCTTGGCGGTGGCCAGGAGGTCCTTGAACTTCACCCGCTCGTTGCAGCGGATGCAGGGTACCGGGGTCGCGCCCGCCAGATAGGCATCGGCAAACTCTTCGATCACCGCCTCACGGAACGTGTTTTCATAGTCGAGGACGTAATGCGGGAACCCCATGGTTTCCGCCACCCGCCGCGCATCGTGTATGTCGCGCCCGGCGCAGCAGGCACCCTTCTTGGCCAAGGCCGCCCCGTGATCGTAAAGCTGCAGCGTGATGCCCACGACATCATAGCCTTCTTCGGCCAGCATCGCGGCCACGACCGAACTGTCGACGCCACCGGACATGGCAACGACAACCCGTGTTTCAGACGGGGGTTTCGGCAGGCCAAGAGAGTTCAGCGGCAAGTCGCGCGGCATGGGCACAGTCCACAAGGTGAAGATGCTTAGGAATATATGAAAATGCTGTGCACTCTCAATCCCCAGTTTCAGCTTTGATTAAGCCTGCCCACTCATTCTTCCGCGAAACCATGAGGGAAGGCAGATGTTCCTGAAACGTGTTGATGGCCCAAGGCAGGTTACCTTGCCGGATGGCAGCATCCTGTCGCGGGCAGATCTGCCCGCGCCGGACACCAGACGCTGGGTGGCCAGTCGCAAGGCGGTGGTGGTCAAGGCCGTGGTCTTCGGACTTATCCCGCAGGCTGAGGCTCTGGAACGCTATGCCTTGTCAGAAGAAGAATTTGCCCTGTGGCGCAGCGCGGTAGAGCGCCATGGCGATCAGGGCCTGAAAGTGACGGCGATCCAGAAATTGCGACAACTTTAAATTGTTTCGTGCTCCCGCTCTGGCAAAGTAACCTGAGGTTAACCATTGCCACCCTATGTCGTTAACGATGGTGGCAATGGAGCGGAGAAACCGGCGAATGCGTATCCTGCTTGTGGAAGACGACCCGACGACCTCCCGCAGCATCGAACTGATGCTGACGCATGCGAACCTGAACGTATATTGCACCGACATGGGCGAAGATGGCGTCGATCTGGCGAAGCTTTATGACTACGATCTGATTCTTCTGGATCTTAACCTTCCGGACATGAGCGGTCATGACGTGCTCCGCCAGATCCGGCAGGCCCGGGTGGTAACTCCGATCCTCATTCTGTCAGGCTCGGATGATACCGAAAACAAACTCAAGGGCTTTGGGTTCGGAGCGGATGATTACATGACCAAGCCCTTCCATCGCGAAGAACTGGTCGCGCGCATCCACGCCATCATCCGACGGTCAAAGGGGCACAGCCAGTCGATCATCAACACTGGCCGGGTGGCAGTGAACCTTGACGCCAAGACGGCTGAGGTGGAGGGCAAGACAGTCCATCTGACCGGCAAGGAATACCAGATGCTGGAGCTTCTTTCCCTGCGCAAGGGCACGACGCTGACGAAAGAGATGTTCCTGAACCATCTGTACGGTGGCATGGATGAACCTGAACTGAAGATCATCGACGTGTTCATCTGCAAGCTGCGCAAGAAGCTGGCAGAGGCAACGGGCGGTGCCAACTACATCGAAACCGTCTGGGGCCGGGGCTATGTGCTGCGCGATCCGGTCGGGGTCGTGGTTCCAAAGCTGGCGGCAAGCGCCTGATCTTTACCTTGCCCTTGGCCGGGCCTAACGTCAGCACTGCTTGGGCAGGGGATGGGCATGACGGAAAAGCCGGTCGGGGCATTGACGAAAGCCGAAGCGCGGGAGGATCTTGCGCGACTCGCGGCGGCTATCGCGGCGGCAAACACCGCCTATCACACGCAGGATGCACCCGAGATTTCGGATGCTGCCTATGATGCGCTGAAGCAGCAAAATGCCGCGATCGAGGCGCGGTTTCCCGGGCTGAAGCGTTCGGATTCGCCCAGTGACAAGGTCGGCGCACTCCTTGCCGAGGGATTCGGCAAGGTGGCACACCGGGTTCGCATGCTGTCACTGGAAAACGCCTTTTTGACCGAGGAAGTGACCGAGTTTCACGACCGTGTCCGCAAGTTCCTCGGGTATGCCGGCGCGCTGGCCTATACGGCCGAGCCGAAGATCGACGGGCTGTCGCTGTCGTTGCGCTATGAAGGCGGCGTTCTGGTGCAGGCCGCCACCCGCGGCGACGGTGAGCTGGGCGAGAATGTCACCGAAAACGCGTGCACGATTGGCGATATCCCGCAACGCCTGACCGGGGCGCCCGAAGTGCTTGAAGTGCGGGGTGAGGTCTACATGTCGCACGCTGATTTCGCGGCCTTGAACCAGCGTCAGGCAGCGGCGGGTGACAAGAGCTTTGCCAATCCACGCAACGCCGCCGCCGGGTCTCTGCGGCAACTTGACCCCGCAATTACCGCCAGCCGTCCCCTGCGCTTTTTCGCCTACGCCTGGGGCGAGGTGTCGGAACCGCTGTCAAATACGCAATTGGGTGCAATTTTGCGTCTCAAGGATTTGAAATTTAGGACTAATCCACTGACAGCTCTTTGTGACGGCCCCGAGGCGATGTTGGCGCAATACCGGATCGTCGAGGCGCAGCGGGCGACCCTTGGCTACGACATCGACGGGGTGGTCTACAAGGTCAACGATCTTGCGCTGCAAGCGCGGCTTGGGTTCCGTTCGTCGACCCCTCGCTGGGCACTGGCGCACAAGTTCCCAGCTCAACTGGCCTGGACCGAGCTTCTGGGGATCGACATTCAGGTCGGCCGGACCGGGGCGCTGTCGCCCGTGGCGCGGCTGCGGCCGGTGACGGTGGGGGGAGTGGTGGTCAGCAACGCGACGCTCCACAACGAGGATTACATCGCCGGAAGCGACTCACGCGGTCAGCCGATCCGAGGCGGAAAGGACATTCGTGTTGGCGACTGGGTGCAGGTCTATCGCGCGGGGGATGTGATCCCCAAGCTGGCCGACGTGGAATTGTCCCGCCGCAAGTCTGGCACACAACCCTATGAGTTTCCTGTATTTTGTCCGGAATGCGGCAGCCCCGCCCACCGTGAGGAAGGCGATTCCGTCCGGCGTTGCACCGGAGGCCTCATTTGCCCTGCGCAAGCGGTCGAAAGGCTGAAGCACTTCGTCAGCCGTGGGGCTTTCGACATTGAAGGCCTGGGCGCAAAGCAAGTGGAACTGTTCTTCCGCGACCCCCTTTTGCCAGTCAGGACACCTGCCGACATCTTTACCTTGGCCGCAAGAGACGCCGACAACCCCTTGCAAAAGCTGAAGAATAGAGATGGCTTTGGCGAGGTTTCCGCGACCAAGCTTTTCGCCGCCATCCAGGCCAAGCGGATCATCCCGCTGGACCGGCTGATCTTTGCCCTCGGCATCCGCCATATTGGCGACACGTCATCGGCCCTGCTGGCCCGGCACTATGGGAACTGGGGCGCGTTCATCCAGGCGATTGATGACGCACAGAATTTCCACGGTCCGGCCTGGGAGGCCCTGACGGCCATCGACGGGATTGGCGCGGTCAGTGCGCGGGCACTTGTCGACGCGCTGCACCCGGCCAATGCCGAACGGGTCGAGGTGGACCGTCTGTTGAGGTCCTTGACCGTGGTGCCGGCGGCTGCGGCGGCCAGTAACTCGCCAGTGGCAGGAAAGACCGTTGTCTTCACCGGCACGCTGGAAAAAATGACCCGGGCCGAGGCGAAGGCCCGGGCCGAAGCGCTTGGCGCCAAGGTCGCGGGCAGCGTCAGCGCCAAGACCGATATTCTGATTGCCGGGCCGGGGGCTGGATCAAAGGCGAAGGACGCCGCACGTCTGGGGGTCACGATCTTCGACGAAGACGCCTGGCTGGCGTTGATCGGCCGATGAGTCGCCCGGAATCCCTGTTCCCGCTGTTTGCGGAACTGGAGACGCTGCCCGGGGTTGGCCCAAAGGCCGCGCAAGCCTTTGAAACGCTTGGCGTCACCCGACCGAAGGATCTGCTTTACCTGCTTCCCCATTCCGGGGTGGACCGGTCGCGCCGTGCCTCGGTTCGTGATGTCATTCCGCCCTCCACCCTGACCGTCGAGGTCGAGGTCGGCGCCCATTTCCCACCTCGGCGCAAGGGGGGGCCCTGCCGGGTGATGGTGCGCGATGAGCGGCTGGAGTTCATGGTCGTCTTCTTCCACGCCCGCGCCGATTACTTGCAGAAACTGCTGCCCACCGGCCAGCGCCGGCTGATCTCCGGCAAGGTTGAACTGTTCGACGGCGTGGCGCAAATGGTTCACCCCGACCATGTGCTGCGCCCCGAAGATGCCGGGGAACTGCCCGAGTATGAGCCGGTCTATCCCTTGGGCGCTGGTCTGACGCAAAAGGTGGTGGCCAAGGCAGTTGCCGGGGCGTTGACCCGGGTGCCGCCTCTTGCGGAATGGATAGATCCAGGCCTGAAGGCGCGGGAGGGCTGGCCGGACTGGGCGGCTGCCTTGGTCCTGGCCCATGCGCCGGAGGCCGCGGCGGGTCTGGCCCTGACCCATCCGGCGCGGCTGCGGCTGGCCTATGACGAGCTTTTCGCCCATCAGGTGACGCTGGCGCTGGCTCGCGCCTCGATCCGCCGGGGCAAGGGGGTGGTGACGGTCGGTGACGGCCAATTGCGCGCCAAGGGGCTTTCCAGCTTGCCCTATGCGCCGACCGACGCCCAGACCCGCGCGATTGCCGAGATTGCGGCGGACATGGCGCAACCTCTGCGGATGAACCGGCTGTTGCAGGGCGACGTGGGGTCGGGGAAAACTCTGGTGGCGTTTCAGGCGCTTTTGGTCGCGGTCGAGTCCGGGGGGCAGGGCGTTCTGATGGCCCCGACCGAGATTCTTGCCCGCCAACACCATGAGGGGCTGGAGCCGCTGGCACGGGCGGCGGGCGTTTTGCTGGTTCTGCTGACCGGCCGCGACAAGGGGGCAGAGAGGGCTGCAAAGCTGGCTGGCCTTGCAGATGGCCGGGTACAGGTGCTGGTCGGCACCCATGCAGTCTTTCAAAAAGATGTGCAGTTTCATGACCTCCGCCTTGCGGTGGTCGATGAACAGCACCGCTTTGGCGTAGCCCAGCGGATGGAGCTTGGCGCCAAGGGCGAGGCAGTGGATGTGCTGGTGATGACGGCAACGCCGATCCCCCGCAGCCTGGCGCTGGCCACGCATGGCGACATGGATGTGTCAGTGCTGGACGAAAAGCCCGCCGGGCGAAAGCCGATCCGCACGGCGATGGTGTCGGATGAGCGGTTGAATGAGGTGGTGGAGCATCTGCGCAGTGCCGTGGCCGAGGGGCGGCAGGCCTATTGGGTCTGCCCGCTGGTCGAAGAATCGGAGGTGGTGGATTACGCCAGTGCTGAACAGCGGTTTCAGGACCTGCGCGCCACACTTGGCGACAAGGTCGGGCTGGTCCATGGCCAGATGCCCCCCGCCGAAAAGGACGCCGCGATGGCGCGTTTTATGGCCGGGGAAACGGCGGTCCTGGTGGCGACAACAGTTATCGAGGTGGGGGTCAACGTCCCCAACGCCTCGATCATGGTGATCGAGCGGGCCGAGACTTTCGGGTTGGCACAGTTGCACCAGCTGCGCGGGCGAGTGGGGCGGGGCGACGCTGCCTCGAACTGCCTGTTGTTGTATAAGGCACCCTTGAATGACTCCGGCATGCGGCGGCTGACCACGATCCGAGACACCGAGGATGGTTTCAGGATTGCCGAGGAAGATCTGGCGATGCGAGGCGCGGGCGATCTGATCGGGACGGCCCAATCCGGACTGCCCCGGTTCCGGGTGGCCGATCTGGAACGGCAGGCCGCGTTGATGGCACTGGCGCAGTCGGATGCGCGCGCGCTCTTGCACAATGACCCCGCCCTCAGCGGCCCCCGCGGGCAGGCCGCGCGGGCGCTGTTGTGGCTGCTCGATCAGGACCAAGCGATCCGGCTGATCGGCGTTGGCTGAAAAAATCCTACTTTGTTCACTAATGTTCTTAAAAAGTTCTTTACAGATTGGGCTAGACGTGAGAACAATTCAGCAACAAGCATGGAGATCGCGATGAAAGCCGCCGTGAAGACCCTGATGACCAAAACCCCGCAAGGTGCTTTGGCAGACACCGTTGGCCTTGTTGCTCTTTTCGTTCTGCTGTTCGCCGTGCTGTCTGTGCCCGGCTTCGCCTGAGGTTTCTGCCCGCGCTCTGTCCCCCACGGGACCGGCCTTCCCCCATGCAAGCCATGGTCAGCCGGTCCGATGTTTCCAGATGCGCTACTGCCGCCGCCGTCCCTGTGACGTGCGGCGGTTTTTTTATGCGGTAGTTTCGGCGGCGATCACTGCGTCACAGACAGCCTCCAGCGCGAGGAGGATCGAGGCGTGCCGGTTCTTGAACTCGCGCGCGGGGATAAGAACCTCATAGCCGTCGAAGGGGGCGGCGGGGACGGGACCTGCGTCCTTCAGCATGGCGCGAAGGCTGTCACGGGCGGCCTGCATCTCAATCAGGGTGCGGCCCAGGGCGGCAGCCCCCAGCACTGCCGCCGCTGCCTGACCAAGGGCGCAGGCCTTCACTTCCTGGGCAAAGGCAGCAACCTTTCCGTTCTCGACGACGACATCCACCGTGACGGTCGACCCGCAAAGCGCGGAACGTCTGCGCGCCGTTCCTTGCGCTGCTGGAAGCCGTCCGTGATGCGGGATATCGGCCGCAAGCGCCAGGATGCGGGTAGAGTAGAGCTTTAGAAGGTCGCTGTCGCTCATGGAATGTCCTTGGCCAAGGCTGTATGTAGTCCGCTGCGCCGTGCTTGCCAAGGAGAGACCGGATGAGCTTTGATCCCGCCAGCCTGAAGTTTGACGCACAAGGGTTGATCCCTTCCGTGGCGCAGGACCATGTTACGGGCGAGGTGCTGATGGTCGCCTGGATGAACATGGCTTCGGTCGCGGCGACCCTTGAGACCGGAAAGGTGACCTACTGGTCGCGGTCGCGGGGGGAGCTCTGGGTCAAGGGTGAGACTTCGGGGCACCACCAGCGGCTGGTGGAACTGCGGGTGGACTGCGACCGCGATTGCCTTCTGGTTCTGGTGGAACAGGAGGGGCCGGCTTGCCATACCGGGCGGCAGTCTTGTTTTTACACGGCGGTTAGGGGGGGCGAGGAGGTGGAGATTTTGGAGGTTTCGCCTGATGGGGCAGGCCACCGGAACTGAAAAAATCAAAGGGTTAGCCATAGCGGCTTAACCTGGTGGTAACCCGACCAAGCGGCGGATGTCAGTCGGAGTTGCCCCTTCGGCCCGGTACTTCGACAGCGCGCGGGCGTCGTCGCGCTTGGCCAGACGCTTGCCGTGGTTGTCGCGGATCAGGCGGTGGTGGTGGTAAACCGGCGTCGGCAGGTCGAAAAGATGCTGGAGGATCACCTGCACCAGGGTGAAGTCGAACAGGTCGTCGCCCCGGATCACATGTGTCACCCCTTGGGTCGCATCATCGAAGGCCGAGGCCAGGAAATAGGCCACGATATCTTCACCCTTGCGGGACAGGATCACATCGCCGACCCGCGATAGGGCTTCGCCCGGGTCAATGCGGTT
>Ga0105045_10001266_pt1 | contig 20478 bp, 19 predicted proteins | sample MAT02_FD_78089 | JGI IMG/M metagenome (GOLD analysis project Ga0105045, IMG submission 78089) | Freshwater microbial communities from Lake Fryxell liftoff mats and glacier meltwater in Antarctica - MAT-02 (megahit assembly) | ecosystem: Environmental > Aquatic > Freshwater > Ice > Liftoff... | reverse complement strand
GTCGCGCTGGACGCCATCACCCGGTGCGTCCGTGGCCTGCCGGACGTGGCCGACTGCCTCGCGGTCGGGGTCCCCGACCCCGAGTGGGGGCTCGCGGTCGCGGTCCTGGTGCAACGTGAGCCAGGCGCCTCAGGCCCTGCCCCGGAGGTCGTCCGCGCCGCTGTCCGGGCCGAGCTCGGCCGCGCCGCGACACCGAGGACCGTGCTGGCGGTGACCGCGCTGCCGCTCACCGGGGTGGGCAAACCCGACCGCGCGGCCGCCGTCCGGGTGGTGCTGGGCGCCCCCCAGGACGCAGCACGGTCCGGGTTGAGGGATCATGGGAGGCCGAGCACGACCCGACCCGAGGAGACCCCCGCGTGAGAAGCCTGATCATCCCGGCTCTCGTCCTGGCCTTCACGGTCTACTGCCTGATCGACGTGATCCGGTCCGAGGACTCCGACATCCGCGGCCTCCCGAAGCTCGCGTGGGTGTTCATCGTGCTGCTGTTCCCGGTCGCCGGGGGCGCGGCCTGGTTCCTGGCCGGTCGTCCCCGCGGCACCAAGCCCCCGGGGACCGACCGCATCACCCGGCCCAAGCCACGCGTGCTGGGTCCGGACGACGACCCCGACTTCCTGCGGACGATCAGGCGCCCGACTGCGGCTCCGCCCGCCACGCCGGACGACCCGGCCGTCATCGAGGACGGCCCCGCCGACGGGGCGAGCAGCGAGCCACCGTCTGCCCGACCCACAGACGACCGACCGACCGATGACATGCCCACCGACGAGCACGGCGACAGCGGCGAGCGGGACGACCGCCGCTCGTGACCACCGCTGGTCAGTGGGTCGCGGGTTCGCGTCCCAGGACGCTCCCTGCTGCCGTCTCGCCCGTCGCCGCGGGCACGGGTGCCGCCGCCGGCCTCGACGCGTCCGACGTACCGTCCGCCGTCCTGGCCCTGGTCGTTGCGCTCGCCCTGCAGGTGGCGGTCAACTACGCCAACGACTACTCCGACGGGGTGCGCGGGACCGACGACAGCCGGGTCGGGCCGGTCCGGCTCGTCGGTCAACGCCTGGCCGCACCGCGGGCCGTGCTGACCGCCACGGGTCTGTCGTTCGGGGTGGCCGCCGTCGCCGGGCTCGCGCTCGTGGTCCGGAGCGGGCAGTGGTGGCTGCTGGCGGTCGGGGTGCTCGCGATCCTCGCGGCCTGGTTCTACACCGGCGGTCGCCGCCCGTACGGCTACGCGGGTCTGGGCGAGGCCATGGTGTTCGTGTTCTTCGGCCTGGTCGCCGTGCTCGGCACCACCTACACGCAGGCCGGCAGGGTCGACGTGGGCGCCTGGGCAGGTGCCGTGGGGGTCGGGGCGCTGGCCTGCGCGCTGCTGGTGGTCAACAACCTGCGAGACATTCCCACCGACACCGCGGCGGGCAAGCGGACGCTCGCGGTGAGGCTCGGCGACCGGTGGACCCGACGGCTGTTCGTGCTGCTCCTGCTGACCCCGGTGCCCTGCACGCTCGTCGCGTTCCTGGCCTCCCCCTGGTCACAGCTCGCGCTGCTCGCCGTGCCGCTGGCGGTCACCCCGCTGCGGGTCGTCAGCAGCGGGGCGTCGGCCCGGCACCTGGTCCCCGCCCTGGGGACGACGGGGCGGTACAGCCTCGTGTTCGGCGTGCTGCTCGGCGCGGGTCTCGCGATCGGGTGAGCCGGTGGCTGCGGACTAGCGGCGCCGGCCCACCGGGTCGAACGCCTCGGGACGACCGCTCCACAGCCACAGCAACGGACCGATGACCGGGACGAGCAGCACCACCAGCACCCACGCCGCGAAGGGCAGCCCGCGCACCTGGGTGGGACGGGTGCGCATGCAGTCGATCAGCGCGTAGACGTGGAGACCGACGACGGCCAGGACCAGGAGCAGGCGGAGCATGGGTCCAGGGTACGGGCGGGGCTGCGCGGACGCCTCCGCCCGCGCACCTACCCTGGGGACATGCGACCGGTCGCCGTCTACTCGGCCCTACGCCTCGGCCTCTTCCTGTCGGCGCTGCTGATCCTCCGCGTCCTGGGGATCGGCGGGATCCTGTCGCTGGTCATCGCCCTGGTGATCTCGATGCTGCTGTCGTTCGTCATCCTGCGCCGCCAGCGTGACGCGGTGACGCTGGCGCTCATGCACCGCAGCCGCGGCAAGGGTCGGAGCGCCAAGAACCGCGACGCACGACGCCCCCGACGGTCGTTCTCGGACACGCTGGCCGACGACGCGGCCGCCGAGGACGCGGCGGTCGACGCCAGGAACATCCCCCGACCCGGCGACGGCCCGACGGGAGCGACGCGATGACCGCCCCGGACGACCTGCGACGGCAGGACAGCTTCTACGACAGCGTCGGTGGCGCCGACACGTTCCGACGGCTGGTCCACGAGTTCTACGTGGGCGTCGCCGGCGACGACGTGCTGCGACCGATGTACCCCGAGGACGACCTGGGCCCGGCCGAGGACCGGCTGCGGATGTTCCTGGAGCAGTACTGGGGAGGACCGACCACCTACTCCGAGCAACGCGGCCACCCGAGGCTGCGGCTGCGCCACGCCCCCTTCCGCGTGACCCCGGACGCCCGGGACCGCTGGCTGCTGCACATGCGCAGCGCCGTGGACTCCCTCGACCTGGCGCCGATGCACGAGGCGGTGCTGTGGGACTACCTCGAGCGGGCCGCCCACTCGATGCTCAACACCTTCGACGACACCGTCTGAGGGACCACCACGGGGCCGCGACCAGCCGTGATGACAGCGCTTGCACCGCTGTGCCACCCTCGTCGCCCGTGACTGAGTGGTGGCGCGACGCCGTTGTTTACCAGGTCTACCCGCGGTCCTTCGCGGACGCGAACGGTGACGGGATCGGCGACCTGCCGGGCATCACGTCCCGCCTGCCGAAGCTCGCCGAGCTGGGCGTGGACGCGGTGTGGCTGTCCCCCTTCTACCCGTCCCCGCAGAACGACGCCGGCTACGACGTGTCCGACTACCGCGACGTCGAGCCCATCTTCGGCACGCTGGACGACGCCGACGACCTGATCGGCACCGCCCACGGGCTGGGCCTGCGGGTGGTCGTCGACATCGTCCCCAACCACACCAGCAGCGAGCACCGCTGGTTCGAGGCCGCGCTGCAGTCGGCCCCGGGCAGCTCCGAGCGGGCGCGGTACATGTTCCGCGACGGCGCCGGCGCCGACGGCTCGCAGCCGCCCAACAACTGGCGCTCGGTGTTCGGCGGGTCGGCCTGGACCCGGGTCACCGAGGCCGACGGCAGCCCCGGCCAGTGGTACCTGCACCTGTTCGACTCCACGCAGCCGGACGTCAACTGGGACAACCCCGACGTGCACGAGGAGTTCGCCTCCACGCTGAGGTTCTGGCTCGACCGTGGTGCCGACGGGTTCCGGATCGACGTGGCCCACTCCATGATCAAGGAGGCGGACCTGCCGGACTGGGAGGACGACGACAGCCCGATGGGCGGCACGGCCGAGATCACCGAGGACCGCCGACCTCCGATGTGGGACCAGGAGGGCGTGCACGACATCTACCGCGAGTGGCGTCGGATCGTCGAGTCCTACGACGGCGACCGGATGCTCGTCGCCGAGGCCTGGGTGACGCCGTACGAGCGGCTGGCCCGCTACACCCGACCGGACGAGCTGCACCAGGCCTTCAACTTCGACCACTGCGTCGCGCCGTGGCAGGCCGTCGCCCAGCGTGGCGTGATGACGACCTCGGTCGAGGGCTCCACAGCGGTGGGGGCCCCGGCCACCTGGGTGCTCAGCAACCACGACATCGTCCGCCACGCCAGCCGGTTCGGCTTCCCCCCAGCCTCGCGCGGGCTCGGCGGGATCGGTCCTGACGACCCGCAGCCCGACGCCGTCCTGGGCCTGCGTCGCGCCCGGGCGGCGACCGCGCTCATGCTCGCCCTGCCCGGCTCCGCGTACCTGTTCCAGGGCGAGGAGCTCGGCCTGCCGGAGCACACCACCCTGCCCGGCGAGGTCCGCCAGGACCCGTCCTGGTTCCGCACCGAGGGCGAGGACACCGGCCGCGACGGCTGCCGGGTGCCGATCCCGTGGGAGGCCGACGCGCCGTCCTTCGGGTTCGGGACGACCGATGACACCTGGCTGCCGCAGCCCGCGGTCTACGGCGAGCTCGCCCGCGACCAGCAGGAGGGCGTCGAGGGCTCGACCCTCGAGCTGTACAAGGCGGCCCTACGGCTACGCCGCGAGCACGGCCTCGGTCGTGGCACCAGCCTGGACTGGGTCGAGGACCGGTGCGGCGAGCAGTCGCTCGGACTGCGCCGGGGCGACGTCCTGGTGCTCGTCAACTTCGACGGCGACCCGCTGAAGGTCCCGTCCGGCGCGGAGGTCCTGCTCACGTCCGGGCCGTTGGACGCCGAGGGCCGGGTCCCCACGGACACCACGGTCTGGCTGCGCACCGGCTGACCTGGTCGCGGTCGTCCCCGTCGTCGCCCCTCGGACCCGCACCGGTCCGGGGGGCGTCCGCGTCAGCGGCTGCCGCGTCGGAACTGCACCTCGGGCCCGGTCATGGTCTGGAGGAACTCCCGCTCCTCGGAGCTGATCCGACGTGGTGCCGCCGCGGAGAAGGAGTACATGACCATCGTCGAGGCCGAACGGGCGTGCACCGTCCGCGCCGGCCCCCCGTCCTGGTCCTGGTCTCGCTCCGCAACCGTGGAGACCTCGTAGCCGAGGTCGAAGCCGGCGCCACCGATCCGGGTGACCCACACGTCGACCACCACGCCGCCCGAGCGGTACTCCAGCGGCACGAGGTACTCCACCTCGTGACGGACCACCAGCGTCCCGGTGTCCGGCAGGGCCTTGACCAGGGCCAGCGCCTCGATCCGGGCCTGCTCGGTGTAGCGGAAGAACTCGGTGTTGTTGACGTGGCCGTAGGCGTCCATGTCGGACCACCGCATGGCGACGGGGACGGAGACTGCGGGCATCGCCCGATCCTGGCAGGTCGCCCCCCACCAGCACGACAGACGCCGCGGACGGCATGTCGCGCCGAACAGGCATGGACGGCTGCTGCGATGGGTATCCCCTGCACATGACCGAGAACGTCGAGGACCCCTCGGCTCCCACTGACCCAGCCGAGCAGCAGGACGCGTCCTCGCAGGCCCGCGAGGCCGGCTACGACGCCTCCCAGGACCCTGACGCCGACCCGGAGTCGATGAACCCCCGCGACCTGCGTGGCGAGGGCAGCCACGAGGGCGACCCGGACCTGGACCCCGACAGCCTCAACCCGAGGGGCGAGGGATGAGCGAGCCCGGCGAGACCATCGACCAGGACGCCGTCGCGTCGCTGGATCCCGACGAGGTGGCCTACGACCAGGACCTCGCGTTGGGTGAGGACGGCGAGGAGGACGTGGCGCGACGAAGCTACGTCCCCAACGACCGGCCGCTGGCGGTCGGCCAGCACGGCAGCACGGCCGGGGAGCAGCTCGAGGGCAGCAGCCTGGAGGAGCGCGTGAATGCGGAGCGGCCCGACGTGGCCGGCGAGCGCCCCGGTGACGAGGTGCTCCCGACCGAGCAGCCGCTGACCGACGCGCTCGGCGAGGACGTCGCCGCGGAGGACCTGGTGGTCGCCGACGAGGAGGACTCCGAAGTCGGAGACCTGCGCGCCGGTCGCCTGGTCGACCCCGACGAGGGGGTGCGCGAGGACCGCGAGAAGGACCTCGTCGCCCAGGACGTCGGCATCGACGGTGGCGCGGCCGGTGCCGAGAAGGCAGCCATGCACGTCGTGGCCGACCCTCGCTCCTGAGCCGGTCGGGGGTCGGGCGCCCGGTAGGTTCCCAGGTGTGACCGAGCGCCCTACCCCCGAGTCCCTGCGCGACAGCCTCGTCAGCGACCTACGACTGCAGGCCACCGATGACCCGAACCGGTTCGTGGGCAGCAACGTCCTGCAACCGTTCGGCCGCGTGTTCGGCGGCCAGGTGCTGGGTCAGTCGTTGATGGCGGCGGGGCGGACGGTCGAGGCCGACCGTGCCCCGCACAGCCTGCACGCCTACTTCCTTCGCCCGGGCGACCCAGAGGTGCCGATCGAGTTCTCCGTCGAGCGGCTGCGGGACGGCAGGTCCTTCAGCGCACGCCGCACCCACGCCATGCAGCACGGTCGCCCGATCCTGTCGATGATCGCCTCGTTCCAGCTGCCCGACACCGGCGTCGAGCACTCCGACCCGATGCCCGCCGCTCCCGTTCCTCAGGACGTCCCAACGACGGCCGAGGTGCTGGCGGGCATCGACCACCCGGCCGCGGCCTACTGGTCGCACGAGCGGCCGATGGACATCCGCAACGTCGACGCGCCCATCTTCCTGCGCCCCGCCGAGGACCGCTCCCCGGACAGCGCCGTCTGGCTGCGGACCACCGCCGCGCTGCCGGACGAGCCGCTGCTGCACGCGGCGACGCTGGCGTTCGCCAGCGACTACTCGCTGCTGGAGGCGGTGCTGCGCCGCCACGGCGTCGCTTGGTCCGACCCCCGCCTCAAGATCGCGAGCCTGGACCACGCCATGTGGTTCCACCGACCGGCGCGCGCGGACGAGTGGCTGCTCTACACGCACCACAGCCCGTCGGCGTCCAACGCCCGGGGTCTCGTGCAGGGGTCGATGTTCGACCAGGCCGGGCGTCTGGTCGCCACGGTCGCCCAGGAGGGCATGGTCAGGATCCCGGCGCGTCAGGACTAGTACACCTGTTCGAGCCGGCGTAGCCTCTGGTCATGGAGATCGCCCTGCAGCCGTCGCTGTTCGACGAGGTCGGCCGCACCGCCGACCACGCCGGGCCGTCGCTCTGCAGGCTGGGCAGCACCGTGCAGCGGACGCTGCTGTCCGGTGGGGCCTGGCTCGACGTGCTCCCCGGCTGGGTCACCGACTCCGCCGAGGTGTTCTCCCGGCTGGTGGAGCGGGTGCCGTGGGTGGCGGAACGACGCCAGATGTACGACCGGGTGGTCGACGTGCCCCGGCTGCTGTCCTGGTACGGCGAGCACGACCCGTGGCCGGACGAGCTGCTCACGCAGGCGCGCGACGCCCTGAACGAGCACTACGGCGCCGGGGAGCGCGAGCGGTTCGTGTCCGCAGGCCTGTGCTTCTACCGCGGCGGCCGCGACGGGGTCGCCTGGCACGGCGACCGGATCGGTCGCAGCCGGTCGGAGGACGTCACGGTCGCGATCGTGTCGTTCGGCGCCCCGCGCGCCCTGCTGCTGCGCCCGGTCGGCGGGGGCGAGACGGTCCGTCACGTCATCGGCCACGGCGACCTGCTGGTGATGGGTGGCTCGTGCCAGCGCACCTGGGACCACAGCATCCCCAAGACCGCCCGGGCGGTCGGGCCGCGCATCAGCGTGCAGCTGCGCCCGCGGGGGGTGGCGTAGGCCCGTCCGGGCGTCCTGCCCGACAGTTGCAGCAGACGGAACCGCTCAGGCCGCGACCGGTCCCCGCAGTGGCGTCAGCGCGCTCGCGGCTGGTGCCCTGTCGCGAGCGACGTCGCGGGGGTGCGGCCCGTCGCCGCCCCTTCCCAGGACGTCGATCACGTCCGTGGGGTCCAGACAGCCATACAGGGGTCGTTGGACCCGGGCGACAGGGCATGGACCGCCATCTCGACCAGCTGCTGAGCAGCGAACACGACGTCCTGGAGCGGGCTGCGGTCCGGGGCCAGGGGCAGGCAGCAGCGCACGGGAGGGACCACGGCCAGCAGAACGGCGCCAGTGACCGCGAGCTGCGGCACGAAGGCCTCGTCGTCACCGGCCCGGGGCGAGCACCGACAACCAGTGGTGGTCCTGGAAGAACGGGACCTCAGGGCGACCGAAGTGCACCGGCAGCCCGCTGTCAGCACCGGACGTCAGGAGCAGGACAGGTCCGTGCCTCGACGTGTCCGGACGAACCGGACCGTGCGTCAGTCGCGGGTGAGCTTGCGGTGCGTCACCCGGTGCGGCCGGGCCGCGTCGATCCCCAGCCGGTCGATCTTGTTGGCCTCGTAGGACGCGAAGTTACCCTCGAACCAGTACCACTTGGCCGGCTCCTTCTCGTCACCCTCGTAGGCGAGGATGTGGGTGCAGACTCGGTCGAGGAACCAGCGGTCGTGGCTGATGACCACTGCGCATCCGGGGAACTCCAGCAGCGCGTTCTCCAGCGAGCCGAGCGTCTCGACGTCCAGGTCGTTCGTCGGCTCGTCGAGCAGCAGCAGGTTGCCGCCCTCCTTGAGGGTGAGCGCCAGGTTGAGGCGGTTGCGCTCACCGCCGGACAGCACACCGGCGGGCTTCTGCTGGTCGGGGCCCTTGAAGCCGAAGGCCGAGACGTACGCCCGGGACGGCACCTCGACGTTGCCGACCTGGATGTAGTCCAGGCCGTCGGAGACGACCTCCCACAGCGTCTTCTTCGGGTCGATACCGCCGCGGGACTGGTCGACGTAGCTGATCTTCACGGTGTCACCGACCTTGACGGTGCCGGCGTCGGCGTCCTCCAGCCCGACGATGGTCTTGAACAGCGTCGTCTTGCCGACGCCGTTGGGGCCGATGACCCCGACGATGCCGTTGCGGGGCAGCGTGAACGACAGCCCCGAGATCAGCTCGCCGCGCTCGTCGAAGCCCTTGTGCAGGTCGTCGACCTCGATCACGACGCTGCCCAGGCGCGGGCCCGGCGGGATCTGGATCTCCTCGAAGTCGAGCTTGCGTGTGCGCTCGGCCTCGTTCGCCATCTCCTCGTAGCGCGCAAGACGCGACTTGGACTTGGTCTGGCGGCCGCTGGCGTTCATGCGGACCCACTCGAGCTCGTCCTTGAGGCGCTTGGCGAGCTTCTGGTCCTTCTTGCCCTGGACCTTGAGCCGCTCCCCCTTCTTCTCCAGGTAGGTGGAGTAGTTGCCTTCGTAGGGGTACAGCCGACCACGGTCGACCTCGGCGATCCACTGCGCGACGTTGTCCAGGAAGTACCGGTCGTGGGTGACGGCGAGGACGGCACCTGCGTACGCGGCCAGGTGCTGCTCCAGCCAGTTCACGCTCTCGGCGTCCAGGTGGTTGGTGGGCTCGTCGAGCAGCAGCAGGTCCGGCTTGGACAGCAGCAGCTTGCACAGCGCGACCCGGCGACGCTCACCACCGGACAGGATCGTCACGTCGGCGTCCGGCGGCGGGCACTGGAGGGCGTCCATCGCCTGCTCGAGCTGGCTGTCCAGGTCCCACGCGTCGGCGTGGTCCAGGGCTTCCTGCAGCTCGCCCATCTCGCCCATCAGGGCGTCGAAGTCAGCGTCGGGCTCCCCCATCAGGGCGCTGATCTCGTTGAACCGGTCGAGCTTGGCCTTGATCTCACCCAGGCCCTCCTCGACGTTGCCGAGGACGGTCTTCTCCTCGTTCAGCGGGGGCTCCTGGAGCAGGATGCCTACGCTGTAACCGGGCGACAGCCTGGCCTCGCCGTTGGAGGGCTGGTCGATGCCGGCCATGATCTTGAGGATCGTCGACTTGCCGGCTCCGTTGGGCCCGACCACGCCGATCTTCGCGCCGGGGTAGAACGACATCGTGACGTCGTCCAGGATCAGCTTCTCGCCGTGGGCCTTGCGGGCCTTGTACATGGTGTAGATGAATTCCGCCACGGCCCCAGGCTAGGGGGTGGACCGGGCTGCCCTCGCCCGCAGCCCGGCCCGAACGACCCCACCGGCACGTTCAGAACGCCGGCTCGGCGTCCCGCGCGGCCGAGGCCTGCAGGCTGCCGGCGACGACGAGGTCGTCGACCAGCTCACCGGTCGAGGTGTCGACGAGGCTGCCGGGCACGTCCTCGACCGGCTCCAGGCTCACCTCGGCCGCGAGCTCGTCGGCGTCGCTGCGGTCGACGTCGTCCCGCATCTCCTCCGCACGGGTGCGCCGGTTGGCGGTGAACGACGTCGTCCCCCAGGTCAGGTCGTGGCCGACGACCTCGGCCGTGACGTCCGCGCTGGTGCGCGGCTGGTTCTCGTGCACGAAGTCCCGGATCCGCAGACGACCGTGCACCAGCACCCCCTGGCCCTTGCTGATGCTGCTGACGACGTTCTCGGCCAGGCCCCGCCAGCAGGTGACGGTGTACCAGCTGGTCTCGGCGTCGACGACCTTGCTGTCGGTCTGCGAATATCGCCTCGCCGTGACCGCGAGCCGGAAGCTGCAGACGGTCGTGCCGTTCCTGGTCACCTTGAGCGCAGGCTCCGTGGCGACGTTGCCCCGCAGCGCCACCTTGGTCTCGTTCAGCATCTGGTTCCCCTTCGTCGGCGTGCCGGCGCCACGCCGGCGACCCCACGACGATGACCTCCCGGCAGCGGGCGGGAGGACGTGGGCCGCACCGGCTGTGGACGGTACGGCCCCGGTCGGAGTTGTGGACACAGCCCCCGAGGACGACCGCACCCGGGTCCGCGAGGGGTCAGGCGGTGAGCAGGTCCCGGCACCGACGGTGGTCGGCCAGCACGTCCGCGACGGGGAGCAGCACCCGATCGCGCGCGACCTTGCCGACGGCGACCTCCAGCCGCAGCTGAGCCGTCTGCGCGCGGACGCGAGCCCGTCCGGGGACGAACGAGCCCGCGACCAGCGTCAGCAGCACGCCCCCGAGCAGACCGATCACCGTGAGGGCCGTGGGCACCGGCAGCCACTCGGGCAGCCCGGGCACCGTGGGCAGGTCCGGGTATGGCACCTGGAGGAAGTCCAGCGCGAAGAGCCCGAGCAACCCCAGCAGGCCGAGCAGAGCAGCGCCCGCCAGCACCACGTGCAGGGTACCGACCAGGACCCACCAGCGGGGCCGCTTGAACGTCAGGTCCGTGGACAGCACCGCCTGGTCGAGGGCGTCACGCAGGTCGTCGGTGTGCACCGGCGCGTGTCTCACCGACTCCGCCCAGCGCTCGGGCAGTCCCTCGGTCGCGGTGTCCAGCAGCTGCCGCTCGGCCAGGTCGACGCGGGCCAGCTGGGCCCGGGTCGGCGCCGGGACCGAGGAGCGCGCCAGACCCGTCAGGTCGCCACCGAGCTGCGGATCATCCAGCCGAAGCCGCTTGAGCGGGTCCCGCCGCAGCCGAGACGCCCACCGGGTGAAAGGCCAGCCGATGTAGGCGCTCGCGTCGCGGCGGTACCCGGAGTCCACGGCGGCGACGACCGCCGGCACGGACGCCGCGCCCGCGAGCGCGTCGGTGAACCGCGGGTCGCCACCCACCTCGTCGATTCCGGGCTCGTCGTCAGCGACCCCTCGTCGCAGCCCAGCGGCGGTCTCGCGCAGCGCCGCCCGGGCCCGACCGAGCGCCATGGCTCGCGACGCGACCGCGTCGGTGAACAGGCCCCGGAGCTCGTCGACGCCCTCGCCGGTCACCGCCGAGGTGGCCATCACGGTCGCCCGCGGCAACCCGTCCTCGCGCACGAGGCGCCTCAGGTCGGCCAGCACCACGTCGCGCTCGCCCGCCTTCAGCCGGTCGACCTGGTTGAGCACGACCAGGAGGACGTCGTCGTGCCCGCGCAGCCGCTCGAGGTAGTCCGCGTGCAGCGCCTCGTCGGCGTACTTCTGCGGGTCGACCACCCAGACGATCAGGTCGATGCGGTCGACGAGGCGGTCCACGTCCACCCGGTGGGCGGTCTCCCGGGAGTCGTGGTCCGGCATGTCGAGCAGGACCAGGCCCTCCTGCTCCGAGGCCCGACCACGGCCCAGCTCGCTGTCGTGCACGGTGCGGTGCCGCGACGGCACCTCCAACCAGTCCAGCAGCGGGTCGGCACCGTCACCCCAGACGCAGGCGACGGGGTGCGAGGTCGTGGGACGGCGCACGCCGACGGTGCTGATCTGGAAGCCGGCGACGGCGTTAAACAGGCTCGACTTGCCGGACCCGGTCGCCCCGGCGAGGGCGACGACGGTGTGCTGGGTACCCAGTCCAGCTCGCACCCCGGTCCGGGCGATCTCGCCCTGAGCGGCCTCGACCAGGGCAGGCTCCAGCCGGTCGCCCCCGACGGCGATGGCCTCGGATATCCGTGACGTCAGGTCGGGGACCTCGACCGCGGGGTCGAGGTCGGGGGTGCGCTGCTTCCGGTCTCCCCGCTTGCGCCGGCTGCGGCGGGTGCCCTGATCCTCGCTCGTCGGGGTGGCCCCGCTCACCGGGCCTCCTCCAGCTGCTCCAGTGCCACCCGGACCCGCGCGCCCGCGTCGGCCACGGGTGCGGCCTGGACCCAGCGGCGTCGTTCGGACTCCAGCAGGGCGCTGACGCGGTCGAGCAGGTCGGCGCGGGCCCGTGCGGCGAGCGTACGCACGGCCTCGTCGCCGAGGATGGCCTCGAGGAGCCGCTGACTGAGCGCCGCCGTGCCGCCGGCGATCGCGACCTCGCCGCCCGTGAGCCCGGCCGTCTGACTGAAGACCGCCAGCATCAGCACGAAACCCACCCCGTTGACACCGAGGCTCACGGCCCGCGCCTGCGTCTTCTTGCTCTCGCCCTGCTCGTTGACCAGGTCGATGACTGCGCCCTGCCAGTCGCGGACCAGCCGCTGGATCTTCTCGTCCGTGCCGTCCGCCGGGCGGGCCAACGACGGGTCGCTCAGCAGCAGCGCCGCCCCGGCGGGACGACCGCGCCACTCCTTGGCCACATCACCGGCGGCAGCGGTCAGCTCGGACAGCAGGAGCGCCTGCGTCGAGGACTGCAGCGCCTCGCCCAGCTTCTCCACCGGGGCGCGCTTGCCCCGCACCAGGCCCACCAGCCGGTCGCGCACCCGGGACACGCCGGCCTCGAAGCCACGCCAGAGCTCACCGGTCCCCAGCGCCTCCTGCCAGCGGGTCAGCACCTCGCCGCGCAGGACCGACCCGTCGGACAGGGCCGTGTCCAGGTTGCGCCGACCCAGCCGGTAGCGGTCGCGGGCGAGGGTGCGCAGCTCGGTGGCCGCGGCGTTCTGCTCATCGGCGGCCTCCGCGATACCGACCACCCGCTCGCTGAGGGTGTTGAGCGCCCCGGTGACGGTGCGGCGGATGACGACACCGCGGGCGGCGGAGTCCGAGGCGAGACCGGTCAGCCAGCCGTGCAGGGTCTTGACGGCCCGGCGTGGCAGCAGTCCGGCCTCCACGTCGGAGTCGACGACCGGGAAGATGGGCGAGGCCCCCAGCCCGTTGGCGGCCAGCATGCCTGCCAAGTCGTCACGGACCTCGTTGAGGGCCTGGGCGGGGACACGGTTGAGGACGACGGCCAGCGCGGCGGCCCGGGCGGCGGCCTCGTGGAGCAGGCCCCACGGCACGGCATCGGCGTAGCGAGCGGCCGTCGTCACGAACAGCCACAGGTCGGCCGCGGCGAGCAGCTGGGCCGCGAGCTCGCGGTTGGAGTCGACGACAGAGTCGACGTCGGGGGCATCGAGCACGGCGAGACCGGGAGGCAGGCCTTCGTCGGTCACCAGCCGGACGGTGGTGATGGGCCGGTCCGGAGGCAGGTCCTCCTCGGCGCCGTGGACCCGTGCCAGGCCGGGGAGCACCCGCTGGTCGGTGAACCAGTGGGCGTCGTCGGGGTGGTGTACGAGCACGGGGGCCCGCGTGGTCGGCCGGAGCACCCCGGAGCGGGACACCTCGCGGCGCAGCAGGCTGTTGACCAGCGTGGACTTGCCTGCGCCGGTGGACCCGCCGACCACCACGAGCAAGGGAGCGTCGAGGCGCTCCAGGCGAGGAAGCAGGTAGTCGTCCACCTGGCGGCAGACACCGACCACCTGGGCGCGCGCAGCAGCGACGCCCGGGGTCTCGTAGGCGAGGTCGACGGTGTCGAGCTCGGCGCGCAGGGCCCCCAGGGCGCCGACAAGCGAGGAGCCGTCACCGGTGGTCACCCTCACACCTTGCCCGGACCGCGTTCTGAGGGCGAATGGACTCGCAGGAAGATTACGGACTGTCTGCTGCCCGCATCCGCTGCGTCCGCACCGAACCCGGCCATCAGCCGACGCACGACCCCGCCCCCAGCCCGGACGCGCTCGACCCGCGCGGGGTCTCCAGGGTGCAGGTGTCGTTCGAGCGGGCCCGTGACACCGGGCGGCCGGACCCGTTGTCCCTGGGAGAGGTACGACACCGAACCCACTGGTCGACCGGCCAGCGCCATCCGGTCGCACGACACCTGGTCCTGCGGGCCCGGCGCGCTACCGTTACGCACGGAGGTCGTAGCGGGCAGCCCGAGGGTCTCCAGCACGTGGTCCCGACGACAGCCGGGAAGCCGCCCCCGCCCCCGTAGCTCAAAGGATAGAGCAACGGCCTTCTAGGCCGTAGGTTGCTGGTTCGAGTCCAGCCGGGGGCACCGGGTATAACTGCAGGTCAAAGGCCGATTATCGTGAGCCGACGGGCAGCGCTCCGACCCCGGTTTGGCCTCGCTTGGCCTCAGTTTCGGCGGTTGCTGCGTCGAGCGCACCGGAGGGCCGATGGTCCGTAGGTCAGTGAGCACGCCGGTGTGCAGGTGCACGGCGTCGTCGGAGCGGGTCCCGACGTCGGTGGCGACCCAACGTTCGGCCCGGGGGCCGCCGCGACGTTGTTGCACGCATCGAAACCATCGCTCCCGGGCAAGACGGTGTGAGAGGCGCACCCGCTGCCCAACGGCGCAAGCCGGGCCGTTCTCAGCCGCCTCGACCGGTGAGTGAAACTCATCCGACGATGTTCCGATCGTCGGAGGTGATCCTCCTGAAGTGTCCCTCGACCAGCAGGTGTCCGCGGAGGACGATCAACGGGTGCGCTTCGAGGTGCTAGGACGGTTGCGGGTGCTCGACGGCACGGCGACCGATCGGGCGCCCGGACACGGCCTGCGTCTCGGCGGAGCCCAGCAGCAGCTCGTCCTAGCCGTGCTAATCGCTCGCGCGAACACTGTCGTCCCGACCGACGCCCTTGTCGAGGACTTGTGGGGCGCCTCCCCGCCCGCCGCCGCGCGGCATACGGTCCAGGGGTACGTCTCAGAGCTCCGCAAGCTCCTCGGACCCGTCATCGCCCGTGACGGCCCCGGGTACGTCGTGCACGCGGACGCGCGCACGCTGGACGCGCTCGAGTTCGAGGCCTTGGTTCGCCGCGGGCGGGACGCGCTGCCGGGCAATCCCGCCGCCGCCTCCACCTCGTTGACCGCCGCGCTGCGGCTCTGGCGGGGCGAAGCGTTCGAAGGCCTCGACGACGCCGACGCCGTCGCCTCCGAGCGGGTGCGCCTGGAGCAGCTCCGTCTGGCGGTCGTGGAGGAGCGGGTCGGCGCCGACCTCGCCCTGGGCCGGCACCGACAGGTGGTCGCCGAGCTCGAAGGGCTGACCCGCGAGCACCCGTTCCACGAGGAGCTCCGTGCCCAGCACATGCCTGCGCTGTACCGCTCTGGCCGACAGGCCGACGCCCTGCGCGCGTTCCAGCAGGCGCGTACCGGTCTGGTCGAGCAGCTCGGCCTGGAACCCTCGCCGCTGCTCCGCCGGCTCGAGGAGCAGGTCCTCGTGCAGGACCCCGCCCTCGACCTGGTGAGGGACGGCGACGATGCGTCCCTGCCGGCCGGGGCGGCGAGCCCCTACGTGGGGCTGCGCGCCTTCAGCGAGGCCGACGCCGAGGTCTTCCACGGCCGCGAGGGGCTGATCGCCCGGCTCATGGACGCCGTGAGGGGCCCCTCCGGGCTGACGGCCCTGGTCGGTCCGAGCGGCTCGGGGAAGTCCAGCATCGTCCAGGCCGGCGTGGTCCCGGCGTTGCGGGGCCTCAGCGGCCCTGGCACCGAATGGACGATCGCCCTGATGCGCCCAGGCGCAAACCCCTTCACCGAGCTGGAGGCCGCGCTGTTCCGTGCCGTCGAGACACCGGCGGTGAGTCTCGGCCTGTTGTGGCGCCCGCAGGACGAACTGGCTTGTGCCGTCCTTGGGCTGCTCCCCGACGGGGCGCCGCTGCTACTGGTCGTCGACCAGTTCGAGGAGCTTTTCACCCTGGTCGACGACCGTCAGCGAGCCGCGTTCCTGCGCGGGCTCGTCGCCCTGGCGACGGGCGCCCAGGACCGCTGCCACGTCCTGGTGACCCTGCGCGCCGACTTCTACGACCGACCGCTCGCCCACCCCGGGTTCGGCCGGCTGATGTCCGGGCGTGTGGTCGACGTCCTCCCGCTGGCCCCCGACGAGCTCGAGGGGGCAGCGCTCATGCCCGCGGCCGCGGCCGGGGCGAGCTTCGAACGCGGTCTGCTGGCCGCCCTCATCGCCGACGTCAGCGGCCAGCCCAACGCGCTCCCCTTGTTCCAGTACACGCTCAGCAAGCTGTTCGACCGTCGCAGCGGCTCGACGCTCACCCTGGCCGCGTACCGGGAGCTGGGGGGCATCCGGGGGGCGGTCGCCCAGGGCGCTGAGGAGGCCTACCAGCGTCTGGACCAGCCGCAGCAGCAGGCCACCCACCAGCTGTTCCTCCGTCTGGTCTCGGTCCGCCGGGACTCCGAGACGCGGCGCGTGGTCACCGCCTCGGAGCTGGTCGCCCTCGACGTGGACACCGTCACACTCCACGGCGCAGTGGAGGCCTTCGTCGCGGCCCGGCTCCTGGTCCGCGACCGCGACACCGTCACCGGTTCGCTCACGGTCGAGGTGGCACACGAGGCGCTGCTAGGCGAGTGGGAGCGCCTGCGGCGCTGGGTCGACGAGGGCCGCGACGACCTGCGAGAGCACGCGGTCCTCACCCTCGCACTTGAGGACTGGCTCACGGCGGGCAATGACCCCGACTACCTGCTCACCGCGGCGCGGCTGGACAGGTTCGAGCAGTGGGCCGCGACGACGGGCATGAGGCTGACCACATCGGAACGGGACTTCCTCGACCAGGCCCGCCTACGGCGCGACGACGCCGTCGCGGCGGAGTTCGCACGGATGCGGGAGCAGGGCCAGCTGCGCAGGCGGGCCCGCACTCGGGCGTTCGTCCTCGGTGCTGGAGCGTCCGCGACCGCCGCCGCGGTCGTGGCCGCCGCCGTCGTCGCTGCATCCACGGCCAACCCACCGGGCATCGCCATCGCCCAGGCGTCACCCACTTCAGCCGCGGAATACTCCACCATCGAGACGAGCTACTTCGCCGGCTCCGACGTCGACGTCACCGTCTCGATGCCGGCCGGCTGGTACGCCGCCGACGTAGTCGTGGAAAAGCGTGGGGCTGACCCCGTCATCGGCCTGGCCTTCTACGACGTGGGCAACATCTACGCCGACCCGTGCCGCTGGGGCCTGCTCGACCCCCCGGTCGGCCCGACCGTCGACGACCTGGTCGCTGCCATCTCGACCTCCTCCGTCTACGACGTGGGCGAGGCACGGGACGTCAAAGTGGACGGGTACCCCGGCACACATCTCGAGTTCACCGTGCCGGACTACGACAGCGAGGACTGCACGATGCGGAGGTTCCTCCTGTGGACGCAGGACGGCTCCGTTCTGGGCCCCGGCGACGGCACCTCCCTCTGGGCACAGGCGCCGGGCCAACGTATGGACATGTGGGTACTGGACGTCAACGGCACCCGCCTGGTCGTCGCTGCCGGGTCCCACCCCGACACCGCTCCGGAGGACGTCGCCGCCATGGAGGCGATGGTGTCGTCGATGCAGATCGGGTGACCCAGCCGAACGACAGCCTCGGCAGATTCAACGGCCACACGGACTGCCGGGCCCTGTCCAAACCCGAGAAGCGCCGGACAGCGGGCTCCGGCACTGGACGGCACCGACGTCCGACGTAAAAATCACCTCGTGCAACCGCGACCTGTCCGGCACGGGCCGCGCTGCTTTCAAGTCGGTCGTGCTCGGGCCGCGACCGCAGCAGTCCCTGGGGCTGTGGCCTCACCTTGGCCTCACACAACCCATCTCGAACGACCAGCAACCATCGACGACCCGATGCGTCAACGCAGGTCAACGGCTATATGGGCTCCTCGCCCCGCACCTGCTGAGGCTCTTCTAATCCGTAGGTTGCTGGTTCGAGTCCAGCCGGGGGCACAAGATCAACCCGCAGGTCACAGGCTTGTTGGACCTCCGCGGTGGTGGGCCGCGGGCCACTTCGGCGGGCTTGGACTCACTCTGGCCTCGCTTCTCGTGTAGACCGCGTCCAGGACCCGCGCGACCTCGTCGAGGTCGTCTGCGAAGAACCCGGCGGACACGTCGAACGTCATGGCCGCCGAGGCGTGGCCGTGCATGCGTTGCACGGCCTCGACGTTGGCGACGGCGTCGATGGCGAGAGACGCGGCGGTCCTGACTTGGTTCTTCGGGGTCCCGAAGACGGCCCGGCCGCGGATCTCCGTCATGGACCGCGCGACGTGCACGCGCCGGCGCTCGAGGTCGAGGTCCCGTACCCGCAGCGCCGCGAGCTCTCCCCAGCGCAGACCGGTGAAGGCGAGGACGAGCACCACGACGTCGAGGAACTCCCCCGCGGCGGCGGAAAGCCTGCGGATCTGCGTGTGGCTCAGGAACCGCTGCTTGCTGACCCCAACCCGGGGGAGGCGGACCCCGGCCGCGACGTTGGTAGGCAGCCGACCGTCACGGACGGCCGAGCTCACCATCAGGGACAAGACCCGGTGCGTGTGCCGCTGTCCCGCCCCGGCCAGCACCGCCGTCGACATCGCCACCCAGCACCCGCGAGTCCGCACAGGAACGGTGTGCGGCGAAGTGAACGGCGTCTGCCGTGGGGAACGGGCGCGGCCGGCGGTGTCCCGGACGGGGTGGTGTGCGGGACACGACCTGGTACCACGACGTTCGGCGGTCAACCTCGACACCGTCGAGAGTGTTTCGCTCGCCGTACTACTCGACCGGCTCGGCCGGTTGAGCGATGCACGCATGCGCCAGGTGTGCGGCGCCCTCGCTGTCGCGGTCGACTGCTCGAGCTGAGCCATGCGCCTGGCGATGAGACGAATGGGTCGACTGCGGCGGCGGCGCAAGGACGGAACGCTGCGGCCGGCAGGCCCAACACCGTGCCGGTCACCCAACCCGCCGCGCCGACACCGTGGCACCTCGGCAACTCCGGCGCCGGTGTCCGCAGGGGATCCTTTGCGGGAAGGCCAGGCTCGGTCTCTGACGATGTCGGGCCTGGACCGAGCTGCGGCCGGTGGTCGACCATCGTCCGCAGGGGGCGGGGCCGTGGGACGACGCGGTTGACCGGTCACCGTCGCCAGAGGAGGTGGTGGACCACTCCGCTGGGGCTGGGGACGACGTCGTGGTGGAAGCGGTCGTCGAGCTCGTCCGGGGATCTCCAGAGCCTGGTGCCCCAGCCGAGCTCCACGGGGGAGACCGCTACGTGCAGGGTGTCGACCAGATCCGCGTCCGGGAAGGCGCCGATGGTCTGCGGTCCTCCGCCGAGCCGGACGTCTCGGCCGCCGGCTGCTGCGCGGGCCTGATCCAGGACTTCGGCGGGGGTGCCGTCGACGAAGTGGAACGTGGTGCCGGCCAGGGACGGAAGGCTTAGGGTCGGTCGATGGAGCAGCAGACCGACCGCGGTCTGGCGGAGGCGATCGCTCGAGTGGCCCGTGCTCTGCAGGCGGAGCCGTCGGCGCAGGCGACGCTGCAGAAGATGGTCGATCTGGCGGTGGCCACGATCGAGGGCTGCGACCACGCCGGGATCACCGTCATGGACAAGTCGGAGTTCCGCACCCCTGCGGCGACCGGCGAGGTCCCGCGTCAGGTCGACGGGATCCAGTACGCGACGGGTCAGGGTCCGTGCCTGGACGCCATCCGGGAGCACCGGAGGTTCGTCACCGACGACCTGCAAGCGGAACAGCGGTGGCCGCTCTTCTCGGCCCGTACCGTGGCCGAGACGGGCGTGCGCAGCATGCTGTCCTTCCGGTTGTTCCTGGAGCAGGACACCCTGGGCTCGCTGAACCTGTACTCCACGCAGCGGGCCGCGTTCGGGGTGGACAGCCAGGCGGTCGGGGAGGTGTTCGCCTCCCACGCCGCGCTGGCGATGTCTGCCGCGCAGGAGCACGAACGGGTCCAGGCGATGACGGAGGACCTTAAGCTCAGCCGGCAGCAGTCGAAGGACGGTGCCCGCCAGGCCGAGCTCGCCGTGGCGTTGCAGCGCGGCCTGCTCGCCGATCTGCCCGACCTCGCGCCGTTGCAGGTCGCCGCACGCTACCTACCGGCCACCGACGCTGCGGAGATCGGCGGCGACTGGTTCGACGCGTTCCAACTTCTCGACGGGGCAGTCGCGGTGACGGTCGGGGACCTGGCCGGTCACGACATGAACGCGGCGGTCGCGATGGGCCAGGCCCGCAGCATGCTGCGTTCGCTGGCCGTGGACCGGGCCGAGCCGCCCGGGCAGCTGCTGGACCGCTTCGACACGGTGCTGTCACAACTGCTGCCCGGCCGGACCGGTACCTGCGTGTGCGCGCGGCTGTCTCAGGACGACGGCCGGTGGCAGGCGTTGCTCGGCAACGCCGGGCACCTGCCGCCCCTGCTGATCACCGACGGTGCAGCTCAGTACGTCGCCCTGCCGGAAGACCTGCTGCTGGGCACCGGCATCGTGCAGCAGCGATCGACGACCCGGATGCCCCTGCCGCCCGGTTCCACGCTGCTGCTCTACACCGACGGGCTCATCGAACGGCGGGACCGCCACCTCGACGACGGCCTGGCCGAG
>Ga0105045_10001264_pt1 | contig 20503 bp, 18 predicted proteins | sample MAT02_FD_78089 | JGI IMG/M metagenome (GOLD analysis project Ga0105045, IMG submission 78089) | Freshwater microbial communities from Lake Fryxell liftoff mats and glacier meltwater in Antarctica - MAT-02 (megahit assembly) | ecosystem: Environmental > Aquatic > Freshwater > Ice > Liftoff... | reverse complement strand
TTCAAGCAACCTTCTGCCGAAGAACTGTCCCATGATTTTTTATGGCGCATCGAGCACCAATCTCCCAAGCGCGGCGAGGTTGTAGTTTTTAACCGTTCCCATTACGAGGACGTGCTGGTGGTGCGAGTGCATAACTTGGTGCATAAAGACGTTTGGAAAGAGCGCTATGAACAGATCAACGACTTCGAGCGCCGACTTACCGCGAACGGCACTCAAATCCTCAAGTTTTTTCTGCACATCAGCAAAGAGGAACAGCTTGAGCGGTTCAAGGATCGACTCGATGACCCGGAGCGCCACTGGAAAATCAGTGAAGCGGATTATTCCGAGCGTAAATATTGGGATGACTACCAAACCGCCTATGAGGACGCTATCGAACGATGTAGTAGCCATGACGCACCATGGTTCGTGATCCCTTCGGACCATAAGTGGTTCCGTAATCTCGCGATCTCAAAAATCGTCACCGAAACGATGGAGAACCTCGGTATTGAATTGCCGCCCCCTCATGTTGATATCGATAACATTCGGAGCAGTTATCATGAAGCGCTTGGCTGGGCTGAAGCTAAGAAGGATGATTAATACTACCGTGCAAATCCTTGCACATCACCATGACTACTCCTAGCCTTGATCATCGTCCGGAACGAACCGGAACAGCAGCAACAGCTCATCAGGGTGTCGTCGTCGCGGTGCGAGGTAGCGTGGTGGATGTGCACTTTCATGATCATTTGCCGGCCATCCATTCAATGTTGCACAGTGGTGAGAACGGCGAAGTCGTCATCGAAGTGCTGGCACAGCGAGATGCGAATCATGTCCGTGGAATTGCGCTCACTCCCACCCAAGGACTCGCACGCGGCATGACCGTTAATGACACCGGCGGTCCCTTGAAAGCTCCAGTTGGCAAAGCCCTGCTCTCGCGTATGTTCGACGTGTTTGGTAATGTGATTGATCGCGGCGAGCCGTTGGCCGATGTGCAATGGCGCTCCGTGCATCGTGCGCCGCCACCGTTGGCAAGGCGTTCCACAAATTCAGAGATATTTGAAACCGGCATTAAAGTCATCGATGTGTTGGTCCCATTGGAGCGCGGTGGCAAGGCCGGGCTATTCGGGGGCGCGGGCGTGGGGAAAACGGTACTACTTACCGAAATGATCCACAACATGATCGGTCACCAAGAGGGTGTTAGTATCTTCTGTGGCATTGGCGAGCGCTGCCGTGAAGGCGAGGAACTCCACCGCGAAATGAAGGAAGCAGGTGTGCTACCAAACATGGTCATGATCTTTGGCCAGATGAACGAGCCGCCGGGCGCGCGCTTCCGCGTGGGCCACGCCGCGCTAACAATGGCCGAGTATTTCCGTGATGATGAACATCGCGACGTATTACTACTCATTGATAATATTTTCCGCTTCATCCAAGCAGGGATGGAAGTCTCCGGGCTGATGGGGCAGATGCCTTCGCGGCTTGGCTATCAACCGACGATGGGCACCGAGCTTTCTGGCCTAGAGGAGCGGATTGCCAATACCGACACGGGTGCGATCACCTCCATCCAAGCCGTGTATGTGCCGGCAGATGATTTTACCGATCCTGCTGCGGTACATACATTCTCGCATCTATCTGCATCAATTGTTCTATCTCGCAAGCGGGCGAGCGAAGGGCTATTCCCTGCGATAGATCCGTTGCAATCGAGTTCAAAAATGGCAACGCCTGGCATCGTGGGTGAGCGCCACTACAAGCTCGCGCAGGAAATCCGGCGCACCCTCGCCCAATACGCAGATCTCAAGGACATCATTGCCATGCTCGGCTTGGAACAACTCGCGCCTGAAGATCGCAATGTTGTCGCCCGCGCCCGGCGGTTGGAACGTTTCCTCACCCAGCCGTTTTTCACCACCGAGCAATTTACCGGTCACAAAGGCAAGCTCGTCAGCCTAGCGGATTCGCTGGATGGCTGTGAGCGCATCCTCAACGACGAGTTCAAGGATTATCCCGAAAGCGCACTCTACATGATCGGCCCGATCAGTGACGCGAAAAAAAACACATCTCCCGAGAATGAATCTTAAACTATTACTCCCCTTCCAAGTCTTCGCTGATAAATCCAACGTGCTGCGGATTGTTGCCGAGACGTCACAAGGCTCGTTCGGCCTCCTGCCACAGCGCTTGGATTGCGTCGCCGCGCTGGTTCCTGGAATTCTAATTTATGAAACAGATGCAGACGGGGAAATCTTTGTCGCTGTGGATGAAGGCGTGTTGATTAAATCCGGGGCGGAAGTCCGCGTGTCCGTGCGCCGCGCCCTCGCCGGCAAGGATCTAGCCAAGCTGCGAGAGATGGTGGAACAGGAATTTTCCACACTAGACGAGAGCGAACGCAGCGCGCGCTCGGTGATGGCGAAATTAGAAGTCGGATTCCTCAATCGCTTTGCCAAATTTGAAGATGAGTGATCTACCCCACAAGTCCAAGGCAGCGCACCAGGCCACTCTCGCCGGCAAGGTGGGAGCCAAAGCTGCGCGCAAACTCAGGGCGCGGCGCTCGACTCAAGGCGTCTGGTTCGGGCTCGGCATGATGGGGCTGGTTGGCTGGTCGGTCGCCGTGCCCACGCTGTTAGGTGCGGCTCTGGGGATCTGGCTGGATGGGCACTATCCCGGCTCGCACTCATGGACGCTGGCGCTGCTGATGTTGGGACTGATACTCGGCTGCGTGAACGCGTGGCATTGGGTTTCCAAGGAAGATAAAGCCATGCGGGAAGAACAGGAGGGTGATGATGAATGATCCATTTACATTGATTCTAGCTTGCGCGGCGGGCATTGCGCTCGGTGCGGTTTTCTTCGGCGGGCTATGGTGGACGATCCAGAGAGGCGCTTCATCACCCTGTCCCGCGCTCTTGTTTCTCACCAGCGCGCTTGTCCGAATGGCGATTGCCCTAGTGGGCTTTTACCTTGTGGCCGGTGGCCAATTGCAGCGAATGATGGCCTGTCTTGCCGGGTTTCTAATCGCGCGTCTAGCAGTGACATGGCTGACGCGCGAGAAGCAAAAGGAGGAAAATCATGCGCCTTAGCCCCGATCAGATTATTTACTGGCAATATGGATTTCTGAAACTGAACGGCACCATCGTGTTCACTTGGGGAATTATAGTTTTACTCGCCATCGGAGCAAAATTAATCACTCGTAACTTAACCACCGAGCACAAGCGTTCGCGGTGGCAAAACCTTTTGGAAATCATCGTCACCGGGATGATGAAGCAAATCGCGGACGTCGGCCTGAGGAATTCTAAGAAATACATCGGCTTCTTGGGCACGCTGTTCCTGTTCGTGGCCACGGCAGCACTTCTCACCGTGATACCCGGCTACGAATCACCCACTGGATCGCTCTCTACCACGGCTGCTCTCGCACTCTGCGTCCTAATTGCGGTCCCGATGTTCGGGATCTCCAACCAAGGCGTGGGTGGCTATTTAAAATCCTATATCGAGCCGACGTTCATCATGCTGCCGTTCAATATCATCAGCGAAGTCTCGCGAACTCTGGCCCTCGCGGTGCGTCTCTTTGGAAACATGATGAGCGGTGCGATGATCATCGCCATTCTGCTCACCATAACTCCCTTTCTATTCCCCATTCTCATGACTCTCCTCGGTCTGCTGACGGGGATGGTGCAAGCCTATATCTTCAGCATTCTCGCTGCCGTTTACATCGCCGCCGCCACCAGCACCCGCGAAACGAAGCCGATTCCACAAACGTGAAGAAAGAACCTCAACAATACTATAATTATGGATGATACCACAATGATTGCAATCGCCTCCATCGTCACCGCTGGGGTTACCACCGGCTTTGGAACCATGGCTCCAGCTCTCGCCGAAGGCAGAGCCGTCGCCAACGCGCTGACCTCGCTGGCACAACAGCCCGACGCCTCCGCCACCATCACGCGGACTCTATTTGTCGGCCTCGCGATGATCGAATCCACGGCCATCTATTGCTTCGTGGTCTCAATGATTCTGATTTTCGCCAATCCCTTTTGGAATCATTTCCTCACGCTAACCTCTGGCAAATAACTCCATGCTCATTGATTGGTTCACCGTCGGCGCGCAGGCGCTAAACTTCCTCATCCTCGTCTGGCTGATGAAGCGTTATCTCTATCAACCCGTTCTCAACGCCATTGATGCGAGGGAGAAACGTATCGCCGCGCAAATCGAGGATGCGGAGGGCAAGGAAGCCGCAGCGACCAAAGAGCGCGACGATTTTAAACAAAAAAACGAGGAGTTCGAAAACCAACGAGCCAGCCTTTTGAGCAAGGCCACCGATGAGGTAAATGTTGAGCGTGACGAATTGATGAATCAGGCAAGAAAAGCCGCCGACGAGATGAGCGCCACGCGCGAGGAATCGCTGCATAACGAGGCACACCACTTGACGCAGGCCATCAGTGAGCGGACTCAGAATGAGGTGTTCTCCATCGTCCGCAAAACGCTTAGCGACCTCGCGACGGTAGGTTTGGAAGAACGCATGGTTGACGTTTTAATCCGCCGCTTGAGAGACTTGGACGGCCCGGCAAAACAGCAACTGGCGGCAGCAATCAAAGCGTTATCCGAGCCCGCCGTGATCCGTAGTGCGTTTGAACTCCCACCTGAAGAACGCGCGGTTGTGCAGAATGCGATCAACGAAACATTTGCGACAGAGGTAGAGCTTAAGTTTGTAACTGCACCTGATATCGTGAGCGGCATTGAACTTAGTGCTAACGGACAAAAGCTCACTTGGAGTATCTCAGGATATCTAACAGAACTTCAGTCGGGCGTCACAGAGCTTTTGAAAAAGCTGCCGAAAGCAGAAGCCATACCTTCATGAACGCCGCTCCCGAATCCTTGCAACATGCTTACGAACGCGCTTTTGGCTGCATCGGGCAGGTGCAGGAGCAGTTTATTCCTCAATTTTCACCGCGCGAAATTGGCATTATCAACAGCGTCTCCACTGGCATCGCGATGGTGTCCGGGCTTCCGGGCGCGGGATTTGACGAGTTGTTGAAATTTCCCGGTGAAGTCTATGGAATCGCCTTCAACCTTGATACGGACGAAATTGGCGTGGTGTTGCTAGGTGACTATGTGAAGCTCCAAGCTGGTGATGAAGTGGAGCGGACCGGACGCGTGATGGATGTGGCCGTCGGGGATGAATTACTGGGCCGAGTGATCGATCCGCTGGGCCGCCCGCTAGATGGTAGGGGCCCGATAGCCACGGACGCCCGCCTCCCCATCGAGCGTCCCGCCGCCGCCATCATGGACCGCGCGCCGGTGTCCGTCCCGCTTCAGACAGGAATCAAAGTGATCGATGCACTCATTCCCATCGGCAGGGGCCAGCGCGAATTGATCGTCGGCGATCGCCAAACGGGTAAGACCGCAATTGCGCTCGATACCATTCTCAATCAAAAGGGAAAAGATGTGCTGTGCATTTACTGCGCGATCGGCCAACGCGCTTCCGCAGTGGCGAAGGGTGTTGCCACTTTGCGTGAGAAAGGCGCGATGGAATATACGATTATTGTAGTAACCGAGGGTAACGATCCTCCGGGACTTGCTTTCATCGCACCGTATGCTGCCACCAGTATTGCCGAGTATTTTATGGAAGCCGGTCGCGATGTGCTCATCGTTTATGATGATCTCACACAGCACGCCCGAGCTTACCGTGAATTATCATTACTGCTGCGCCGTCCACCAAGTCGTGAGGCTTTTCCCGGTGATATCTTCTATATCCATTCGCGCTTGCTGGAGCGGGCCACCCATCTTGGTGAAGAACGTGGTGGTGGCTCACTCACCGCCCTGCCCATTATCGAGACGGAAGCACAGAACATCTCCGCCTACATTCCCACAAATTTGATATCTATTACGGATGGTCAAATCTATCTCTCGCCCTCGCTGTTTGAACTTGGGGTATTGCCTGCCGTCGATGTCGGGAAGTCTGTCTCGCGCGTCGGCGGCAAAGCCCAACGGTCCACCTACCGCGCCGTTGCGGGTGATCTAAAGCTTGCCTACGCACAGTTTGAAGAGCTTGAAGCATTCGCGCGCTTCGGTGCCAGATTGGATGCGGATACTCGCAAAACCATCGAGCATGGGCGGCGCATCCGGGCTTGTTTGAAACAGCCGGAATTTTCTCCCGTTGCAGTCCCTGCACAAATCGCTGTTTTGCTCGCCCTCACTGCCAAGCTCTTCGATCCAGTGCCGCTCGATCAGATGACCAAGGCAGAAAAAGCCATACAAAACGCTGCCTCGAATATACCAGCAGAAATTTGCGCCCGATTCGAAACCGCCGACAAGTTGAGCGATGAAGACCGCAAGACTATCATCACGATCGCCCGCGAGGCACTCGCCGTTTTCATTCCGCACTCAGAATCATAATCTATCATGAATGCAAGCCAACCCAAACACGAAACTTTGTTCGTTGAAAATTGCACCATGTCATCATGAGTGATACCATTGTGAGCCTCCGCCGGAAGATCAGCAGCGCCGGTGATCTGCAATCGGTCGTCCGCACGATGAAAGCCGTGGCCGCATCCAGCATTGAGCAATACGAGCAATCGGTGCGCTCCCTTGGCGACTATTATAGCAACGTGGAAATGGGTCTCGGCGTGTGTCTGCGTGGTAGCCAGCAAGTGTCAATGGCACCGCAGGTAGCCACACAAGATGGAGGCATCACCGCCATCGTATTTGGCTCGGACCAAGGCCTCGTCGGTCGATTCAATGATACCATTGCAGATTACGCGATCAAGACCCTTGCAACACTGCCGGGGAAGCCAGACGTCTGGGCCGTTGGCGAGCGGGTTTACGGACACCTTGAGGATGCCGGCCTGACCATGGCGGGGCGCTTCGTCGTGCCGGGTTCAGTCCAAGCAATCACTCCGTTGGTGGCGCAAATTCAGATCGAGAGCGAATTACACCGTGGAAAGGACCACTACGAGCGCGTCTATGTTTTCCATAATCAGCCCAAGACCGGATCACTTTACGAGCCAACCTGCCAGCGCTTGCTGCCACTGGATGAGATCTGGCAGCAACGATTGACCAACATTCCTTGGCCCACACGCAGCCTACCGGAATTAATTGCCAATCGTGCTGAAACCTTGCGCGCCCTAATCCGCGAATACCTTTTCATCTCCCTATTTCGAGCTTGTGCAGAGTCGCTCGCGAGTGAGAACGCCAGCCGCCTGGCCGCCATGCAACGAGCTGAAAAAAATATCGAGGATCTGCTGGAAAGCCTTGATAGCAGCTTTCATCGCTTGCGCCAAAGTTCCATCGATGAAGAGCTGTTTGATGTCATTTCTGGATATGAGGCTCTCACCATCGAACAACATAAAATTTGATAATTTCCTTAGTTGCTATTCCGCCATAACGCGCACCTATCCTTCCAAATACGATAAGGTAGGGTTACTCTCCATAGCCATTCAATAAAATCTGAGTACACTCGGATTTATTGGCCATGCGCACGGTCAAAGAAACCCCAAAGGCGATTACATTAAAATCTCATGAAAAACAAACATTTTACAACAATTTCACACCACTTGCGAGCATCAGGAAACCGCAGCGCAATATTCTGCAGCACTCTCCTATTCGCTGGTCTTGCAGCCTCCGCACTCCACGCAAAGCCCAACACCACACCACCCGGTGATCGTGCCATCAATGCCTCCGTTGAAAACAGGCTTCTCATCGATTCTGCGGTGCCATCCAACTATATTGACATTACTACCAAGGACGGGGTCGTTACTCTTTCCGGTACTGCCCCTAGCCTGCTCGCCAAGGATCGCGCCACCGCAATCAGCCAATCGATTCGAGGGGTGCGGGCCGTGGTGAATAATATCAGCGTAAAAGCCGCACTCAGAACCGATGACGAGATCCAAGGCGATACTGAATCTGCCTTACTCAACGATCCAGCCACTGACTTGTATGAGGTAGAAGTAGTGGCGAAAGACGGCGAAATCACCCTCACAGGTAAAGTCAACTCTTGGCAAGAAAAGCAACTTTCCGGTGTCGTCGTGCGGGGGGTGAAAGGTGTCAAAGATGTTAAAAACGAGCTAACGGTAGAGACCACCACCGAGCGACCTGACATGGAAATCGCCGCCGAGGTCAAGAAATCACTCGAGCGTGACGTCTGGGTTAGTGATGTTCTCATCAGCACGGAAGTCCATAATGGTATCGTGGTAATCACTGGATCAGTTAGCAGCGTGGCCGAGAAAAATCGAGCGATTAGTAATGCTTGGACAATGGGTGTGAAGCAAGTGGACGATGAGGGCTTGCGGGTTGAACCTTGGGCGAATGAAGGCAGCATGCAAAGAAAGAAAGAATATGCAGTCAAATCCGACGATGAGATCAAGCAGGCAGTCAGTGACGCGTTCCGATTCGATCCTCGGGTCGATTCCTTCAATCCAGATGTCTATGTAAATGGCGGAGTCGTCACGCTCTCAGGAATTGTGGATAACCTTAGATCAAAGATGGCCGCAGAACAGACCGCCACAAACACCGTGGGGGTCTCGCGGGTGAATAATCATTTGAAGGTCCGTGTGGAAAATCCTCCCGAGAACAGTGTCATTGTCGAAAATTTGAAGACCGCATTGGGTAGAGATCCATTTCTGGAAGGTTACGAGATTGGCATCTCAATCAATAATGGGACAGCGAAGCTCACTGGAACCGTTGACACTTCTTTCGAAAAACTCAGAGCGCGGGAGATCGCGTCGGGTGTAAAAGGAGTGACCTCGGTTAACAATGGACTTTCCGTCAGCAATCCAAAATTTACCTATTATTCGTTCCCTTACAGTTGGTATTACAACGCGCCATTTTATTACAATCGCGAACCCGGCTGGATGGCCACCTCTGACCGCAACGATGCTGAAATCAAAGAAGAGATCGAAAGTGAATTCACTTGGAGTCCATTTGTAGATGTTGAGCAGATCACTGTCACCGTGGACAATGGTGCGGCGACTCTCACCGGCACGATCAAAGACTGGAATGACGTAAGGGACGCCACCGAGAATGCTTACGAAGGCGGCGCACATAGGGTGATCAATAAGCTGAAGGTGAAAGAGTAGGTGCATTTCTTGTTGGCTACCGAATTCCTGCTTGGGTAGTTCAATGTTCAAGTAGGGTTTAACCCCATAGCCAAGCCGCCTGCGAGACTTCAAGTTTTACTTCAAGCTGCTGGGATTTCGCTCAAATCATTATTCCAAACAATTGCACTTCCCTCCACAGGGATGCATCAAACAAACAATATTATGTTATTTCAAACTAAAACACTAGATGGATACAAACTCGATAGCCTTGATGGTGAATTCGGCCAGGTTGAAGACTTCTACTTTGATGATCATCACTGGACGATTCGCTACTTAGTTGCCAACACCGGGAACTGGCTTACAGGGAGGCAGGTGTTGATTTCACCTTATGCACTGGTCGCTGCGATCAAAGCAGAGGAGCACATTGCCGTGGATCTGACGAGAAAACAAATTGAAGAAAGTCCTTCTATTAATAGCAACAAGCCGGTTTCACGACAGTTTGAGGAAACTTATCATGCATACTATGGCTTGCCAACGTATTGGGGTGGACTCTACATGTGGGGATCAGTTCCTTACATTGTTCGGAATCCTGGCCAATCGGCACCATCTACCCAAATTGAAACTACTTGGGACTCTCACTTGCAAAGCACCGACTCAGTGAGAGGGTATCATATTCAGGCGCTGGACGGTGAAATCGGACACGTCGAGGATTTTATTATTGATGATCAAACATGGGCCATCCGCTACTTAGTCGTTGATACTGTCAATTGGTGGCCGGGCAAGAAGGTACTCGTTTCTCCCCAGTGGATCGACCAAGTGAGCTGGGATGAAACAAAAGTTTTCATCAATCTCTCCCATGAAGCGATTAAGAAGTCCCCCGAGTATAAGGGGGATGCCCTGCTTACCCGGGATAACGAGGCTGAACTCTACGAACACTATCAGCGTGAGGGTTATTGGAGCGGAGAACTCACAGACAAACTGCCCTAAGTGCATGCTGACTACAATCATCTAGCTCGGCGATAATAGAACCGCTCTTATTATTATCACCAAAACCAAAAATTAGATTCAACTTTATGAAATTACTTACTAACGACTTTCGCACTCTGCTCACAGTTAACAACGGACAACCGTGCCTTTCATTATACCAGCCTACGCATCGGCACCATCCAGGCAATCAGGAAGACCCAATTCGCTTTCGCAACCTCATTAAGCAACTCGATCAATCTCTCCAGCAGCAATATTCAACCCAGGAAATTGCGGCATTGCTAGAACCCTTCGAAGCACTCGCCCGTGATCACGAATTTTGGAACAACACCGTGGATGGATTAGCGGTGTTTGGCGCGCCTGGTTTTTTCCAAGCCTTCGGGATGCAGCGTACGACGCGTGAACTTGCCGTGGTCGCCGAGAGTTTCCACACCAAACCGATGGTGAGCTTTCTGCAGTCGGCCGATCGCTTTCAAGTGCTGGCGCTCAACCTACAAGAAATCAAAATGTTTGAAGGCAACCGCGATGCATTGCATGAAATTGCGCTCGCGCCGGGAGTACCGCGCACTTTGAAGGACGCGCTTGGAGAGGAACTGACTGAGCCTCACCAAACTGTCGCTTCCTACGGAGGAACTGGCAATGGAAACATGGCCATGCATCATGGACATGGTGACAAAAAGGATGAAATGGACATCGATGCGGAGAGATTCTTCCGCATGGTGGGCCACATCATCTTCGAAAAATATTCACAACCTTCTGGATTGCCGTTAATCCTAGCGGCACTGCCTGAGCATCAAGGTCATTTCCGCAAGTATAGCCAGAATCCTTTCCTGTTGGAAGAGGGTATCAAAATCCATCCTGATGCATTGCCGATGGATGACTTCCGCGAACGCGCGTGGAACATTTTCAAGCCTCAGTATCAAACAAGGCTGACCGCACTGACCGATGAATTTGCCATCGCCAAGTCCAAGGGACTCGGACATGAAGACATTGAAAAAGTTGCAGAGGCTGCCGCGCTTGGGCAGATTGCGACGTTACTGATCGAGGCAGATCGACAAATTCCGGGAAGAATCGACGATTCATCGGGAAAAACAGAACTCACTGATCTGGGCCATCCTGAGATCGATGATTTGTTAGATGATCTTGGCGAGCTGGTGCTGAAGACTGGCGGTCGCGTGGTGGTAATCCCAGCCAACCAGATGCCCACGGCGACAGGTGTGGCAGCAACACTCCGATTCTAATTACAAAAATCAAAGTGATGAAAATTCAAATTAACACTGATAACAATATCGAAGGCAGCGACGAGTTTACTCACGAGATGCGGGCCATGGTAGAGAGTGCGTTGGACCGCTTCGCCGAACACATAACTCGCGTGGAAGTCCATCTCAGCGACGAAAACAGCAGCCACAAGGGCGGCAACGATAAACGTTGCATCATGGAAGCGCGGATGGAAGGAATGCAGCCAGTCGCGGCCACGGATCAAGCGGAGACCATTGAGGAGGCTGTCAATGGCGCGGCTGAAAAACTCGAAAGGCTGATTGATCATGAACTTGGGCGCTTGAGTGATCGGTAAGTTTGAAGTGATATGAATGTCATCACCTGCCGCCCACCGCTCGCAGTGGGAACTGGCGGGTGCGACAAACCAATGCGAGCGGATGCAAAAATGGCTGCGTAATTTCAAGCAATCTCTTGGGTGGCGAACCTTTGAACGGGCTTGGGCACGTTGGGCGGACGAGGATGGCGATCAGCGCGCAGCCGCTTTTGCCTACTACCTATTACTCTCACTATTGCCATTGGTTTTTATATTGGTGGGCACAGCTTCGTTGTTCTTCGAGCGCGAGGTGGCGACCAACGAGGTGATCAAGTGGATTGAAGAATATGTGCCACTAACTGGCGAGCAGGAACGCAAGGCGATGGCCAATATTGAAGACATTCTGGAAAAACGCGGGGAGATCAACATGGCTGCATTTCCGTTACTAATCTGGGGTGCGCTTAAATTTCTTCGCACCCTAGTACGGACTACAAATCGAATTTGGGACTCATCCACCTACTCCTGGTGGCAGCTACCCCTGAAAAGTCTGGGCTTGCTCGGCATTATTTTGAGCGTAGCCTTCTTAGGTATTCTGCTGCCGGGCGCTGCGCGACTGGCTCGCGGTTGGCTCACTAATTTCCTCGAATTTCCCGGATGGAGCATGGCTTTGATACTTAATATCCTGCCATGGTTGATCCTCTTCAGCGGCGCTCTGCTCATTTACAAGCTTGCGCCCAATCGCCCTACCAAATTCTCAGAGGTGTGGATCGGCGCATTGGCCGCTACGGTTCTAATCTGGACGGGAGAATGGCTATTTCTAACCTACGCGGTCCATTTTTCAAATTTCAGCCTTCTCTATGGAACCCTCGGCAGCGCCGCGGCGTTTCTGCTATGGATCTATCTATCAAGCTGCGTTGGCGTATTTGGAATATGCTTTTGCGCAGCGCAGGCGGAAGTCCACGCTAAAAAATGCTCCCCTTCAGGCTGAGGATTATGAATCATCTAAAAATGCTTTGGAGAAGTCTTCGATCAGGTTTCTGGCAATCTTATCCACGGTTGCGGCGAATGAAGTATATCCAAGTTCGACTTCTGTGGAGTGCGTTGTCAGGTGTCATTCTGTGGGGTGCGCTTACTACGCCAGCCATTGCACAGGCTAACGCAAACGGTCCAAAAATTTTACCCGCTCCCAACACCGAAGAGCTTTCGCTTGCTCCGGCAAAAGTAGCCGTGCTTGCAATCGCGCCCGATGAAGAGATTCAAGATCGCCTTCAGAGCGTCATGGAGGCGACTAACTGGTTCACTACGCCGGAAGTCAAAGTCGCGGATGGTGTCGTTTTTCTCAACGGTCGGGCCGAGAGCGAGGAAATCAAAAAATGGGCGGGAGACCTCGCGCGCAACACTCAAGATGTGGTGGCTGTGGTCAACAGAATCGAAGTTTCCCAGCCTTCCGCATGGGACTTCAGCGGGGCGCAGAGCGGATTATCAGCGCTATCGCGCGATGTGATCCGCACCCTCCCCTTCCTTCTTGTCGCACTGCTGATTCTCGCCTTGTCGGCGGGGGCGGGTTGGTTGACCGCCCGCAGTGCACGAGATTTTCTCAGCTCGCGGGTCCGGGCGAAACTGCTGCGAAACGTTCTTGCTGGCGGCATGGGCGTGATCGTGTTTCTGGTGGGCACCTACATCGTCCTGCGGGTCTCCGGTTTAACCCAACTCGCTTTGACGATTGTTGGTGGCACTGGCTTGGTAGGCTTAGCCGTCGGCATTGCATTCCGGGATATTACGGAAAATTTCCTAGCGAGTATTTTCCTGAGTTTTCAACAGCCTTTCGAAAAGGGTGACTTGGTCGAAGTCGTCGGAGTTACCGGTTACGTCCAACAATTGAACGTCCGCACGACGGTATTAATGACTCTTGATGGCAATCTGGTGCAAATCCCCAATGCCGCAGTTTACAAAACAACTCTACGGAATTTTACCGCCAATCCCAATCGCCGCGAGGACTTCGTTGTCGGTATTGGCTACGATGATGCAATTGATGAAGCCCAAGAGATCGCCCTGAAAGTGCTAATCGATCATCCGGCAGTGCTGAATGAGCCAGAGCCTTGGGTCTTGGCGGATGACTTGGGGAAAGCGACCGTCAATCTGAAAGTCTATTTTTGGATCAATGGCCATGAACATGGCTGGCTTAAGGTGCGCTCTTCCGTAATCCGGCTCGTAAAACGTGCCTTCCAACAGCATGGAATCAGCATGCCGGACGAGGCCCGGGAAGTCGTTTTTCCTAATGGAGTGCCCGTCACGCTACTCGATCCGAAACAGCAGCCTGTTGAGAATGTAGCACCGCTCGAAAGGTCCAGCAATGCGGCGCGATCAAAAGAGATGGATGCAGTTTCCACACAAGCAGAAGCTGGCCTGTCCAACGAGGCCGTGATGCTTGAGCAGCAGGCCCGTCAGACCAAGCTGGTAGAAGAGGGTGAAAATCTTTTAGGCACCGCCACCAGCCAGCGCATCGTCAAGATCAATCCGACCGCAACTGATAAAGCCTAGAGCCATGAATAAACTTAAACTTCTCTGGAGGAACCTGCGTTCAAGCCTATGGTTTCTGCCCTCGCTGATCGTTGGGGCCAGCGTGCTGCTCGCGGTTGGCATGATCGAGACAGATGCCTTGGTGGACGACCAATGGTTAGCACAGTGGCCACGTCTATTCGGCGCGGGAGCAGAAGGAGCGCGCGGGATGTTATCTACAATTGCCGGTTCAATGATGTCAGTCGTGGGAGTTACGTTTTCGATGACCTTGGTGGCACTTTCAATGGCATCGAGCCAATATACCTCCCGCATCCTACGGAACTTCATGAGTAGCCGCCTCACACAGGTGGTACTAGGAGTTTTTTCGGGAATTTTCACCTATTGTCTGATTGTATTGCGCACCATCCGTGGGGGAGATGAGGGCTCATTTATTCCAAACATCGCGGTCTTCTTCGGCTTCGTGCTTGCCGTCGGCGGCGTGGGTGTGCTCATTTTTTTCATTCATCATGTCGCTTCCTCGATTCAGGCCTCCATCATCATCGCGTCAATTTCTGAAGAAACCGTCGAGGCGATTGATCGGCTATTTCCAAATCAACTGGGTCACGCCGGAAATGAAGCTGATGATGACACAGCGCCGCTTGTGCCCAACACGCACAAATGGCAGACAGTGCCAGCCCAAAAAAGCGGCTACATTCAGAGCGTGGATGACGACGCCCTGCTACGGCTGGCACGCGAAAATAAAGCCGTAGTCCGGATGGAAAGAGGCATCGGAGAATTCGTAGTCGAGAAAACCGCGTTGGTATCACTAGGCCTCGAAACTCCGCCGGACTCCGAGACAATCGATGCGCTACAATCAGCATTCAGCTTCAGCAAATACCGCACCTTGGAGCAAGACGCGTCCTTCGGCATCCGGCAGTTGGTAGATGTGGCGTTAAAAGCACTTTCACCTGGCATTAATGACACCACAACCGCCGTGACCTGCGTAAATTACCTGACGGTAATCATGGCCCGGCTAGCACCCCAACAAATTCCTTCAGCGCATCGATTGGAAGAAGGCGAGCTACGAGTGATCGCCATTGGACCGAGTTTTCAAAGCCTGTTAGCCGAAGCGTTCGATCAAATCCGAGAAAGTGTAGGTGGTAATCTTGCGATCATGTTAGTGATGATAGATTCAATCCAAACCATCTCTAGCCTGACGGCCAGCTCCAGCAGAAGAAAGACGCTGCGTGGACAATTGGAATGCATCACCGAGATCGTCAATCGCACCATCGAATCCCCACACGATCGAACTCGGATTCAGACGCGACTGATAGAAGCAAGTGAAGCAATCGCAACCGAGCCGCCTTTGCGATTACCTTCATAGTATTATTCGAATGTCTCCCGAAAACGAAGGTGAAGATTCATGCCACATGAATCTCTGTATTTTCCCCAATCGAAATCAGTAGATATTTAGATTGAAACAAAGTTTAGAGGTTCTCAGAATCAATTTCCCGACTTGAGGAACTACACTGTTGTGCCTATCAAATTCTTTCATACCGCAGATTGGCAGCTAGGGAAGGCCTTTGCGTCAATACGCGACGAGACAAAACGTAATCGTTTGCAACAAGAACGCTTCCAGTGTATCCGAAGCCTCGGAGCGATGGCTGTTGAGAATAACGCTTCTTTCGTCCTTATAGCTGGAGACCTCTTCGACTCCTCGCAGGCTACGAAAGCTACCGTATCTGCGGCATGCTCCGCCATCGGATCGATCGGCGTGCCGGTAGTTGTGATTCCAGGAAATCATGATCACGCAGGCCCGGGGAGTATTTGGAGTCAGGAGTTTTTCAAGCGCGAGCAACAGCAGCTTGCTCCCAATTTAAAGATTCTCGTTGCTCAACAGCCGTTGATACTTCCCGAAGCTATCATTTTTCCTGCCCCCCTGCTCCGCCGCCACGAACCGGGGGATCCGACTACCTGGATTCGTTCCGCAGTTACAGAGACCGCCCTACCTCCCGACTTACCACGAATCGTGCTCGCTCACGGAACCATCCAAGGGTTCGGCTCCACGCAGGAAGATGATGACGGAGAATCCACTGTGGTGAACTGGATCGATCTATCCGGTTTACCGCAAGAGTCCATCGACTACATCGCTCTCGGCGATTGGCATGGCACGAAGCAGGTGGGCCCGAAGACGTGGTATAGCGGAACCCCGGAAATTGATCGTTTTCCAAAAGGCGATGGTAACGACCCCGGAAATATCCTCCAAGTGACCGTAGAGCGCGGAAAGCCCCCACAGATCGTGAAGATCCCTACAGGACGCCTTACTTGGAAGGAACTTGTTTTTCGTTTCTCCGATGATGAGAGTCTCGATCTGTTCACCTCCCGATTGGATGAACTCATAGGCCCGAAAGTGGACGAGCACTTACTCAAGTTGACGCTCGAAGGCTCACTGGGGATTGAGGCATCCGGTCGTCTCGAAATGATTTTGGAGTCCTGGGAATCCCGGTTAATCCGCCTAAAGCTCGATAAGCGAGTGACCATCGCGCCGTCCGAAGATGAGATTGCCGCACTGACACAGCGAGCCGAGGATCCACTCATTTCCACCGTCGCCAGCCAGTTGGTTTCGGATCTTCACGGCGATAATGAAAATGCGGCAATCGCACGCCTCGCCCTCCGGGAACTCCACGCGACGCTCGCCTGATTTTCCGATTTGAAAAACCTCTCTTCACGCAATGCGCCTGCTTTCACTCACCGTCAAAAACTACCGCATCCACGGAGATGTTTCGGTCACCTTTGATCCCTCGCGCAATCTGATCGGCGGCCCGAATGAATGTGGGAAAAGCACTCTTGCGGAAGCCGCCCACCGCGCTCTCTTCCTGCGAGCCAAGACCGGTGGAAGTATCCAAAAAGATATGGTCTCCACCATTCATCACGGTGATCCGGAGGTCATCCTTGCATTCGAAACAGCAGGTGTCACCTGGGAGGTGGAAAAGCGATTTGCCGGAGCTAAAGGTAGCACACGCTTGACCGGGAAAGGCGGAGCCGTCTTGCGCGATGATGAGGCGGAGGCGAAGTTATCCGAGCTTCTTGGAACCGAAGGCGTCGGCGGACGAGGTGCAGCCGGCCAACTGCCAACGCTTTGGGCTCACCTCTGGGTCTGGCAGGGCCAATCCGGCGAAGACCCTTCAAAGCATGCCACCACCCACAAGGACACATTGGTCCAGCGGCTTCAGAAAGACGGTATTGCGGCAGTCATGCAGTCTGCGGCGGATCAACGGGCTGCCGAACGGATTGCAGCATCATACAACGAACTCTTCACCGCCACCGGAAAACCAAAGTCGGGGTCGAAACCCGAGAATGCCAAGATCCAGCTTGATGAAGCTAAAGGCCATCTCGAAAAGGCAAAGGAAGCCGCCACCCGCCTTGAGCAGGCCGTCGAGGATCACGCCCAAGCGGAGCGTGAAATTGCGGAAACCGAGGCCGTTCTGCCGTCCCTTCGCGAACAGCGATCCCTCACTGACAAGAAGCTCAGTCAGGTCGCGGAACTTAGGAGTGAGGAGGAAATCAGGCTACGCGCTTTCAAAACCGCCACTGGACGTTGCGAGCAACTTGCCAAAGACGACGAGAAGATTGGCGAATTTCAATTGCAAGTGACCCGGTCCCGCAAAAATCTGGCTCCTGCCGAAGAAACACTCGGGAAGCTCACCCTAGCCGATGCCAACGCACGCGCTGCCAGCCAAGCCGCCGATACCACCCTGCGGCAGGCATCGGATGCCCTACGCCACGCCCGATTGCATCACGACTTCACTGCGGCAGTTGTCTCTTCCTTTGAAAAGGCCGATGCCCATCAGATCCTAAACGACCGCGCCATAAAGGCAGAGAAAGCCCGTGCGGAACTCGCGACGATCCGCGCCAGTCTTTCTCCGCTTCCTGCTCTCGCTGCCCCAGACCTCACCCGACTCAGGAAACTTGACCGCGACCTCAGCAACGCTCAAGCAAAGCTGGATGCAATGGCAACTGGTATCGAGCTGATTGGAACTGTGGACACCGTTACCCTTGATGGGAAACTCCTCGCTCCCGGCGAATTCCACATACTTGCCGATGTAGGTGAAATCGCGGTGGGTGACGGCACACGTATTCGAATTCATCCCGGCGGAGGCAGTTCTCTGGCGGATTCCCGCACCCTGTTAGAGACAGCGAAAGGAGCGCTTTGTTCTACTCTCGAATCCCTTACCGTCCGTGATCTAGAGCATGCCTCCGCCGTGCTTGAACAACGCCAATCCTTTGAGCAACGAATCGAACGCCTTGCAGAAACCTTGAATTCACTTGGGGGAGTGAACCTAGTTGCCGAGCTATCAAACACAGTCGAGGAACTGGAAGCAATCCAAGCGGAGATCACACGCCGGTTAGAATTGTTGGACGATGATTTAAAGAGCTCTACTCCCACCTCTATCGCCGAGGCTCGCAAACAGCTTGCAACGTGCAAGGAAGCGCTTTCATCTGCGGAATCGGAAGAAGCCGCCGAGCAAAAACGCATTGAGCAATTTCGCAAGCGCAGCGTAGCAGCCGCCCAAGCGCTTCAAGCTCACCGCGACGAGATCACCACCGCCCGCGATTCGCTTCGAGACCTGGAAACCAGCATCAAAGTTCTCGAACAAACCCACGGAGATAGTGCCGCCCGGCAACAAGCTATTACGAAGGCCAAGGATGCCGAAAAGGAAGCTAATTCCTCACTCGTAGCCATCCAGAAATCCCTTGCCAGCCTCACCCCGGATGCGCTCAGTGCGGATCTCGACCGGTTCACTCGCGCCATCAGCCAGCAGGAACTGAAACACCGTGAAGCCACCAATCAGCTTCTCATCGCACGTGATCGGCTCACCCTCGACGGGACAAGCGATCCAGAGGCCGACTTGCGACATGCCATTGCACGTTATGAAGCCGCCAACGAACAATACGCTTCCGAACAACGCCGAGCTCAGGCAATTGCAAAGCTTCACCACCTTTTCTGTTCCTCGCGGGAAGCCATAGACCGCTCCCTTGTCACACCGCTCTCCGAGCGGATCACCGGTTATCTTCAATGCCTCTTTGGAGCTGGCGCAGAGATCAGGATGAATCTCAACGATTCGGGCATCGAAGGGATCGAACTGAGCAGGCCCGGTTATCCCGCCTTCGGATTTTCAACACTCAGCGGTGGAGCCAAAGAACAGGTTGCCGCAGCGACCCGCCTCGCCTTGGCAGAAATTCTAGCCACCGATCACGACGGCTGCCTTCCAGTCCTCTTCGATGATGCCTTCGCCTACACCGATCCGCTGCGAGTCCAAACACTTCAGCGCATGCTGGATCTAGCGGCAACTAGAGGTCTGCAAGTCATTGTCATAACCTGTAGTCCCTTCGACTACTCTGCCTTTGGGGCGAAAGAAATCCGATTGGCTTCGAACTAAACCCACCACTCCCATGATCTAGCCGCCCAAGGATAATCCAACGGCGGACGCTCGGGCGCTTACCAACCAAAGCCCAAAGCGCCCATTCTGCCTTCTCGTGAAGCTATTTCTTTTTCTTCGCTTCGAGGCCTTCCTTTACTTTGACTTCGATATCTGCATAAAGCACAGGATCTCCTTTGAGAAGTTCCTTGGCAGCGTCCCTGCCTTGTGCGAGCTGGGTGCCATTGTAGCTGAACCATGAACCGCGTTTCTGGACGACTTCCATTTCAAGCGCCAAATCCAAGAGCGAACCTGTGGAAGAAATCCCCTCGTTATACATGATGTCGAATTCCGCCTCGGTGAAGGGCGCTGCAACTTTGTTTTTGACGATTTTAATCTTGGTGCGATTGCCCGTCACCGTGCCATCGGTGGACTTGATCGCCCCAATGCGCCGGATATCGACGCGGACGGATGAGAAAAACTTAAGCGCACGGCCACCAGGAGTGGTTTCTGGATTGCCAAACATGACACCGATTTTTTCACGGATCTGATTGGTGAAAATACAGACCGTTTGTGCCTTGGAAATGAGCGCGGTGAGTTTCCTCATCGCTGCACTCATCAAGCGTGCTTGGGCACCAACTGTCGAATCGCCGATTTCACCATCGAGTTCTTGTTTGGTCACCAGAGCGGCGACGGAGTCCAAAACGATCACAGCGATGGCATTGGAACGAACAAGAGCTTCGCAAATTTGGAGGGCCTCTTCACCTGAGGAAGGTTGGGAAACGAGCAAATCGTCGAGATTCACACCAAGTTTGCGAGCATATTGAGGATCGAGCGCATGTTCCACGTCGATGAAAGCGGCAAGACCACCCCGTTTTTGAGCCTGAGCAATGACAGTGAGCGTCAGCGTCGTTTTACCCGAAGATTCCGGGCCAAAGACCTCCACAATCCTTCCACACGGGAAACCGCCAACGCCCAGCGCACGGTCAATCAAGAGATTCCCAGTCGGAATCACATCGACATCGACACAGCGATCATCGCCGAGGCGCATGATCGCTGATTCACCAAATTCCTTT
>Ga0105045_10001262_pt1 | contig 20517 bp, 14 predicted proteins | sample MAT02_FD_78089 | JGI IMG/M metagenome (GOLD analysis project Ga0105045, IMG submission 78089) | Freshwater microbial communities from Lake Fryxell liftoff mats and glacier meltwater in Antarctica - MAT-02 (megahit assembly) | ecosystem: Environmental > Aquatic > Freshwater > Ice > Liftoff... | reverse complement strand
TACAAAATAGCAATTGTGTCTAGTAGAGTGGGGCGGCGCATAAGGGATCCGATGAGCACTAACGGCCAGGCGAAGGTATTAACCCACGATGAAATCGGTGCCGTACCCCAGATGGCCAGATTTCTGACTTGGATGAGATGCATTGGCGCTGGGCTAGGGTGGAATCACTGTCAGGGTTTGGGCCGGGTACCATAGAGTCCAGCTTGTTCAGCCTTTTAGGGCTGAGGCTTAGCTTTCCCCGTCGCTCCAATACCCTACGCAGACCCCATGCCTCCCTCGTCTAACTGGATCACCGTTGCTGAATCTCAGTTTCCCTGGGAGCGTGAGGCGCTCGACTTTATCCGTAGCCAGTTTCCTCAGCAAGAACCCTACCGGGCCTGGGCAAATTTTGAGTTCATCGCTGGGGATGGCACCATCAATGAGGTCGATCTGCTGGTCTTTACCCCCCAGGGATTTTTCCTGATTGAAATTAAGAGTCGCCCCGGCAAAATCGTGGGCGATCAGGGTACCTGGACGTGGGAAAACGATGGTAAACGCCGCACCTACGATAGTCCACTGATTCTTACCAATCGCAAGGCCAAAAAACTGCGCTCTCTACTGGAGCGTCAGCGAGCCTTTAGAAATAAGGGCAAAGTGCCGTTTGTGGAGTCGTTGGTCTTCTGCTCTGACCCTAAGCAAAAGCTGGATTTGTCTTTGGGGGCACGGCAGCGAGTGTGCTTGCGCGATCGCGCTCCATCGGGCGACAAACCAGGGCGGGCAGGCATCATGGCCGCCATTTTGGGGCGAGACTGCGATGGGCTAGAGCCTCAGCCTCGGGATCTGCACAATCGCCCCATTAGCCAGCTTGTGGCCCAGGCTATGGATCAAGCTGGGATTCGGCCTTCCCAGAGTTCGCGCAAGGTCAGCGACTACTTGCTAGAAGGGCCAATGGAAGGGGAAGAGGGGCCGGGCTACCAAGACTGGAGGGCTACCCACGCTAAATTTGACCAGACCACTCGGCGGATTCGGTTTTATCTCGTGCGCCAGGAAGCGTCTCAGCAAGACCGGGAGGTGGTGGAGCGGGCCGCCAACCGCGAGTTTCAAATCTTAGACCGTCTGCAACACCCAAATATTCTGCGGTGCTTTGGTTTAACAGACCACGAGCTAGGCCCAGCGCTAATTCTGGAGCACGACCCCAACGCGATTCGCCTAGATCACTACCTGGCCCAGAACCAAGACTCCTTAGGGGTCGATGTCCGCCTTAGCCTAGTCCGGCAGATTGCCGAGGCTATGAGCTTTGTCCACGAACAGCGCACCATCCACTGCGGCCTTAGCCCCCGCAGCATTTTGGTGACAGAGCCTCGTCCTGGGCATCCCAAAATCAAGATTTTTAATTGGCAGCTGGGCTATCGGGCCGGTTCTGCGGCGGTGGGGGCAACCCAGGAGGTAACTGCCACTTCCCACGTTGAGCAGCTGGTGGATGATAGTAGCACCGCCTACATGGCCCCTGAGTTTCTCACTGATGCCAGCTTTATTGGTGAGCATCTAGATATCTTTTCCCTTGGGGCGATCGCATTCCATATTTTTTCTGGGGTGCCTCCCGCCATCAATGGTCTGGAGCTGGCCGAGACCCTGCGAGACACCAAGGGACTGCAAATTAGCGCGGTGCTCAACGGGGCACCCGAGAGCCTGCAAAACTTGATCAAAGACAGCACTCACCCCGTGGTGAACTGCCGCACCGAGGAGGTGGCAGACTTTTTGGCCGGGCTAGATCTGGTTGAAGAAGACCTGACGGCCCCTGAAACCCAGCTGGTCGAAAATCCCAACGATGCCCAAAAGGGCGATGTACTGCCGGGGCATTTCACCGTGCTGAAGCGCCTGGGGCAGGGGGCTTCCTCCATTGGGCTGCTGGTGCAACGAGCAGGGCAAGATCAGAGCTATGTGCTCAAAGTAGCCAATGACCCAGACCACAACAGCAAAATCGAGGATGAGGCCGAGATCCTACAAAAGCTGCGGCATTCCAGCATTGTTGAGCTTGTCGAGCGGCTCGAAATTGGCAACCGCGTGGCCTTGCTGATGAAGCCGGTGGTGGTCACCAAAAATGACGAAGACCAAATCGAAACCCTGGGGCAGCGCCTGCGGCGAGAGGGGCAGCTGCACATTGACCTACTCCAGCGGTTTGGGGATGACCTGCTAGACGCCATTAAATACCTAGAAGAAAAGGGCGTGAACCACCGCGACATCAAGCCCGACAACATTGCTATTGGGCACCTGGGTCGAGCCGACAAGCTGCACCTGGTGCTGTTCGACTTTTCTCTATCGCGCGCGCCGGTAGACAACATTCGGGCGGGCACCACTGGCTACTTAGAGCCGATGTTGTCTGTGCGGCAGCCCCCCCGGTGGGATTTACAGGCCGAGCGCTATGCCGCAGCGGTAACCCTGTACGAAATGGCCACCGGCGTGCTGCCCTCCTGGGGCGATGATGCCTCTGACCCCACCTTTTTAGACTGCGAAATTACCCTAGAGCCTGAGCGGCTAGACATGAGCCTGCGCGATCGCCTAGTGGAGTTTTTTACCCAGGCGTTTCGGCGTCGGCCCGAAGAGCGCTTTGACAATGCCGAAGAGATGCTGCGGCGCTGGCGACTTTGCTTTGCAGGCATCGACGAACCGGGCTCGCTGCTCGATACCGACGATGAATCCTTCCTAGAAGACCTGCTGGCGGAGGCTACCTTTGCTACCCCATTGGCCGATCTGGGGCTGGGCCCCCGGGCTACCAATGCCCTCGACCTGGCTAACCTGCTGACGGTAGAAGATTTATTAATCGCGCCGCCCCGGCGGCTGGCCCGCCTGCGCGGCGTTGGCCACCTGACCCGGCGCGAAATCTTGGCGGCGGTGAAGATTTTGCGGCGTCGCCTGGGGCTACCTAGCGATGCCGGGGTAGATGACGAAGGCGCTGAGCAGAATGCTGCCGTGGGTCAGCTCAGCGTTGATCTGCTGGTGCAGCGGCTGACCAAAACTAGCCCGAAGGAGGGTGATTCGGTGCAGCGGCTGCTGGGGGCCATGCTGGGACTAGAGGCTGAGCTGCCTGACCCCTGGCCCAGTCAATCTGACCTGGCCCGCCACCTCGACCTATCTCTCGCCCGCGTGGGCCAGTTGGTCAGCAAGTTTCAAAAGCGCTGGGCCAAGGAACCGGCCATGACCCAGCTGCGGCGCGACCTGGCCGATCTGCTACGGCGGGCCAGCGGCGTGATGGCCCTGGAGGAACTGGCGGCGGCGCTGCTGGTGGCCAGGGGCTCGGTGCAAGATGACCCCATTCGCACCCGGCGGGCGATCGCGGTGCTGCGGTCGGCAGTCGAGGTCGAGCGATCGCTGGCCAGTCCCCGCTTTTTTCTGCGGCGTGACGGCGATCGCGTACTCCTGGCCACTACCCCAGAGCTGCTGAGCTATGGGCGGCAGCTGGGCGATGGGGCCGATCAACTAGCTGCCGCCGATCCGCTGGTTTCCCCAGAGCGATCGCTGGCGCAGCTCCAGGCGGTTCTGCCCCCGGTGGGCAGTCTGCCCCTGCCTGACAGTCGCCTGTTGCGGCTGGCGGCGGCGGCCAGTCACCGGGCGGCCCTCTCCAGTCGGCAAGAGTTTTACCCCCAGGGTATGGAGGCTGAGCGTGCCCTGCGCCTGGCCCAGGGGGCGCTCTACGGAGTGCGTGTGCTCTCAGAGCGTCAGCTGCGCGAGCGGGTGAGCAGCCGCTACCCCGAGGCCCAGCCCCTGCCCGAGCGCCCCCGCCTAGACGATCTAATGCAGGCAATCGCCCCCACCCTGGTGTGGAACCCTAGGGCCTACAACGGCCAGGGCGGCTACGAAAGCCCCGCCCGAGAGGGCCTCAGCATCACGAGCAGCACTATCCTAAGTCGCCTGTCTACCACCCCTGGCTCCCTCGACCCCCAAGACATCACCCCCGAAGTGGCCGATGCCCGCCAGTTTGAAGAGCGCTTGCAGCGGGGCATTCAATCCGGGTCGTTTTTGGCGCTGCTGGTTAGCCCCCAGCGGTACCAGCGGGCCAGGGCCGAGTTAGCCCAGCGGTTTCCGGTGCAGGAGGTGGACTATGAAGGGCTGTTTTTAGACTGTCTGCGCCGGGTGGCCGACGAGGCCGAGGTGGTGTGGAGCAATGTGCTAGAGGCCGATGCCACCCCTAACGAGGGCAACTGGAATAAGCTGATGCTGCTGGCGGGCCGGGCGATGCCCCTGGTGGAGGCGGAGCTGATGAAGGCCGATCGCACCATTTTGCTGATCTATCCGGCGCTGCTGGCCCGCTATCAGCAGATGACTCTGCTAGAGCGCCTGCGCGAAAGCATTGGCCGCCCGGTTGGTATTCCGGGGCTGTGGGTGCTGGTGCCCAACGACCAGCAGGCGATGGTAGAAGGGCAGGCGGTGCCGTTGCTCAGTCCTGGCCAGCGCGCCCGCATTCCTGAAAAGTGGCTACGCAATGGCCATCGTTCGGTGGCTACGCCATTGGTGCCACCCCCAACGGTTTTGTAGGCTTGCTCGATTGGTTACGATGGGGGCAAAGAACACATCGGCTCATACCTATGGAAGTCGCGTTTCCCAACGAGTTGTTGGTGGCCCTGCGGGAAGAACCCGAAGGCTTTCGCCAAAAAGTCTTGATCTATACCCTGGGCAAGCTCTACGAAATGGGCCGCATATCCGGCGGCTTTGGCGCACAAATTTTGGGCTGCGATACTCCTTCGGAGTAGCGTTGCCAACGCTGGGAGTTTTACCGCCTGCTGTCTGAGAACGGGTTTGCCGTCATCGACTATCCCGAAGATGAGCTGGCTGCTGAAGCCGAGATGGCAGATTGGCTTTTATCACCGCAATCTAATTAGAGGGCATTGCCGTGAATACTAAACTGATCGATTCTCTCACCCAAATCATTGCCTCCCTGTCCGAGGATGAACGGGTAATGCTGTATCAACGCATAGAGACCTTAAATCTTCAGCCCCCGGTTCCGCCTCGGCCCTTAAGAACTGAGCCATTTATCGGCATGTGGCAAGACCGCGAAGACTTGACCGACAGCACCGATTGGGTGCGTTCTATTCGCCAACAGCACTGGGTAGGTCGCCATGCCGCTGATGCTAATTGATACCGATATTTTGATTGATGCGGCTCGGTCTATTGCTCCTGCCCTAGCCCGACTTGAACGTGAGGAGCAATCATCAACCCTGGCTATCAGCGCCATAACGCAAATGGAGCTGACAGTGGGATGCCGTAACCGGGCGGAATTGCAGCAATTAAACGATTTTATCTAGCGATATCGACTCATTCATCTGAGCGAGCCAATATCGGCGCAAGCCACAGGGCTGATGACAACCTACTGCCTCAGTCACGGATTACTCATTGCAGATGCTTTGATTGCGGCTACCTCGATCGCACTCAACCTGCCGCTCCTCAGCAAGAACCAGCGCGACTATCGTTTTATAGAAGGCCTCAACCTATTGTCTTATCCCTAGCTCTAGATGAGTTGCAACGCGGCTAAACGTTGCCGAAACCTTACACTCCGGCCCTGGGCCAACAATCGCGCTTAGCATGGGGCCAACTGCCCTGGAATTGCCGATGATTAACCGCCCCCGCCTGCTCGCCAACCTACAAACCCTGGTTCGCAAGCTCGAAGCCGATCTGCAAGAGCGCATTGCTGCCCCCGAGGTGCCCGAGGTGGGGCAGCGGCTGCGGGCCGAATACGACCAGGCCAAACAGGCCGATCGCACGGCCCAAACCTTTAGCCAGTGGGCCGCCGACTACAAAACCCAGGTGGCGGTGGCCTGGGTGCTGAGCGCTACGTTTGCTCGGTTTTTAGAAGACAATGGCTTGGTTAGCCCGCCCCGGCTGGCGGGCCTGGGCGATGACCTGCAACGCGCCCGCGATGAGCACGAGCTGTACTTTAGATCGCACCCCACCGAGACCGATCGCGAGTATTTGCTGTGGGTATTTGGCGAGCTGGCCCGGCTGCCGGGGGCAACCGAAATTTTTGGCGAGGGCAATCTGCTGTGGGCGCACCCCACCTGGCTCAGTGGCGACGGGGGCAAAGATATTCTGGCGTTTTTTCAAACCATTGACCCGAGTACGGGGGCGCTGGCCCACGATTTTGCCGACCCCAGTTGGGATACGCGCTTTTTGGGCGATCTCTACCAAGACCTATCGGAGGCGGCGCGCAAGAAGTATGCCCTGCTGCAAACGCCGATTTTTGTGGAGCAATTTATTTTAGACCGCACCCTAGACCCGGCTATCGATGAGTTTGGCCTAGACACCGTGCGCATGATTGACCCGGCCTGCGGCAGTGGTCACTTTTTGCTGGGCTCGTTTGAGCGGCTGCTAGACCGCTGGCTGCGGAAGGAGCCGGGCACCCTGATAGAGGAGCTGGCCCGGCGGGCGCTGGAGGCGGTGCATGGGGTCGATGTAAACCCGTTTGCGGTGGCGATCGCTCGGTTTCGGCTGCTGCTGGCGGCGATGAAGGCGACGAACCAGAAAGAGTTAAAAGATGCGCGGGCGTTTCCGCTGCATGTGGCCTGTGGAGACTCGCTGCTGCATGGGGAGGGCAGCCAGCTGGTGCTGGGGGAGTGGGCACCCATGGCGCACCATTTTGTCAGTGAAGATATTGCGGCGCTCAATGGCCTTTTGCGGCTGGGGCATTATCACGCGGTGGTGGCCAACCCGCCGTATATTGTGCCGAGAGATAGAGCTTTAAACACAGAATATCGTCGCCGCTACGCTACTTGCCACATGAAATACTCGCTGGCAGTGCCGTTTATGGAGCGCATTTTTCAGTTAGCGGTGTCGGGGGGCTATACGGGGCAAATAACGGCCAACAGCTTTATGAAGCGGGAGTTTGGCAAAAAGCTGATCGAGGAGTTTTTCCCCAAGGTAGACCTCACCCATGTGATCGATACCAGCGGGGCCTACATACCAGGGCACGGCACCCCAACGGTAATTTTGTTTGGCCGCCATCGGCCACCCTTGGCGAAGACGATTCGTACGGTGATGGGCATACGCGGAGAGCCAAGCACGCCAGAAGACCCCACCCAGGGGTTGGTGTGGTCGGCGATTTTAGACCAGATAGATGTGGAGGGTTCTGAAAGCGAGTTTGTAAGCGTTATAGATTCACAGCGAAATCTATTCCATGCTCATCCCTGGTCAATTGGAGGAGGAGGGGCAAGTGATCTAAAAACCACCCTCGACAACGCAGGAACAGAGAAGTTAGAGAAATATTCTGAATCCATCGGAATTACATCTTTTCCAATGGAAGATGGAGTTTTTTTGCTTCCATTCGTGGCAGCTAGAAGAATAAGGATACCTGAAAAGCATATTCGAACTATGGTTGTTGGTGATGCCATTCGAGATTGGTCACTGTTTGAGTGTGACTCTTGTGCATTCCCTTATTCCAGTGATTTTAAGCCTATAGAGGAAGATCTCTCGGAACCTGTCATTCAATATCTTTGGCATGCGCGCTCAGTTCTTGCCAATAGCTTAATGTTTGCTGGGAAGAGAAAAATTGATACAGGGCTAAAATGGTATGAGTTTGGTCGATTAACTGCATCTAAGCTGAGAACGCCCCTAAGTCTAGCCTTTGGTGAAGTTGCTACCCACAATCATTTTTACCTTGATCGTGGCGGAAAGATTTTCAAGAATACTGTTCAAGTAATCAAGCTAATTGAAAACACGAAAGACCAAAACTTAGGATTCCTGGGGCTCTTAAATAGTTCAATAGCTTGCTTTTGGTTGAAGCAAGTTTGTCACAATAAAGGGAGTACAGTAGATCAGCACGGTGCACGACAAAGAACTAATCCTTTCGAGGATTTTTTTCAGTACAACGGAACAAAGTTAAAAAACTTTCCTCTGTCATCGAGCTATCCGATAAGGTTGGCAACTGAATTAGATCTCTTAGCTCAAGAAATACAAGAATTTTCGCCAAGCGCTCAAATTAACTCTGGCAAAGAAACGTGGCTAGATGTAATTGAAAAGATGATATCCTGCCAAGAAGAGCTGGATTGGGAGTGTTATAGCCTTTACAAGTTACTGAATGGAAAATTAGCCTTTTCGAAGAAGCCACCACCGCTCCAGCTTGGTCAACGAGCTTTTGAAATTGTCATGGCTCGCAAAATGGCAGCGGGTGAGTTGACAACCACCTGGTTTGCTCGCCATCGCTCTACACCCATTACTGAGCTGCCCGACCACTGGCCCGACGACTACAAACAACTCGTCGAGCGTCGCATTCAACTCATCGAAACCGACAAAAACATCGGCCTCATCGAGCAGCCCGAATACAAACGCCGCTGGAACACCGAACCCTGGCAATCTCAGGTAGAGCGGGCGTTACAGAGTTGGCTACTCAACCGGCTAGAGAGCTACTTCGACCTCGATGGCCGCATGAACCCAGCGGGCACCCCCACCGCCCAGATTCCCGAACCCAAGCTCATTTCCACCGTCAAACTCGCCGATATCGCCCGCCAAGACCCCGAGTTTGTGCAAGTTGGCGAGCTTTACACCCACAACCCCGCCTTCGACGTGCTCACCCTCGTCAACACCCTCGTCGAGGCCGAGTCTGTGCCCCTGCTGCCCGTGCTGCGCTACAAAGCCACCGGCCAGCGCAAACGCCAAGACTGGCAACACACCTGGGCACTCCAACGCCAAGAAGATGCCATAGACGCTCGCACCCAACTCCCCGCTGACAACGCCGACTACCTCAACCCCACCGCCGCCAAACACCTCAAAGCCCAGCAAATCGGCGACATCCCCGTACCGCCCAAATACACCACCGCCGACTTTCTCAAAACCCACTACTGGAAACTGCGCGGCAAACTCGACGTGCCCAAAGAGCGCTGGGTCAGCTTTCCCCAATGCGCCGGCCCCGACCAGCAGCCCGTCATCGCCTGGGCCGGCTACGACCACCTACAACTAGCCCTAGCCCTCAGCACCTACTTCGTCTACATCAAAGAAGACGTCGGCGGCCACGAAGACCCCCGACTCATTCCCCTGCTAGCGGGCCTCATTGAGCTGCTGCCCTGGCTGCACCAGTGGCACAACCACCTCGACCCCACCTACGGCCTCAAAATGGGCGACTACATCGCCAGCTTCATCGACGACGAAGCCCGCCAACTCAACCTCACCCCCGATGCAATCAGCGCCTGGCAACCGCCCAAAACCACCACCCGGCGACGAAAATAACCATAGGGTGAGCACTGCCCACCATTATCATCTTGTTCGCTGTCCCAACCCCCAACTCATCACCATGCTAAAAAGCTACGAAGCCATCTACGAAAACGGCCAGGTCACCTGGCTGGCCGACCAGCCCAACCTCACCACCGCCCGCATCATCGTCACTGTTATAGAAGCACCCCTCTCGCGCCCCCGCCGCAGTGCCCCCGCAACCATTGCCGGTAAAGCCAAAACCCTGGGTGACTTGGTTGCCCCCATGGTTGCCGAAGATGACTGGGAGTGTCTGAAGTGATCGTCCTCGATACCCATATCTGGTTCTGGTTCATCAACCAAGACTTTGATCGCTTTCCAGCCCCCTGGCGCGATGCCATTGAAACGACAGACCAAGTCGGCATCTCCCCCGTGTCTTGCTACGAAATTGCCCTAGCCGAACAAAAAGGTCGACTAGAACTCCCCATGCCTGCTCAACAGTGGTTTACTCAGGCTCTAGCACCATCAGGCATATCGCTCCTGCCGCTCACGGCAGACATTGCCTGCCGGGCCGTCAACCTCACCCCCATCCACAAAGACCCATTCGATCGGCTGATTATGGCTACTGCCCTCAGCTACACCGGTCAGCTTGCCAGCATAGATGGCCTGTTTCCCCAATATCCAGAACTCAACAACTGCCTGCTCCCCACTTAGGAGCCGCCATGGCTAACATCCCGTTTTCGACCAAACTCTATGTCAAAAAGCTCGACACCGGCTACGGGTGCACTAACCCGCGCAGCTCTCTCAACTCCGTGGTCTCAGCCACAGTCGCCGACTCATTCCCCTGCTAGCGGACCTGATCGAACTGCTGCCCTAGCTGCACCAGTGGCACAACCCCACCGGTTCTAACTAGCGCTCTGGCAAGCTAACTAGTCAGAGTTCTGACCCTGTGTATTCGTGGCCTAGTACTCCATTTGAGAGGGCTGCAAGTCATAAAAAAGGCTTGGATTGGCAGAGTTGGAGCCTTGAGTTTGGCTAGGAGAAAAGCTCTGTAGCAAGACAAGCAGAAAAGTAACCCCGAGAAAGCCGGCCAAAACCTCCCCCGCGCCTCCAACGCCACCTTCCGACACATCGTTGCGAAAACCGCAATGATGGTCAAGGCACACGTAAGTACTATCGCCATGTAAAACAATAGACTTCTTGCCGCATCGCGGGCAAACCAACCTCTCTTCGTCATGCAGACGATATTCAGATAGCACCATCACAAAGCCTCCTTTAGCAGATGCAGACAGCAAAAACCCTCACGAACTTACCCTAGCATATTTACCCTAAAGATATTTAGGGTAAATATTTTGTGCATAACCCTTTACATAAGCTTCCGCAGGCTTTATGCTACCTATAAGATTCTTTAGGCAAATAAGAGCTATCATGGCCGCCTGAAGGCAATAGTGTTAGAGGGTTTCCATGGATTGGGAGTGCAGGCCGAGAATTGCTGAGTTGCGGGAAGACAAGCAGTTGACCCAGTTAGAACTAGCCCAGCAGGTAGGAGTTACTGAGACCACCATCGCCAATTGGGAAAGGGGCAGAAGCGGTATTGAGTGGATTGATCGACTCATTCATCTATGCGCTGCTCTTGAATGCAGCCCCGAAGATTTATTGAGCTATATCCCTCAACGGTCGGAAGATGACGATTCGTTCAGCGCCATGGTGCGCCTCACAGAAGATGCTCAGCACGTTCACCCTTTATCTGATAACGAAGTCCATCAAGACATCAGTCCAGAAGCTATCGAACAAATTGCAGAGAAAGGAGGAAGTTTTTCACAGATTGTCAAACTCATCGACGCCGGACAACAAGCCCAGGCCAGGCGCCTGCCCTTGAGATCTGTTATGGCTAAGGGCTCGACCAGGACTAAGAGGACCAGGAAAACATCTCCTAGCGCGTAGATCCTTGGTAATCCTGGTTGCACATTGACGTAGACCCCGTTTTTGATCTAGGTGACATCTATTTCAGGTGTCACGGTTTAGCTCAGGGTGTCACAGACCAATAGCATCTATCGGCAACCGGGAGTGCTCATGTCAAAACTTCTGAAAATTCTGCTTCATTATCCTAATTTACTGAATGATTTACTCCAGTTTGGCTCTGGGTCTCCCTTAGAGCAGTTGGATAGATTGTGGGACCTACTCAAATCCAGTAACCTAGACGTCTATATTTCTCAACGAGGGTTGGCCATCATTGAGGGAGATGTTGAAGCTATAGGAGGTGGGCCACAGGTAGCTCAACAGGTCTCAGAAAGGCTTCGACGTGTCTTTAGAATTTGCCCAAGTACTGACCTCCAACAGGCAAGAAACTTTGCGCGTCAATACGCTGGCAGTAACTATGAGGAAGCGTTAGAACTCCACAGTGCCTACTCCATAGGGATAGACTATATACTCTCTAGTGTTCCCTACGCCTTCTATTCCTTCAGGTTAGAAGAGATCTTACTCAGTCATACCCTTAGCCTGGCGTTAGACAGAAGACAGGCGGTTGCCCCATTGTTGCCTGGCCTCATAAAGGGAGAACTCGCAGACCTTTGGTTTCTCATCAATGCCAGAGGTGCTGCAAACCTGCCTCCGCCTCGGTTGTCTCAGCAGAGGCGCGACCAAACCTTGCCTCAGCTCTTGCCCCCCCCCCTGGGGGCAACTACAATGACGGCTTTGTCTAGCGGCGCATCGCTAAATTCCTTACAGCGTTCAAGGCCAACTTACTTGGGCAAGTGGTTCCAATCTGGCGATTTTGGGTATGGCTGGCAATCTCTCCATGCTCTTGATGTCTGTCCCTACTCCGAACCAGCCTTTCGATCTAGACGAGTCAGCCGGGGCAAGGTGCTCCCCCTAGGATTAGTCAATCAGCCAGACATCAACTCGGTCGCTCTCATCATTTCAGTGGGTAATCCAACTAGGGATTTCCATGTCACGGTAGAACTTGTGCCTGCGCAAAGGGAGGTACTCCTGCCAAACAATCTAAAATGTAAGATTCTAGACGCAACAGGAACCTGTGTTGCAGTCGAAGAGGCCGACAATTCTCCAGCGATTGTAATGCAAATAGAAGGAGAGAAGGCTGAGCCTTTCAGCATTCTCATCCAACATCAAGGATGTGAACACAGAGAAAACTTTGTGTTGTAAGTCGTTTTCTTAGTAGTCTTTAGATACTCCTAATGAATAAGCTAGTTGTTTTGAGGCTTAGCTACCAAGAAAAAAATGACCAATATCAGGTTATTGCTGAAATTGGTGATGAGGGGAAGACCTCTGATATTGAAATGCAGGGGTGGCTGCCAGGACTTTCTGCTCAGTTTTTGCAAACGCTCGAAAACTGGAAATGTGCCTTTAGCCAATTAGACAATTCGACTAGGCTTAAAGTTCAAAAAATATCTGTATCGAAGAGACCCCCAGACCAAGGAAAGGAGTCTTCAACGATTGAGCTGGCTCAACACCCCATTCCCTCTCAAAATAATTGCAGAGAACTTGCTGACAAACTAAACTCAGAGATAAATCTTTGGCTTAAATCGAGTGGCTTTGAAAAAATTGAAACAAGACTTTATCAAAATCTCGGTCTTGAAGATAATGTGCAAATCATCATTTGCACCACTGAAGATTTAATTTGCAAACTTCCTTGGGGATGCTGGAAGCTATTAGAGCGATATAAAAATTCAGAAGTTTGCTTTAATCTTGCTAGTGAAAGTTTCTCTTATGGGACTGAAAGGTCGATTAGTCGACTTGAAGGGTTGAAAGTATTGATGGTGATCGGGGATAGTGAAAATATTGATCTGGAAAAAGATATAAAAATTCTTAACCACGAGCTTCTCAAAGATACAGATGTATACCTTGAGCCTTTGATGTGCCCATCTGCGGTAGAGCTGGGCAATGTTTTAGCTGCAAGAGCTTGGGATATTATGTTTTTCTCTGGCCACAGCGAGACACTAGAAAAGGATGGCTTAATTTACCTTAAGCATGGCGAGGCTGTGTCTCTTTCGAGTTTAGAAAATAGTTTTAAGAAAGCAATAAGTAATGGTTTGAAATTGGCTATCTTTAATTCTTGTGATGGTATAGGCATTGCAAGAAATCTTCAAAGACTACAGGTGCCTCAGGTTATCGTGATGCGCGAACCTATTCCTGACAAAGCGGCCCATGCCTTTTTAGAAGCCTATCTTAAAAATTTCCAAGCCCTCGATAGTAATTCTCCGATCTATCTCGCGGAGAGACGGGCTAAGACACAACTTAAGGGTAGTATTGTCTGTGCTGATTGGCTGCCGATTGTTTTCCAAAACCATAAAGTTACTTCTCCAGTTCGAGGCTTTATAACTAAAGGTAGCTTTGCAGTCAGCCAGTCAAATGCGAATTCAGTGGCTTTATATAACTCGATTGGTATTTTTCCTAAACTCCAATTTGAGGATCAGATTCATGGCGAAGATAAGCGCTACAAGGTTAAAGTCATTGACCCCATGAATAAAGACTCCATTGGCAAGATTCAATACAAAGGAGGGCTTTGGAAGGCCAAAATTTTTAGAGTTGGTGGATTTAATCGGGTTGATTCAATTTCCCCCGGAGATGACGTTTGCGTAGTTGCCCGAGAAGGTAGTGTCTGCTTTGTTCTTCCCAAAAAATTGGTTGAATCATCTGAATTTTTTCAAATAAAGAAAGGGTTTGAACCGAATACTCTGCAAAACAGAGGGGTTAACTATTTGAAAACTTTTAAAACTCGAAAACTCCGCCATGGCTCAATTTATTTTACTAAATCACTTCTAATCTATATTCCTGTCATCTTTTTTGTCTTAGGGTTTGCGCTCAATTTCGTGCTTTCTCGTAACGTCGGATCTGTTGCCAGAGAGTCAAGCGATTTCCTCTATCATCAGAATTCTCAATGAGAAAATTTCAGTTGGTCAGTTCTACCTAGGACTAGTCCATGCCGAATGCTCTGCCAGCATTGACCTAAACCTTAGGTTCGGCAGCTAGCTCTACGAGTACGCTTTTGGGTGTGATCGTCATCAGCCACAATTGGATCTAAGTCTTTACCCATAAAACTGAAGCACTTTTGCTTAAACGCCATAGCCCTATTTGAGCCAAAACTCAGAGCCTGGTAATGTTACCGACGCATAAGCTACTCCTCGCAGGAGCGTCAGCTAATTCAAGAGAGAACTCTCCCGATTGTTTAGGAAACCTTACGATAAGAGTATTACAACCCCCATAGGGTATTGCCAGACGTAGACAGCGGCATTCCCCCCGCCATGCGCTTGCATACGGATACTGTTGAATCCGAACCCCATCGGTGGGCACTCATGTCTATGGGCTCGTTGCTAAACTCACCGCCAGTACATTCTCAGCCAAATTGCCATGACCCTGATCAAAGACCTGATCGATATCCCAGAGCGCATTCAAACGGGTGACTTTGTCCTGCGCCTCACCGAAGGGGTCAACCAGGTTGAGCAAACCCTGACTCAGTACGTAGTCACTCCCGAGCTCAAAGACTGCTTCGACAACGCCCTGAGCTTCATCCGCAGCGCACTGCAAAGCAACAGCAGCAAAGCCAGCTACCTCCACGGCAGCTTTGGCAGCGGCAAAAGCCACTTTATGGCGGTGCTCAACCTTATTCTCCAGGGCATTCCAGCGGCTAGGGGTATCAAAGAGCTGGCCCCTGCGATCGCTAAACACAACGAATGGATTGCAGACAAAAAGTTTCTCCTGGTGCCCTATCACATGATTGGGGCTACCAGCATGGAGTCAGGTATTCTGGGCGGCTATGTAGACTATGTGCGTCGGCAGCATCCCACCGCGCCGATCCCTGGCGTATATCTGGCGGAAGGGCTATTTAAAGACGCCCAGAATCTGCGAGTCAGCATGGGAGACGAGACCTTTTTTACGAAACTCAGCGAAGGTGCTGGCGGTGGCGGCGGGTGGGGCAGGCTAGAGGATAGCTGGACAGCCGAGCGGTTTGAGCAGGCTGTTCAATCACCGCCTGGGGCAGAAGATCGCTCTGAACTCATCAGTGCTCTAGTCAAGCAGTTTTTTGCCTCCTACGATGTGCAAACCCAAGGACAGGGAGAAGCCTTTGTCTCTCTCGATACGGGTCTCTCGGTGATCAGTCGCCACGCCCACGACCTAGGCTACGATGCGCTGATTTTGTTCTTAGATGAGCTCATCCTGTGGCTAGCCAGCCGTGCTACCGACATCAACTTTATCCATCGGGAAGGGCAAAAACTGGCCAAACTGGTCGAAGCCCAGATGGCTGATCGCCCTATTCCCATCATTAGCTTTGTCGCTCGCCAGCGCGACCTCAGCGAGCTGATTGGCGATGGCATCCCCGGTGCCGAGCGGCTCAACTTTAGCGACGCCCTGCGCCACTGGGAAGGGCGCTTCCATCGCATAACTTTAGAAGATCGCAACTTGCCTGCGATCGCCGAAAAGCGAGTGCTCAAGTGCAAAACCCAAGCGGCCCGCGATCAGCTCGATGCTTCTTTTGAGCAGGCCACCCAGGTGCGCGAAGCGGTCATGAATGTGCTGCTCACCCGCGAGGGCGATCGCGAGATGTTCCGCCAGGTCTACCCCTTTAGCCCGGCCCTGGTGCAAACTTTAATCGCTGTCTCCAGCGTGCTCCAGCGCGAGCGCACCGCCCTCAAGCTGATGATGCAGCTGCTAGTCACCCATCGAGACACCCTCGCCCTGGGCGATATTATCCCCGTGGGCGATCTATTCGATGAGGTGGCCCACGGCGACGAAGCATTCAGCCCCGACATGGCCGTCCACTTTGACAACGCCAAACGGCTTTACCACCTCAAGCTGCTGCCCCTGCTCGAAAAAGAGTACGGCAACCGAGACGAGCTAGCACTGCTGCCCCTAGATGACCCCAAACGAGTCGGCTTTCGCAACGATGACCGCCTGGTCAAAACTCTGCTGCTGTCGGCCCTAGTGCCCGAGGTCGAGTCGCTACGTGGGCTCAACGCCGAGCGCCTAGCCGCCCTCAACCATGGCACCATTCGCTCGCCCATTCCCGGTCGTGAGGCCAGTGAAGTGCTGCGTCGCTGCCGCGCCTGGGCCGGTAGCGTGGGTGAAATCCGTCTGGGCGAAGAAAACACCACCAACCCCACCATCACTGTGCAGCTTACTGGGGTGGATACCGATAGCATTTTGCGGCAGGCCGAGGGCATCGACAATCGCGGTAACCGCATTCGCCTCGTGCGAACAATGGTGTTCGCACGGCTCGGTATTAGCGGTGATGAAACCGAATGCGGTTACGACTTTACGTGGAGAAATACCAAACGCTCCTGCGTGGTGCTGTTCATGAATATCCGCGAGTCAGAGGCCTATTTACCTAATTTAGAAGACTGCTGGAAGCTGATTATTGACTTTCCGTTTGATGAGGGAGGTCACGGCCCTAGCAGCGACCTTGCCTGTATTCAGACCTATCTGAATGCTTATCCCGAAGGCTCCAAAACCCTGTGTTGGATTCCGCAATTCTTTAGCGCTGATGTTAAAACCGATCTGGGTAAACTGGTTATTCTGGAGCACATCTTGACGGGCGATCGCATTGCCGATTACACCACCCAACTCTCTCCCCAAGACCGCCAAACAGCCAAAACCCTGCTCGAAAACCAGCGCAGCATTCTGCGGCAGCAGTTTCAAAACCACCTTGATGCGGTCTATGGCATCAGCAATAGCTTCCCTAACACTATCGACCAGACCCATACCCTAGAGGCTAGCCAGCAGTTTGTTTCGCTTCAACCTGGGTTTGAGCTGCGGCCCCCCACCGCCGCCAACCTAGGGGCCGCCCTGATGGCACTGCTCGACCAGGCCCTAGGGTACGAATTTCCTGCTGCGCCCGCCTTTGAGACCGACGTTAACCGCCTCAGCAATCTAGAAAAGGTCTTTGCTGTGGCTAGTCAGGCCGCCCAAGATCCCCAGGGACGGGTCGAAGTCGACCGTGCTCAGCGTCTCCTGGTGCGGCAAATTGCCAATCCCCTCATGCTGGGGGAAATGGGGCAAGACGCTACTCATTTTGTGTTGGGCCAGCACTGGAAAAACCTTTTTCTGCGCAAGAGTGCAGAAGCGGGGGGGGCCATTCAGGTGGGGCAGCTGCGGCGTTGGATTGATGAGCCCAAGCCCATGGGGCTGCCAAAAGAGGTTGAAAACCTACTGATCTTGACCTATGCCCAGCAAACGGGGCGGTCGTTCTACCGTCACAATGTCGCCCTGGATCCCACTCTCAAAACTCTGCTCAACGACTGTGAGCTGCGCGAGCAAAAACTCCCCGCTGCTGCCCAGTGGGCAACAGCGGTCAGCCTTGCTGGGGATATCTTTAACCTTTCTATTTCACCTCTCTGTAAGGCCAGCAATGTGGCAGAACTAGAGGGCAAGGTAAAGACCAAAGCCGCCAGCTCTGTAGAGAGCTGCCGAGACTATGCCACTAAGCTGCAAGCGGTATTAAGTCAGTTTGGTCTTCCCCCCGAGGGTGATCGACTGACCACCACTAGAGCCACAGCAGCCCTGGCAGAACGACTCCATGCCAAGCCCACCGACGAGGTCATTGCTATCCTGGCCCAGGCCGACATTGCCACTACCGCTACGGCCATGGGCGAATGCCTGAGCAAAGCTACCAGCATTGCCAGCACCCTAGAGCAAACAAGCTGGGAGATTTTTGCCGCCATTCAGCCCCTCACCGATGATCGCCAACCCCGCGCCGAAGCCATTGTGGCTGAGGTTAAACAAGCACTCGCTAGCGATGAACATGTGCTCGCACTGGGGAGCGCTTTGAAGCATGCTCAAGCGGCAGCGGTGCAATTACTGTCTCGGCCCGTAGCACCGCCACTCGGGCCACCTGAGATACCGTCGCCGTTGCCTCCAGATCCCTTTGCTAATCCTCCAGAGATTAAGCCCCATAAAGGTAAGCAGGTGATCGATCAAGGTTCAGCGGCCAACCTGAATGTTAAATCGGCCCAAGACCGTATCGTAGAGTTGAGCAAAAAACTCAGTGCAGGCCAAACCCTGAACCTGAGCCTGAGCTGGATTATCGAAGAAGGCGAAGCCGATCAGTGACTACCCCTGTCCCCACATTCAGCCAAATTAAAGCCCAGGTGGCGGCGATTCAGCAAAAAACTTCATCCTCCTATGTCGCGATTGGAATCCATGCCCAGGGGCGATGGACAGGGGCACACCAGCAAGAAGACAACGGCAAGCGATATCTGATTTACCAGTGCGACTCTCCCCTGGCCTTTCGCCAGGCCCTGCGCGACCCCGCCGAGGAGACGGCGGTCAAAGTCCTGATCACCAGCCTGGACGAGCAAAGCCTCGATCAAGACATCCTGCTGCGGCTAGCCAAATCTACGCTTTTTCCCATTAATAGCTGGCAAATTGCCAAGTCTCTGTTTGGGGCCACCACCGTTGATCCACGTCTGCTCCAGCATCGCTGGATGGCTGACACTCTCTTGGACTGGATGGCTGCTGGAGAGTACCCCATAGTCAACGGCGGGTTTTTAGACGCCGAAACGGTATGGCCTATCTTGCTACGCCAAGGCATTGGGCTGGCGGCTCCTCGACCCGACTTGCTAGCCCTGCTGGAGTGGTCTATAAACCCTGACAACATAACCCGATATCAGGGGGCTACGCCAGCGTTTAGGGCTGCCGCCGCCGATTGGCTCGCTGAGGTGGCTGGTGCAACAGCTAAGACTCTGCTGACCTGTGTGGAAGCGTGCGATCGCCCCGATGCTGTGCCCGTAGGACTGGCTACTGAGGTCATTTTCAACCCTGCCCTAGGCCATCAGCTCGATAAGGCAAAAGGCAAGCTGGAAGAACGCTTTCTCAATGGCACTTCTCCCCCACCCGCTAGCCTAGAGCAGTGGAGCCAAGCCGCCGCGCAGCTGATGCGATCAACCGTCATTCTTGCTGCGCAACAATTCCAACTGGTGCAGCGGGCAGACGAGATTTTGACAGAACTTGGGGCAGAGCCCTTGGCCTATCTGAGCACGAATTCAGAGATGGGTTTTGCCCAAAGGCTAGCCCAGTTTGGGCAAGGTCTGCTCCAGCTTCTTGCTTCCCCCACTGCCAGTACCCTAGAGACCTTAACTACCGCCTATAAGTCGATTCAAGCCCACCGACAAGCAGGGCAAGTTCAGCAACAACGGCGGCTTGAGAAGGTAGCCATGGCCATGCGGCTAGCCCGCTGGCTAGTGCAAGAAACCAGCGCTCCAGCGCCGTTACCCCAAGATCTAGAACAGGCGGTTCAGCACCATCTTCTGGAAGGCGGGTTCCTCGACTGGGCCAGGCTATCTCTGCGATCGGGGGACTCTATTGGCGAACTGTCAGCGGCCTATCAAAAGCTGTTTGGCCGAGTTACCGCAGTCCGAGAAACCCAAAGTCATCATTTTGCCAAGCTACTGCAAAACTGGGTCGAATTGGGTTCAGGGCACAACGGGTTTCTCCCGCTTGAAACCATCTTAGATACCATCGTGGCTCCCCTCGCTAGCCAAGGGCCTGTGCTGGCGATCGTGCTGGACGGCATGAGTATGGCCGTTGGGAGAGAACTCATGGCTAACCTCCAAGCCGCCGACTGGGTCGCCATCACTCCCCCTGGGCAGACCTCTGCCATGATGGCAGGGCTAGCTACTATTCCTTCCCTCACCGAAACCTCGCGCACTAGCCTGCTCTGTGGCTACCTCACCACCGGCGACCAAGCCCTAGAGAAAAAGCAGTTTACGACTCATAGCGCTCTGCTCAAGGCCTGCCGTAGCAAACATCCACCCCTGTTGTTTCACAAAGGGGCCTTGCAAGATAGCGATGATGTCGGGCTCACAACCTCCATTCGAGATGCCCTCAGCAACCCTCAAAACCGCGTGATTGGCGTCGTGATCAATGCAGTAGACGACTACCTGGCCAAAGGGGAGCAAATTGACGTGCGCTGGACGCCCCAAGATATTAAAGTGCTGCCTGGGCTGCTCCACGAAGCTAAGATGGCCGGTCGCTGGGTGATTCTCCTCAGCGATCATGGCCACGTTCTAGACTCTGGTATGACTTACACCTCCGCCAGCGATGGCGAGCGATGGCGTAACGCCAATAGCGCACCCACTGACCAAGAGCTAAAAATTCAGGGCCAACGGGTGGTGATTCCAGAGTCCCATAAGATCATTGCTCCATGGTCTGAAAAACTACGCTACAAGCCCAAAAAAACGGGATACCACGGTGGCATCAACCCTCAAGAAATGGTGGTGCCCGTTGCGGTGCTTAGCCCCTCCTCAGCCCCTGGCCCGAAAGGCTGGGCTGAAGCGCCCTTGGATACGCCGCTATGGTGGCACCCATACGCACTAGAGCTACCAGCCTCAGAAGCACCGGCTGCTATGCCCAGCG
>Ga0105045_10001261_pt1 | contig 20524 bp, 16 predicted proteins | sample MAT02_FD_78089 | JGI IMG/M metagenome (GOLD analysis project Ga0105045, IMG submission 78089) | Freshwater microbial communities from Lake Fryxell liftoff mats and glacier meltwater in Antarctica - MAT-02 (megahit assembly) | ecosystem: Environmental > Aquatic > Freshwater > Ice > Liftoff... | reverse complement strand
CTTTGCGGGTTGTAGTCGCGCAAGGTGGCGCTGTCGGACAGACCGCCCTTGTATATCGCCTCGCCACCGGCAAACTGGACGCGGTCGGGGGCAAAAAGGTGGCCATGAACGCGGGCGTCGGCAATGCGGGCAAGCCATGGATCAAAACCCTGAAACAGGTCTGCGAAACCTTCGAAAACGGCGTAGGGTGCTGCCGAACGATTCCCCCCCCGTGCCTTGGTCGGAAAACGGCTTTGCATGTAAAGGCCGGTGCGGCCTCGCGTGCGCCGCTCGACCGCCTTGGCAAACAAGCGGTCGATCTTGCCGGGGTTCGGCTCCGGCCGGATAGCTGAGTCGGCCTGCGGGCCAAGGTAGGTCTCATAAAGCTGATCCGCCTGCGGCCAGATCTTGCGAGCGACAAACGCCTCGGTCCGGCGCAACAGGTTCAGGTGATCGTCATAGAACATGTGAGGGCGACCCTGAAAATCAAACTTCGACAGGGTCAGTGAACGGCTTTCGACCTGGGCCGAAACCTGACGCACCAAGGTCTGGAAATAGCTTTCATCCGGAATCCAGACGCGGCGGAAATAGCGGTCATGGCGGGCGCGGTCGGGGTGATCAAGAATCGCCTGAAGCGTGCGGCGGGTCAGGCACCACCATTGGCTGCCCAGATGCGGCACAAGGCTGTTCGGGATGTCGCGGACAAAGCCAAAGCGACGCTGCAGCCGAACATAGGCGTCAAAGAGCCGCCGCTGCCTTTTCCACGAAAACGGGAAGCGGAGGGTGAAGCGTTCCTTGTTCAGGCCGCCGATGGTCCAGCCGACATCAGCGGTCGTCACACTTTCGATGAAGTCCGTCTGGGGATGCGCTGCAAGGTGGGACTGCAATTCCGCCACCGGTCGGATCGGCAGGCAGGACCCGGAGGCAAGGTAGACGTGCCGGGCTTCGGGAAACGCTTCCATAAGTTGTGTGGCGGCGTTGATTGACGCTGCCACAAGGCTGAACGTGCCCCATTCACAAGCGATTCGGGCGGAAAAGCGGACATCTGGCAAATCTGCCAGCGAAAAGATCAGCCGGTCACGGTTGGCATCGGGAACCCGGCGGTCCAGATGGATGACCACCGGGCAGCCGTGTTCAGCCCAATGCCGGGCTACCTGCGCTGCACGGTGCAGCGCGGTGTGGCAAAGCATGACAATGCCGACGGTCATGCCCAGTTTCCTTTTGACATCAGCCCCAGAATTTCAAGCTGGCGCCAGTTGATATATTTCTCGCTCCAATTGCACCACAGATCGCGTTCCTTCGCGATGCCTTCCCGGTAGGCGCGGTATTCGTGGCTTTCGGCATAATGCTGGCCACGACGCAGCTCTTCCTCAGCCTTGAGGGCGAAGGTGTCGAGGAACTTCGCATGCAGCAGGCAGCCAGAGGGCTTTTCGCCGCCCGACGCCTCGTAGGTCAGGTTCAGCCCGCGCGGCAGCATCATGTGGGTGGAGCTGACATAGGCATAGCTGCGGTCCCATTTGACCAGCGGGATCTTGTTCATCGCCGGAGCCTTCCTGGGGCGATCCGAAAAAAACAGCCGGGCGCGAGGGCCACCCTGGACCCAGAGGTTCTGGTAACGCGGATTGCGGCTGATGACGTAGTTGCCGCTGTCGAAATACTGAGCAATTTCAAAGGGGTTCTGGCCATCGACATAGGGCTGTTCGTGCATTGCGCCCTTGGGATACATGTCCAGCAGCATGGCCGAGAAGCTGCGGCTTCCGGCGCTGTCCAGCCAGTCGGTCAGCGCGCGCAGGGGTCGCGTCTCGCTGAACGGATAGACGAGGAATTCGTCGACATCGACAGTCAGGCACCAGTTGCCAGATCCGTAACGCCGCAAAAGATGCATCATCCAGTCCATCCCGAAGCGGGATTGCTTGTAACCGTTACCAGTCGTCCAAAGTGACACATCCGGCTGATCGGCCAGGTACTCGCGGGTGCCATCGTCCGATGCGTTGTCGACGATCAGGAAGTGATTGACCCCAAGCTTGCGATAGTACTCCAGAAAATACGGCAACCGAATCCTTTCGTTCCGCATGGTCGAAAACAGCAGGATCGGCTGTGACGGTGACCTCGTCATCCGGTTGGCGACCTGTGTCAGCTGGTGGCGGCGCCGGAACGCCCGCAGCAGCAGATACTTGCGCCTGAGCCGCAAGCGGTAGACCGAGATCAGTCCCATGCTGCCCCGCTCATATCCAGCCGCCGCGGGACATCAGGCCCAGCGCCTCCATCTGACGCCAGCCCGTAAACCGGGTCGAGGCAGCGCAGTGCAGCACAGGATCGGTGGTCAGCCGGTCGTAATAGGCCGCATATTGCGCGCCATCGGCGAAATGTTCGCCCCGCGCCTTTTCCTCGGCCGAGCGGTCGATGATTTCGGGCAGGAACTTGGTGTGAAGCAGGACCCCAGAGGTCAACTCTCCGCCATCGGTGGCGTAGATCTGGTTCAATCCGGGCGGCAGCAGCGAATGAGTCGAATTGACGTAAGCATAGCGCCAGTGCCAACGGACCAGCGGCGTCTTGTTCAGCGTCGGGGCGCGGCGGGGCCGGGCGGCAAAGAATGCCCGGGCACGCGCACCGCCCTGAATCCAGAGGTTGCCCATCCGTGGCTGGACCTGCACCTGATAATTGCCACTGTCGAACCAGCGCAGATGGTCAGTCGGGTTGTCGCCCGGCCGCAGGTTGCCCTGCGATACCGCACCGTCGGGATACATGTCTACCGTCAGCGCGCCAAAGGACCGGCGGCCCTGCCGGTCCAGCCAGTCGGTCAGTGCGGGCAGGGGACGGGTCTGCCAATAGGGGTAGATCAGAATCTCGTCGGCATCGAGCGTCAGGCACCAGTGGCCATGGCCGTGGCGGAGCAGAAGCCAGGTCAGCCAGTCCATGCCAAAGCGCGCGGCCTTGTAGCTGGCCGTGGTCTGCCAAAGCGACACGTCGGGCTGATCGCGCAGAAGCGATGCCGTGCCATCGGTGCTGGCATTGTCGACGATGAGGAAATGGCGCACGCCAATGCGGCGATTGTGGGCCAGAACATGCGGCAGTCGCCGGGCCTCGTTGCGGACGCACAGAAAGCCCAGCACCGCATCTGGCGCAATGCGGGAGGTGCGGTCGACGACCGGGGTCATCTGCCGATGCCGACGAACGGCCCGCAGCAACAGCGCGCGCCGCCGCAACCGCAGCCGGTAGGCCTGCCAAGGCGCTGATGGGCCCCTACCCACCTCTGCAAACCCTCCGATCGGGTTGGCCTGGGGCAAGTGTCCGGGATGAGCGGCGACTGGTTCCAAGGTCTATTGGGCCGCTTTCTGCGCGGCCATGAGGTCGTGCAGGAAATCTTTGAACTCGACCGCGAACTCGGGGCGGGACAGGCCGAACGCCACCGTCGCCTGCAGGAATCCGATCTTCGAGCCGCAGTCAAAGCGCTGGCCGCGAAAGCGCAAACCAAAGACACCGGACGTGCTGCCCGTCTCTTCGGCGATGGCGTCGGTCAGCTGGATTTCACCGCCCGCACCCTGTTTCATCCGGTTGAGGTTGGTCAGCACCTTCGGCGTCAGGATATAGCGACCGATCACCGCAAGGTTCGACGGCGCGTCCTCTGGCGCAGGCTTTTCGATCATTCCCTTGACCCGAACGATGGAGCCCATGTCATCGGCTATATCCAGCACCCCATAGCTGGAGATGCGCGACGGCGTCACCTCCATCGCGGCAACCATGCAGCCGCCGGTTTCGGCATGCGCCTCGACCATCTGTTGCAGACAGGGGCGTTCGGCGGCGATCACGTCATCGGGCAAAAGCACGGCAAACGGTTCGTCGCCGATCAGGCGGCGGGCGCACCAGACGGCGTGGCCCAGACCCATCGGCCGGTTCTGCCGGACATAGGCAATGGCGCCCGAGTCCATGTTGGTGTCCTTCAGGATCTCCAACATGTCGGTCTTGCCCTTCTTGCGAAGTTCGCTTTCCAGCTCCGGCGCGTGATCGAAGTAATCTTCAAGCGCGGACTTCCCGCGCGAGGTGACAAAGATGAACTCCTTGATCCCGGCCGCGCGCGCCTCATCAATAGCGTACTGGATCAACGGGCGATCAACCAGGGTCATGATCTCTTTCGGGATCGACTTGGTGGCTGGCAGGAAGCGCGTACCAAGGCCGGCCACCGGGAATACCGCCTTGGTGATTTTCTTCGTTTTCATGTTCGATCCGTTCTGCGGCTTCCGGGCCACGCCAGCGGCCCTGCACGGTAGTTCGCGAATACCTAATCGCAGGTGAATCTGACCATATCCGGGCGGTCGCGCGGCAACATTGCTGATTTGCGCGGGCACATTTGATATGTACGCAAAAAGTTTCTTATTTGTCTACAGTGGGCAGAATATCCCGTTGTTGATCCGCTTTTGCGTGCTTTGCCATCATGGTTTCAATCACCGGAACGTCGGAAGGATTGTTCAGTTCCCAGAACGAACGTCCCCTGGCCTGAACCTCGACACACAGAACCGGGCGACCCTGCTCCAGAAAGCGCAGCTGCTCCAGACCTTCCAGCGCCTCCAGAGGGCCGACGGGCCAGAAGGGGTAGGCGGTCAGCGCCGCGGGTCGGTAGGCATAGACGCCGATGTGGTGGTACACGGGGGTGGGTTCGTCTGGCGCGAAATCGCGACCGGTGTAGGGGATTACCTCCTTGGAAAAGTACAGCGCCTTTCCCCCGACACCGAAAACCGCCGTGGTTCCGCCCACCCGCCCTGCGCGACGGTCGGCCAGAAAGCCTGCCACGGCGCGGCCATCACAGCGCAGGACGGGGGTGGCAATGTCGGCTTGCGCATCACGGGCCAGACTGGCGACCAGATCCTCGACAAACCAAGCCGGTGTCAAAGGCGCATCACCCTGAAGGTTCACGATCACATCGAAACCGGGCAATTGCGCCGCCACCTCGGCGCAGCGTTCGGTGCCGTTGCGCGCATCGGGGGATGTCATCACCACCTCGGCCCCGAAGCCCGCCGCATGGTCGGCAATCCGGGCATCGTCGGTGGCCACGACCACGCGGTCGATTCCGCGCACGACCATCGCCGCCTCCCAGCTGCGGCGGATCAGGGTCTTTTCCCCGTCGGAGCCGCGCAGGGTGACCAGCGGCTTGCCTGGATAACGGGTCGAGGCATAGCGGGCAGGAATGGCGATGAGCGTTTTCATTTCAGCACTACGCCGGGGGCAAGGGCGATGAAGAACGGGTTGTCCCACCCGGGCTTGCCGTAGGCAAGCGGGCTGTGGTCATCAAAGCGCACCACATGGCCACCCGCCCCACGCAAGACAGCATCACCTGCCGCCGTGTCCCATTCCATCGTGCGGCCAAGCCGGGGGTAAAGGTCCGCCTCTCCGGTTGCAACCAAGCAGAACTTCAGGCTGGAGCCAGCCGAAGTCATGTCCCGCACCCCATAGCGGCCGATGTAGTCATCCGTCGCCTGATCACGGTGCGACTTCGACGCCACGACCATAAGCGCCGCATTGTCAGGGCGCGAAACGTGGATCGGGCGCAGGGGGCCGGGACGTTCCTTGTCGAAATCGCCGGTCTCTTCGACCGAGGTGCCATCCGGCAAGGTGTAGAATAGTCGCCCCTTGGCGGGCGCGTAGACAATGCCACTGACCGGCACGCCGTCATGGACATACGCGATGTTCACGGTGAAATCGCCCCGACGCTGGACGAATTCCTTGGTACCGTCGAGGGGATCGACGATCAGGAAGCTGCGGGCGACAAGGGCGTGGCTGTCGGCCTGCTCCTCGGTGATCAGCGGCACATCGGGGAAAGCCGCGCGCAGACCGGCGGAAATGACAGCGTCGGCGGCTTCGTCGGCCTCGGTCACCGGGCTGGCATCGCCCTTGGAGCGGACTTCGAAATCCGGGCCACTGTAGACCTCCATGATTCTGTCGCCTGCCTCCAGCGCAAGGCGGCGCATCAGAGGCACGAGTCGGGCAAGATCCATCACTTCTCCTGTCGTGGCGAACAGAGCGATTGAACAACCTGTCCGGCCCCCTTATCGTTTGGCGCTAACGGAACGGCAAGGTATCCCTGCACAGGATATCGGACCATTCAAGGTTGTTCTCATGTTCCGACAGCAAAGACGCAGGAAAACGGGGCTGTGGACAGGGTTTGAAACCCTTGAACTGATCTTTCACGCCACCGTCCGCAACCTGCGCAGCACAAACGGCAACGCGGTCCTGGGGCTGGTGTTGTCTATCGTCCAGTCCCTGATGCTTGTCATCATCATGTATTTCCTGTTCGAGCTTCTGGGTCTGCGGCGGATCGCGGTGCGCGGCGACTTCATGCTTTATGTCATGTCCGGCGTTTTCATGTTCATGACTCATGTCAAGGCCATCGGGGCAGTGTCCGGTGCTGACGGACCGACTTCGCCGATGATGATGCACGCGCCGATGAACCCGATCATCTCGATCAGCGGTGCAGCACTTGCGGCGTTGTATCAACAGTCCCTTGCGGCAGTCGTCATCCTGTTCTTCTATCATGCGCTGTTCACCCCGATCTACATTGATGAACCCGTGGGTCTGCTCGGCCTGTTCCTGCTCTCGTGGCTCTCCGGCGTGGGCATCGGGATGGTGCTGCTGTCGGCCAGGCCCTGGCAGCCGGAAATGGTGGGCATCGTGACGACCATCATCACCCGGGTGAACATGCTGGCTTCGGGCAAGATGCTGCTGGTCAACAACACCCCGCCAAAGGTGCGTGCGATGTTCGACTGGAATCCGCTGTTCCACGTCATCGACCAAGGGCGCGGATTCATCTTTCTGAACTATCAGCCCCGCTATACCTCGATCGAATATCCCGTCTATGTCACGCTGGTTTGCGTCATGATTGGCCTGATGGCCGAATTTTTCACCCGGCAATATGCTTCTGCAAGTTGGAACAAGCGCCGTTGATCCGTTCCGACCCCTGTTCCTGACAGGGGTTCCTGACGCGGCAGGAAGGCCCGCCGTGGTTTGCGCTGAAGACAGCAATTGCCTGCTTCGGGATGGAACGTTCTGGTCCCTGACCCTTTACCCCGCCACGGCAGAGATCAGCTTTCAAACCCCGGAGGACCCGGCACCGCAGGTCGTTCCTATCAAAGAAACCTGGCCGGACAAGGTGTGGGCACCCGCCACCTCAGTGGCGATGCCCGATGGTCTGGCCGTGCTGCGCCCGGCCTGTTGCAGCGACCTGATGTCCGAACGGTCCTATGGCATCGCGCTGGACATTTTCCTTTAGGGTGGCGAACGCAGGCGGCTTTCCGGCTGTTGCACGATGGAATTGCATTAGTGCTGGCACACTTGACCGTTCGACCAACGAGAATTCAGGCAGGATCATTGAAGATTCACCACAGACTCTGCGTTGCAGCCGTTGCACGGGCAAACGCACCTGCCTATATACGGCTGGCACGACGGCGGGCCGCCTGACCCGCCGCCCCATCCATGGCGGGGATGCCGACTTGCAAGGGTCCTTGCCTGAACATCGCCTGAAGTAAAGGGATACACACATGGCCAAAGTCATCGGTATTGACCTCGGTACCACAAACTCTTGCGTTGCCATCATGGATGGTTCGCAACCCCGGGTCATAGAGAATTCGGAAGGCGCCCGAACGACGCCCTCCATCGTCGGTTTCACCGACTCTGAGCGTCTGGTCGGGCAGGCTGCCAAGCGGCAGGCCGTCACCAACGCCTCGAACACCATCTTCGCGGTCAAGCGCCTGATCGGGCGCCGCTTTGACGATCCGGTGATCCTCAAAGACCAGAAGAACATGCCGTACAAGATCGTCAACGGCGGCAACGGCGACGCTTGGGTTGAAGCGCGCGGTGAGAAGTATTCGCCGTCGCAGGTGTCAGCCTTCATCCTGCAGAAGATGAAGGAAACTGCGGAAAGCTATTTGGGTGAAACGGTCACTCAGGCCGTTATCACGGTACCCGCCTATTTCAACGACGCCCAGCGTCAGGCGACCAAGGACGCCGGCAAGATCGCCGGTCTTGAGGTGCTTCGCATCATCAACGAGCCGACGGCTGCGGCGCTGGCCTACGGTTTGGACAAGAAAGAGACGAAGACGATCGCCGTCTATGACCTTGGCGGTGGCACGTTCGACATCACCATCCTGGAGATTGACGACGGTTTGTTCGAAGTGAAATCCACCAACGGCGACACGTTCCTTGGCGGCGAAGACTTCGACATGCGGATCGTCAACTACCTGGCCGATGAGTTCAAGAAAGAGCATGGCGTCGACCTGAGCAACGACAAGATGGCGTTGCAGCGCCTGAAGGAAGCGGCGGAAAAGGCCAAGATCGAGCTTTCGTCCTCCAGCCAGACCGAGATCAACCAACCCTTCATCAGCATGGACCGCAACACCGGCCAGCCGCTGCACATGGTGATGAAGCTGACCCGCTCCAAGCTCGAAAGTCTGGTTGAGGATCTGATCAAACGCTCGATCAAGCCCTGCCAGGCCGCGCTGAAGGATGCCGGCCTGTCCAAGGACGACATCGACGAAGTGGTGCTCGTCGGCGGTATGACCCGCATGCCGCGCGTGGTCGAGGAAGTGACGAAGTACTTCGGCAAGGAACCGCACAAGGGTGTAAACCCCGATGAGGTTGTGGCGCTGGGTGCTGCCATTCAGGCCGGCGTTTTGCAGGGCGACGTCAAGGACGTGGTGCTGCTGGACGTGACCCCGCTTTCGCTGGGAATCGAGACGCTGGGGGGCGTGTTCACCCGCCTGATTGACCGGAACACGACCATTCCGACCAAGAAGTCTCAGGTCTTTTCGACCGCCGAAGACAACCAGAACGCCGTGACCATCCGCTGCTTCCAGGGTGAGCGGGAGATGGCCGCCGACAACAAGATGCTCGGCCAGTTCAACCTGGAACAAATCCCGCCCGCTCCGCGTGGAGTGCCACAGATCGAGGTGACCTTCGACATCGACGCCAACGGCATCGTGTCGGTGAAAGCCAAGGACAAGGGCACCAACAAGGAACAGGCGATCACGATTCAGGCCTCGGGCGGTTTGTCCGATGAAGAGATCGAGAAGATGGTCCGCGATGCCGAGGCGAATGCCGAAGCCGACAAGGAACGGCGTGAACTGGTAGAGACGAAGAACCAGGGTGAAAGCCTGCTGCACTCGACCAGAAAGTCGCTGGCCGATCATGGTGACAAGGTTGACCCGTCCACCGTCGAATCGATCGAGCTGGCGATGCAGCCGCTTGAAGAGGCCCTGAAGGGTGAAGATGCCGGCAAGATCCGCAGCGGCATCCAGAACCTGACCGAAGCCGCCATGCGGCTGGGTGAGGCGATCTACAAGTCCAATCAGTCCGAAGGCGGCAGCGGCGAGGATGAACCCCGCCCGGTGGATGACGATGACATCGTCGATGCCGACTTTGAAGATCTGGGCAACAACAAGCGGAAGTAACGCCGCGTGAACTGAAAGAGGGGGTGGCCTGGCGACGGGACGCCCCCTCCGGTTCTGTTTGGGGGTTTTGCCGTGGCAAAGCGCGATTACTACGAGGTTCTGGGGGCGGCCAAGGGGGCTTCTGCCGACGAATTGAAGAAAGCCTATCGCCAGAAGGCGAAAGAGCTGCACCCTGACCGGAATTCCGACAACCCGCAGGCCGAGGCCCAATTCAAGGATGTGAACGAGGCCTATGAGGTCCTGAAAGACGAACAGAAAAAGGCGGCTTATGACCGGTTCGGTCATGCGGCCTTTGAAGGCGGCATGGGCGGCGGGCCTCGCCCCGGGCAGGGCTATGGCCAGCAGGGCGATTTCGCTTCAGCCTTTTCCGACGTTTTCGAAGACCTGTTCGGCGACTTCATGGGCGGTCGTGGCGGCGGGGGCGGCGGTGGCCGGTCACGCGCCCAGCGCGGATCGGACCTGCGCTACAACCTGCGCGTCTCGCTGGAAGAGGCCTACAGCGGCATCCAGAAAACCATCAGCGTTCCAACTTCGATCACCTGCGAGGTCTGTAGCGGATCGGGCGCGGAAGGCGGGGCGGAACCAGTGACCTGCCCCACTTGCAGCGGCATGGGCAAGGTTCGGGCGCAGCAGGGCTTTTTCACGGTTGAACGCACCTGCCCCACCTGCAACGGCATGGGCCAGATCATCAAGAACCCCTGCCGGAATTGTGGCGGGCATGGCCGGGTGCAGAAGGACCGCACTCTTTCAGTCAATATCCCGCAAGGGGTTGAGACGGGCACACGCATCCGCTTGGCGGGTGAGGGTGAGGCCGGGATGCGCGGCGGGCCGCAGGGCGACCTTTATATCTTCATCGAGGTCAAGGAGCACGCGCTTTTCCAGCGCGACGGGGTGCATCTTTTCTGCCGCGTCCCCGTGTCGATGCCCACGGCTGCGCTGGGTGGCGAGGTGGAGGTGCCGACGATCGACGGCGGCAAGGCGCGCGTGAAGGTTCCCACCGGCGCGCAGACAGGCAAGCAGATGCGGCTGCGGATGAAGGGAATGCCCGCTCTGCGCAGCGGCAACACCGGCGACATGGTGATCGAGCTTGCCGTGGAAACCCCGGTCAACCTGACCAGCCGCCAGCGCGACCTGCTGCGAGAGTTCGAAGACCTGTCGGAAGAGAACAACCCCGAGTCCTCTTCTTTCTTTTCGAAGGTCAAGGGGTTCTGGGACGGCATGAAGGGCTAAGTCTTACGGCACCTGATCGGCGGCCATCGTTGGCTGGGTTCCGTGCAGCCGCCGCCAGCGCATTGACGACCACAGTGCCACGGCAATGAAACCGGCGCCAAGCAGGCCGGTGATCGCCTCGGGGATATGGCCCAGGGTCTGGCCGAACATCACGCAGGCCAGCACGAAGATCGACCAGAAGGCCCCATGCTCCAGATACCGGAATTGCGTCAGGGTCTGGCGTTCAACCAACATGATTGTCATCGACCGCACATACATAGCCCCCACGCCCAAGCCTATGGCGATGAGGAACAGGTTCTGCGTCAGCGCGAAAGCCCCGATCACGCCGTCAAAGCTGAAGGAAGCATCCAGAACCTCAAGATACAAGAACGCTCCGATCCCGCCCTTGACCGCAATGTCGGCCGCCTTGTCGGCGCTGTCCAGGATATGCCCAAGCACATCGACGAACAGGAAGGTGACCAGCCCCGACAGCGCCGAATAGAGAAAGGTGGACAATTCCGCTTCCGGCATGATGGTGGCGAAGATCAGGATAATCGTCAGGACAATGGCCATCTCCAGCCCCTGAACGGAAGAAAACCGGGCCATTCCGCGTTCGATCACGGCGATCCAGTGGATGTCCTTGCCTTCGGCAAAGAAGTATTTCAGCGCCACCATCATCAGGAAGGCCCCGCCAAACGCTGCGATGGACAGATGCGCTTGGCCCACGATACGCGAATATTCCTCGGGTTCCGATGCGGCCAGGCGCAGCGCCTCGATCGGTCCGATCTTGGCGGCAAAGACCACGATCAGGATCGGGAAGACGATCCGCATACCGAAGACCGCGATCAGAATGCCCCAGGTCAGAAAACGCTGCTGCCAGACCGGCGTCATTTCCTGCAGCTTGTTGGCGTTCACGATGGCATTGTCAAAAGACAGGCTGATCTCGAGTACCGAAAGAACTGCCCCAACGAACAGGAACCCAAGCGCCCCCTTGACGGTGCCGGTGTAGGCAAAGCCCAGCCAGACCGACAGCAGAAGCCCAACCCCGGTCACAACAAAAGCCCAGCGGAAATAGTGCAGCGCTGTGGACATGCGATCCTCTTGGTTGGCAGAGCACCGCTGTAGGCCGACGCCGGGGTATTCGCAAGCAATCCCTCTGCCTTAACCATTCGTTCACCGTTTCTGCGCCAGATTCCACCCATGACACCGCAACCCGGCTTCAACGATTCCCTTTTCACGCCAGTTGACGGCGATGAGGCTGTTTTGGCGCCTTTGTCGGCCCGCCTTCCCAGCTATATTGCTGATCACCGCACCCGTCTTCGGGCGCGGTTTATCGAAGGCGGGGCCGCTGCCCTGCCGGATTACGAGCTGTTGGAACTGGTGCTGTTCCGCGCCATCCCCCGGCAGGATGTGAAGCCGCTGGCCCGCCTGCTTCTGGATACGTTCGGCGATTTCAACCGGGTCGTCACTGCCTCACCCGCGCGGTTGCAGATGGTCAAGGGTGCCGGCCCCGCCGTTGTGCTGGAGTTGAAGCTGGTCGAGGCGGCGGCGCACCGGATGATGCGGGCGCGGGTGATCCAGAAGCCACTGCTTTCCAGTTGGGATGCGCTGCTGGATTACTGCCATACCACGATGGCACACCGCGAGACCGAACAGTTCCGCATCTTGTTTCTAGACCGCAAGAACGTGTTGATCGCGGATGAGGAACAGGCCAAGGGCACGGTTGACCATGTCCCAGTCTACCCACGTGAGGTGGTGAAGCGCGCGCTGGAGCTGAACGCTTCGGCGCTGATCCTCGTTCATAACCACCCTTCGGGCGACCCCACGCCGTCTGACGCCGATCTGTCGGTGACCCGTCAGGTCCAAGACGCCTGTGGAGCCCTGGGGCTGGTGTTGCATGACCATCTGATCATCGGCAAATCACGTGAACTCAGCTTTCGCGCAAAGGGCTATCTTTAAAGTGGATCGACCTCGGGCTCGGCACGGCCCGAAAAGTCCGGCATGAGCCATAGCTCCACGCGCCGGTTCAGATCCCGGCCAATGGCGGTTTCATCGCAGGCCATGGGTAGCGCCTCGCCGAAACCTTCGATGGCGGGCAATGCCTCAGGCGGCAGGTCAGGAGCAATTGCAACCAGTTCCTGCGCCACCCTCGCCGCGCGCTCTACGGACAGCGCAAGGTTGGCCGATGCCGCGCCGGACCCGTCAGAGAACCCTGCCAGCACCATCCGTTCGTTGCGGAACTGACCCGAGGCGATAAGCTGCGCCAGATCGGCAAGGTTGTCTCGCGACTGGGCATCAAGGGTGGACGACCCGCCTTCAAACCGAAAGGTCAAAGACAACCGGTCCGCACCGTCCATCAAATTCACCAGCCGCTTGAGGTCAGCCAGCGTGATATCCTCGCCCGCGCCCTGAATGGCGTTGATCAGGCGCAGCCCGTCGGTCGTCATCGGCTGGCGCGTGGCCGACCGGTCGATATATCCATTGGTCGAGATAATCTCTTGCGCGGCGGGTGTACGCAGGAAATCCAGAAACTCGCGGGTCAGAAGGGGCAGGCGGCGCTGCGGCGTCAGCAGGATGACGGGCAGGGCAAGGGGGTAGTCGTCGGCCTTTACGGCAAGCGGTGTGGGCAGCAGCGGAAAGCCGCAACTGTCGGTCAGCGGAATGCGGCGGGCGGGGTCCACCACCGACCGGCCGGTGATGCCAATGGCCCAGGGGTCGCGCGCCACGGCCGCTGCAAGGGCTTGCTGATCCCGATGCAGGATTTCTGCCACCACCGGGGCGCCCAGCCGTGCTGACAGCGCCAGTTGCATGTCTACCTCAGGCCGCAAGGCGTGCAGGACGATGGGCATGTCCGGGCCGCCGATGGCCGACCAGTTGTCAACATCACCCGTCAAGACCCGGGCCAGGTTCACGGTCGAGATCTCGGGCGTGGGGTTGTCCGGGGCAACGATCGCGACAAGGGCATCCATGGCAAGGCTGTGCGTGCCAAAGCCCGGCTCGGCAAGGAAGGACAGCTTCAGATCAGCCTCACCTGCAGAAAGGGCTGCCGTCGCAGCGGCGGGGGACAAAGCCTGAAAGCTGATCACCGCCAGCTCGCTGCGGGTATCGGGGGCAAGGATCCGGGCTGCGAAAGCCCCATCGCCCGTGGTTTCGAAGATCAGGCCGCGCCGTTCGGCAAAGGTGCGAAACAGGGCGGGAAGCAGTTTTGTCGCCGGATCACTGGTGCCGACGATGTGGATCACGGCTTTCGGGGCGGCAAGGTCCGGACAGGCGGGGCCTTCGCAGATCACCCCCTGACCATCGACGGTCAATACCCCGTAAGTCGTCTCGATTCGGTAAAACTCACCGTCATAGCCCTGCAGCGCGCCGGTCAGAACAATGCCACCCTCGCGCGCCACAAGGGTCACGTCCTGCGCAAGCGCCGGGCATAAACTGATCATGGCGGCAAATCCTGCCGCGACCGCCGCCTTCACACCCATCTTCTGCCAGCCTGGCCCCTATCATCGAGCGGCGAGTGTCAGGTCGGGCAGAAGATTCTTCAACAGCAGAATATCGCCCGAGGTGCCGCAGGGCGGAACGGTTGCCAGGATCCTTGACTTGGTGACCTTGCCGTTCCGTGCAAGAACCGTGTCTATCGGCAAGGACCGGCCACAGGTTTCCGGCGTGATCCGAACCTCGACCGTCAGGTCGGCAAGGCCTGGCGCAGCCGGCAGGGTATAGATTTGCGCCAGAAGCGGTTGAGTAACCTTTCCCGTCCCCAGCGGAATGATCCTGCGGTGTTGGCCTTCGGCAAGGCCGCCACTACTGCCGACAAAGACCTGACCGCCCTCTTCTGCGCGCAGGTCGAACTGTGCCGGGAAGGCAATCTGTATCCCGACACGGACGTACGACGCGGCCTCTGGAACCATGACCCTAGAAAGCGCCATCTCCGAGCCATCGAAATAGGCGGCGATCAGGGCATCAGCCTCCATCGCCGGGATCTGCAGGCGAAGCTGGCCCTGTGGGGAAGTCAGCGCCGTGAACGACAGCCCGGAATGACGGATCACCACACGCTCGCCCCGGTTACAGGGTGCCGACAAGGTCATGTCAATAAGCGCGGCGGGCAAGGCAAAAAGGGCAAGCGCCACGTCGCAACCATCAGCGAGGGGCACTTCGGTCGCTGCCGCAACTGAGGTGATCCCGGTCAGCCGTGGAAATCCGGTGCCCGATGCGCCGATGACCGTTGCCGCGGGGTCGGCATAAGCGACATTTGACCCGGTGCCGGCAGGCACTCCGGGGTGGAGTGTTTGAACGAGGTGCCCAGCCGCGACCGCGACAGAAAGCACGGCGAAAACCCTCAAGATTCGCTTCCGCCCGATCATTTCGTGCCCCCCAAGCCCCGAATCAATTATTTATCATTAAGGGCCAATACGGGCACAGAGGTGGCGTTCAAGCGGAAAGAATCATTTTCATGCCATTAATTCGACACAGATTTTATTGTGGCATTGTTATACGACGCGCCCATGGCAGTGCTTGAATTTCTCGCCCGATCCACAAGGGCAGGGGTCGTTCCTGCCCGGGTTGCCCCAGGTAGTAGGGTCTGCCTCATCAAAGCCCGCAAGCGCGGGGGCACGTTCCGGCGCCGATGCCAAGGCAGCGGGCTCTGTGGCTGGAACGTCTGGGGTAACCGAGGTTTCTGCAGTCGGCGCCTGAGCGGCCAGCATCTGCCGCATCATCGCCTCCTGTTCATCCTTGGTCACCGGACGAATGCGCGAAAGTTGCTGAGTGACCTGTTCGCGCAGCGAGTTCAGCAGGGTTTCAAACAGCTGGAAAGCCTCGGTCTTGTATTCGTTCAGGGGATCGCGCTGGGCATATCCCCGGAAGCTGACGACCGACCGGAGGTGTTCCAACCGCAGAAGATGTTCGCGCCACTTGCCGTCAATCGCTTGTAGCAAAACCTGCTTTTCGATGTTCGACATCGTTTGCGGGCCGAAAGCCTCGGCCTTTTCGCCCATCATCTTGTCAGAGGCTTCGATGATCCTTTCCAGAACGCCGGTCTGATCTACACCTTCTTCGGCGGCCCAATCCGCAATCGGCTGATCAAGATTCAGCATCTCGCGGCAAGCCGTCGTGAGACCTTCGACATCCCATTGATCCGGATAGCTTTTTGCCGGCATATTCAGATCGACAAGGTCTTCCACCAACTGATGGCGCATGTCGGTGGCGATTTCCGACACATGCTCGGCCAGCATGATGTCCATGCGCTGGCCAAAGATGGCCTTGCGCTGGTCGTTCATCACGTCGTCAAATTTCAAAAGCTGCTTGCGGATGTCGAAGTTGCGGCCTTCGACCTTGGCTTGCGCCTTTTCAAGGCTTTTGTTGACCCAAGGGTGAACAATGGATTCCCCTTCCTGCATGCCCAGCGTGGACAGAACCTTGTCCAGCCGTTCCGACCCGAAAATGCGCATCAGGTCATCTTCCAGGGACAGGAAGAAGGCTGACCGACCCGGGTCACCCTGACGGCCAGACCGGCCGCGCAACTGGTTGTCGATCCGGCGGGACTCATGGCGTTCCGTGGCCAGAACGAAAAGGCCCCCCGCGGCCTTGACCGCCTCTTCTTCGCCGGTGTGGGCGGCCTCGATCCTGGCGCGGATGGCGAAGTGATCGCCGTCTGGTTCCCCGGCGATGGCCTCAAGCACCTTGAATTCGACATTGCCGCCAAGCTTGATGTCGGTGCCACGCCCGGCCATGTTGGTGGCGATGGTCACGGCTGCCAGTTTGCCCGCATCGGCAATGATCTTGGCTTCTTGTTCGTGCTGGCGTGCGTTCAGCACGTTATGCGCGATGCCAGCAGCCTTCAGAAGTTCCGCAAGCTGTTCGGATTTCTCGATCGAGGTGGTTCCGACAAGTATCGGCTGCCCCTTTTCATGCGCCTCCTGAATGGATTTCAGAATGCCTTCATGCTTTTCCCGCGCAGTGCGATAGACTTGGTCGTGTTCGTCCACCCGTGCAACCGAGCGATTGGTCGGAACCTCGACCACGCCCAGGCCATAGATTTCGCGGAACTCCTCGGCTTCGGTCGAGGCGGTCCCGGTCATGCCGCCCAGCTTTTCGTAAAGCCGGAAATAGTTCTGGAAGGTGACGCTGGCATACGTCACGTTTTCGGGCTTGATCTGCACCCGTTCCTTGGCTTCGATTGCCTGATGCAACCCGTCAGACAGGCGGCGCCCCTTCATCATGCGACCGGTGAATTCGTCGATCAGCATCACCTCGCCATCACGGACGATGTATTGCTGATCCTTGTGGAACAGCTTGTGCGCACGCAGAGCCTGGTTGACGTGGTGAACGATTGACGTGCTTTCCGTGGCATAAAGGCTTTGGCCCTCTGGCAGAATTTCCGCCTGCAGCAGAAGATTTTCGATCGCTTCGTTTCCTTCTTCGGTGAAGGTCACGTTGCGGGCCTTTTCATCCACCTTGTAGTGTTCCGGCAGTAGGCCCGGAATCACCGCATCGACCGTCTGGTACAGGGTGCTGCGGTCCTGGCTGGGGCCCGAAATGATCAGCGGGGTACGCGCCTCGTCGATCAGGATACTGTCGACCTCATCGACGATGGCGTAGTAGTGGCCGCGCTGGGACATGTCTGCGATGGCAGACTTCATGTTGTCGCGCAGATAGTCGAACCCAAGCTCGTTGTTTGTGGCATAGGTGATATCGGCCCGGTAGGCGGCGCTCTTTTCTTCGTCCGGCTGTTGGGAATAGACCACTCCGGTGGTCATCCCCAACTGGGAATAAACCTTGCCCATCCAGTCCGAATCGCGCTTGGCCAGATAGTCGTTCACCGTCACTACATGGACGCCCTTGCCGGTCAGCGCGTTAAGGTAGGCGGCGAAGGTGGCGACAAGAGTCTTGCCCTCGCCCGTTTTCATTTCGCTGATGTTGCCCTGATGAAGGAAGATGCCGCCCATCAACTGCACGTCAAACGCACGCAGGCCCAGCGCGCGTCGCGCGGCTTCGCGGCAGTTGGCAAAGGCTTCCGGCAGGACCACTTCAAGGCTTTCCCGGCCCTCCTGGACGCGCTTTTGCAAATCCCGCGTGTGGGCGACGATCTCTTCATCCGTCAGCTTCTGGAACTCCGGTTCCAGCGCGGTGATCTTTGCCACCAAAGGACGGACGGACTTCACCTTGCGGTCGTTCGGGCTGCCGAACACCTTCCGCGTGAGTGCACCAAAACCCAGCATGTTTTCTCCCTGGGGCGACGTTCCTGACAGCAACGTGTGGCTCTCGGACTTGCCCGCCCTCAACGCCTTCCATAAAAGAAACAGGAAGAAGGCCGGACCGCCCCGCCTCACGCGACTGTCGCGATGTAAGGGGTCGCCCCGGCATAGTCAACGTGGCAGGCCTGTCACGCCCGATCAGGAGACGGTGAAATGATGAAACGTGCGAGGTTCTTGTCGGGTCTGGCGTTTGTGGTCGCGCTTGCCGGCCCGGTCCGGGCCGAAGGGGAGTCGGCCGAGACTGTCGTGTCGACGGTCAACGGTGTGACGATTACGCTGGGCCAGATGATCGCACTGCGCGAAACCCTGCCGGAACAGTACAAATCCCTGCCCGACGATGTGCTGTTCAACGGAATTCTAGAGCAATTGATCCAGCAAGAGGTGCTGCGCCAGTCGGTCACCGATCTGTCGCCCCGTCAGGCGGCGACGCTGGAAAACGATACGCGTGGCTATGAGTCGGGCGTAGCGATCGAAGCGATTGTCCTGACGGCCGTCACCGACGAGGCGCTGCAGGCGGCGTACGATACCCGCTTCAAGAGCGCGGCTCCGCAAACCGAATACAATGCCGCGCATATTCTTGTCGAAACCCTTGAAGAGGCAGAAATGCTCAAAACCCAGCTGGCGGCGGGCGCTGATTTCGCGGAACTCGCCAAGGCCAACTCCACCGACACCGGCTCAGGGGCCGGTGGCGGCGATCTGGGCTGGTTCGGGCTGGGTGTCATGGTGCCGCCCTTCGAGGAGGCCGTGGTCGCAGCAACCGTCGGTGAAGTGGCAGGCCCGGTTCAAAGCGATTTTGGCCAGCATCTGATTCTGGTCAAGGAAACCCGGATGGGTGAGAATCCGCCACTCGACCAGATCCGTGACGAACTGGCGGCAGAACTCGAGAACGCAGCGATCGAGGCCAAATTGAAGGAACTGACCGACGCCGCGACCGTAACGCGCAACGGCGAGGGGGTCGATCCGACCATCCTGAAGAATTCGGCACTGATCGACTGATCAACAAAACGGGGGCGGAGAATGGGAAAGACCGACTGGAAATCCAAGGCCAAGGCGCTGAAGAAAAAGCTGCTGAAGCGGGAATTCTCCGCTGCGACGAAGGCAAAGGCAAAGCCGGCTTCGCCTCTTGCGCCGGCGGCTTTTCCGACGCTTCCACCGATCCGGGGAGTGGAGTTTGCCGCGGTTGAGGCGGGTGTGCGCTATCAGAACCGCAAGGATGTCATGCTGGTGCGCCTTGCTCCGGGAACGACAATTGCCGGGGCATTCACACGGTCAACAACCCGGTCTGCCTGTGTGCGCGATTGCCAGTCGAAGCTGGGGATCAAGACGGGGGCAACCGGGGCCGCGATCATCGTGAACTCGGGCAATTCGAACGCGTTTACCGGCAAGCTGGGTGATCAGGCTGTCGCCGCCGTGACGGGTGCGGTGGCCGAGGCTTTGTCCATCCCGCCTTCACGGGTGTTTTCATCTTCCACCGGCGTGATTGGCGAAGCTTTGCCCTTCGAAAAGATCACCGCCAGGATCCCCGATCTTGTGGCCGAGCTGGGTGAGGAGGCCATCAAAATGGCCGCCCATGCGATGATGACCACCGACACCTTCCCCAAGGGCGCGGCCGCCACCGTTCAGGGTGACGGCGGAATGATTCATATCGCCGGAATTGCCAAAGGCTCGGGCATGATCGCCCCGGATATGGCCACAATGCTGGTCTATCTATTCACCGACGCGAAGATCGGCGCAGGTCCGTTGCAGAAGATATTGTCCCGCAACGTGGACTCAACCTTCAACTCCATTACCGTGGACAGCGACACATCGACTTCCGACACGCTGCTGCTGGCCGCCACTGGCCAGTCTGACGCGGCCGCAGTGAAGGGCCCGGTCCTGAGGGCCTTCGAGACCGCCCTGCATGGCGTCATGCGCGACCTTGCGCTGCAAGTTGTGCGCGATGGCGAGGGCGCAACCAAGCTGGTCGAGGTCCGTGTGACCGGAGCGACAACGGATGAAGACGCCGCGAAGGCTGCGTTTGCCATTGCCAATTCGCCCCTCGTCAAGACCGCCATCGCGGGCGAGGATCCGAATTGGGGCCGCATTGTCGCTGCCATCGGCAAATCCGGCGCAGCGGCCGAGCGCGACCTGCTTTCCATCCGCTTTGGCGAGGTTCTGGTGGCCAACAACGGCTGGCGCAACCCTGACTACAAGGAAGAGGACGGCGCCTCCTACATGCAGCAGCAGGAACTGCTCATCCACGTTGATCTTGGGCTTGGCAAGGCGCAGCGTTCAGTCTGGACCTGCGATCTGACCGCCCGCTATGTGGAAATCAACGCCGACTACCGGTCGTGACGCGGGTCATCCTTGTCTCTGCCGTCGCCCTGATTGATCCCGATGGCCGCGTGTTGCTGGCGCAGCGTCCCGAGGGCAAGCCGCTGGCGGGTCTCTGGGAATTTCCCGGCGGCAAGGTCGAAACGGGTGAAACCCCGGAGGCTGCCCTGATACGCGAGTTGAAGGAAGAGCTGGACATCGACACCTGGGCCAGTTGCCTGGCCCCGCTGACGTTTGCCAGCCACAGCTATCCCGAATTTCACCTTTTGATGCCGCTTTTTGCCTGCCGCCGTTGGCAAGGCACGGCGCGACCGACCGAGGGGCAGACCCTGG
>Ga0105045_10001259_pt1 | contig 20544 bp, 14 predicted proteins | sample MAT02_FD_78089 | JGI IMG/M metagenome (GOLD analysis project Ga0105045, IMG submission 78089) | Freshwater microbial communities from Lake Fryxell liftoff mats and glacier meltwater in Antarctica - MAT-02 (megahit assembly) | ecosystem: Environmental > Aquatic > Freshwater > Ice > Liftoff... | reverse complement strand
GGCCTCGACCGCTGAGCAACGGGTGAGTGCCATCACCCCGGCCTTGGCAGCTGCGTAGTGCGCCTGACGGTCCTGGGCGCGCCATCCGAGCACCGAGGCGTTGTTGACGATCGCACCCTGGCCCCGCTCGTACATGTGGGGCAGCACGGTGCGCAGGCAACGGAAGGTGCCGGTCAGGGTCACGTCGAGCACCTTGTTCCACTGCTCGTCGGTGAGTTCGGTCACCAGTCCGTTGCCGCCGAGACCCGCGTTGTTCATCCAGACGTCGATGTGGCCGAGGTCGTCGAGCGCGGTGGACATCAGCGTCTGGACGTCGTCCTCGGAGGTGACGTCACATCGCAGCGCGGTCGGTCGGGTGCCGAACTCCTCGCCGAGCGCATCCGCGGTTTCGCCGACGCGACGCTCGTGGGCGTCGGAGATGACGATGCGGGCGCCCTCCAGCAGGCACCGCCGGGCGAGTGCGCCGCCGATGCCCGAGCCGGCCGCAGCGGTGATGACCACGGTGCGGCCATCGAGCAGCCCGCGTCCCGGCGGTTCGGTGGGTGCGGGTTGTGCCATCGGGAGGTCCTGTCGATCGTGGGGTTCAGCGGGGTTCGCGAGGGAGTCCGAGTGCGCGTTCGCCGATCACGTTGCGTTGGATCTCGTCGGATCCGCCGTAGATCGTGTCGGACCGGGTGAAGAAGAACAGCTTGTGCAACGGTCCCATCTCGAGCTCGCCGGCATCACCCTCGTCGGCCTCGGAGTATCGGGTCAACATGGACGCGGCGCCGAGCACGTCCATCGCCAGTTCGCCCATGTCGCGGTGCAGGTTCGCCCAGTACAACTTGTTGATCATCGCTTCTCGGGGGAGTTCGACGTCCTCGTCGACCCGCAGGGCACGCAGCGCGTTCCAGCGCATGATGCGCAGTCTCGACCAGAGAGCAGCCAGGCGTTGGCGCATGACCGGATCCGATGTCCGTCCGAGGTCGCGTGCAGCGTCGGTGATCTCGGTGAGCTCCCGCTCGAAGGCCATCTGCTGGCCGAGGGTGAGCACGCCGCGTTCGAACGCGAGCGTGCCCATCGCCACCTTCCAGCCGTCGCCCGGTTCGCCGACGCAGAGCTCGGCCGAGGTGCGGGCGCCGTCGAAGAACACCTCGTTGAACTCTGCGGTTCCGGTGATCTGGCGGATGGGACGGATCTCGATGCCGGGCTGATCCATCGGGACCAGCAGGTACCCAAGTCCCTTGTGGCGTTGCGAGCCTTCCTCGGTGCGACAGACCACGAAGCACCAGTCCGACCACTGCGCGAGCGAGGTCCAGACCTTCTGACCGTCGATGACCCACTCGTCGCCCTCGCGGCGAGCCCTGGTCGAGACGTTGGCCAGGTCCGAGCCGGCGTTGGGCTCGGAGTACCCCTGGCACCAGAACTCGGTGCCGGACACGATGCCGGGCAGGAAGCGCTGCTGGATCTCCCGATCGGCGAAGTGGATGAGCGTCGGGCCCAGCAGCCCCTCACCGATGAGCCCGGCCCTGCCGGGTCCGCCCGCTCGGGCGTACTCCTCGTGGAACGCGACCTCGAGGTCGATCGGGAGTCCACGCCCTCCGTGCTCGGTGGGCCACCCGACGCAGGTCCACCCCCCGCCGGCGAGCTCGCGCTCCCAGGCCATGCGCTCGGCGACGAAGGCGTGTTCGTCGCCGGGCCCACCGCGGTGCCGCAGGATGGCGAACTCACCCCGCAGGTGGTCGACCATCCAGTCTCGGATCGACGCTCGGAAACTCGCCTCGTCGGGGATCTCGGCATCGGTCGCAGTCGATGAGGATGAGGAGCTCACGGGGTCAAGCTAACGCGAACTGACGACCCGTCAGAAACGCGGCCACCGGGTCGGCAGGCTGGGTTGCACCTCCGGCGTGCAGCCCACGACACGGACCTGTGCATCGTCCCCCATACACTCCGGACCACGAATCGGGCTGCCTCGGCGGCGGTCGGGACCAGAGGGGGCGGGTGTCGGAGTCAGCACTGCGGACCAAGTGGATCGTCGCCGGTCTGGCGCTGGGGGGTGTGGTGGTGGTCTCGCTCATCGTGCTGGTGGCATCACTCGGCGGTGACGACGGCACCGAGCAGGTGGAGACCACCACGTCGACCACATCGACCACGTCGACCACCTCGACCACCGGTGTGCCGACCACGAGCCGAGCGACGCAGGGCCCTGACGAACCCGACGACGTCGAGGTCTTCGAGCTGACGCTGCAGGTCGGTGGAGCTACACGTTCCGCCACGGTCATCTCTCCGGTCGGGATCGGCCCGTCGGAACGCCTGGGCTCGGTGGTGGCGCTCCACGGTCTGGGCGTGAACGCAATGGCGATGTCGCGCACCGCCGACTGGCGGAGCGCTGTGGCCCGGGACCGGTTCGTCGCGGTGTTCCCGCAGGGGATCAACGACTCGTGGAACATGGGTCCGTGCTGTCCGCCGGCGAACCTGCTGGGGGTGGCGGACATGGCGTTCATGGATCAACTGGTGGCGACACTGGGCGCACGCGACGACCTCGACGCGGACCGTATGTACCTGACGGGGTTCTCCAACGGTGCGCTGTTCAGCTACGCCTACGCATGTGATCACCCCGAGGCGTTCGCCGCGATCGCTCCGATGGCCGGAACCAACGTGGGCGGGTGTCGACCCGAGCGGCCCGTGTCGCTGCTGCACCAGCACGGTGATGCCGACCTGGTGATCCCCTACCAGGGGGGGATCGCGTTGGGGTCGGTGCTGTCCGCAGCACCGTTCCCGCCGGTGCAGGATTCGGTGGCGGCCTGGGCGGAAGCCGACGGCTGTGGCGCCGACCCTGTTGAGACGATCGAGGCTGACGTGGTGCGGACCTCTTGGACGGGCTGCGCAGAGGGCACCCGGGTCGAGCTGGTGCGGGTGCCCGGAAAGGGCCACGTCTGGCCGAACAACGGCCAGTTCGATCCGCTGGACGAGATGCTCGGGTTCTTCGGCCTGCGCTGAGCGGGACCGGATCTGCTGACGGGGCCTGCTCTGCTGAATGCCGCCGCATCGCCGGCGAGCGGATCGACGATGGCGGGTCTGACCCGCCGGCGGGGTCAGCAGATCGGCAGCACGGGTGCGGCATGTGACGATGCTGGGTGCCGGGCGCGGCTGCGTTCCGGGCTGGGTCGATGATCTGCCACCGCCCGCCGCAGGGCCAGGATCCCGTCGGACCCCGCAGCGAGACGGCGGTGCGCCGACAGGTACCGAAGGTAGGTGCCGAGCGTGGTGCCCACATCCGCAGGGGAGTCGATGTGATGTGCTGCGCACCACATCGGCACGGCGGCCCACATGACCTGTTCGACCTCGTCGACATCCCACCGCTGATCGATGGTGCCGGTGCCGGGGTCGGCGCGCACCGCGACGACGACGGCCAGCGCATCGCGCTCGATCGGGTGGCCGTTGGCGAGCGCCCATCGGGCCACCTCGGACCGGTGGTGGCGGAGGGTTCTCTGCATCGGCACGGCATGTGCCCGGCGGTTGGGAGCGACGGTCGAGGTGGACATGGATGCATCATCTCGGACCGGTGTGACAGCGAGGGGTGGAGTACCGCGGACCGGGACCCGTGACGCGGCTCGGGGTGCATCCGCTGGACGCACCCCGAGCACCGATGTGTGTTGATTCGTTGCCGACGAGACGGTGTTGCACCGTCACCGCACCGGCTGGTCCGGATCAGCCGACGAAACCGATCGGCCGGGTCTGGCCGGTTCCGGCCACCTGGATCGGGGTGCCCGGCGGCACGGCCGTCGCCGCTGCCACCTCGGCGACGGTGACATCGATGATGCCCTGGGCACACAGCGGCTGCGGAGGCGTCGGGTCCTCGCCCTCGGTCGTCGTGGCGGCCTCGAGCTTGGTCGGGAAGAGGTTGGTGATGAAGGCGAGGATCTGAGGTACCGATGCGATGATCGGATCGATCAACCTGAAAGCGAGATAGGCATCCCAGAGCTCGGACAGCGGCAGGCGGCCTGCTGCGAACTCCTCAGCGAAGATCGCATCGCCGGCTCGCTGGTCAGCCGGGACCGTCGCATCCAACCCCGCGAACGGGCTGGGAGGAGCTTCAGGGCCCTCCTCAGCCCCCTCGCCGCCGCCGAGCAGGCCGGTGACGGATCCGAGCAGACGGTCCAGTACCTCCTGGGGTGGCACGGCGTACCACTGGCCCAGGCTGATGTCCGGCATCTGCTGCTCGGCACGCTCGTTGACGTACTTGATGGCGAAGCCGGTCGTCCTTGCGGCCTCGTTGAGCACCTCGGTCACCTCGACGTTGCCGACGCCGATGGCGGGCACAGCCTCGAGCGCTCCCTGCACCTGAGCAGCGGTGGGGCGGGCGTATGTGGTGGCAAGGGCGTAGGCGCCGACGTCACCGGCCCGGTTGGCCGGTGCCCAGTTCTCGAGGGTCGGCTCGGGGAGCAGCAGTGGCTTCTGGCGACCGTTGATGGTCCAGATGAGCGGGGTCTCAGCGTCACCGCCGACCTTCAACGAGAAGGCAACCGGCCGGGGCGAGAGCCCGCCCGACCCGCCGCCGGCCCAGTTGGCTCCCAGCGTGATGGCCTGCTCCTCGGTCCTGCCGGCGATGCCGGAGTCCTGTTTGGGGGCGCCGCACACCTGCACGGTGGTCGAGTAGGTGCCGGGCTCGGAGGGAGCGACGAAGGAAAACACGCCGTTGGTGATCGAGGCGGTCCCGCCGGCGGGCGGATCGACGATTTCGAGGGTTTCGGGCAGCAGGGGCGTCTTGCCGGGTGTGATGACGCCGTTGAGTAGATCAGCAGTGACCGTCTGGCCGGCGTTGGCCTGCAGCGCGAGGACCTCGGGGGTGAAGGTCGGGGCGTCGGGGTCGCGCACCGTGGTGCGGGCGATCAGGTTCGAGCCCTGGACCGTGCAACGGAGCTTGAGGTTGAAGTTCAGTGCAACGCCGGGGACGTTGACTGAGAGTGTCGAGTCGAAATCGACCGAGCCGACCCGGTAGGTGATGATTCCTCCGCCGGTGGTGGTGATCGGGCCACCGACGCCGCCCAGGTTCACGTTCGCCGGCTGGCCGGCGACCGGACTCAGAACGGTGTCCGGCGCCGACACGGGGAACGAGCCCACCGAACTGGGGCCGTTCACCAGCAGTGTGCCGCCGATGTTGGACACGGGGATGGACGGGATGAGCGCCGCTGCACCGTCGATGAGCGCCTGGTCGAGCTTGGCGGTCACGTTGAAGCGGGCATCGATCTCCTGATTGAGGCCAGCGGTCTCCGGGATGTCGTTGGAAGTGATGTTGAGCTGCAGGGCCAGGCGGTTGGAACCGATCAGGACTGCCGCCTGGTTCAGTGCAGCAATGGTGTCAGGGTCGCCGTCGCGTGCGCCGCAACTGGTGTTGATCGTGGAGTTCACCGGGGCAGCCGAGGTGGCGGTGCCACTGGACACGGCGACCAGCAACAGCGACAACACCGCAGTGACCAGGATGGCTGCGCCGCTTCGACGTCCTGGAGAGGTCCGCCTCGTGGATCGATCTTGCATCGCCTGTTGTCTCCCTGTTCGCTCGGATCTGCCGGCGCAGGACGCCCCAGCAACCACCCCGGAGGTGATTCACCTCGATGACGGGTCGACTCCCATGGCGAACCACGGCGATCTCCCCCCTTGTGCTGTCGTCGACTCCTGCGCCTGGGGGCGAGGGGTGACGAACATGTCTTGAGTAGTGCTCAAAGTGCCGCGGACGCAAGCAGAACTTGGTCATCGGGAAGAATTGCCACCGAGAATCGCGCACACAGAGGTTGGACGAGCACCCTTGGTGTGATTCGGCTGATCTCGGTGCAGACGGTCGATCCGAGGAGACGATGGAGCATCAGCAGCGTAATCCGGCGGTCAGCCCCTCTGTCGGGTCCGGTCGGTGCCAGCGTCGGAGGCGCCGACTACCCTGCGTAGATGCTGGGGAGCATGGCACGTTGACGTCTGAGCACGACCCACGCCCCGTCGCGCCCGTCCCTCCCGAGCCCGGCCATACCAAGGCCGTCCCCACCAGAGTCGCCCCCACCAAGGCCGTCCCTCCCAAGGCCGTCTCTCCCAAGGACCCGATCGTCGACATGTCATCTCGTCGTGCGCTCCGCCAGACCGGCGATGGCGATGTCCCCGTGGACGACGAGCTCGACGACACGGTGGTGGACCTGCGGCCGCCCGGTACGCCGTCCATCGAACGTCGCTCGCCCGAGGTGGTTGCCGCCGCACCGCCGCCTGCGCCCGACCCGTCATGGAGTCCGCCCGGCGGTTCGGCCGTGCCGCGAGCGCCGCTGTCGCGCCGGGTGCTCCGCGTCGTCGGCCCGTCGCTCGCCGTGCTCGTGGTGACCTTGGTGCTCGCAGGCGCAGCAGTGGCGCGTTCCAACGCGCTCGAGGCTCGGGCCGACGACTGGCAGGACACCGCCGGGGTCGAGGCCGAGCGAACCGACGCGATCGACGACGTGTGGGCTGCAGTTCTGGGCGCCGTCGCTGCAGGGGTGGGCCAACGGGTGGAGGCAGCCGATGCGCTGCCAGCGTTGGTCGGTGATGCGATGGGCGAGCGATCTGCGACGGCGCCGACCGATGAGGCCGCCCGAGAGCTGGAGAGCGCGGCCTCGGCCCGGCTGACCTTCCTCGACCAGGTCGACAGCGCGCTGGACCGCTCGGGTGACGCCCCGATCGAGCTCGGCAACGAGCTCACCGCGCTCGAGCGCTCGCGCATCGCCGCGGTCGAGGCATCCGGCGCAGCGTCGGAGCGCGCGGCGGCGCTGCGCTCGCAGTCGAGCGAGTCGGCCGCGGCTGTTCGCTCGCTCGCCCTGGTGGTGCTGCTGCTGGGTCTGCTGGGAGCGGTCGTGGCAGTGGAGTTGGCCCGCCGACGTCTGCGATGGGGACTCGATCACCCGGTGGCCGACCTGCAGGTGATGCTCGATCGCCTGGGGGGTGCATCGCCGGTACAACAGGTGGTGCCGCGCGGCTACCCCGAGTTGACGTGGCTGGCGGTCGAGCTGCAGCGGCGGTCGATGATCGTCGATGCCGAGCAGGTCGAGCTGCGGCGCCGCGCCGATCGGGGTGAGCAGAGCCGCCGGATCCTCGAGGCACTCGAGCTGGCGGAGGACGAGCCGTCCAGCCACGTGGTGCTCGAGCGGGCGCTCGCCGAGGTGGGGGGTGACCGACGTGTCGAGCTGCTGTTGGCGGAGCGGGGTTCCACCGTGCTCCAGGAAGTGGCGGCCAACCCGAACGCGGCATCACCCGGCTGTCCGGTGGACACCACCGTGGCGTGCGTCGCGCTGCGCCGTGGCCAGGTGTCGGTGTTCGACAGTTCGGAGTCGATCAACGCCTGTCCCAAGCTGCGGGGGCGCTCCGATGGCCCGTGTTCCGCAGCGTGTGTGCCGGTGACCGTTGCGGGGCGTCCGGTCGGTGTGGTCCACATGATCGGTCGCGACGGGTCGCCGCCCGCGGCGCCGGTCGTGGAGGAGTTGGTGGGGCTGGCCACCCAGATCGGCACCCGGTTCGGCGCGCTACGGACGCTCGAGAGCAGCCGCCACGAGGCGTCGACCGATGGGCTCACCGGTCTGCCGAACCGCCGCACGCTCGAGGCCCAGGTCGCCGAGCTGTTCGAGCGGGACACGCCGTTCGTGATGGTCCTGGCCGACCTGGACCGGTTCAAGCGGCTCAACGACAACTTCGGTCACGAGACCGGCGATCGGGCCCTCCAGTTGTTCGCCGGCGTGCTGCGAGACAACGTCCGGGGCAACGACGTCGTGGCACGTCTCGGCGGTGAGGAGTTCGTGCTCGTCTACCCGAACATGTCGGTCGAGATCTCGCTGGAGGCGATCGACCGCGTGCGTGCCGCGCTGGCGCGCACGCTCGACACGACGACCCTGCCGCCGTTCACCTGCTCGTTCGGCATCGCCCACTCCAGCGTCGGCAACGACGGCGACGCTGTTCTGCGGGTGGCGGACGCCGGCTTGTTGCAGGCCAAGGACCTGGGCGGCGACAGCGCTGTTGCTGCGGACGAGTCGCTCGCAGCAACAATCTTCGCCGAGGATTCCCCGGACCGGATCGGCCACGACGACGGGCGTTGATCGCCGCCCCGACCAGAACGGCTCAGTTGCCGTTCGTGCTCCAGTGCCACGGCTCCGAGGGCAGGTTGAAGAACCCGAAGCTCGCAGCGTTGGCACGCAACCAGCCGAACGCAGAGCTTCCACGGTTGAGCGTGGATCCGTTCTGGACGAAGTCGATGGCGAGCCCACGTTCGTGCATCGACGAACCCGGCCGCGCCGTCGGCGGTCGACACGAGGACGCTGGCATCTCGTAGATGGCGTAGTTGGAACTGCCGCAGTTGTTGCGACGCACGGCGATCTGACCTGCGGAGTCGCGGAATCCACCGCCGCTCAGGTTGATCCCTGCCGCCGATGCTGCGGACATCATGGCCTGCAGGCTGCCGGCTATCGACTGGTGCACGCGGATGCCGCCGACCGAGACGATCGATCCATCGCCGACGATGTTGGGGGGAACGCCGCCGCCATCGGAGGGGGCTTCGCCGCCTGACGACTGAGCGCTGGACCGGTTGCCGCTGCTGGCGACCGAGCTTGCACGAGAGGCGACGGCCTGTGCAGCACGGGCTTCCTGAGCAGCCCGTTGGGCCGCAGCAACGCGAGCCAACTCCTGCTGCTTCTCGGTGATCGAGGCCGCGAGACCTGCGTCCAGGGATTCCAGCGACGCGGCTTCCGAGAGTGCTGCGTCGAGACGTTGCTCGACCTGATCGGCGAAGGACTGCTGCTCGACGTACGCGGAGTTGAGCTCCTCGAGGCGGTTCTCGACCTCTGCCTCCTCGGTGCGGGCCCGCTCGGCCGCGTCGGTCGCGGCTGCCCGCTGGATCTCCAGGTCCTGCTGGACCGAGCGGTACCGCTCTGCGAGGTCGATGTCCTTGCTGGCCCGGACACTGAGCAGTGTCCGCTTCTTCACCGCGTCGTTGATGTCATCCGAGCCCAGCGTCGAGTAGCTGCCGCCACTGCCCAGGGCAACGTAGGCCTCCACCGCAGACTCCTTCATCTGTGCGGTGATGAGGTCCAGTTCCTGCTGCTTCTGGGCCTGCACCGCCTCGGCGGCGCTCTGTTCCTCGGTGGCCTGGGCGACGGCGCGCTCGGATTCCTCGACGCGGTCCTGTTGCACGCTGACGTTCGACGACAGGGTCGAGAGTGCTGCGGTGACCTCGGCATCGGAGGCCTCGAGTGCGTTGACCTGCGACGCTTGGGCAGACTTCTTCTGGCGCACCTCGTCGCGCTCGCGCTGTAGCTGCTGGATGCTGCCGCCCTCCTGGCGACCGACTGCGCCGGCGGGCATGGCCGACACCGGCATCATCGACACCACGACTGCTGCAGCGGCAGCTGCGGTGGCTCGGAACCGGATGGTCGAACGCCTGCGGCGTGGAGAAGAAGTCATGACGTGAGAAGTGTCGCCTCGGATCTGGTGATGGCACGCCGGAGACAACCGCATGAGGGTTATTTCGTCGTCGGCGCCGTCGTTCACAGCGGATTCGTAACCGAAATGAAATCTAACACGATCCCCGGGCGGTGTTCCATCGGTCGGGGACCTACCCGCTCAGTTGCCGGGTCGTTCACCCGCCCCGTCGCTGGCACCGGGGGCAGTGGGCGGTGGCGCGGGCGTCGATCACCGAGCGACGCAGGATCGTCGCGCATCGGCTGCACGGCTCCCCGGCTCTGCCGTAGCAGTCCAGATAGCGCTGGTTCGTCCCTTCCCCGCCCTCCGCGTCGCGGTAGTTCCTCAGCGTCGTGCCGCCGTGGTCGATGCCCTCGGCCAGCACGTCACGCACGGCGTCGCGCAGGCGCTGCGCCGCGGCTCGGGTGATGCGGCGCGAACCCGGATGGACACCCGCCCGCCACAGCGCCTCGTCGGCGTAGATGTTGCCGACCCCGGCCACGATCCGTTGCGACAGCAGTTGGGTCTTCACCGCTCGCTCGCTGCGATTGACCTGGGTGCGGAGGTGTTCGGGTGAGAAGGCATCGTCGAACGGTTCTGGTCCCAGCGCTGCCAGGGTCGGCAACGCGTCATGTGACCCGGCGGGCACCACCGCGATGCGACCGAACCGGCGCACGTCGTCGAAGAGCAGCGCCCGGCCGTCGTCGAGGGTCCAGCGGGCGCGCAGATGCGGGCCGGGGCGGTCCGTTGCGTCGGTTGATCGGGCCCATGAGGATCTGTCGGCTGGGGTGGGCGCCGCTGCGGAGGTCGGGATCCACCGCTCGGTGATCGACAATCGACCGGTCATACCGAGGTGCACGATGAGTTCCTCGGCATTGCCGTCGCGATCGAGGTCGATCAGCAGGTACTTTCCGCGTCGACGGACGCCGTCGACGCGTGCCCCGACCGCGTCGAGTGCCGGGGTGAACTTGCCCGAGGCGAAGGCCCACCCGTCCACGAGCAGCGCTCCGGTGAGTCGCGGTGCGAGCTGGCGTCGGATGGTCTCGACCTCGGGGAGCTCGGGCACGCGGGGAGTGTGTCATGACAGCGCGGCGTTGCAGCGGTCGGGCCCGGCATCGCTCCGGCCCGGCGGTGTGGCGACATCGCGGTCGACCCGTCGCTCCGCACTCCCGGGACACCAGGGTCACGGCCCGATCGCTGTTGGTGACGGTGCCGGTTGGGTAGCGTGCCCCCATGGGCGTCACTGCGATCGTGAACCAGAAGGGCGGCGTCGGTAAGACGACGGTCAGCCTCGGACTGGCCGCAGCCGTCGCGACGGGCGGCCGCCGGGTACTGGTGATCGACCTGGACCCCCAGGCCAACGCAACCACCGGTCTGGGTGTGTGGGACGCAGCAGCCACCATCGACCAGGCGCTCGAGTTCGACTCCCCAGGATCGCTGCGGTCGGTGATCCGTCGGTCCGGATGGTTTCCCGACAGCGACACCGCCATGGTCGATGTCGCACCCAGCTCGCCCGGCCTCGCGCAGCGCGAGCACCACCTCGCGATGGATGTCATCGGTGCCCAGGACCGCCTGGCGGTTGCCGCCGAGGGCGTGATCGACGGGTACGACGAGGTCATCATCGACTGTCCACCATCGCTCGGTCTGCTGACCGTCAACGCCCTTTTCGCAGCGGACCGGGTGTTGATCGTCGCAGAGCCCGCGGCGTGGAGTTCGGACGGGGTCGAGCAGATCCTTCGCAACATCGGACGGATCGCCGAGCGGCGCGGCGGCCAGCCCGGAGTCGCGGGAATCGTGGTGAACCGTTTGGGACGGACACGCGACGGCAACTACTGGAACGAACAACTGCGCGAACTGCATCCCGATCTGGTGCTCGAACCTGCGGTGCGCCTCCGCGCAGCGGTCGCCGAGGCTGCGGCGCAGTCACTTCCCGTGCACGCGCTCACCCGTGATGGAGCGACCGAAGCCGCCGAGGAGTTCGACGGGCTCGCTCGGTCCCTGGGGGTACTGCCCCGGGACACCTCCCCACCCCACCCGTCGCTGTCCGAGGTGCAGGTCGATTCCTCCCAGGAGGAACCGACATCGATCGATCCGCTTCGACTGTCCACGACCACGGGAGATCTGTGATGCCGGCCTACGACCCGAAGCGGCCACGTCCGTCCGCTGGCAGCAGCGAGGACCCAGCGCCGGTGGATACGTTGTTGGACCCGTCGCCGACCACCGGGGCGACCGAGCAGGTGCGGGTTGCCGAGCCGGTGCTCTCCGAGGTTCCCGTCGAGGACACGGCCGAGGTTCCCGTCGAGGACCCGGCCGAGGTTCCCGCCGTGCCCGTCCCGGCGGGGGAGGACACCGTGGAGGTCGACCTTCGGGACTCACCACTGGCTGCCGCGACGAGCGCGAACCCCAGGGTGGGGTCAGAGGTGCCGGTGGCCGCCGCGCCCGACGAAGGAACGGCCAATCGCGCGGTGCTGATCGCCGCGCTCAGCGCGACCGGGGTTGTTGCGGTGGTCGCCGCGATCCTGCTGTTGCGTCGCCGACGCACCGACTGAGCCCCTGCGTTCCGCCCGTCCCGGTTCCCACACCCGTCCGGGCTGTTCTGCACAGCGCGCCCCCTTCGGGACGAGTCCTTGAGTCGGTGGGTCGAGTTGCCGATGGAACGGAGACATTGTCGTTACGTGTCGATCGCGTGACAGACTCTCTCCCCATTCCCCCGGTCGGCACGCGCGCGAGCGCTGCGACCGGACAGGCGGCCAACGTTGCGAGTACCCGTGCACCAACCCGACCATCAGCCTGCAGATCACCTCGACCGCCACAGCGTCGGTCGCCCCGCCGACGCCGAACCCGGAACCCCGCCACGGCGCGTCCGGCAGCGCTGCCGGCCGGCGATGAGGATCGCAGCAGCTGCCGTCATCGGTGTCGCATTGTTGGTCGGGTCCATCGATCCTGTGTCGGGCGCCGACGACGAACCGGTCGCCGGGGCACGGGGCGCGCTGGCGGCCCGCACCGCCGACCGCCAGCAGGCTGAGCAGCGAGTTGGCGCAGCCGACGCGGCGCTCATCGCTGCCACAACAGAGGTCGGGCGCCTCGGAGGGGTCGATGCCGAGCTCACCGCTGAGCTGACCGAGGCCCGTCGTGAGCTGCGTGAGTACGCCGTGGCGGCCTACATCGACGGCGGTCGCGCCGAGGTCTTCCGGTCCACCCTGAGCATGGAGCAGGCCCAGGCACTGTCCTGGCAGTCGAATCTGCTGCTGGGACAGTCGGTGTCGGCCGACGAAGCAGCGGGACGCTACGTGTCGCTCAAAGCAGCCAATGAACCTGCGGCGCTGACCGCCGCGACCGCGGTCGACAGCGCCGAGGCGGACCTGCAGGACGCGCGCTACGACCTGATCCAGGCAGCTGCGTTCGAACGTGATGCCGAAGCGGAGCTCACCCGGGCGATCGAGACCGCCGAGCGTGAGGCCGCAGCCCGACGTGAAGCCGCAGCCCAACGTGAAACCGCAGCCCGGCGTGCTGCCGATGAGGCCGCCCGTGCCTCGGTCGCGGCGCCCGCAGATCCCGCGCCCGCGCCGGCCGCCGGGCCTGCAGCGGCGGGAGGTGCACCTGCGCCACCCGGCGTCGGCGGCGGCCAGGGTGGGGGCGTCCCACTCGCCCCCGCGGCGGGTGGGCCCAGCGCTGCTGAGTCCGCAACGCTCGCCCGCATCCGGGCGTGTGAGTCCCGGGGCAACTACTCGATCGTGAGCCGCTCCGGCCGCTATCGGGGTGCCTACCAGTTCGATTTCGCCACATGGCGCTCAGTGGGCGGGGCCGGCGATCCGGCGGCGGCCAGCCCCGCGGAGCAGGACTACCGGGCGTTGCTGCTGCTCCGTCTGCGCGGCACCCGGCCCTGGCCGTTCTGCGGTCGCTGATCCGGTCCGTCGCCCGCAGGTGGACCCACGAGGCCGTGTTTTCCTGCTCCGGACCCTCACGGCTAGGGTCGTCACTCGTCATGAGTGCGCAAGACAGAGGAATACCGTGAACGCTCGACTTCGTGTGCCCGTCCTGATCGGTGCAGTTGCGCTCCTGGCGCTCGCCTGCGCCCCGGAGGACAACCAGCCTGCGTTCACCGGTGACATCTCCCGGGGCAACCCGGCTGCGGAAGAGGCCGTCGCCACCACCGCCACCGGAGAAGCCCCCGAGCCGGTCGACCTGACCGACGAGGAGTCGTCCCGGTTGCAGACGGTGCTGGAGCAGTCGCCCGCCGGGTGTGACCGGCTCGACCCCCGCAGCTGCCTCCTGCCGTTCCCGAGCGACGCCTACACCGTGGAGGACCAGTCGACCGGCACGGGACGTCGCGTCGACCTCCCCCAGGGCCTGCTGCCCAACGTCGGCGGCCAGACGTTGGATCCCGCTGCGTGGAACCTCAACGACGGCTTCAGCCCCAACACACCGATCCTCGTCCACGTTCCGGGCATCGACCCCGTTCTCACCGCACTCCCGTCCGAGGGCGACATCGGATTCTCGGTGACCGCTGACTCCGCGACGGTCATCGTCGACCTGGACACCGGCCAGCTGGTTCCCCACTGGGCCGAGATGGACAGCCGTGCCGAGAACGACGCCGACCGTGCACTGATCCTGCGCCCGGCGATCTCCTTGATCGAGACGCACCGATTCGCCGTGGCGCTGCGTGACATCCGCGATTCCAACGGATTGCGCATCCCTGCGCCCATCGGGTTCGAGGCCCTGCGCGACAACAACCCGACCACCGCCCCCGAGATCGAGGAGCGGCGTGAGGACTTCGACGTCGTCTTCTCCGAGATGGCGACCGCCGGGGTGAACCGGGCGGACCTCTACCTGTCGTGGTGGTTCACCGTGGCGTCCTCGGACTCGCTCGCCGGCAACGTGCTGGCCATGCGCCAGGATGCGTTCGGCCGACTCGACGGCGGTGCGCCCAGCTTCGCGGTGACCGACACGCGAACCGATGAGCTCCAGCCCGGGATCGCCAAGATCGTCGAGGGCACCTTCGAGGTGCCGCTCTACCTGACCGAGCGTGGTCGCCCCGGTGGCGTTCTCGACATCGACCCCGGCACCGGCGAACCAGTGGCGAGCGGGACCTACACGGCGCAGTTCGTGTGCTCGGTGCCCGAACAGGGCGCGGAGTCCGGCGAGGCCATTCCCGTCGTGTACGGCCATGGTCTGCTCGGTTCGGCCGGCGAGGCGGAATCGAGCCAGGTCCAGCACACCGCAGCAGAACTGAATGCCCTGTACTGCGCCACCAACTGGATCGGCCTGTCCAACGAGGACATCGGCTACGCCATCGAGGCGCTGTCGGACATCTCGAAGTTCCCGGCGGTCGCCGACCGCCTGCAGCAGAGCCTGATCAACACCCTCTACCTGGGTCGGCTCATGGTGCACCTCGACGGCCTGGGCAACGCTCCGGAGTTCCAGACCGCCGGCGGCGCCAACATGATCAACACCGAGACCGCCTACTACGACGGCAACAGCCAGGGCGCCATCATGGGCGGCGCCGCCACGGCGATCGCCCAGGACTGGACCAAGGCGTCGTTGGGTGTCGGCGGCATGAACTACTCGACCCTGCTCAACCGCAGCGTCGACTTCGACCAGTTCGCAGTCATCCTGCGCGGTGCCTACCCGAACCCGTTGGACCAGCAGTTGGTGTTCGGCACCCTCCAGATGCTCTGGGACCGTGGGGAGACCGGCGGGTACGTGCAGCACCTGACCGACCGGCCCTACGACCTCACCCCGCCGAAGGAGATCCTGATGACCGTGGCCTTCGGTGACCACCAGGTCGCCAATGTCACCGCGGACAACATGGCCCGCACACTCGGCATCCCGATGTACCGACCGGTGCTCCCGGTGGGCTCGACGATCGTGTCGGCGCCGTTCTGGAACATCGACCCGATCCGCGCCTTCCCGCACACGGGCTCCGCGATGTTCTACTGGGACTCGGGGACGCTCTCGCCGCCGGCGGGCAACATCACCCCGACCATGTCGTTGCGCTACATCGCGGACTGCACCGGTGCGAACTCCGACGAGTCGGACTCGCCCCGGTGCTCCGACCCGCATGAGGATCCGCGTCGTCAGCCGGGTGTGATCGAGCAGAAGAAGGCCTTCTTCCAGCCCGACGGCACGGTGATCGATCCGTGTGGCGAAGCGCCCTGTCTGGGGACACCGGCCGACGAGTTCGACTACTGAGCGACCGAGAAGGCGGCGAGGTCCTCGGCGAGCGCCTCGCGCAGGTGAGCGGCCAGCGCTCCCCTCATCGTCGAGCGGGTCATCCGGAACGGCCCGCGGTGCACGTTCGCCGCAAGGTCCGCTGCGACCTCCTGGGCGCGGGGTCGTACCCGATCGAGTTCGACGACCTCGTCGAAGAACCCTGCGTCGAGCGCCTGGCGGGGATCGAGACCCTCGCCGAGCTGCACCGCGCGGGTGAACCATCGGGGGGTGAGGCGGTCCCGACACAGCTCGACCGCGAACGCCGGCACCGGCATCCCGATGCGGACCTCCGGTAGCCCGATCTTGTAGGGGCCCTCCGCTCCGATCCGCACATCAGCGCAGCACTGCAATATGCCGCCCATGGCCAGCGCGTGGCCGGTGACTGCGAACACGACGGGAACCGGCAACTCGTAGAGGCGGAGTCCGAGTTCGGCGCCGCGGCCGAGCATGTCGCGGGCCTCGGTCGGGCCAGCGGTCATGACCGCCAGGTCGAAACCGGCGGAGAACTTGCCGTCGCGACCTTCGACCACGACGGCGCCGACCTCGGCGTCGAGCGCCTCGTCGAGCGCGGACTCGATCCCTTCGAGTACTGCATGGGACAGGGCGTTCGCCTTGCCGTCATCGATGGAGATGGTCGCCAAGCCCTCGCTGATGGCGCAGGTGACGGCGGTCGGTGCATCGCTGGGGGTGGAGCTCATGGGGTCCAACGCTAGATCCGGGGCGCGGAGCGGGCCAACGGCGCGGTACCTGGCCCGTCCAGAGGGTGACCACCGGTAAGGTTCGCCCGACGACGACCTCCGGGAGTGACGATGGGATTCCTCGACAAGGCCAAAGGGCTGGCCGACCAGGCCATGGCGAAGGCCGACGAGGCCATGAACAGCGCGACCGCAGGGAGTTCACCCGGTAAACAGGGCGACGCCTACCTGCACGATCTCGGAGTGCTCGCGTACCTCGAGTCGAACGGACGGCCGCCCGCCGACATCGACGAACAGCGCCAGCGGTGCATGACGGGGCTCGGGCAGCTCGAGGCGCAGGGTCCGCTGAACCTGCAGATGACGTCCGTCGCTCCGCCGCCGCCCGGTGCCACGGGTGGACCGACCGCACCTCCGCCCCCACCCGGAGCAGCAGCCTCTGCTCCGCCGCCGCCGCCGCCCGGTGCCACGCCGCCGGCCACTGGGGCGGTCGCGCCTCCGCCGCCTCCGGGGTCGGTGGCACCGCCTCCCCCTCCCGGCAGCGTCTGAGCGCTCCCACCGTCTGAGCACACCCACCGAACAGGGAAACGGGTCCGAGGGGGACCGGACATGGGGCGACCGCACTCTCAGCGACGTGTCATAGGGGCGGCGCTCGCGCTCGCGATCGCGCTGCTCGCGAGTGCCTGCGCGTTCGTTCCCGTGGTCACTGCGCCGACCGAGCTACGGGTAGCGCCCGACCGGCCCTGTGCCGCGGTGGCCGCTGTGTCGTGTGCACTGCCGTTCCCCACCGATGAGTTCTCCGTCCCTGATCCCACCACCGCCACCGGGCGGCGTCTGACTGCTCCCGACGGGCTCATCGCGGAGCGTGTGTTGTCCAGGCTCGGACCCGGCGCCTCCCAGGCCGATGCGTTCGACGGGGCCGACGGCTACTCCGCGGTCACACCGATCATCTTCGAGTTCGCGGCGCCGGTGGTGCCCGGTTCGGTGCCCGCCGACGGCGGTGACGTGGTGGCGTTGTTCGATCTGGTGAGCGGCGAGCGGGTGCCGCTGCGGGCGGGTGTGCCCGTGGATGCGGCTCGGCACGGCGGGCCCGACACGATCGTGATGGCGTGGCCCCGTGCGCGTCTCGAGTTCGGTCGCACCTATGTCGCAAGGGTCGATGACGGGCTGCGCGCACGCACAGGCGGACCGGCGCCGCGTGCGCCCGGGATGTCCAGGGGGGATGATCCCCATGTCGCCTCACTGCGCCTGGACCTTGCCCGTGTCGAGGGCGATCGTTGGGCCCAGACCCTGAGCGCCACGCGCTTCACCGTTCGCAGCGAGGCGAACGCGACCTACGAGCTGGACGCCATGAACCAGATCGTCCGCTCGACCGATCACCCGGTGCGGAATCTGCGTGTCGACCCCGCGCTCCTGATCGACAGCGCGTCTGCGGTGGTGACCGGTGAGGTGCTGTTGTCGGACTTCCGCGATGCGGACGGACCGGCCCGGGTGGCGAACGGCGCCACTCCGAGCTGGGAGCGTTTCGTGCTGGTGCTGCCCGAGCGTGCCGCCGGGCCCGCCGGCGCGCCGGTAGCGATCTACGGCCACGGCATCACCGTGGCGAAGGAGACGATGCTGTTCACCGCTGGCACGAACGCTCGCCGGGGTGTGGCCACGATCGGCATCGACATTCCCAATCACGGTGACCGACAGGCGGGCGAGGGTGGCTACGTGCTCGACATCGCCAGGTCTCGGACCTTCGGTCGACTGGCCTCGATGCCGTTGCAGGGTGTGGTGGACCACGTCTCGTTGTTGATGGCGGTGCAACAGCACCTGGGGGACCTGGAGTTCACCGCGCCGGCGACCTTCGACCGTCCGGCCCGGCCCGCGCCCCGTCTGGACGTCGACACGGTGCTCTACCAGGGCACATCGATGGGCGGCGTGCTCGGCGCAGCGTTCGTCGGCCTCACCCCCGAGATCGATGGCGCATTCCTGCAGGTCACCGGGGCCGGCATCGCGGACATCATCATGAACTCGCTGGTCTGGCCGTTGTTCATGGGGGTCGTCCCCACCGGCGCCGCCACCGGAGATGCGTATGCCCTGATGGGGGCAGCGTCACTGCTGTTGGACCACGCCGAGAGCACCAATGTGTTGTCCCGCCTCCGCGACCGGGGCACTCCGGTGTTCGTGACCCAGGGTGTCGGCGACGGCATCGTGCCGGGCGCCACCACCGATCGTTTGGTGTCGCTGCTCGATCTCCCGCTGGTCGGACCGGAGCTGACGAGCATCTCGCTGCCACGCCGTTCGACCGGAGGGCACCAGGTCCCCGTCGACGGCTCCGGGGTCGCACAGATCTGGCCCTACAGCTCCGTCGAGCTGCAGTCGTTCGCCGCACACATCTCGTTCGGTCAGGCGCGGTCCGTGCGCCTGCTCGACGAGTGGATCGCCGGGCGCCTCGCCGCCGAGGGCGTCACCGGCTGACACCTCCAGCCCCTACCTTGGGGGAGTGATCCTCCTCGATGTCGACGGTGTCGCGGCCAGCCGTCCCGGGCGGCCGTTGTTCGCCGAGGTCTCCTTCACGATTGCCGATGCCGACCGGCTCGGCATCGTCGGGCTCAACGGTTCCGGCAAGTCCACGCTGCTGCGGATCATCGCGGGCATCGACACGGCCGAGGAAGGCACCGTCAGGCGTGGTCGTGACGTGAGCATCACGATGCTCGAACAGGACCCAAGGTTCTCGGGCACCACGGTGCGCGCAGCGGTGACCGAGGGTCACGACGAGCAGGCGTGGGAGGCAACAGCGATCGCGGACCGCCTGGGTCTGGGATCGCTGCTGGACGAGCCGGTCGAGCAGCTCTCGGGTGGACAGGCCAAGCGGGTGGCCCTCGCCCGGGCGCTCGTGGCCGACTCCGACCTGTTGATCCTGGACGAGCCGACCAACCACCTCGACATCGACGCCATCGCCTGGCTGGAGGACCGCTTGGCCGAACACCGGGGCGGCCTGCTGCTGGTCACCCATGATCGGCACTTCCTCGATCGCATCACGACCCGCGTCCTCGAGCTGGACCGTGGCGTCGGGTACGTCCACGAGGGTGGCTACGAGGCCTACCTGGAAGGGCGGGAGCGCCGCGAGGACCACGCGGCCAAGGCCGAGGACCGCCGCCGCAACCTGGCTCGTACCGAGCTCGCCTGGCTGCGGCGCGGAGCTCCGGCGCGGACATCGAAGCCGAAGGCCCGGCTCGAGTCCGCACGAGCGATCGTCGACGGACGTGCTGCTGCCGCTGCCCGCTCGGGCGATCTGCCGCTGCACGCCGGGACCCCCCGCTTGGGCGATCGTGTGATCGAACTCCGCGACGTGGGACACCACTACCCGGACGGGCGTGAGCTGTTCGCCGATGTGGAACTGCTGCTCGACAACCGCGAGCGACTCGGCATCGTCGGGGCCAACGGCACGGGGAAATCCACCCTGCTCGACATCCTCGCCGGACGTCTCACCCCCACCACGGGCACCGTCGAGGTGGGGTCGACCGTTCGGCTCGGGTACTACGACCAGGTCGGTCGTGCGCTGGATCCGACCCAGCGGGTGCGCGACGCGGTGACGGGCGGGCACCGCGAGGCGGACTGGACCGACGCTGCGTTGATGGAGGCGTTCTGGTTCGACGGTGACGCCCAGTGGGCGCCGATCGGGATGCTCTCGGGCGGCGAGCGGCGCCGGTTGCAACTGCTGTTGACCCTGGCCGAGCGGCCGAACGTGCTGCTGCTCGACGAGCCCACCAACGATCTGGATCTGGACACGCTGCGCCAGCTCGAGGACTTCTGCGACGACTGGCCGGGAGCACTCGTGGTGGTGAGCCACGACCGAGCCTTCCTGGAACGGACCGTGGCCGATGTGGTGGTGCTCGACGGTGCGGGCACCGCAGCGCGACGGCCGGGTGGCTACGCCGCCTACGAGGCGGAGCGACGTGCGGGCCGTTCGGGTCGGCGGCTCGCGGAACCCGGTGGTGCTCCCCGGTCGGGCAGGTCGGGATCGAGCAGGTCCGGATCGAGCGGGGTCGCAGGATCGAGCAGGTCCGGATCGAGCAGCGGCGCAGGATCGAGCAGGTCCGGATCCAGCGGGGTCGCAGCCGGAGGCGACGCGGAGGGGCGTCCGGCCGGGTCGGGCGCGGGGTCGGTTGCAGCGGTTTCGGGTGCAACGGTCGGGTCGGGAACAGCGGCGCTGCGGAGT
>Ga0105045_10001258_pt1 | contig 20545 bp, 15 predicted proteins | sample MAT02_FD_78089 | JGI IMG/M metagenome (GOLD analysis project Ga0105045, IMG submission 78089) | Freshwater microbial communities from Lake Fryxell liftoff mats and glacier meltwater in Antarctica - MAT-02 (megahit assembly) | ecosystem: Environmental > Aquatic > Freshwater > Ice > Liftoff... | reverse complement strand
TCCGAATCGGACTCTGGATTTACAGGTGAGTTTTTCATCATGTTCTTGCTCATCTTTTCGCAATTGATCACGCCGGCAAAGTCGTTTAGCCAAGCCTATTTTAAAATTCAGCGCGGTCTGGCTTCGGTCGATCGGGTGAATGGAATATTGCATGCCGACGAGAAAATTAAGGATCCCAAAAACCCCACTCCTTTTGGAGATTTTGCCGTATCGCTCCATTTTAAAGATGTACAGTTCAGCTATGGCTCCAAGCCTATACTCGGTGGGATTAACCTTGAAATCAAAAAAGGTGAAAAAATTGCACTGGTGGGCCCTTCGGGTGGAGGGAAAAGCACGCTCGCAAATCTTGCTCCCCGATTTTATGATGTTACCGGCGGTTCTATTACCATAGATGGGGTAGATATCCGACAAATGGCGCTGAAGGATTTGCGCAGGCAGTTTGGAATTGTGACCCAAGACTCCGTGCTTTTCAACGATTCGGTGCTCAACAATATCAGGCTTTCGCGCCCCGAAGCAAGCGATGAAGAAGTGGCTGAAGCTGCGCGGATCGCCAATGCTTATGATTTTATAATGGCCTTGGAAAACGGTTTTCAGACGACCGTAGGCGACGGAGGCAGCAAGCTGAGCGGTGGTCAACGTCAGCGATTGAGCATCGCCCGGGCTGTGTTGAAGAACCCCTTGTTTCTTATTCTCGATGAAGCCACTTCTGCCCTCGATACCGAGTCGGAGCGACTCGTGCAAGACGCTATCAATAAATTGATGGAAAACCGAACTTCCCTCGTTATAGCCCACCGTTTAAGTACCATTCAACATGCAGACCGCATAGTGGTGATCGAAGCAGGTAGAGTAGCAGAAATAGGTCAACACGAAGATCTCCTGGCTTTGCGAGGGACTTACAAAAGGCTCTACGACCTCCAATCGTTTGATTGAGAACCCGCAAATTTGCTCTCAAAATCGGAATTTCAGATCGTTTAATTCCAGCTATTTGCATCATAAATTAAACTTGACTAGTTTTAGAGCTTCCAATCGTATCTAACACCATCTGAATGAAGCCATTATACGCACCGCAAACCCTGCGAAAATCTCTCGTTGGCGCTTGCCTTTTGATCGTACCTTTTCTCTCTAATCACATCAGCGCGCAAGCTCCCGCAAACGACTTATGTGCCGTTGCCGTTCCTATAGCAATAAATGCAGGTTGGGTGGCAGCGAGTAATGCCAATACCGTTTCGGCCAATAACGGTCCGAACTTGAATTGCGGAGGCGGACAACTGATCAAGGATGTATGGTTCAGCTTTGAATTCGCAGGTGGGAATATTACCATCACTACACAACTCGGTACGCTGAACGACACCCGCATCGGGGTAAGGGAAGCTTGCACTTCTCCTGTAATTGCCTGCAACGACGATGCATCGGGAATAGGCCTTGCTTCCAGGCTTTCGCTGGGTTGCGCACAGCTCGTAGTAGGCCAAACTTACTTAATTCAAGCCGGTGGCTACCAGCAGCTCGCTGGCACATTCAGCATCAAAATCGAGAGCACCGACGTGGAAGGCTGCTCCAACGCACACGCAAATAATTTCAACCCATGCGCTACCATAGAAAATGGGAGCTGCACTTTCGACGCACTAGCCGCGGCCTTCGATTACGATGTGGTGCTCGATTGCGATGTACTCGGAGTAACTTACACGAGCCAAAGCGTGGGCAATATTCAAACGTTTTTATGGGATTTCCCCGGCGGTGCGCCCGCCACGTCGTCAGAGCAGGTAGTGACAGTAACCTATCCAGAAGCGGGAATATACGGCGCTACACTTACCGCTACAGAATTTGGGGGTAGCCAGGCATCGATGTCACAAAACGTAGATGTGCAGGCCCAACTGCAATTTGAAGTCCAAATCGTACAGGATAATTATCCCGTGGAAACTTCTTGGAAATTGTTCAATGAACTCGGGCTTGAAGTCGCTGGGGGCGGATCTGTTGGTGCGAGTGTATGTATCGACGCCTATCAATGTCACCAATTTGTGATCTATGATTCTTACGGAGATGGTCTCTGCTGCGCTTATGGCGAAGGATCGTACACCCTTTTACTCGGCGGTGTCGAAGTAGGTACAGGTGGGTTTTTCGGTTTCGAAGAAGGTACTTCAGTAAACTGCCCTCCCGGCTCTGATTGCAACAATGCCATAGTCGTAGGTCCAGGCACGCACACCGCCCCGCTAAACGAAAATTGGTTCACCTTTACACCCGATACCAGTGGTCAATTCATTATTTCTACCTGCGATCTTACTACCTGCCCTACTACTATTTGGGTATATGACTATTGCAATATGGCCAATTTTGACGAATCAAATGCGGCCACTTACACCTACAACGACGGATTCTGCGGCAACCAAGCCCAGATTACCAATGTAATGGCAGCTGGTACGGAGTATTTTATTCGCGTTCGCTGGACGGAAGACCCACTTGCGCTCTGTCAAAAGGACTTGTTCATTGATTTTCTCGGTCCCATTCCCGGCTGCTCCAACCCATCAGCCTGCAACTATGAGCCGCTGGCTCAAATACCTGGCCCATGCTACTTTAATGATGATCCCGAATGCAGCAATCTGGGGCCAGACCTTTCTGTACGTGGCGACGTTTACTTCAATTCCATGTATTTAACAACTATCAACGCTACCGATGCTTGCTTGGTGAGCGAAGGATGCGTTCAAGGCTTTGGTCAACGGCAGGTGGTGAGATTTACCACCTTTATCGACAACATAGGCACTCAAGATTACTTCATAGGTGTTCCAAATGCTGGCAACCCACAATTTGAATATGACCCATGCCACAATCACTACCACTACGAAGGTTATGCAGAGTACCTTCTATTTGATGGAGATGGATATGAAATGCCACAAATAGGATTCAAGAACGGATTCTGCGTGTTAGATTTAACCTGTCCCAACGGCGGAGTGGCAAAATTTGGTTGCGGCAACATGGGTATTACGGCAGGTTGCGCCGATTATTACTCTTCTGGCCTACAATGCCAGTGGGTAGATATTACAGACGTACCCGCTGGTACATACACCATGGTGGCACGCACCAACTGGGATCAATCGCCCGATAACGCCGGTCGCTTCGAATTGCGTTATGACAATAACTGGGCGGCTGTTTGTATTTCCTTTGAGCGCGATGCCAGCAATAATATTATCAATTTCTCGAAGTCGCTCGATTGTGTTATACCTATCGACTGTATCGGCCAGCCTTTTGGCAACAATATCCCCGATTGCACCGGCCAGTGCGGAGGAGACAATCATGTGGGTAACTTAAACGCCCATCCAGAGCTTCAAACCGCTGATGTCGATCTTTATTTAACAGGTATCGCAGATGGCTCAATAGATATGAGCAACTGTACCGATGTGAATAATGACGGAAGCATTACGGTTTTAGATGCCGCTTTGGTGTCTGACTGTGTGATACAAGGCACCGCCCAAGTAGACGAAACGGGTGTACACAACCACTGCATTTTCGGCAACGACCTAATTAACCCAAATGATCTGGTAACATTCTCGCTCGGCGGCATCGATACCGAAAATGGGTATTTCGATCTATAAGTGCTCAATCCAGACTGCAAGATCGTCGGCTTCGAATTTTTGATTTCGGGAGCGCAGATCTCTTCGGTTGAAACTTTGGTTAGCTCAGAGCTCTTTACCTTCGGCACCACTGTTTCTACTACTGATAACCGGGTGGCGGCGCTTTCGCAAGTACCCCAGTTCTTGATTAAGCAATATTCGCCTTTTCCCCTGCTCCGCATCTATTTCTCGGCTCTCACCGGCGAAGAAATTTGCATAAGCGAAATAGTCGATGTTGTAAACGAAGATTACCACGGCGTGCTTACCGCCTCGGGGCCCTGCATTTCTGCCGCACCCGAAGAAGCCAGCATTTCCGGTAGCGTAGCTTGGCCAGAAAGCTGTGGAGATCGCGCTATGGTTATTCAGATGCGCGATACCGAAACCGGAATTACGGAATATACCATGGCGACTACCCTGGCAGCAAATGGCGCGTTTTCCACATCCACCATGCTACCCGGGTCCTACGATGTAAGATTTAAGGTTGCGGGTGCTTTGGCGCAACTCTTTCTGAATGTCGCAATCGGTGCGGGTGTAAATTCCTTTGAATTAAGCGCATTACAATTAGGCGATATCAACGGCGATAATGTGGTAAACGTTTCTGATATATCCCTGCTAAATGCATCCTGGGCAAGCCAGGTGGGCGACCCAAGCTATAATCTCGTGGCTGATCTTTCGTGCGACGGGGTAGTTAACTTGGTGGACGTCTCCTTGCTCAATACCACCTTCGGATTTTCGGGAGCCGTTTTCGGAATGTAATTTGCTGCAGCCTTGGTTGGATTTACCACGATGTGGGGATATTATGCCCGACTTTTGATTGTTTTGGCTTACGCGTACCAACACCGCCGCAAAATGCGCTTGATTCTATAGTCATGTTAACCAACACCTTATAATGGGTTTATGAAATTTTAGACTAGCTGAATTACAGTGGAGCACATCTTGCATGGATTAGCCGAACTATAATTCAAAAGAAATGAAATCAAGAAACCTTTTTTCACTCGGCTTGGCCGCAGTGCTTTTACTTTCTACCGCTTCTTGTTCGGACGACGACACAGAAGATACGCCTCTCCCCGCCCGTCTCGATGTAACTGAAGTTGGAACCGGATCAATTGGTGGTGATGTATCCATTGAACAAGGTACACCCCTGGCCTTTGCCTTCGACGCGCGCAAGGGAGCAACCGATTTAGAAACTTTTTCGGTGAGTGTAGCTGGCGTAAACGCAGTAATTCCAATACCAACAAGTTACGGTGGTAAAACGTATCCGTACGAGCTTTCTAACGACGACGACGAAATTTACATCGACACGTTAGCCTTCATCAACGGCGGGCTCAATTTGGGAACTACTTCTTATACATTCACTGTCACCGACGGGAATGGCGCCTCAGAGAGCACTTCCTTCGACGTGACGGTAGTGAGTGGTACTACATCTTTATCATCTCCGCAGCCTTTTACCTGGCAGCGAGTAGGCGGTGCTAATGGTACGGGTCTGAGCCAATTTGGATTGAAATGGACTCAGAACAGTACCACAAATGCTATCGTAGCCATCGACAATGCCACCACAATGGTAGATCTTGGAACCACTTCCTGGGCGAATATCACAACTCAGCAAGCACTAAATTCGGCTATAAACAGCGGAACATCCATTAGCCAATACACCGGCGTTTCGGCTACTGTCAATGGCAATTACAACGATGTACTTGGAGTTATTTACAACGGAGCTAATTACATTCTTCGGGTAGAAGAAGGCATCGTAACTACCGGTGGAGCTGGTACAACCATCACCATCAACGGCCAATACAAGGAGTAATATCCCTTCTTTTTGCAATGGAAACGGCAATCGAAAGATTGCCGTTTTTTTGTTTCAGGTTTTTGAATATTAATTGCTTGGGCTCAATATAAGGGCGCATGCCTGGCGGAGCAGATTTGCGTTAAAGTTGAATTAAATTCTGACAGATGAGATTGTTCGATCTCGCATCGCTCCGTTGAGCAGACCCCTGCGAAATCATCTTTGAAATACAAACGTTCTATACTCATCAAATTCCTTGTAAACGTGACCGTGACAAAGCGACGGCTTCTCAGATTCGACAGGGCAAATACTTCAAGTAGCGGAGAAATGGAACGATCCTTATAAGCTTGCTGATAGTTCGTTGTAGCAGGTTGATAACTTCCCTACGAATGGTAATTTGAGTATTGTATATCTTATTTATTTTCGCCGAAATTAAAACCAAAAAAAATGAAATTAAGAAGTCTATACTCACTCGGCTTGGCCGGAACTCTTTTACTCTTTGCTTCCGCCTGTTCTGACGATGAAACAGAGGACGCACCCGTATCTCCACGATTGGATATTACTGAAGTAGGAACCGCATCAACTGGTGGTGAGATTTCTATCGAACAAGGTACACCAATCGTATTTGCTATTAACGCTATCAAAGGCACGAGTGATCTCGATGTTTTTTCAATGACTGTAGATGGTGTAAATGAAGTGGATCCGCTCCCTACATCCTTCAATGGAAATACCTTTCCTTACCAGATTTTGAGTGACGATATTGCTACCTACGTTGATACGGTGGTTTTTAGCAGCTCTAATATCGGCACTACCATTTACACCTTTACGGTCACCGATGGACTGGGAAGCTCAGTAAGTACCTCTTTTGACGTGACTGTTTTTAGTGGTGATATTTCCCTATCTGCGCCGGAGCCCTTCACTTGGACGCGAGTAGGCGGAGCCGCCGGAACTGGTCTGGATCAATTTGGTTTGCAGTGGACTAACAATACTGCCACCAGTGCAATTGTCGCTATCAACAGCGGGACAACTATGGTAAATCTCGGCGCCGCTGCTTGGACTGATTTACAAACCCAGCAGGCGTTGAATGCCGCAATCAACGCAGGGACCACCATCACTCAATACAGCGGAGTCTCTTCAACTGCCAACGGGACTTATAGCGATGTGCTTGGAGTGATACACAACGGAGTAAATTATATTTTGCGCGTCGAGCAAGGAACTGTATCTACCGGTGGAGCTGGTACAACCATCATCATCAACGGCCAATACAAGGATTAATATCCCTTCTTTTTGAAATGGAAACGGCAGTCGAAAGATTGCCGTTTTTTTGTTCCAGGTTTTTGAATATTACGTGCCGATTCTCCCTGCGGAAAAACTAGAACTACTATTTCATCTCGGGAATATACATGCAGAACAGACCAAGTTTCCAATCCCAGGGCGATTGCGGAGCCGTCACATCCCAGCCTGATATATGAGAGCCGAAAAAATACAGCTTATCACCTTTCGAACTTATACAGTTCTGCTTCAGCAGAAAATTCTCCTTTCATTTGCTGCGTGATTAGCTTTCCTGCAAGCGTCGAAAAAGTAATTCCGTTGCCTCCAAAACCGAGCGCATAAAACACGTTGGGTGTTCCATCAATTGCACCGATGTAGGGCAGACCGTCCTTCGTAGAACCGAAAGTCCCGGCCCACTGAAATTCGACGGGCTGGTTCAGGTGAGGAAACATTTTCAGAAAGTGTTTGCGCAATCTTACCACTTTTCGATTGAGCAACCGAGCCCTGCGCTTCGGATCATTGCCTTTGATATCGCCCCCACCCACTATGATGGATCCATTATCTGCGCTCCGCATATAATGATAAGGCTCGGCGGTTTCCCAAATCAGGCTGTTCTGATGCCAATTCTCGGCGCTGCCGCTTGGCTCGGTGATGTATGCGAACGTAGTGTTCAACGACACGATGTCGCGGTAGAGCTTTTCATCGATCTCATAACCAGAAGCATAGACTGCGTATTTCGCTTTTATAGTTGACTTGTCGCTCAAATGGGCTTCAATTCCGCCCTCGGTAGTTTTTAAACTTTCTACTTCAGTGAGCTGAAGCAGTACCGCGCCCTTCTTTTCAGACCATTGTTGTAAGGCATCCATGAGTTGGAATGGATCGGTCTCTGCGCTATGATTACTCCACAAGCCGCCGGGAGCCTTAAATCCGAAGGTGTTGCCGATGTCTTTTTGTGATAAGAGTTCCACTTTTAAGCCCAAGGACTGGTGCAGTTCAAATTCTTTTTCAATTAGCTGCTGCCCCCGTATATCGGAAGCTTTAAAGAGTGTGGGGCGAGCATAAATATTTTTAAAGTCAATTTCCTTGCTAATCCGAAGGAGTTCAACAATAGCGAGGGCACAATGCTTATAGGCTCTATTGGCCTTGTCAACCCCAATCATTTCTTGCAATTCTGACAAGGGCACGTCTATTTGGTATTGGAGCAAAGCCGTGCTCGCACTTGTCGAACCCGTGCCAAAGCGGCGCTTATCTACCAAAACAGTTGAAAATCCTGCTTTGGTAAGATTATAGAGCATGAGGGCACCGGTTATGCCGCCTCCGATTACCAGCACTTCTGTGTCCCTATTCTTGTTCGACAGATGCGAGAAATCGGTTAATCCATTTTTAGCTAGCCAATACGGCTGACCCGAGAGGAGATCCATGATTTGAGAATTTGGTTATACAAGAAAGACCCCGTCCTGACGACGGGGTCTTTTAATAATTGGCATTAAATCAATTTTATGCGTGTTGTTCTTCATGTTTTCCTTCGGCTACTTCTTCGATCAATTTGTCGATAAAAGCAGGAAGATCTTCGGGGCTTCGTGATGTTACCAAGCCGTCGTCGACAACTACTTCTTGATCCTTAAAATTCGCACCAGCATTTTCCAGATCGATTCGGATAGAAGGGTAGGATGTCATCTTACGACCTTCTACCACTTTGGCGCTAATTAGAACTTGTGGACCGTGACAGATAGAAGCTACTGGCTTCTTCTGGCCAAAAAATGCTTTGGTGAATCGTAGTGCACTTTCTTCGTTTCGGAGTTTATCGGGATTTATAACCCCGCCCGGAATGAATAGGGCGTTGTAATCATTTGCGTCTGCTTCATCGAGTGTGCGATCTACTGAAATAGTTTTGCCCCAGTTGCCCTCATGCCAGGCCTTGATTTCTCCAGATTTTAAGCTAATAATATGACATATGGCTCCCTGCGCTTTCATTGCTTCAAGTGGCTCGAAAAGTTCACTCTGTTCAAAGCCGTCCATAGCTAAAATGGCTATTTTTCTTCCATTGAGTTTTTCTCTTTCTTGTGAATTCATTTTATTGTGATTTAAAGGTTTATAGAGAGATGGAAACTGCTTGTCCGCATTACCATCCGTTTTTCATGTAATAGCGTGCAGGAAGTGTTCCAAGTTGATACAATAGTTTCGACAGGAATCAATGCGCTGACCTTGAGCGGTATAAAATCAGCTCGCAATTTACCGCGGACAGCGTGTTGTGGAGCTAACGTTACAGGTTGTGGAATTGAATCCTTCGCGATATATAGGTGTTCCAGCATACTGATGGGTTTGGTAAGGGTTTCCACAGCGGAGCTTAATGGCACGAGCCCAGATGCTTCGGATCAGGGTTCTTTAAACGAAAAGATAAAATTAGACCTGCGACAGGGAAAATTTCCAGCAGAGCAAAATAATGAAAGCAATCATGACCCGCCGAAATCACATCTCCAATTATCGTTCAAAAACCAACCCCACGCTTCCCGTATAATCGCCTTCGAAATCGTAATTTCGCGGGCAATGCTAGACTTAAATTCACTTAATGCCGCCCAGCGCGCGGCAGCCGAACATACCGAAGGGCCGTCGATGGTTATCGCAGGTGCCGGTTCGGGTAAAACACGCGTGCTCACCTATCGCATAGCACACCTCATTGAGAAAGGGGTCGATCCATTTCAAATTCTGTCGCTCACTTTTACCAACAAGGCCGCCAAGGAGATGAAAGCACGAATTGCCGTATTGCTGGGCAATGCCGACGTGCGCAATATCTGGATGGGTACTTTTCACAGCATTTTCGCTCGTATATTAAGGATCGAAGCTTCCAAAATTAACTATCCCTCCAACTTCTCTATTTACGACAGTACCGACTCCAAAAGTCTGATCAGGAGCATTGTAAAAGAGATGAATTTCGATGATAAAATTTACAAACCCAGTGCAGTAGCCAGTCGCATATCGAGTGCTAAAAATAATCTCATTTCACCCAGAGCTTACCGCGAGAACCCAGAAATAATGGGCGAAGATGCTATGAGCGGCAAACCCAAATTGGTGGACGTGTATGCCATGTACAACCAGCGACTCTTTCAATCGTCGGCGATGGATTTTGACGATCTGCTCTACAAAACCAATGTCCTGCTTCGCGACTTTCCCGAGGTGCTGGTAAAGTACCAGCATAAGTTTCGGTATATTCTAGTTGATGAGTATCAGGATACCAATTTCAGCCAATATCTCATCGTTAAAAAACTTGCCGCGCTCAACGAAAATCTCTGTGTGGTAGGCGATGACGCTCAAAGTATTTACGGCTTTCGCGGCGCCAACATTCAAAATATTCTCAATTTTAAAAAGGATTATCCCGATTACTCCCTATTCAAATTGGAGCAGAATTATCGCTCGACCAAAAACATTGTGGAAGCCGCTAATAGCATCATCAGCAAGAATAAAGATCAGATCAAAAAAAACGTGTGGACGGCCAACGAGGAAGGCAACAAACTCAAAGTAAACCGATCGCTCAGCGACAACGATGAAGGGCTATTTGTGGCCAACGACATTTTCAAAGAGATCGGAATTTCGGGTGCGAGCAACAAGAGTTTTGCCATTCTCTACCGCACCAACTCTCAAAGCCGGGCCATGGAAGAAGCCCTTCGAAAGATAAATATCCCTTACCGAATTTACGGTGGAACGAGTTTCTACCAGCGGAAAGAGATTAAGGATTTACTTGCCTACTTCCGCCTGGCGGCAAACCCCAAAGATGAAGAATCGCTAAAACGGGTAATCAACTATCCCGCTCGGGGCATTGGCAAAACGACCTTAGAGAAAGTAACCATCCTGGCGTCGGAACGAGGCGTAAGCTATTGGGAAACCATAACTACCTACCTACCCCAGCTCGAAGTGAATGCGGGTGCCAAACTGAAATTGCAAGATTTCACCACGATGGTGCGGAGCCATGGTGCTCAAATCGATTCGGCGGAAGCCTTCACCCTAGCAGAAGATATCGCCAAATCAAGCGGCTTGCTGCGCGAGCTTTACGCCGATAAATCGCCGGAGGGCTTAAGCAGATTTGAAAATGTGCAGGAATTGCTCAATGGTATTAAGGAATTTACCGACAAAGGCCCGGAAGCTGAAGAAGGCAAAAAGCCAAACCTCAGCGATTTCCTTATTGATGTGGCTCTGCTCACCGATGCCGATCAAACCGACGACGACGATAACAAGGTGGGGCTTATGACGATACACGCGTCAAAAGGACTTGAATTTCCCTTCGTTTATATTGTCGGATTGGAAGAGAACCTTTTTCCATCACAATTATCGCTGGGCGAGCGCAGTGAACTCGAAGAAGAAAGACGCCTCTTCTATGTGGCGCTAACAAGAGCCGAGAAAAAAGCGACGCTTACCTATGCCATATCGCGTTATCGTTATGGGCAGCTCAATCAATCGGAGCCAAGCCGTTTTATCGACGAAATAGATCCGGAATATTTGGATTTGCCTTCCAGCGTGCGTCAACCGTATCAGGAAAAGGAAAGCAGTTTTGGAGGCACACCTTGGGGCAGAAATAGTCGGCCCGCTTACCAGGCTCCGCAGCGAAACAGCCCGCCGGAGTCAGCAGCTCCACCGGCCAATATGAAACGGGTGAGCCAAGTAGCTTTGGCTGGAAGTGGCGGAAGCACTGGTATTTTGCCCGGCATGCAAGTAGCCCACGAAAAATTTGGCAAAGGAAAAGTACTGAATATAGAAGGGGAAGCTCCAAACGAAAAGGCGACCGTGTTTTTCCCAAGCGTCGGACAAAAGCAATTATTGCTCAAGTATGCCAAACTCGATGTTTTAGAAAATTGATTGCTTTGATTTCCACCTTCGCGGTTTAAATGCTGCTTTGACCTACTAAAAATTGATCGTTCCCAAGCTAAAGAAAAAATTACCTTTGCAACAGGTGTCCAATTAAATTTAGCACACGTACACCATTATCAACAGGCCTCCACATTCCGATGTAAATAAGTTAGGCAGAGCGTTCTTCGGGGCATCTTCAACTTCACTACTTTTCGATCGGTTATCATGGCGGGCCATCTACACACACTTATGAAATTGACATACAACAGCAGCCGCCCCGACATTATTATTGCCGAATATGGCCGTGGCATCCACCTTATGGTGGAGCATTGCGCAAGCATCGCCGACCGTGAAGAACGAAACCGGTGCGCCCGAGCGATCATTAGTACCATGGGCAACCTATTTCCACAATTGCGCGACGTCGAAGATTACCGCCATAAACTTTGGGACCACCTCCACGTGATGTCGAACTTCCAACTCGACGTTGACTCCCCCTACCCCGTTCCTTCGCAGGAGTCATTGGCGGCTAAACCCCGACCTGTGCCTTATCCAAAAGGAAATATAAAATACGGGCACTATGGTAAAACTGTGGAATTGATTATCGAAGAAGTGGCGGCCATAGAGGACGATGAAAAACGCAGACAAGCGTCAATTGGGGTAGCCAATCTCATGAAACGCTCCTATGTAGTTTGGAATCAAAATTCCGTAAAGGACGAAGTGATAGCCAACGACTTAAAGAAACTTTCAAACGGCCGACTAACTGTCGAAAACCCTGAAGAAGCATTGACTCCCACCCGCGACGTAATCCAGCAAATGGGTGGAGTAAATACCAACAGCACACCGACAAATAACCAAAAACGAAACAAGTTCTCAGGCCGGAAAGGCCAGTTCAAAAAAAGAAAATAGCGTATGGGGTATTTCGAAATCAAAGGCGGCAAACGATTATCAGGTGAGATCGTGCCGCAGGGAGCCAAAAATGAAGTATTGCAAATTTTATGTGCCGTACTTCTCACTCCCGAACGTGTTGAAATCGAAAACGTCCCAGATATCGTAGATGTCAACAAGCTCATCGACCTTCTCGGCGACCTCGGCGTAAAAGTCGAGAAACTGGCCAAAGAACACTACGCTTTCACGGCATCTGACGTGAACGTAGATTACCTCAATAGCGAATCATTTAAAAAGAAAGGTGGCAGCCTTCGCGGATCCGTAATGATCGTGGGACCACTACTCGCCCGTTTTGGCAAAGGATATATCCCCAAACCCGGCGGGGATAAAATTGGCCGACGGCGATTGGATACGCATTTCATTGGCTTCCAAAAATTGGGAGCGAAATTTGATTTTGAGTCGAAAGAAAGCTTTTATCGCGTAGAAGCTAAAGAGCTGCGCGGCACCTTCCTCCACCTCGATGAACCATCGGTAACGGGTACCGCAAACATTATTATGGCCGCATCGATGGCCAAGGGTACCACTACTATTTACAACGCCGCCTGCGAACCATACATCCAGCAGCTTTGCAAAATGCTCAATAGCATGGGTGGAAAAATCACCGGGGCTGGATCGAACCTTATTCATATCGAAGGAGTCGATTACCTAGGCGGTTGCAAGCACCGCGTGCTTCCCGACATGATCGAAATAGGTAGTTTCATCGGCCTTGCAGCCATGACACAATCAGAAATTACGATCAAAAATGTCAATTACCCGATGCTTGGGATTATCCCAGATACTTTTCGGCGTTTAGGCATTGAAATAGAGCTAAAGGGCGATGATCTATACATACCCGCTCAAGATCACTACGCCATTGAGACCTATATCGATGGATCGATTATGACCATCTCCGACCACCCTTGGCCGGGCTTCACACCCGACTTGATAAGCATCGTTCTGGTGGTGGCTACGCAAGCTAAAGGAGCCGTATTGGTGCATCAGAAAATGTTTGAAAGCCGCTTATTCTTCGTCGATAAATTGATCGATATGGGTGCGCAGATCATCCTCTGCGATCCGCACCGCGCCACTGTTATTGGCATCGACCGACAGGTGAACCTTCGCGGTATCTCCATGACGTCGCCCGATATCCGCGCAGGCGTAGCACTTCTTATTGCCGCCCTGAGCGCCGATGGCAAGAGCACCATTCATAACATCGAACAAATAGACCGCGGGTATCAGCATATCGATACGCGGCTTAAAGCTTTGGGTGCAGATATCCAAAGAATTTCGTAATTTGGAATAATATTTGCCCATAGGGCATTGAAATTAATGTACCATGAAACTTAGAATTATTCTCCCAGCACTTGCGCTCACGGGCGTTTTCGCTGCCTTTGCTTACGCTAACAATGCTGATTCTTATGTGGAAGAAACGCAAACTGTAGGTCTGCACATCGGCGATGAAGCTCCTGAACTCTCTCTTGCAGGACCGGACGGAAAAGTAATCAAACTTTCCTCCCTTCGCGGAAAAGTGGTACTGATCGATTTTTGGGCTTCTTGGTGTGGCCCCTGTCGCCGCGAAAACCCCAATGTGGTAGCCGCTTACGACAAGTACAGCAAGGCTAAGTTTAAAGATGGCAAAGGATTTGAAGTCTACAGCGTGAGTTTAGACAAGAGCAAGGACAAATGGGTAGAGGCCATTGAGCAGGATAAATTGCATTGGAAGGCTCACGTAAGCGACCTTGGTGGCTGGGAATCAGCACCAGTAAGCACTTACGGAATCCGCAGCATTCCCCAAAGTATCCTGATCGACAAGAACGGTATCATCATCGCTCAAAACCTGCGTGGCCAACAATTGCATATGGCGCTCGACGGTTTGGTAGCGAGTTTCTAAACGAAATACAAATAAACGTGAAACCCTGCTTTTTGGAGTGGGGTTTTTTATTTTTCATCCTGCCGAAATGGCATAATCACTCCATTGGCAAGTTATTTGACCTTGCGGTGGCAAATTAGATTTGTAATGATGCACGACGCAAAGCAATCTGCTGCCGAGGAAGCAGCCGCCGAAGCTGAAACAGCCCACGATATGAACGAAAATGAGCACACCACACCTGAACAGGAAGATGTTGTAACAGACCAATCACAAGAGCAAAAAGAAGTTTCAGAGAGCGAAACTGGCGGTAACACCGACAACGCGCTGACGGAATTGCAGGCCAAATATGACAGCTTAAATGACAAATATCTTCGTCTATACAGCGATTTCGAAAATTTACGCCGACGCGCCGCACGCGAGAAACTTGAAATGCTGGGTTCTGCCGGTTCCGACATCATAAAGGAATTATTACCCGTACTCGACGATCTCGATCGTGCCGAGCAGGTGAATGAGCAAACCATTGACCCTGAAGTGATCAAGGAAGGCTTCAAGCTCATCCGCAACAAATTGATGCACAATATGGAGCAGCGCGGCTTGAAGCCTATGAAAAGCGTCGGAGAACCCTTCGATACGGAATTTCACGAAGCCATTACGAAAATCCCTGCACCGAAACCCGCTCAAAAAGGCAAAGTGGTAGATGAAGCCGAGAAAGGCTATTTCTACAATGACAAGGTATTGCGATACGCCAAGGTAATCGTAGGAGAATAAACATCACGACCGCGGCCAATGTGCCGCAATTATTATTTTATGTCAAAACGAGACTTTTACGAGATACTAGGGGTAACACGCCAGACCGACCAAGCTGAATTGAAAAAAGCCTATCGGAAGATGGCTATCAAGCATCACCCCGATAAAAATCCGAACGACCCGAAAGCTGAGCATCAGTTCAAGGAAGCGGCTGAGGCCTACGAAGTGCTGAGCGACCAAAACAAAAGAGCGCGCTACGATCGCTTCGGGCACGAAGGTGTGCGCGGAGCTGGCGGAGGCTACTCGGGTGGCGGCATGAATATGGACGATATTTTCTCGCAATTTGGAGACATTTTCGGTTCTGCATTTGGCGGTGGTGGTGGATTTGGTGGAGGCCAGCGCTACCGTCAGAAAGGCTCCAATATGCGCATCAAAGTAAAGCTCGACTTGGGCGAAGTGATGAATGGAACCACCAAGAAAATCAAGGTAAACAAGCTCGTAATGGCCGAAGGAGCAACTTATTCCGACTGCCGTACCTGCCGCGGGTCAGGCCAAGTGAGCCGCATTACGAACACCATTCTCGGACAGATGCAGACTACTTCCATCTGCCCTACTTGTCAAGGCAGTGGCAAATCGATCGATAAGCGTCCTGCCGGATCGGATGAAAATGGAATGATTCGAAAAGAAGAAGTAATCAGTATCGATATCCCAGCCGGCGTGGAAGAAGGTATGCAGCTAAACGTAAGCGGCAAAGGAAACGCTGCTCCAATGGGAGGCGTTCCGGGCGATCTCCTTGTGGTGATAGAAGAATTAGAGCACCCCACTATAAAGAGAAATGGTCAAAACCTGCATACCGACCTCTATGTAAGTTTCATCGATGCCACCTTGGGAGGTACGGCAGAAGTCGACCTTGTTGACGGAAAGGCTAAAATTCCGGTCGATCCAGGTACTCAAAGCGGAAAACTAGTCCGCCTCCGGGGCAAAGGGTTGCCTAGCGTGCAGCAGCATGGTAAAGGAGATATGTTGGTAAACATCAACGTATGGACCCCACAAGAACTCAACAAAGACGAACGAAAAATTCTTGAAAATCTCCGCGAGAGCATGAATTTTCAGCCCGTGATAGGCCATAGTGAAAAGAGCTTCTTCCAAAAGGTTAAGGACTTATTCGAGTAGATTTTATTTCCGCCAATTGCTGCTTCCGAGCATTTCTTGTGCTGGAATGAACCTGAATTCAGGTTATTGACAAATTATGGCCAACTTTGCAGTCGAATCTCTAACTGGAGCTATGACCACTGACGAGTTTATCAAAAATGCCATTCTTGAAGACGTCGGCGACGGCGATCACACGAGCGAAGCCTGTGTGGACGAAAAGGCTATCAACCGCGCTCGAATGATCATCAAGCAAGACGGGGTGCTGGCCGGCACTACCATCGCTGAGCAAATCTTCTACTATATCGACCCATCGCTCAAAGTAGAGCATCTAATATCGGAAGGCGACCGGGTTAAAAAAGGAGACATTGCATTTACCGTAAAAGGTTCCGCACGCAGCATACTTAAAGGGGAGCGATTGGCGCTCAATTGCGCACAACGTATGAGTGGAGTAGCATCGCTTACCAGAAAAGTGGTAGATCAACTCGAAGGCCTACCGACCCAAGTGCTAGATACACGCAAGACCACACCGGGGCTGCGGTTTCTTGAAAAGATAGCAGTTAAACTTGGCGGAGGAAAAAATCACCGCCATGGGCTATACGATATGATGATGATCAAGGACAACCACATAGATTATGCCGGTGGTATCGAAGCGGCTATCGATCGATGCAACGCATACAGACGAGATCAATTTCCGGAAATGAAGCTGGAGATCGAAGCTCGAAACATGGAAGAACTCAACCGGATACTTGCCAAAGGCCATATTGATCGTATCATGCTCGATAATTTTAGCTTTGAAGACTTACGCGAAGCGGTGAAAAAGATTCATGGCAAATACGAAACCGAAGCGAGTGGTAATATCAGCGTCGAAAATGCCCGTCAATACGCCGAGTGCGGAGTTGACTATATCAGCATGGGCGCTCTAACGCATAGCGCCGGAAGTTTAGACATCAGCTTAAAAGCTTTTTAGGCGATTTGGTTCAGACTAAAGCGATAAGGCTTATTTTAGCGGCTTAGAAATGGCTGGCTGGATCGAAAAGTGGAAAGGAAAGTTTCTGAATTCAAAAGGAGTTCAGAAATCTATCGCATTCACGCGATCGATAAAATTGCCGGGGTTTGAAGGGCTTTCACTTTATCAGTTGTTGCTCATTATCGGAGTGGGCCTAAAGAAAGGGCGCATTACCAACCGGTCAGCCGCTGTTTCGTTTCGCATATTGCTTGCCATACCACCACTTCTCATTGTATTGCTAACTGTAATACCCTTCATCCCGATCGATAACTTTCAGGAAAATCTGCTCGACACCATAGCGCGGGCGATGCCTCTAAGTGCCTTCTATCTTTTTGAAGACACCCTCAACGATCTGATCACTAAGAAACAAGAAACCTTGATCAGCATTTCCTTTTTCATGGCTCTTTTCTTCGCTTCCAATGCTGTACAGGCTATTCTCGAAGGCTTCAGCCATAGCTACCACAGCAGTAAAAACCGCGGGGCACTCAGGCAAATCGGAGTCTCTTTTTTGGTGATGCTCGTATTGAGCTTCATGGTAATTGTAGGCGTAGCCTTAATCACATTTACGGACCCAGTGCTCAACTTACTCGAAGATTACAACATCCGCTTCAACGATTTCGGGCATGTTCTAATCAGCATTGTAAAATGGTTGTTAGTAATATTGCTTTTCGAAATTGGCATTTCAGTGCTCTATCGGGCGGGTACTGGTAATACGTGGCGAGCCATCACCGCCGGAGCATCTTTCGCCACGCTCGGTTTAATTATTGTTTCTTCACTTTTTGCCTGGTATGTCAACAATTTTGGGAATTACAACAAGCTCTATGGATCAGTAGGTACTGTTCTGGTAGTGATGTTCTGGCTCTACCTCAATGTGATTGTACTTCTTGTAGGATTTGAAATTAATGCTGGTCTCCATCGGGCAAGTGATAAGGTAGAAGACTTGGGGCCAGAAGATATTATTGCGATTTAACACGCTCGTAAATCTCGAATTTCTATTTTTCAAACGTTTAAATTCGACCCATCAAAGCTAGATTTCTAGAACAGCTAGAGCCCATCCATTTTTGGGAACCATTCGCATGGAAAGCGCCTTGGCCAAAAATTGGATTAAGGGGAATTATCGCCCATCTCAACAAAATCAGAGAGCAAGGCAAAGGATTGCCAGCGGTTGAATATCCCAAATTTCGGAAGCCTATTTTGCTTTCTGCAAATACCATCAACCAGCGGGAAGCGCTTCGCCCGCTTATTGAGCATTTTCAAGATCGATTAGAAATAATTACGGAGCGTACGGAACTTTTTTTGGAGTTTGAAGGCGCAATCATCCTTCATTCCATGCCAACAAAAGAGCAAGTCGAGGCCTTGGCGCTAAACTCTTCATCGTCTCTTCTAGCAGGTTTCTTCACTCTTCGGGGCTTCATTCGCAATGCTTTCCTTCGGCGGTTTTACAATATCTTTAAGCCATTCGGGCAGTATCATTTTTTGCATAAGGCATTTGAGAAAAGTCCCCGACCTAAACTATATATAGCTTCAAACGATCATTCCGGATTGAGCCAAGTGGGTTTTTTGGTAGCGAATGAGTTGCGCATTTCCACTTTGTACCTGCAGCACGCATCAGTCAGCGAAAAATTTCCACCGCTATCGGTAACCTACGCTTTGCTGGAAGGCCAAGATGCCGCAGAGAAATACGCTGCCGCCGGACATTCCCATACACAAGTGACCTTGGTGGGTACGATGAAATACGATAACTACTTAAATAAAGCTTTGAGCGAGCCGATTCCAAACCAAGTTGGAGTAGCCATAGGCCCTGCTTTTGTCGATTACGACGCGGTGTACAGTTTATGCCGAAGCCTTGACCACCAAAATATGCAATTCACGGTGCGGTTTCACCCAGGGGTGGCCGATCAGATTAAAAACCCATTTCTCGACCAAAAATGGGAGCAATCGAACCCAAATTATGAGTCAGCATTGGATTTCATCATGCGGTGTGGTACGATCATTTCAGGCGATAGCAACATTCTTTTGGAGACAATTGCCCTCAATCGGCGCCCTATCTATTTCGCTTCCACTGGAGAATCCATCGACTATTACGGCTTTTGTAAAAATGGAATTGTCGAGCCAGCCCGCCTGACCAGTAATGAAGTACTTATTGCCCTGCGAGAACCTTACGACCCCCGCACGTTTCGCCCGAAGGCTGAGCGCTACATAGCTTTTTTGAATGGTAGAGAAGCTGACCAAGCAGGTAGACGGGTAATTGATAAAGTAGAAGGTCTCTTAAACCAGCTGAGCTAAAGCCAGCCTAATTCCCGGCGGCAGGATCGGCACCAATCATTCCAAAAGAACCAGCCAATATGGAAACATCTACCAGATTTACTTGTCCATCGCAGTTCAAATCAGCCAGGATATTGTATCCAACTGTTCCAAGCGGAGCACCAAACGCGGCTGATAGGACAGAGACATCCGTCAAATTAATCCGGTCGTTGAGATTTATATCGCCGCGGGAAAGGGAGTTTAAAGTCAGGCTATTTGCGCTAAGCGGAGATACCAGCACATTTAAAAAAGCCTTCGAAAGACTACCATTTATGCGGACGTATAGATCGTAATTGCCCTCGGCGAGGGTCGTGGCAATATTCGCCGTCCCCGAAGTGGTCAGCATTCCGGTAAAAGTTCCTATTACATTTTCAGTGCCTGGTTCATAAGCGCGGAGGGTTACTGGCCGTTCCCCACAGTTTGGATTCCAGGTGAGACTTATGGCGATGGATGGTGTACAAGGCACCACACCTGTATTGCCGCCTGTACAAATTCCGCAAGCATCAAGCACAGCTGAGCCATTAGGCACACCCGCGCAATCAGCGCAGGTTTGATTGTCATTCGCCGGGTTGCTGTCGCAAACACCGCAGGCATCGAGCGTGGAACTGCCATTGGGCACACCTGCACAGTCGGCGCAGGTTTGATTGTTGTTCGCCGGGTTGGCATCGCAAACTCCGCAGGCATCAAGCGTGGAATTGCCATTGGGCACACCTGCACAGTCGGCGCAGGTTTGATTGTTGTTCGCCGGGTTGGCGTCGCAAACACCGCAGGCATCGAAGGTGGAATTGCCATTGGGCACACCTGCACAGTCGGCGCAGGTTTGATTATCGTTCGCCGGGTTGGCATCGCAGACACCGCAGGCATCGAAGGTGGAATTGCCATTGGGCACACCTGCACAGTCGGCGCAGGTTTGATTGTCGTTCGCCGGGTTGGCATCGCAGACACCGCAGGCATCGAGCGTGAAATTGCCATTGGGCACACCTGCACAGTCGGCGCAGGTTTGATTGTCGTTCGCCGGGTTGGCATCGCAGACACCGCAGGCATCG